>Ga0315280_10006590_pt1 | contig 15979 bp, 13 predicted proteins | sample YL17G06_40_MG_FD_203697 | JGI IMG/M metagenome (GOLD analysis project Ga0315280, IMG submission 203697) | Sediment microbial communities from Yellowstone Lake, YNP, Wyoming, USA - YL17G06_40 | ecosystem: Environmental > Aquatic > Freshwater > Lake > Sediment | place: USA: Wyoming | collected... | reverse complement strand
CGAAGGCCGTGAAGAAACGCGGCGCCAGCACCATGACGTTCTCCAGGTCCTTTTCCAGGAGCACGCCTTCCCCCTTGGCTTCGGTTTCGTAGAAGGCGGCCAAAAGGCGCGTGTCCAGGTTCCCGCTTTCATCGTTGGCCAGGTAGCCGTTGATCCGCCGGACCTCCACCAGCTGCTCGTGCAGGGCCTGCAGCATCTCCAGGGAGCTCTCCACGAACTCCTCGATTTTTCTGCGCGCCTGGGGCGAGCAGTCGTACTCCTTGGAGCTCACCGCATCCCCCAGGCCCGGCCGGATCAGGTCGCTCAGCCTCAGGAAACGCCGGGTCTTGACCATGTTCAGGGCCAGCAGGCAGTTCCACAGCGAGGGCAGCGTCAGCTCCTCGGAGAGCAGCCGGTTCACCAGCTCCGCTACGGGACCGTACTCGCTTTCCAGCCTGGATTTCTTCTCGAACACCGTGCGCAGCGAGGACAGCAGGCGCTGGGTCGCGTTTTCATCGTAGTGCAGGAGCAGAAACAGGGACTCCAGGCGGCGCAGCCCGTCGATCAGGTTGGGATCCCGGATATTGAAGCGGGCAAAGGGCGTGGCCAGGAGCCGTTCGCAGAGCTGCCTGAGCACGACGACCCAGTTGTATTGCCTCTTGGTCAGGTGCAGCCAGCCCAGGTCCAGCACCGGCTCGATGCGCCGGGCCAGCTCCGCGGCCCAGGGCTGCAGGTACTGCTCGAAGAACCCGAGCAGCCGGGGGTCGGCGCGCACCCCGGGCGGAAGCCAGGAGGCCAGCAGGGTATGGGTGCGGCGGCCGAAGGCGCGGATCTTCGAGCGCTCGCGCAGCAGGTACCGCCAGTAGGAAACGGCCGCCGGCTGGACCTTGACGGCCTGCAATGTCCGGGCCAGCTCGCGATGTTCGCCGCGCTCCTCCGTGCCGGCCGCTTCCGGCGCGGGCCTCTCCGGCTGCTCGGCGCCGGCCTCGGCGTCGAGCAGCCGGATGCGCTCGATCTTCTGCGCCACGCTCAGCGGCTCGGCCATGATCCGGCGCACCGCCGCCGCCTTGGCCGGGAGGCGCCGGATGCGCAGCAGCATCCCGAGGCTGATATGCTCATCCGCCTCTTTCTCGATCTGCTTCCTGGAGTCCAACATGGCTGCCTTCATTGTCGGAAGGGGCTTGCTAACTGTCAATCAGGAGCGGCCTGACGGGCCGGCGCCGCCCGCAAGGGCTCCTCGCCGACCCAGGTGTACTCCCACGGCTCGGGGTCCGGCCCCTGGGCCGTGGCCCCCTCCGGGTAGCTGGGAATGAAGCCGAAGCGTTTGGCATTGAGATAATTGCCCGCGGCGAGCCAGCGGAAGGCCGGGCTGGCGACGAAGCCGGTGAAGCCCCGGCCGGTGGAGGGGTCGTTCAGGTCCATGGTGTAGCCGGTGTGGTGCCGGGAGAAGCCGGGCGGGGCGCTTTCGCGCAGCACGGCATCGATCGCCGCCTCGGCGCCGCCATAAGCGGGCTTCGCCCCTCCGGAGGCGAGCTCCTCCGGGCGGTAGGAGCGGCCGGCCCGCCGCTCCCCTTCCGCGTTCAGGGCGGCGAGGAAGATCGCCCGCTGCCGGTCCACCGAACGGTACCCGGAGGCCAGCTCCAGCCGGATGCCCTCTCCCGCCGCCCGCGCGGCCAGGCGCCGGAAGGCTTCCAGCGCCTGCTCCTGCAGCTGGAAGCGCCCGTAGGTTTGCAGGGCTTCCGGTTCCGCCTCGGCGCGCAGGCGGTATCCCCTGGACATGGCCTCCCGGACGATGCGGGCGTCCGCCTCGGGGTTGCCGGTGATGGCCGGCGGCTCGGAGATGGGCCGGGTGCGGGGGAAGACCAGGGACTCGTAGAGGCGGCGGAACCCGTTGGGGCTGAAGGTCTTGTAGGCCTGAAGCTCCTGCCAGGCTTGGGCGCCCGGGGAATGTCCGGTGGCGCGGCACACCGCCTCCAGCTCGACGGCCTGCCGCAGGGCTTCGACCTCCGCCCTCCGGGAGGCCAGCTCCCGGCCGGCGAGCTTCCGGAAAGCCTCCACCTGGGCCGCGGCGCGCTGGAAGCCGTAATCCGGGTGGCGGTCGAGCAGGTCCTGAAGCTGCTCCAGGGCGGCCTGGACCTGGCGGAGGTTCTCGGCATGTTCGCGCCGGCTCTCCTGCCCGCGCCGCGCGGCCCAGGCGGCAAAGACCACGAGGACCGCGATCACCAGGCCGGAGGCCAGGATGTTCAGAAATACCAGCCGCGCGGTCTGGCGGGGGGTGCGGGGCGCGGCGGGCAAGAGGCCTCTGCTCAAGTGTTCTGCGCCTGGATGGCGGTGATGGCGATGGTATACACGATATCGGTCACCGTGGCCCCGCGGCTCAAATCGTTGGCCGGCTTGCGCAGTCCCTGCATGACCGGGCCGATGGCCGGGACCTTGGCCGAGCGCTGCACCGCCTTGTAGGCCGTATTGCCCGCGTCCAGGTCCGGGAAGATGTAGACCGTAGCCTTGCCCGCCACGCTGCTGTCCTTAATCTTCACCCGGGCCACCTCCTCCGAGATCGCCGCGTCATACTGGATCGGCCCCTCGATGGGCAGGTCGGGGCGCCGCTCCCTGGCGATCCTGGCGGCCTCGCGCACCTTGTCCACGTCCTTGCCCTTGCCTGACCTGCCGGTGGAGTAGGACAGCAGGGCCACCACCGGCTGGATGCCGAAGGCCTTGGCCGTGTCCGCGCTGGTGATGGCGATATCGGCCATCTGCTCGGCGGTGGGGTTCTCCACCAGGGCGCAGTCCCCGTACACCAGCACCCGCTCGGGAAGGCACATGAAGAAGATGCTGGAGGCCAGCGACACCCCCTCGCGGGTCTTGATCACCCGGAGCACCGGGCCCAGGGTGTCGGCGGTGGAGTGGGTGGAGCCGGACACGAAGCCGTCGGCATCGCCCTTGTAGACCATCATGGTGGCGTAGTACACCGGGTCCAGCATCAGGTCCCGGGCCATCTCCCGCGTCACGCTCTTGTGCTTGCGCAGCTGGTAGAGGGTCTCGGCGTAGTCCTCCTGGATCTGCCTGTCCGCGTTCTTGGGGTCGATGATCCGGGCTCGGCTTATATCGGCGCCCAGCTCCCGGGCCAAGTACTCGATCCGCTCCCGCTCGCCCAGCAGGGTGAGGTCGCAGATGTCCCGGGCCAGCACCTCGGCCGCCGCGGCCACGATGCGCTTCTCGGTGCCTTCCGGCAGGGCGATGTGCTTGCGCGCGGACCTGGCCTTTTCCAGGATGCGGTACAGGAACATGCGCGGGGTGATGGTGTCCGTGACCACCTCGCCCAGCTGCCTGTAGATGCGCTGGATATCCACGTGCCTGGCGACCAGCTTTTCCACCAGCTCCAGCTTCTCCTCGTCCCCTGCCGTCACCTCGCCGGCGATCTCGCTGATGCGGATGGCGGTGGCGTAGGTGTCCTCCTGGACCGAGAGGATGGTCAAGCCGGTGTCGCTTTGGCCCCGGAACAGCCGCCGGAAGTTCTCTCCGGGCACAATCCCGCCGGTGAGCACCATTCCGGCGAACTGGGGATAGTTGGGCGAGCGCTGGGCGCTCATCACGGCCAGGATGTTGTCCACCCGGTCCCCGGGGGTCACCAGCAGGCAGCCCTGCTTGTCCTTGATGTAGCCCAGGGCGTTCTCCGGCATCATGGCCAGGACCTTCACATCCCGCACCACCTTGCTCAGCGCATCGCCCTGGTACACGATCTTGGCGCCCAGCCGCTGGGCCACCTCGCGCAGGCGCGGAGCGGCGATCACCGGGTCCGGAGGCAGGACCCCGAACAGGCTGATCCCCCGGGCTTCCAGCTCCCTGCGCAGCGTTTCCGCCTCCTCGCGGAAACTGCCGGACTCGAAGCGGTTCACGATCGCGCCGAGCATCTGGCAGTTGGCCGAGCGGAACGATTCCACGACCTCGGAAAGGTTTTCGCAGATCCCCCTCACCGATTTGCCTGCTCCGCTTCCCACCAGCAGCACGGGCGCCACCAGGTTGTGGGCCAGCTCGGCGTTGATGTTGAACTCCAGCGCGGCGATGGCGCTGGTGTAGTCGGTGCCCTCGATGAGCATGATGTCCTTGCCGGCGGCCAGGCGGCGGTAGGCGCCGAAGACCCGCTCGAACAGCCGGTCCCTGTCGGTCTGGGCGTCGCTCATGGTCGCCGGGTTTAGGGCGTCCAGCTCATCGCTCAGCCCGAACACCGCCCGGATGAGCCCCGCATCCGGGTCGACGCCGCTTGAGTCGCGCTGGCCGATGGGCTTCATATACCCGACCTTGGGCACGATGCCCTGCAGGGCGTACATCAGGCCCAGGGTGATCAGACTTTTCCCGCTGCGCCTCTCGGTGGAGGCGATGAAGACTTTGCTTTCCATAAATGTGCTTGCTATCCTTCCGCCGAGATGGTTACCTCGCCGTTCCAGCCCGCTTCCGGCGGCTGACCGGTGTACAGATCGCAACGCATGAGGAACATCTTGGTGAGCGGATCATCCGGAAGGTAGGCCTGCGCCGACTTGAAAAGCCGGGCGGCCTTGGTGAACTCTCGCTTGTAGTACAGCTGGATGGCGCCGTTGTACAACTCCCAGCCCTTGATCAGCCGGGGGTCCTGCGCCCTTCTCGGCTCGTAAATGTCGATGGCATCCTTCTTGCCCCTGACTATCACCCGGTCGACCTTGCGGCAGGGCAAATCCTTGCCCACCTTGCGGTACACCGATTCCGAGATCAGGAAGGGCAGGTGATAGGTCTTGGTCAGCCCCTCGAGGCGGGAGGCCAGGTTGACCATGTCCCCGATCACCGTGTAGTCCATCTTCTTCTCCGAGCCGATGTTGCCCACGGTGACCACCCCGTAGTTTAGGCCGATCCCGATGCTGAACGCGGGCCGGCCGCGCGCCAGCTGCCTCGCGTTGAACGACTCCAGCGCTTGCAGCATCTCCAGGCCGGTGGCCACGGCCTGCTGCGCGTCGTCCGGGTGCTTGACCGGCGCGCCGAAGAAGGCCATGATGGCGTCCCCGATGAATTTGTCCACGATGCCTTTGCGCTCCAGGATGATATCCACCATCATTCCGAAATAGGTGTTCAGCGACTCCACGATCTCCTCGGGCTGCAGGCCTTCCGAGATGGTGGTGAAGCCGCGGATGTCGGCGAACATCACCGCCAGGACGCGGTTGTCGCCCACGAGCATGGACTCCGGATTGGTGAAGAACTGCTCGATCACGTCCGCCGGGACGTACTTCTGGAAAATCTGGCGGATCTTCTGCTCCTTCTTTTGGGCGATCACGGCGCGGAAGGCGTAGCTCTTGATCTGGTTATAGGCCTTCTGCAGCTCGCCGGTCATGATGTTGAAGGTGTGACCCAGCTCGCCGATCTCGTCCTTGAAGGCCAGGTCCACCCGCCGGGACAGATCGCTTGAGGAGATGATCTCCTTCATCGCCCCCACCACGCGCCCCAAGGGTTGGGTGATATAGCGGATGAACACGAACAGCAGGGCCAGGGCCGCCGCCAGCGTGACCAGGAGGATGAAACCGCTCTGCAATACGATCTGGTTCACCGCCTGGTAGAAGGCTTCGCGCCGCTCGCTGACCAGAAGGTACCAATCGAAGGGCTCGAACAGCAGCGCCTGGCCCACGCGCTCCACCCCGCCGATGCGGAACTGCAGCCAGCCGGTCTTTCGCGCGGAGGCGAGCGCGGTCAGCCTGGCCAGCTCCCCGGAACCGAGCTTGACCTCGGCGGTGCTCATGGCGATCCGCTCGCCTGCCTCCAGGCTCAGGATCAGCTCCGAGTCACTGCGCAGGAGGCTGCGGGCGAAGGACTCCACCGCGGTTTTGGAGACAGCCACGAACTCCGGGTTTCCCGAAAGCGCGTTGTCCTCCAGCAGCTTCCATTGGGTCTCCGCGTAGTTCCGAAGCTCCTCGGCCTTGAACAGCAGGAAGTTGGTGGCCACTCTGGTGATGCCGTTGCGGGCGGCCAGCGTGGCGGCCAGGCTCACCAGCAACAGCGGGGTGATGAGCAGGGGCAATACGATCAGGATGAGCTTCAGCCGGATGCGCATTTTCTTATTTTATAATAGCCATGCGCCAGGGACTGGTCAATCATCAGGCCGCCTCCGGCTTGCGCCGCGCCGCCGCTCCCTGTATCATTGTCGCACATGGCCGGGCTATATCAGCGGCTGAAACGCGGCGAGCTTCCCGCCAAACCTGTTCCGGAGAGGGAAACGGCGCCGGCGAAAGCGCGGCCGCCCGCCCAGGCAGCGGTCTCCTCCCCCGCCCCTCCGGCCGCGAAACCGACGCCGAAGGCTCCGCGCGCCGAGCTGCACGAAGAGCTGAAAACCGATGGGCTGGGGATTTCCTTCGACGAGCAGGTCGAAATCATGGACCAGATCAACGATGTGGTCAGCAAGAACCGCATCCAGATCCGGCAGGACACCTTCTCCTTCAGCCCGAAGAAGAGGGGCGCGTTCATCCCGGTCCTGGTCAACATCGCCGCCCTGGCGGTCACCCTGCTCGCCGCGGCGCTGATCCTGTTTTTCTTCAACCGCAGCGAGCGCACCCTGGTGACCCGCTCTCCGCTGGTGTTGAGCGCCGAGGGCAAGCTCCTGGAGGCCTTCAAGAAGCAATCCGCGGAGCAGCTCGGAGCCAAAGAGCAGCAGATCTCCGAGATCCAGGCCCGGCTGGAGCGGCTGGCCCGCGAGCGGGACGGGCTCAAGCTGGATACCGAGGCCCAGATCCGCAGGCGCGAGGCGGAGCTGGAGGCCGCCCTGGAAAAGCAGCTTTCGGAGCAGAGGCGGAAGCTGGAGCAGGAGGGGGCGCAGTCGGCGGCCATCGAGCGCGAGCTCAAGAGCCTGGAGAGCCGGCTCAGCGAGTCCAACCAGCGGCAGCTCGATGCCTTCCGCAGGCAGAGCGAGGAACAGCTGGCGGCCAAGGACGCCTCGCTGGCGGATATGGCCCGGAAGTACACCGGGAGCCTGCAGGCGTTCCAGCAGGAGCGCGCGGCCCTGGAGCAAAGGCTGAGCAGCCGGGAGGCGGAGCTGCAGGCGCAGCTTCGCGAGCGGACCGCGGCCGTGGAGAGCGAGCGCACCGCCGCGGCCGATCAACTGGCCCAGCTGCGGGGAGAGCGGCAGAAGGAGCAGCTGGTCTTCGACCAGCTCCTGTCCGGATACGAGAAGGTGAGAAGCGATTGGGGCAAGGGCCTGTACGACGAGGCCCTCCAGGACCTTGATGCGGTCCAGCAGCTCCTGTCCCGGGAGGCGGTGCTCTCCCTGCCGGCCGTCCGCGGCCGCCTGCCTCTGGAGCGCTTCACGATCGATGCCCTGCGCCGGCTCATCGGGGTGGAGCGCGCCGGAAGCCAGACGGCCCAGGCCGCGGCGCCGTCGGAGGCGGAGGCACTGCTGGAGGCGGTAAGCCAGACCGTAGCCGAGGCGGAGCGCAAAGCCCGGGCCGGCGCCGTAGCCGAGGCGCTGAAACTCTACGAGGCGGCTTTGATGAAAATCCCCGAGATGAAAAAGAGCTACTCGGCGCTGGCCGAGTCCTCCGTTAACAAGGCGGAGCGGGAGCGCCAGAGGCTGCAGGAGGAGCTGCGCGCGGCGCGCGACGGCTCTTACCGCCTGTCGCAGGAGGTGGCCCGCTACCAGGCCGAGGCCAAACGGCGCGCCGCCCTGGAGGCGCAGCTGCGCGCCCTGCGCGAGCGCTACGCCGAGGCGGGCAAGGCTGGCCCGGCCTCCACCCAGGCCCAGGTGCTGGCCCTGCTGGAGACCAAGCTGCGCGTCCGGCAGGTGCTTTCCTCCGAGCCGGTCAGAAGCCAGCACCCCGGGCTGTACGAGCAGCTCGAGCAGTACCTCGACGCCTTCGCCCGGGAACAGCGGCAGGAGGGCCAGAGCGCCGTGCTCTCCGATGCGCTCGCCGTGCTGGACGGCCTGAAGGGCGGCAGGGCCGAGCCCCGCCGGCTCAAGGGGGAATACGGCGGCGCGCTGGGTGAGCTGTTTGCCCGATTCTTAGAAAAGCTTCAGGGGCTGCTGCAGTAATCACCGACCGTAGTAGACCGTGGTCACATCGCTCGCGTCCATGGTGTCCCTAACAAATACATTGACTTTCTTCCGGCTATCCTTTTGGGTATAGAGTCCGTTGCTATTGATGTACCCTTGAGGAGCGCTGGAGAAAGTATAAGGCGGCACGCCGCCCGCCGCGCTGAACTGGACCCGGTCCCCGACGGCGGTGACCCTCGGTCCTTCAGGGCTCAACACCAGGGGCTGAATCGGGGCGGCCGTGACGGTGACGGTGGCGGTCACCGAAGTGCCCGTTGAGTCGGCCAACTTCACCGTGTCCTTATCCCCGGCGGTCGCCGTGTAGGTGGCGGTGGAGCCCGTGCCTGTCATAGTTCCAGTGGTGGCCGACCAGGTGTACGGCGGCGTTCCGCCGAACGCCGTAAAGGTCACCGTGCCGTTCACCTGAACCCCCGCGGAAACGGGATCGATGGTCAGCGGCGCGCTTGCAGGAAGCACGGTGATCGCAAGCTCCTTGTAGTTGCCGAGGGCATCGGTGATGCTGACCACGTGGGTGCCCGCCGTGAGCGGCGCATAATTGAATGGGTTGGCAGAGGGATTCGCCGTTCCGTCATCGAAGGCCCAGGTGTATGGAATCACCCCGCCGGCGGCCTGAATGGTTACGCTGCCGCCAAGTTGGATTGTAACCGCGCCGTTGGGCGTTATGGAAAACGGGTTGAACACCCGCGCCGTGGCGGTGTCGGAGTCGCCCAACTGGTCGGTGGCCTTGATGGTCACTTCGATATATGGATCGGTACCTATGTCATCTGGCGCCTGGTACACCCAGGTCTGGTCTTTCAGCGTGCCCAACCCAGAGACGACCTGGTAATTGTAGGGGAGGAACCCGCCGGTGGCCGAAAAAGTGAACTGGCCGCCCACCTGCAGGTTGACCGTTTCCGGGCTCAACCGGAACTCCCCCGGCGACTCATTGCTCAGCACGCCGGTCAGCGAAAGGTTGCCGCAGCCGGCCGGGGCCATCGCCGCGGCGGCCATGAGCAGCCAGCATAGGCGCACGGGATTGCGGCCGCTCCGTTGCCTGGATCTATACTGCCTGTCTCTCATTGCCTGTTCCCCTTCACCATTTCGTGTACACGCAGATCGCCGGCGCGTTGAAGCCCATGATCAGGTCGTTGGCCACCTTGCCGTCGACCATGTAGAGGTAGAAAAGCATCTCGTACAGGAACTCCACCGAGATCCCGACCCGGCGGGACAAAGCCACAGTCAATCCCGCGCCGGCCTTGAGCTGCGGCAGGACCCGGGTCAGGCGTCCGGCAACCTTGGACTGGTCGGACACATTCACCGCCGTCCCGCCGAGCAGGCGCACGAACAGGCCCAGCCGCGACCTTTCGAAGACGGTCCAGCGCAGGTCCAGGCCCACCGGGATCAAGGATTGGAAATAGCCGCCCAGCCCCGCGCCGGCGGGCATGAAGGTACTGAAACCGGCATACAGCCCCAGAGCCAGAGTGCCGATGGACGTGCTCAGCAGACGCTCGAGGTACAGGGTGCTCAGGATGCCCAGACTGACCACGTCGGACAGGGCCGGCAGCGGGAAGAAGGATGCCGCGCCTGCGGCCGCCTGCCAGTCAAGAGGGCGCTGCGGCAGGGCCTCGACCGCGGAGGGGGGCTGGGCCGGCAGCGGCTCGGGTGGCGCGGCCGTCGACAAGACCGGTTCAGGCGGCGCGGCTTGCGCCCCGGCTTCATCGCCGCCCGCCGGCTTGGCCTGTTCGGCCAGGGCCACCTCCACGGGAGGCTGCGCGGCCAACGCCTCTGTCCTGCGCTGCGCCGCCAAGGCGATGCGCGCCTGCAGGAGGGGCAACAGCGCATTCGCCGCTTGAGTGACGGCTTCGTCCAGGCGCAGCCCTATCCTGCCCCTGAAGGACACCGAGGCCATGCGATCGGCTTCCTCCACCCCATAGGCTACGAGCTTTACCAGTAATTCCTGTACGCCTCTAGTATAGCCCTCTACGAACAAAAAATCCGCGCCCGCGCCCCCGGCCCGTTCGAGCAGCGTCTTAAGGTCGGCCTGGGCCAGCGACGCGAGCTCCCCTTTTCCCAATACCCGTACTTCCAGCCCGGAGCGCTCCAGCTCAATGCGCAGCGCATCAAAAAGCACGGTCTGGAAGGACAGATCCTTCTCCCCTTGTACGGGCTGCGGGGCGATGAATGCGCTTGCCCTGATCGCGCCCTCCGGCGAGGATGGCTGGCTCTGGGCAAAAGCGCTCCAGCCGAAGATCGGCAGCAGGGACAGGCTTATGGGGAAAACCAGCTTCCGTAGCAACGAGCTTCCATCCTGTTCGTTCCCCTCCCCGGTTATACGCAAGCTGGCACTTTTTTCAGTATAATGCTCTGGAGCCGGCAATACCAAGCGATCCCTCGCGCTTTTTTGCCGTTCACCTTGACGCGGCCGGGAACGAACAATAGCATTGCCCTCAAGCCTATGAACGTCCTGCGGGATATCCCTTTTCAGCTTGCTGAAGCCGATTTCCAGAGCCGCCTCCACCTGGACCGCTTCCCGGACAGCCGGGCGGGCGTCCAGGAGCTCCTGCAGGCCGCCCTGCCGCTCATCAGGCCCAAAGCCCTGTTCAAGGTTTCCTTTATTGGCAGGCGCACCGACTCTACGGTTCAGATCGATGAAACGCTGTTCGCCAGCCGGGTCTTGAGCCGCAACTTGAAGGAAGTGGAGCGAGTGTTTCCCTACGTGGCCACGTGCGGCGACGAGCTGGAAGCGCTGGAGTCCGGAACCACCGATCTGTTCGCCCGCTTCTGCCTGGACACCCTCAAGGAGCTGGCCCTGCTCGCGGCGCGGGACCGCCTGCTGGAGCACCTTCGGGCTGCCTACGGGGTGCGGGAGCTGTCCTCGATGAACCCGGGCTCCGGCGACGCCCGCCTTTGGCCCATCAGCCAGCAGCGGCCCCTCTTCGACCTGCTCGGCGACGTAGAAGGCGCGATCGGGGTCCGGCTCACCGCCAGCCTGCTCATGGTGCCGAACAAATCCGTCTCGGGGATCCTCTTCCCCACCGAGGTGCGCTTCGAGAGCTGCCAGCTTTGCACCCGGCAGGGCTGCCCGCGCCGCCGGGCACCTTATTCGGGGGAGCTGGCCGAGGCGCTGTCATCCTTTCATGGCTAGCATCGGCAGGGAGTTCATCCGGAAGACCCGCTACCATTTCCTGGGGCCCTCGGAGCAGGACCGGGGGCTGCCCCAGCCGCCGCTGGAGCAGGAGCCGGAAGCGGGCCTCCCCCAGCTCGCCCTGCCGGCGCCGGACGGCCTGAACATCCCCGCCAAGGATCTGCGGGAAGCGATCGAGCACCGGCGCAGCCTGCGCCGCTACTCGCGCACGCCGCTCGCCCTGGAGGAGCTGTCGTTCCTGCTCTGGTGCACCCAGGGCGTGCGCAAAGTGGTGCCCGGCTCGGCCACCTTCCGCAACGTGCCCTCGGCCGGGGCCCGGCACGCCATCGAGACCTACCTGCTGGTCAACAATGTGCAAGGCGCGCCGGAGGGGCTGTATCGCTACTCCGGGCTCAGGCACGCTTTGATCGAGATGAGCCGGAACGCGGGGCTGGCCGACCAGCTCACCTCCGCCTGCCTGGGCCAGTCCTTCGTGAAGACCAGCGCGGTCACCTTCGCCTGGGCCGCCGCGGTGGAGCGGATGCGCTGGCGCTATGGGGAACGCGGCTACCGCTACCTGTTACTGGACGCCGGACACGTTTGCCAGAACCTGTACCTGGCGGCCGAGGCCGTGGGCTGCGGGGTCTGCGCCATCGCCGCCTTCGCCGACGAGGCGGTGGATCGCCTGCTGGGCTTCGACGGGGAGGAGCGCTTCACCCTGTACCTGGCCGCGGTCGGGAAGAAATGAGCCTGATCTCGACCGTGATCTTTCCCGTCCACACCTACGAGCTGGATCCCGCCAATCGTCTTTCCATCCCCGCCCTGGCCGGGTTCCTGCAGGAGGCCGCCGGGCACAACTCCCACGCGTTGGGCTTCTCCCCCATGCAGCTCATGGAGCGGGGCCTGACCTGGGTGCTCTCGCGCCTCAGGGTCCGCCTGCGGGAGCTGCCCGGCTGGCAGGCGCGGGTCAGCGTGCAGACCTGGCCCTCCGGGCTGGACCGCCTGTTCGCCTTGAGGGACTACCGGATGCGAGTAGATGGCCGGGAGATCGGGACGGCGACGAGCGGCTGGCTCCTGCTGGAAGCCAAGAGCCGGCGCCCGGTTCGCCCCCAGTCCCATCCTGACTTGCAGCACCTGCTCCACCCGGAGAGGTCTCCGGCCGCCGGCCTGGCGAAACTGCCCGGCGCGGAAGGCGGCGAGCATCCCCTGCTGGAACGGGAGCTGGCGGTGCGCTATTCCGACCTGGACATGAACCTGCACGCCAACAACACCCGCTACGTGGAGTGGGCTCTGGAAGCGGTGCCGCCGGAGGTCCTGCACGGGAAACGCCTGGCCGAGATGGACATCGACTTCCTGGCCGAGGCGGAACAGGGGGAGCGGATCCTGTCGCGCTCCTACGGGCCGCAGGCGCGGTCCTCGCAGGACGAGAGGGGCTTCCGGCACATCCTGTTGCGGAGCAGCGACGGCCGCGAGGTGGCCCGAGCCCGCAGCCTGTGGCGCTGAACCGCATGAGCTACGACGCCCTGGTGCTGGGCTGCGGCCCGGCCGGGTATTACTGCGCCCTGGGCTGCGCCGGCGCAGGCCTGCGCACCGCCGTGGTCGAGCGCGGCGGTCTGGGCGGCACCGGGCTGCGCTGGGGCTGCCTGCCGGTCAAGATGCTGCTCGACGGGCTGCGGCGGGAGGCGGGCCGCCGCGCCCCGGGCTCCTCCAGCTCCGCGCGCCGCTTCGGCGCCGCCTCGCTGCGCCGTACGGCCCGGGCCATGCCCGGAGTGGAGCGGATGCTGGAGGCGAGGCTCCTGGAGCAAGGGGTCGAGCTCATCCGGGGCGAGGCCTCCTTCCTGGGCCCCCACACGGTCGCCGCCGGAGGAAAGCGCCTCGATGCCCGGGCTATCGTGATCGCCACCGGCTCCAGACCCGCGGCCCCTTCGGGGATCGAGCTGGACGGCTCGCGCGCGATCAGCCATGTGGAGCTGCTGGGGCTGGGCCGCATCCCCCGCCGGCTGGCCCTCATCGGCGGCGACGTGGAGGGCGTGGAGCTGGCCTGCCTGCTGGCCCACTATGGGGCCCGGGTCGAGCTGATCGAGCGGGAAGCGGAGCTGCTGCCCGGGCAGGACCGGGACCTGGTCCAGCCGGTCGAAGAGCGCCTGAAGGAGCGCGGGGTGCGCCTCTGGCTGGGTTCGAAGGTGCAGGAGGTGGCGGTTCGGGGAGGCTCGGTGCGGGTGAGGCTCGGCGACGGCCGGGAACTCGGAGCCGAGCTGGCGCTGGTGACCGGGCTGCGCCGCCCCAACCTGCCCGACGGCCTGGACCGCGCCGGGGTGAGCCATACCGCGGAATGCATCCCTGTGGACTCGGACCTTCGTACCAGCGCCGCGCACATCCTGGCGGCCGGCGATGTCAATGGCCTATGCGGTATGTCCCACGCCGCCATCCGTCAAGGGCTTCAGGCGGCGCAGGCCCTGGCCGGTAAAGGCTTCCCCTCCCGCGAGTACGGCGGGGTGCCCAGAGCCCTGTACACGCTGCCCGAGATCGCGGGGGCGGGCTTCCAGGAGCGGGAGCTGGAGCGGCAGGGCCTAGCCTACGCCAAAGGCGAGTTTCCGCTGCCGGAAACCTGGCGCGGCATCTCCCGGCGTCTATCCTCGGGCCGGATCAAGGTGCTCGCGGCCCCGGACGGCCGGGTCCTGGGGGTCTGGCTGGTGGGCGAGGAGGTCTCGGAGACGGCGGCGCTGCTGGGCCTGCTCCTGGAGCGCGGCCTCACGGTAGGGCAGCTCCTGGAGGGCCTGATCACCCATCCCACCCTGGCGGAGGGGCTGCGCGAGGCGGCCTGGAGGACCGGTTGCTGAGCCCGGAGCCCGCTTCCCGGGGCTCCAGCCGCGCCTGCTGGCAGAGGTTCAGCGCCGGAGCCACCTCGGCGAATACCGCATCGATGGCGGTGACCAGCTCGTAGCCCGTGCTGCCGCGCACCTCGCGTTCGGGCATCGGGTAGTAGAGCTGGAAACCCACCCAGCGGTCCGGGGGCTGCCTGGCTGCGGCGGAGCGCAGCCGGGCCGCGGAGGTGAAGCTGGCCTTGTCGAGCACCAGGTTGTGCTCGAAGTCTCCCAGCTCGGCCACGAACCCTTCCCGGCCCAGCAGGCGCTCGAGCTCCGCCTCCAGGGCGCTTCCCCGGCGGCATTGGCCCATCAGCCGGTGCCAGTCCCAGTCGTCCTGCAGCACGTTCCCCGGGTAGGGCGAAAGAGCCGCCAGGTAACCCCGCTCCACCTGCAGGCCGGACTGGAACACGCGCGCCCCGCGGTCCAGCCCGATGAACAGCTTGGCGCAGCCGAAGGTGTAGCCTCGCGACAGGGGCTTGGCCAGGCGGTTGGCCTTGGGCAGCCAGCAGATCCACTGCCAGAACACGCCGCGGCCCCAGCGGTCGGTCACGAAGGGCGTGCCGTAGCGCCGCTCCAGGCGATACTTGAGGATCTGGGTGATGCGCTCGTGGGGCTCGAGGTTGCCGACGCGGATCCCGCGCTCGAAGTCGATCCACTCCGGCCTGAAGGCTTCCCCGGTGGGCTCGCCCCCGGAGACCTTCGAGGTCCGGGAAAGGGGCAGAAGATCCCGCGGGCCGACACGGCGCCTTCCTGCCATAGATTCAAATATGCCGAATCCGGGCAGATTGACAAGGTACCGGCGGGTAGATATGTTATATTTTACTAGTATGATTTTCGGAGAAAATTAGTATGAAAATGATGGAGCGAGGCCAAATTACCATTCCCAAGAAGTACAGGGAGAAATACGGTATCACCAGGAGCACGGAACTCGAGTTCGTTCCGGTAGACGAGGGATTGCTGCTGGTGAAGAAGACCGGCGGGCATTCGCCGTTGCGCGAAGTGTACGGCATCTTGAAAAAGAACACTTCTACGGACGCATATATCGACCGGATTCGGGGTCACGCATGACCTGCGCCGTGGATACGAACGTTCTCCTGGACATCTTTCTGCCCGATCCCGCCTATGGCCGGATCTCCTTAGAAAGGATCGAAGCCGCCTATGCTCAGGGAGCTTTGATCATCTGCGCCGCAGTTTATGCCGAGCTCGCACCCCAGTTCGCCGAGAGGAGCCTTCTCGACGAAACCCTGGCTAGGATGGGAATCCAGGTAAGGGAGATCGGCAAGGACTCGGCTTTCCTGGCGGGCAGCGCCTGGAAAGAGTATACCCGCAGAGGAGGTCGGCGCGACCGGATCATTACAGACTTCCTGATCGGCGCCTTCGCCGAGGTGCATGCAGATCAATTCCTGACTCGCGATCGGGGATTCTATCGGCAATACTTCAAGAACCTAAAACAGCTTTAGAATCCTCAGTATTCTTGGATCGGGCTGCCGGCGGCTGAGCGGGTGAGCCGGGCGGCGATCTCGCCGGTTTTGCGGGCCAGCTCTTCCAGGTCCAGATGCATCAGGCGCCCGGCCCGCACCAGGACCTTCCCGTCCACGAGCACCGTATGCACGTTGCGCTCCCCCAGGGAGCAGAGGATGTTGGCGAATACGTCGTGCTCCGGCAGCATGGCCGGGGTCCGCGGATCGAGCAGCACCAGGTCGCCCAGGCTGCCCTCCTCGATCCGCCCGTAGAGCCGGCCAGGCCCAGAAGCTGCCCGCCCCGGTGGCAGAGCGGCAGCACCTCCCCGATCCGGGCCAGGCGGGGATCGGCCCGGGCCGTCTTGGCCATCATGGCCGCGCACTGGGCCGGGCCGTAGTATTCCGGCCGCGTCCAGAACCTGTACCGGGGTCCTGCCCTTCTCGGCCAGGCTGCGCTCCAGCTGACCGGGCTCCTCGGAGACGTGGATGTGCAGCTTCAGCCCGAGCACCG
>Ga0315280_10006589_pt1 | contig 15980 bp, 16 predicted proteins | sample YL17G06_40_MG_FD_203697 | JGI IMG/M metagenome (GOLD analysis project Ga0315280, IMG submission 203697) | Sediment microbial communities from Yellowstone Lake, YNP, Wyoming, USA - YL17G06_40 | ecosystem: Environmental > Aquatic > Freshwater > Lake > Sediment | place: USA: Wyoming | collected... | reverse complement strand
AGGATACTTTGGACAATGGCTGATTACATATCCACATCGCTTCTTCCATGGACACAAAAATCTTTTTATAACACATTCTTGTCCCATCAAATATATTATCTGAACAGAGATAATTATTGATAAGATAATACAAAACATAAGTCCAAAAGACTTTTCGATTAATTTTTAAGATATTTGTTCTATTAATCCATAATTCACACACTTTTTCTTTTATGAATGGAGGTCTTAGTGTAGCCAATATTCCTTTTGGTAAATCTGTATCGAATAATTCTTGGGATAACTTTAAAGAAAAGTAAAGAGCTGTTTTTAGGTTAAACTGCCTTGCCTTACCAATCAAAACTTCCCAATTAATCTCTTTACCAAATATTACAATTAGTTTATGTAAATCATATAGATATCTTATTTGGATAGAATTATAATCGAATATGGAAAGTAAAGTTAAATAAAGAAAAAGATCCTCATTTGAAGGCACTAATATTGAATATCCATCCAAATCTATTTCTCTTACATCCTTCCATAAAGTTTTTATATGTGTAGATATTGATTTATAACATATATCCCAATGTAAATCTACCAAGCTAATTTTTGGACTGGTAGCTGTACTGTAGAATCTTATCTCATGATTATTAAATTTATGGATGGCATCAGTTATCTTTTTATCAGGATTATAATCAAAATTCTTTAATATGATATATGCGTCTTTAATATTTTCTTGATGGACCAATAAATCCAAATCAACCGATGTCTGTCTTAAAGATAAGTCACCGTACAGATACCTTGCCAAAATCGGTCCCTTTAGCGGAATAACCGGTATGTTTGATTCTTTAAAGACTGAAAGGATGCACCGTAACTCCTTTTCAAGAATTATATTCCTTTTAAGGTTTTGAAGATAAAGTTTTTTGAGTTTAAATAGAAATTCTGAAGGTATGTTTCTTAAGTTTAAATTTAATAAGCGTGTATAAAAGGTTGGGAATAACCCACTCCTAATAGAAAGAGTTACCAGCGTCTGCCAATCATTTTGGGTAAAGTTATCTATCTTACTGCTAATCTCCCCTTTATTATTGTCTTCTTGAAGGACCTGCAGAAATACTTCTTCTATATCTCCGATTTTAGCCATATTGCTATCCCATTAATATTATTTTTAACATCGAGTATAAAACAGAATCACAGTAAGGTAGATAATAAATATTAACTACCCTCAAATATACTTTTATATTAAATAAATTCATCTGAAATAATAATTAACCATGTTCTCAGAAATACAGAAATTTAAAGATGGGCTGAAATTGTTCTGGAAGTACTGGGCATACACAAAACCATACTGGAAGTTCATTGCCTTGTCGTTTGTTCTGACACAAATTGTTGCTGTTCTCGGTTTAGTGGGTCCGTATCTTTCCAAATTAGTTGTAGATGATGCGTTTGCAAACAGAGACTTTGAGTTGTTTATTCTCTTGTCTATCCTAATTGCCCTCGTATTTTTGTTAATCCAATTGATCAATTCTATAAACACATATGTCAGTCAAGAGGTTAACAGAAAGATTCTTTATGATTTACAGGGGGATGTCGTTACCCGTGTTTATCAAAAGCCATTGAAGTTCTTTAAGGATTCTCCGTATGCAGAGAGCATGTTTAAAATACAGAACGATATCAGTTCTGTTGCAAATCTGATAACAGACGTTGTACCTACTGTAATAAAAATTATATCCAACTTCGTGTTGACATTTATCATTGTGGCAACCCTGAATCTGGAGATGGGCATCATGGCATTTGTTCTGGGAATCGTTTTCTATTTCCATACGGTTTTTTTCACTAAACACAGGAAAAAACTCAACAGGCAGATGATTTCTCAAAGGCAAAGTATTTTCAAACGGATGAACGATTCACTGTCAAAGATGTATTTTGTTAAAGCTTCCGGAAAAGAACAGTTTGAATTAAAGGTTTATTTAGAATGTTTGTTGGATCTAATGGGGACGTTCTTTAGAGATGTTAAGGTCCAGATTCTCAGCAGTTTCAGTGGCACACTATTGAACGAGATGGTTATTGGTGCTTTGGCCTTTTACGGCGGCTACAACATCATTATGGGCAACATGACTCTGGGAGTTCTGACAGCAATTATGCTGTACTTGGGTAGAATATCCGGTGTTCATGGACAAGTAGGTCAAATCTACCAGACAACTTCACTTGGTCTTATTTCATGCGAGCGTTTGGACAATTTGATGAGAGGGGAAGAAAAAGAGATATTAGAAGGTGAGAAAATAGATAACCTAGAAACCATAAAATTTGAAGACGTTTCATTTGCTTATGAAGATGAAAAATATGTTCTCAAAAATTTCAATGCAATCATCGAAAAGAACAAATGGATAGCACTTGTCGGTCGTTCCGGTTGTGGTAAATCAACGGCGATAAGTCTTCTCTTGGGTTTGTTTGAGCCCCAGAAAGGAAAGGTTTTTGTTAATGGTATCGATTTAAAGGAAATTGATAAAATTTCGTTGAGGGAGAAAACAGGCGTTGTTTTACAGGAACCGAATTTGTTTAACACTACAATAAGAGATAACATAACCTATCTGAATAAAAATGCAGACGAAAAAGAGATAAATGAAATACTAAAGCTTGTGCATATGGATAAAATTATTGAAACCCTTCCGCAAGGATTGGATACCAATCTGGGTGATGACGCATGCAAATTTTCACAGGGGCAGAAGCAAAGACTGGCCTTGGCCAGGGCACTGTTAAGAGAGCCCCAGTTATTGGTAATGGATGAGGCCTTGTCGCAGATTGATTACTTTACCGAAGCAAAGATACTTAGTGCGGTTAAGGAGAAATATCCCAAAATGACTGTTATCGTAGTGATGCACAACAAAGAGATGCTCGCTCTAACTGACAATGTTGTGTTCATGCAAAAAGACTATAGATATGTCCTTGGGGGGCATAAAGATCTAATCAGTACTAATAAAGAGTATAACGAGTTGTTTTCGATTAAATGAATTACACCACAGATGAGCGATTGATTCTTTCGGGCGTTAAGAACTACTTGGATCTGAGGAAAGAAAGAGCTCATGCTTTAGGATTGATAGCGAGCGAACATGATGGGACGATTTTAAACGTTGAGGTTGATAAACGTTTTTTGGAAAAGCAGAAAAATTGCCCAAAAACAGATTTACACGCAACATCGTGTGTTTTTTCTCTGGGCAGAAAATGACCTATGGTTTCGGAAAAAAATACAAACCAAAGCAAGTTCTCTATAACCCGTGCATGAGCCCACGCTAACAAAATGTTAAGATTACTAAACCCTTCATACAGTTGGTTGTACTTTTGTGGAGATATCTCTACAATACTATAAATACACCTCTTCTTTATCTTTTCTGCTAAACTCTCAATTGTTTTATCACTTAAAAGCTTGGAGTCTCTAACACCCTTCCTTTACAAGAAATTCCTCATTTTTATCATTGACAAAAACACCAGCAACAACCAGATAGCCAAAGTAGTCTCCCTTTCCTGCCTCGTCGGTGCCAATTCTATCCGGAGTTTTTCCATTATCTCAATTATTATAATAGTTTTCAAATAGATATTTGACAATAAAACAAGGGGTGGTAAAATGGGCCTAAGGCAATTTATTGACGAATTAGAAAAAGAGGGAAAGCTTATTCATATTTCTAAGGAAGTTAATCCCAATCTCGAAATCGCTGGAATTCTTAAAGAAAACGACGGCAAGACAATTCTTTTTGAGAAGGTAAGGGGTTCAAAGTACAAAGTCGTTGCAGGAATATGCAGCTCCCGTGAGAATTATGCCAAAGACATTGGCTGTAATAAAGACGAGCTTCTTTTCAAAATATCTAATGCGATTGAAAAACCAACAGAGCCCGAAGTAGTTACAAAAGGTCCATGTCAGGAGGTTGTTGAAAAAGATGTTGATTTATCGCAGTTGCCAATTCTAACACATACTTCAAAAGATTTTGGTCCTTACATCACAGCGGGAGTCTGGATCGCTAAAGACAAAGATTTTGGATTAAATGCAGCATATCATAGAGCAAGTCCGATATCAAAGAACAAGTTAGTTGCAAGAATATGCCATAGGGATACATATAAATTTTTGCAGAAGCAGGATCCATTGCCAGTGGCGATTTGCATTGGATTAAATCCTGCGGTATGCCTTGCAGCCGCTATCTCACCACCAACTGGAGTTAGTGAATTGTCGATAGCAAATTCTTTAGGGCCATTGAAACTTGTAAAGTGCATCACTTCAGATATTCTTGTGCCAACAGATGCTGAGTTTGTTCTTGAGGGAAAATTGACAATGAAGGAACGTAATAAAGAAGGTCCGTTTCCAGATATAACAGGAACCCTTGATGTAGTGAGAGATGAACCTGTAGTAACAATAGAAAAAATAACTCACAGAAAAGACGCTATTTATCAGGGAATGTTGCCAGCGATGAGTGAACATAGACTTATGATGGGAATGCCAAGAGAGCCTACAATTTATCAGGAAGTAAAAAAAGTTGCAGATTGTAAAAATGTTTTGCTGACAACAGGAGGATGTTCATGGTTCCATGCAGTAGTACAAATAGCGAAAAAGAATCCTGATGATGGAAAAAAGGCTGCTGAAGCAGCTTTTAAAGGCCATCACAGCCTAAAGCACTGCGTTGTCGTTGATGATGATATAGACATTCATAACCTTAGTGAAGTTGAGTGGGCAATTGCAACAAGATTCCAAGCTCATAAGAACGCAAATATCTTCAAAGGGCCCGGAAGCTCTCTGGATTGTACAGCTGAATGTATCGAAGGCTCTGACAGAAGAGAGACATCAAAAGTTGGTATTGACGCTACGATTCCATGGGACAAACCGAGAGAGAAGTTCATGAAAGCTCGGCCAGGGGAATGAGCATATTAATTAAAAATTAAATTATTTTTAGCATAAAATGTATCTCACAAAAGAAGAGGAAAAAATTCTTGACGGTGAAGAGGGGAATGCAGCTCAGAAGTCAATGAAGATTCTCGTAGCTTTAGGAGAAATCTATGAAGCAAAAAGACTAATTCCTGTTTCTTCTGTCCAAGTAGCGGGCGTTTCTTATGACAATCTTGGAGATGCTGGTTTGGAATATTTAGCGGAACTTGCCAAAGACGGACAGGTTAAAGTTCTAACAACACTAAATCCAGCAGGCATGGACTTGATGAACTGGAGGAATCTTGGAATTTCAGAAGATTTTGCAGAAAAGCAGGAAAAAGTCATTCAAGCTTTTGCAAAGATGGGAATTTTAACTACATGTACCTGTACTCCATACTTTATTGGAAATCTACCTCACTATGGAGATCATATAGCATGGAGTGAATCTTCAGCAGTGACTTTTATAAATTCCGTAGTTGGAGCAAGAACAAACAGAGAAGGAGGTCCTTCAGCTCTTGCATCAGCTATTGTAGGAAAGACTCCAGAATATGGGCTCCATCTCAAGGAGGAAAGAAAGCCCGACATACATTTTAATATAAGTGCGAAAGTTAAAACGCTTCCAGACTTTGGAGCTCTTGGATATTTTATAGGTAAGAACTGTGTTGGAAAAATTCCTTACATCACTGGAATTGAATCTGCAGATACGGATGTATTAAAGTCTTTCAGTGGATCTATTGTGACTTATGGCTCAAAGCCAATGTTCCATATAAAAGGAATTACTCCCGAAGCAAGTGAATTCGAAATACCCTCTGAAAAAATCGAAGTGACTCAAAAAGATCTGGATGAATCATACAAAGCGCTCAATGATGAAGTTGATAATATTGAATTTGTTTCACTTGGATGTCCTCACTGCTCTATAAAAGAAATTGCAGAAATTGCAAATTACCTCAAGGGCAAAAAGATTAAAGATGGCGTTGAGCTATGGGTAGCTACCGCCAGACCTACAAAACAACTTTCGGATGAAAGAGGTTATACAAAAATTATTGAAGATGTGGGCGGAAAGTTTGCTTGTGATACCTGCATGGTTGTAGCTCCTTTAAAAGGGCGCTTTAAGAACGTAGCTACGACATCTGCAAAGGCCTGCTTCTATACAAGGGGCAAAAATAAAATGCTCACAAAACTCGGAACTTTCCAGCAGTGCCTTGATGCCGCTATTGGTGGAAAATGGCAATAACTTTTAATCAACGTTGTTGGCAAAAGTTTAAAAGGGAAAGGTCAGGAGGAACTTGGAACTGGGAAAACCGTAGGTTTTCGCGGTTCAGTGGAAAATGGAGTTAACTGGTAGAATAATAAACAAAGGGAGTGTTGAAGGCGAAGCCTTAGTGTCAAATACGCCGATTTCATTCTATGGCGGAGTTGATCCTAAAACCGGAATAATGACTGACAAGGATTCTGATATTAACGGGCAGTCGATTTCTGGAAAAATTCTTGTATTTCCATTTGGCAAGGGTAGCACTGTAGGTCCTTATACAATCTATCAGCTGGCAAAAAACGGAAAAGCTCCAAAGGCAATGGTAAACAAGGAATGCGAAACTATCGTAGCTGTTGGTGCAATTATCTCTGATGTTCCATGTGTTGATAAGATTGATATAACAAAGATAAAGACCGGGGATAAGGTAAGGATTGATGGGGAAAAAGTGATAATAGGCGGTAAGTAAATTATCCCCTCAATATACTTTCAATTCTTTTCGTTAGAGATTCCTTTAGCAAAATATTTAACTGTTTTGCATCAATAGATTTTGACTTGGGTCTATATGGAATATATACCGAATACATAGTTTTTGGTAACCTTGACAATAGTATAAAAAAAAAGAATAACTGACAATATCAAAGAGACTATCAATATACGATATATTGGATTTTCTGTCAAACCGAGATAAAATATAGATATTATGGTCATTATTATAGAAACTATTAAACCACCAACTACAGAAAGCATGGTTATAGATAAACTAAAATCTCTGGATTCTTTTTTTTTCTTCAGGTGATGTTAATTGTTCAATACCTGCTTCTATGACCTCTAATTTCTCCAATATATTATTAATACTCTCTTTTTCATCCATAGGTTAATTTATTTGTAATATTGTTAAAATAAGCCATTTCTAAAACGTATATATTGCTTAAATTGTTAATATTTAAATGTATATACTTAGTATATACATATGGACATTCTAGAATCCCGAGAACAAATCGTCAAAAAAGTAGAAAAGCATGGGAATTCTGGTGGCGTTTATCTGCCAAAAGGATGGATCGGCGAGAATGTTCTTGTAAGCAGAATGAGCCTCAAAGAGAGAATTCTCGATGTGTTAAATGAAAATCTGGAAGGCGTTGCTGGGATATATCTATATGGTTCCTATGCTCGTGGAGAAGAGGAGCCAGATTCTGATGTAGATGTTCTTGTTATTGCTAACAAGAAATTTAAAATTGAGAAGGAAGGTATGGATTTTACTATCGTTGGAATCTCAGAGATTAGACAGCTAATTGAAAAAAATCCTATTCATCTTTATCCTATTATTGTGGAGGCTGTTCCGATTTTTAATGGAGCTTTGATTGAAGAACTGAAAAACATAAGAGTAAATCCAAAAAGGTTCAAATGGCTTGTTGAAACTACAAGGAGTGCATTGAATGTAAATAGAGAATTTATCAGACAAGGGAAGAATATCAGTGCGGTAATTTACTCGCTTATAATGAGATTGAGAGGAGTTTATTTAGCAAAGTGCATTTTAAAGTGGGAGAAATACACAAATTCAGATTTTAAAAAATTTGTTACTTCTAGCGGATTTGATGAAAAAGTTTTTGGTGTATTCTATCAGATTTATAGGGCTGAAAGAGATGGAAAAAAAATACATGAGAGAGAAATTTATATTGATGATCTATTGAAATTATGTGAAATACTTGAGAAAAGTAATAAGGAACTGGAGATAATTATAAATGAAACGGAGCAAACGTCTGAAAAAGTCGCTGGAATCTCTTGAGGAGCAGATAAGGATTCATGAGGAAAAGTTGAAGAGTACAAAGACTGATGAACTATCTGAGTACTATAAAAAGGAGATTGAGAAATTCAGGGGAGAGCTTGCTAGAAGGGGAGTAATGTTGCGAAAGAGGCGGAAATAATTATCTGGCGCCAATCTTTGTCCTGAAAACCGAAAATCCTTCCTTCTCAATAGCATTAGCGACTTTTTCCTGCAGTTTTTTTCCTGGAGTTAAAGCGATCATCAATCCGCCACGTCCAGTTCCAGTGAGCTTTGCCCCATATGCTCCGTTTCTTCTTGCGACATCTACCAAAAAGTCAAGCTCTTTGCACGATACTCCAATTTCCTGCAGTAATTTATGATTCTGATTCATTAATTCACCAACTTTCTTTAAGTTGAATTCATTCAAATCACTTCTAGCGATATTCACCAATTTTTCATAGTCTTTGAATGTTCTATCAAATTTTTCTGGATTCGCTTCTTTGGCTTTTTTTACATCTCCAACAACTACAGAGGTACTGGAGGTTATTCCTGTATTTCCCAATACAATTTCAACGGGTTCCTTTATCTGTATTCTTTCCATTATGTTCTGTCCACCTGAAGGATTTTTTTTGTACCATATCAACCCTCCAAAGACAGCGGCAGCATTGTCAATTCCAGAAGGAGTTCCATGATATCCTTTTTCACCTTCGTAAGCGATTTCATTTATTTTATTGTCATCATAGTCCAGATTGAATTCTTCATTTAATGCCCTAGCAATAGCAGCGCAAGATGCAGCACTTGCGCCAACTCCTGATGCAGCTATCAAATTGCCACCTAGTGTTATCCTCAATGGAGTCTTTGTCATGTCTATACCCATTGTCCTGAATATATTCTCATTGGAAATTTTCTGTTCATCAAACTTTTCCTTTTTATAACCTGGAGTTTCTGGCCTATTATCAATTAATTCATAGCTATTGCTTCTTTCAACAACGGCTGTTGTCTTTGAACCTATTGCAGACGCTATTGCTGGCAATCCATAAACAACAAAATGCTCTCCAAAAAGAATAGTCTTGCCAAATCCGTAACCTTTTCCCATGAAATCACCATTAAAATTATTTATCAGATATATAATTATAATGAAAGTCGAACTGACCACAGCAGCTTTTATTTCCAATGGTAAAAAACTTTTGCTGATAAAGAGAACAGAAGAGCCGTGGACCGGACTCTGGCACTTTTTAGGAGGACATGTTGATAAAGGAGAAACCCCTCAGGATTCTGTGATAAGGGAAATCAAGGAAGAATCTGGATTGGATGTTGCGATTGTTGGGAAGGAAAAAAGAAAAGGTAAGCCGAAAAAACTGAAAAACCCAATAGCGATGTTTTTCTATCCTGTCATGGATCACTATCACTTATCTTTTCTGTTAAAATGCAAAGCAAAAAATAAAAAAATAAAACAAAATAAAGAACATGAGCACGAGGGCGTTGTAAAATGGGTCAATCCAAGAAAAGTCAAAGTAAGCCCTTATGTGAGAACCTTTTACAAAAAAGTTTCATCAAAAGAACCCATTACTTGAAACTTTTACCAAAAAGTTTCATCAAAAGAACCCATTACTTGAAACTTTTACCAAAAAGTTTCATCAAAAGGAAACTAATAGGATTTAATCTAATACTGCCCGATATTTATCAATGGATACAGTTGTTCCGCCAGGTCAAGGTCCAAAAAGAGATGAGCAACGGGGTGAACTAGAATCACCTAAAGAAATTCAAAGACAGAAAATTGGTCCTATTGACGCTGCTAAAAGGTTAAGGGAAACACTCAATACAAATAATACAGTTATCTTTTCAGGAATAGCAGATGCATTCTCAAGGGGATGGAGTAGTTCAATAGAAAATATGCCTATTGAGGAAGGGGGTAAAACAATAACACTTGCGGAGTATGTGATAGATACTCTTAATACAGGATTATCTGGCACTGAAGAAATGAGAAGAATATCTGCTTCTGCACTTTTATCAATCTCAGAAAAAACTCAAAATGCAGATTTACGTACAAGCATTGAGAGATTAAGACCAAAAGTTGATGCTGCCCTCAGAACAACACCAAAAATCGTGGAAGCTGAAATACCCGCTCAGTTAAATGATGCATTGTCAAAATCAGACTATGCTGCTTTTACAAGAATCATCTCAGGAGTTATTCCAAGATGGAATGAAATAGAGATGATAACTGTAAAGAGGCCAGATGGTAGGGTCTCAGTCTTAGGGGAAGATATAGCCTTCGTTTTAGGAACAGCATTGGCATTGGGCATAGGCACGAGAGAGATCAGGACAGATATAGCCAGAGCATTGCTTGCTATTCACAAAAGAACAAATAGTGGTGTAACTAAAAAGCGCATAGATGCACAGAGCATGCCGATAATTACAAGTTTGTTACCTCGTGAGGAACTACCGATAGAGGGAAAAGAAGCCCCCGTAAAACAAGAACCTGAAATGCCCAGAAGACCAGGTACTGTTGATGTTGCAGGAGAAAAAGGCAAACCTTCGGCTCAAATTCTTAAAGAGGCTCTTGAAGAAATGGATAGGGGGCATAAGGAGGGACGTGATAAGAAGAGAAAATAATTTTTACTCAATCACTTCTTAACAAAGTGCTCATACCCTCTATTTTCTATTTTGACTTTTTCTTCATTCAGATAACCAATGACATTCTTTTTAACGACTTTACCAATAACTGTAGCATCTATCCTGTTTTTTATCTTTTGCCAGTTTTTTTCTGGAATTGTAAAAACCAGCTGATAGTCACCGCCACCATAAAGAGCACAATTCATGAGATTTAGATTCAGTTCATTCGCAATTTTTATTGCCGACTTTGTATAAGGCAATTTTTCTAGGTCAATTTCCATTCCGACTTTGCTTTGTCGTGAGATTTCATAAAAGCAAACTGCTAAACTGTCAGAAATGTCCATCATACTGTTAGCGAATTTTCTTAAAAAATAACCCCCTTTTATTCTTGGTTCTGACTCGAGTGTAAATTTCAATACATTTTTTAAATATGATTCCAGGTTTTTTTTGACTTTTATTTTTTTTGTCAAAATTTCAACCCCCAGTGCTGAGCTTCCGACAGTGCCGGTTATAGCTACCAGATCATTTATTTTGGCTCCAGATCTCAGTATTGGTTTGTCAGTCCAGCCGGCTGCTGTTCCTGCAACTGTTAACTTGTAAGTTTCATTTGTATCCCCGCCCAAGAATTCAGCATTGAATTTTTTGCATTGTGCGTTTACTCCCAGAATGAGTTCTTTAAAATTTTTGTAATCAATATCTTCACTACCATAAGACAAAAGGAATCCAAATGGAAGGGCGCCCATTGCAGCTATGTCGCTGAAGCAGGAAGTTACAACTCGTTTGCCAATTTGATAGTAAGACATCTCCCTAAGAAAATGAGTAGGTCCGTAAAGCATGTCAGTAGTTATGATAAGGTATTTGTCATTGACTTTTACAAAAGCTCCATCGTCGCCAATATTCAAAAATTTCTCTAAATTGTGCAGAATCTTTCTTTCACCAAGATTGCTGAGTTTCATTGATTATATACTTATTTTTCCTATAATATTATAGAATGGCCATTACTACACGAGAAAGACCACCGGAAGAGCTGGTAAGAATAGGTGCTGAATTGGCAGAGGTTGGAGGTTTTATGTTGCTTGGAAACGAAGTTGCTAGACAAACTCCTGATTTGCTGGGTTTGAAACCTCCAGTAAATGTCATTAATCAACACAGCCTGGACGTCCTAGGGATAGCAAATAATTTTAGAGCACTGCAAGGAATTATCGGACCATCCTTGTCGTTAGGACTTACACTTGCAGGTCTTGGCATGATCTGCAGAAGATTATAGATGGACAATCTTACAAATGATGATTTTGTGTGGCAGGGCTTAGATTTAAGTCAATATAGTAAACTTGATTCTCAATCCCAAGAGTTGGTAAAAAAAAGAGCTATCCAATTTAGGCATCTCAAGGATATGGGCCTTGTTGCTGAACTTCTCATAGCGATTGCCACTGAACTGGGCGATAAAAAATCAGAAGTAATAACAGCGATACTTACTGATCAGAATAAAGAGGGGATTGAATTTGTTAGTAATATCGTCAGGGATTATAAAAATTCCGGTTTGAAGACAAGCATCGGTGGTTTCTATAGGACCAAATATTTGGGAAGAGCAAAGGGCTTGATTAAAAAAACAGATTATGTAGCAGAAATTCCTAAGGTTGGAATTACCACACCAAAAACAAGAGATGATCGGATACAGGCTATAGCCCAAAGTTTAACGCTGTGGGAAAAAACATCTGTTGAACGTGTTCTAAAGACAGAGATGGATGTGATAGAAAAAATAATGTCAATAGCTGATGAAAATTCTGACAAAGGCCTGACCGATATTGACATATGCAAAGCCTGTGAGGATATGATCATGGATGAAAAACATGAATCCAAATTTCATTTAGAAGCGTTGCATGAAGATCATAGGGCCGAGCTGATAAAAAGGGCAGTTCTTAATAAACAAAAGCACTTATAGTTGAGACATTTATTTTCAATGAATAATAAATTCGCAGCATTTGTATATAGAACCCGTGGAATTTATATGTTTATTGCTCTTGTAGTTTCCATAGTCTTTAAATTTTACTTAAATGGAACTACGCCTTTGTCATTCTTCATTGTAGGAGTAATAACAATGGTAGTTGTTCAGACATTAAGAATGTATTCTGCGAGTTATCTCTGGGGCAAACAAGCTGTTACAAAACCAGCGGCAGATTTTCTCTGTACTTCTGGTCCTTACGCCTATATCAGAAACCCGCTTTATTTAGGTAATTTTATTATAGGCATAGGCATTTGTATAGCTATAAATGAATGGTATGCATACTTGCTATTCACCATAAGCTATGTTTTTGTATATTCCATTGTAATACCCTATGAGGAAAGATTTTTACAAGAGATGTTTGGAGACGTTTATTTGGAATATAAAGCTCAAACTGGAAGATTAATCCCACGACTAAAAGGTTATAAATGTGATGTGAAAGTAATTCCTAACTATAAAGCTGGCGTTTTGGGTGAAATTCATGTTCCAATTATTCTTGCGATAATTTCCATAGTTATCTACGTGTTATTTGTGAAGTAAATGTCATTTAATTTAATTAGAATTTAATACAATTACTGTATGGAATTCGACACTAAAGACATAAAAGCCAAGTCCAAAGAGAATTTTCAGAAAACTTGGTTAGAAACAGCAAAATTATTACCAAAAGGGCATAAGGATTATTCTGGAGGCAAAGGGAAACAACATTATATCTCTGAATTGATACAGGAATCAAGGAAAATTTTTCTGGAGCTTGGATTTGACGAGATAGAAAACCAGATTTTTATTCCTGAGGAGGATGTTTACAAACAGTATGGTCCTGAGGCTCCTGTTATACTTGACAGGTGTTATTATCTGGCAGGATTGCCGAGGCCTGATATTGGTATAAGTCAGGATAAAATAGCTGAGATTAAAAAAATTAAGTCTGATCTGAATTTAGAGGAACTTCAAAAGATATTCAGAGAGTATAAAGAGGGTTCTGTTGAAGGTGACGACCTTTTTGAAAATATGGTCAATCGTCTGAAATTAAAGACAGAGGATGCTGCCAAGATTCTTGACCTGTTTCCGGAGTTTAGGAATATTGAAGCAATCTCGAGCAAAATGACTTTACGATCTCATATGACTGCCGCTTGGTTTCCAACGCTACAAGCGTTACAATATATCCACAAGATGCCTTTAAAATTATTTTCACTTGGCTTGAGATTCAGAAGAGAACAGAGAGTTGATGCATCTCATTTAAGAGCCCATTATGGCGGTAGTTGTGTTATAATGGACAGGGATATAAGTCTAGAGTCTGGAAAAAAGATAACTGAGGAAGTATTGAGCAAATTGGGGTTTAGTAATTTTAAATTTGCCCAGAAAAAAGCGACTTCAAATTACTATGCTCCAGAAACTGAATTGGAAGTATATTCTGGAAATATCGAAATAGCTGACATTGGAATGTACTCTCCAATAGCTTTGGCGAATTATGATATAACGTATCCTGTTTTCAATTTAGGATTTGGCCTTGAGAGGGTTTTAATGGCCCGGAGAGGAATTAAGGATGTTAGAGAATTGCTATATCCGCAATTTTATGGAAAGCTCGAATTGAGCGATCAGGAAATAGTGACTCATATCTCCATAGAAAAAGTTCCAAAGACTGAGGATGGACTAAAACTCGTAAATCTGATTGGGAATGTTGCTCAAAAAAATGCTGATGAAAAGTCACCCTGCAGATTCAATGTATACGAAGGAAAATTTATGGGCCAGAAAATTGAGGTTAATCTAATTGAAAAAGAAGCTAACACAAAGCTCTTAGGACCTGCAGCAATGAATGAAATTTATGTTCTTAAAGGTGGAATCTATGCAATTCCAAAGGAAACTTTTAGTAAAAGTTTCATCAAAACTTCTGATCAAACTTTTCTTAAAAGTTTGAAGGATAGTGGAATTAAGCTTGACTTTACAGTTTTGGATGCCATTTCAAATTATTTTGCCTATGAAATTGAAAATGCTCTTAATAAAGGTGAAAAGTCTGGATTCATTCAGATCAAGATGGCGAAGGGTCCAAATGATGTTAATATAACAGTAAGCGATCTAGCTAGAAGATTTATTCTTTCCAAGAACAAGCAGATATCCATAAAAGGTCCTATTTTCACTGCAGTGGAGTTTACTGTTATTTAGAATTAATTTGTATTTACTTACAGATTCAATATATATTATGTGACTTCTGTAGAAGGTGTATATCCTAAGAAGAGAGCTGATAAGATTTTACCCGAGTGGCTAACAAGGGCATTAGACGGTATAGGTCTTTTAGGACTTGATGAAGATAGGTCTGTAAATAGATTGGGAATTCCTTCTAACGACTTAGTTATGTTCTCAGGACCTAGAAGAGAAGAAAAGAGAGAAGCAGGAACTGGAGAAGACTCTGAAATGCAAGGAAGTCCAAAAATTACCAGAAGGGACTTCTTGAAACGTGTGTTTATTGGTGCTGCTGCAGCTATTGGTGGCTACTCATTGTATAGCTATCTTGAAAGTAAACGCGAATCCATGGATGAAAAGAGTATTGACATGACTGATATAATCAAAACTTTAAAAGAAGATGAGGAATTTTCATTAGAGAAAGCGCTTGGAGAGAGATGGAATCCAAGAATTGCCAAGATGTGGGAAGAAGCAAAATCTAAAAAAGGATGGAGTGATGAATCACTGAGAGATATGCTATTGGTCTCAAGAAAGAGTATTGAGGATTTATCTCAAGCTTCTTTTGAATTAACTGGCGAGAGATTTGAGTTTAAAAGCGTTAAGCTATTATTTGATGCTGAGAGCGACTCTGCCATAACAAATACTGAAAAAGGTGCAGACACTCTTTATATTAATCTTCTACATGATACACCAAACCAGATGCTTTTACATATTAGTGCATATACGCTACCACATGAGCTCAGCCACGTGATAATTACGTCAAATTTTAGGAGATTTATAGAAAAAGGATTAGACCATTACCCCAGTATAAAAAACATTAGAGATGCGGACCTTGAATTTCAAGTCAGGTATCTCTATCCAAGGGATATTATTCTGGTAATGCAGGAGGTTTTGGCAGATAAGTTGGGTTTAAGATTAGCTGAATCAATGGGTAGAACAAGAGAATTCGTCCAAGGTTTTGAAAATTATGCTAATAGGGAGCTAAATCGGTATTCAAGAATACTGAAGAGCGGTAGAGAATCAAGTTTAACAGAAATAACAGATATCGCCGGAATAAGCGTATCTGCCAGATACTTTGGAAATGCTGAACTTTCTGACAGACTGGATGAAGTGGCATATGGCATGATTGCTAAAGCGGTTAGATTGAAAGGGAGAGAATCAGAGGAAGATTCAATAAAGGAAGAGTACAGAAATTTCCAAGCTAAACTTAGAAATCTAGCTAATGTTGAATTCATAAAATAACTTTTGATCAAACTTTTTGGTAAAAGTTTGGAAGAGTACAGAAATTTCCAAG
>Ga0315280_10006588_pt1 | contig 15981 bp, 18 predicted proteins | sample YL17G06_40_MG_FD_203697 | JGI IMG/M metagenome (GOLD analysis project Ga0315280, IMG submission 203697) | Sediment microbial communities from Yellowstone Lake, YNP, Wyoming, USA - YL17G06_40 | ecosystem: Environmental > Aquatic > Freshwater > Lake > Sediment | place: USA: Wyoming | collected... | reverse complement strand
ATCGAGATCGTGGGCAACGGCCTCACCTACAACCGCGAGAGCACCGCCGCCACCGCCTCGTTCTACGATGTGGGCGACACCTGGACGGAATCGACCCCCACTTTCACCCAGGTCACGGCCACTCTCAAGATCATGGGCGGCGACGCCGACATCGATAACTACCTTGTAGCCACCCGCTCCAACATCCAGGACCTGGAGGCGGCCGTCATCGAGTTGAAGGCCAAGGCGGTGCGCGACCTGTTCGAGCAGACGTTCATCAGCGGCGACTCGACCGCCAACCCCAAGGCCTTCGACGGCATCGACAAGCTCTGCCAGTCCGGTCAGACCCTCAGCATGGGGGTGAACGGCGGCTCCCTCACCCTGGACAAGCTGGACGAGCTGGTGGACACGATAAAGGGCGGCAAGCCGGAGCTCCTCCTGATGAGCCGGCGCAGCCGCCGCATCATCAACAAGCTGGCTCGCACTGCCGGCACCCTGCTGGAGGCCGACCGCGACCAGTTTGGACAGATGGTCCAGTACTACGACGGCATCCCCATCGGCCTGTCCGACTACATCCCCGACAACCAGACGGTGGGCACCAGCACCGACTGCTCCACCATCTACGCCCTTCAGTTCGGCGAGGGGGCTCTGGCCGGCCTCACCGGGCCGGGCGGCCTCCAGGTGGAGCGCGTGGGAAGCCTAGAGCAGAAGGACGCCAGCCGCACCCGCATCAAGTGGTACTCATCCACCGCTCTGTTCAACACCCTCAAGCTGGCCAAGCTGGTGGGCGTGCGGCCATAGGCAGGGCCACGGTCAAGGGTCGAGGGTCAGGTTAAGGCCGATAGTCCTGGCCCTCGGCCCTTGACTGAGACGAACGAAGGGAGGCCCCGTGGCCAACGTTCGCATTGATTCTCAGGGTGTGCCCAAGGGGCCGGTCTACGAGGAGACGACGCCCATCCTCCATCGCAGCGGCCTGACGGCAGCCGACCCCTCCGACCCCACCAGCGCCAGCGCGGGGGTCGACTGCAGCGGCTACCGCAATATCCGCTTCGATATGGACACCAGCGGCTCTGCAAACCTCACCGCCCTCAAGGTGCAGCTCCTGGTGTGGGACGCCACGGCGGGCAAGTATTTCCGCGGCAGCGAGCGCAGCTTCGGCCAGGAGGAGCTGGCCGCCAATGCGATCCCCAGCCTGGAGGCAGAGGTAAGGGGAGCCACTGTGTTTCTGAAGGTGGTATCGGCCACCGCCGCCAGCCTTTCCATCTCCGTTTATGCTTGCCTGAGCTAGGGGGACAGCATGGGCCGACTGAAACTGTTTGGCGAACCAGAAGGCGACGGTACGAACGACCACTCGGCTCTATCCAACCTGGGCTACGCCCAGTCAGGCCATACCGGATTCGTCCCCTCACAGGGCGAGGCTCTAATCGAGATCCTGCGCCTCACCCAGAACATCATCCGCGACTCCGAGGGGACCAACCGCCTAACATTCGCTCCCACCTCGCCACACATCACCCTCGCCGGAGATCTCCGCGTCACCCAGAACGCCCGGTTCGGAGCAGAAACCTCCCCCTACACCGCCATCGTCTCTGCCGTCGGTTCACTCGACACTCAGATAGCCTCTGCTCTCTACGGCCTCATGAGAGGCACTGGCGGGGCGGATAACAACCAGGTCACGGCCGGTCTGTATGGGGGGGCTGTTGCCGAGGGAACCCCAGTTGCGGCCTTCGTGTTCGGGCTGTATTTCTCGGCTCTGCACGCTACCCCCAGCCTCTGCGGGCAGCTGGCTGGCATTTATGTGACGATGGGAAGCTACGCGGCAGGGACGGGTGCCCTTACCATCGCTCGCGGCCTGCATATTGCTGCGGCTGGTTGGGCTGGCAGCAAGCCGACCACCGTCTGCGGCATCGACGTCGAGCAGCAGGGGGGCTCTGGCGCGGGCACGGCCTACGGCCTGCGCATGGCCGACCAGACCGCCGCCACCGTGCGGCTGCTGGAGCTTGGCCCAGCCACTCCGTACCTACGGCTGCTGGGTGGCGGGAACCCGCCCGCCGACAAGAGCAACCTCTACCTGAAGTTCGGCAGCACGCTCTACCGGGTCGTGAAGACTGGAACCTCCATGACCCTGGAAGCGGCCTAACGGAGGAGAAACCATGGGCCTAAGCGAAAAGAATCTGGAAACGCTAGTGAACATGCTCAACGGCCTGGCCCAACGCCAGGACACGATCCGCCAGCTAGCCAATCACCTGCACACAGGCGTCGTCTGGCGCTCGATAGACGGCCAGTTATCGGTAGCCCTCTCAGAGGCGCAGCGCGCTGAGCTGGAAGAGTTCATACAGGCTTACCTCAGCGAGTCAGAGGTCCTCATTGCCTCAGTGAGGGCCATGCTGGACAGGCCTAGTCAGGGGAGGTAGCCCGTGAACCTATCTGAGATGAGAACGCGGGTCCGGCGCGACCTGCACGACGAGGACCCGGCCAACCAGCGCTGGACCGACGATGAGCTGGGCCGTCACATCGAGCGGGCGGTGCGGGAGATGAGCCTGGCCATCCCGCTGGAGGCCAAAGCAACCCTGACCACCAGCGAAGGTAGCCGCGATATCTCCCTGGCCAGCCTCAGCGACCTAGTGGCTGTAGAAGCGGTGGAGTACCCGGTAGACATGTATCCCCCCAGCTACATCCCCTTCTCCCTGTGGGCAAGCACCCTGACTCTCCTGGTGGACGCGAGGCCTCCTGGCGGCCAATCGGTCAATATCTACTACGGCCAGATGCACACCCTGGACGCCTCCACCTCGTCCATCCCACCCCACCTGGAGGAGCTGGTGGCCACCGGGGCCGCCGCCTACGCCGCCCTGGAGTGGGCCAGCTTCGCCACCAATCGGGTCAACGTGGGCGGGCAGGATGTCTGGCGCCAGTACCTGACCTGGGGCCAGGAGTGCCTGGCCGTCTTCTCGCGCGCCCTGGCCAAGCACAGCCGCCGCAATGCCGTGCGGGTGCGGCGGCTGTACACACCGGCCACATCGCCCGCCGACCAGAGCACTGTCTGGCAACCATAGAGAAGAGGTGAGAACTACCATGTTGGTGGCAAAGATTCGTTCCGGCCTTCAGTCGCGAAAAGAGAGACTCCCGGCCGAGGCCTTCGCCATCGTCGGCGACCCTAACGATCCCGATACCTGGAAGTTGCCCCACCACACGCGGGCCATCCTCCGCGCCCTCAAGGGGCGGCTGGACAGCGAGCGAACGGTGGATTGGCAGCGCATGGCGGCAGCGGTAGCCGCCCTCTCGCCGGGCGGGCATCGCGGCCGCCGAGTCGAGGCGACGCCAGAGCAGATGCTGGCAGCGGCTCGCCACCTGGCTTCTCATTACCAGAAGGCGGGGCGGGAGCTGCCTTCCACGCTGGCGGACCTCCTGGGGCACACCTAGCGGCACAGAACATGCGAACCTTGCCCTCCGCCCTGCTCGCCGCCCAGAAAAGTACCAGCGGCGTCCCTTACTTGAAGGTAGAGATCGCCGACAGGATCGGCGGCATCCGCCGCCTAGACGCGCAGCGCCTGTACTCGGGCAGCGAGGCCGATGGCTATCATGCCGCCACCATGCCCGGCGACGGCTCCCTCATCCGCTGCCGTGTGGACAGCGGCTCTCTCTATCGCCAGCGGGTTACCAGCCCCGGTCCAGGCAGCAACTTCAGCACCTGGACGTTTGTGGACGCCGCCGCCAACGCTGGCGTCGCCCTGGCCAGCCGAGCGGCCCAGGTGCTGCTGTTCTACGTGGGCACCAATGACAGGACGATCTACGTGAGGGAAAGCAGCAACTACGGCGCTACCTTCGGCTCAGCCACAGCGATAGCGACGGCGGCGGCCGCTGTCGGCTGGCTTGCCGCCGGTCTCAAGGCCGATAACACCGCCCTCCTCATCTACTCGGTAGGCGGCACCGTCTACGCCGTGAAGCGCAGCGGCGGCCCCTGGGGCAGCCCCGCCGCCTGGACCAACAGCCTGGCCGCGGTGAGCGGGCTGGCCTGCCAGTATGAGGCCGACTTCGACGTGGTGGTTTCGGGCAGCGACGCCCAGGGCGCCTTCAAGGTCTGGACCTGCATCTACGGCGATGGCTACTCCCAGGCGGTGGGCACCTGGTCACCCCTGCGGGAGGTGACGGTGGCCAGCGCCGGCTCCAACATGGAGTTCCGCGCCCCCTTCCTGGCCTACCCCGACGTCTTTCGCCTCACCTTCGTCGAGAAGTACACGGGCAGCGAAAGCTATTCCCGCCCCTACTTCTCCTTCTCGCCGGCCACAGCCGACTACGTGAATAACCTCTGGCGAGAGCCAGTGCCCATGAATCTGGCCAGCAACTATGGCCTGGCCATCGCCTGTAGCACGAGCGACGTGTGGCTGACCACCCCCGCGGGCGTCTGGCGGGCCTCCCTCACTACGCCCGCCCTGGACGTCACGGCCGACGTCCTGGAGCTGACCACCGAAACCGATCCCAACGGTGGCCGCCTTCGCCTGGTCTTGCGCAACGACGATGGCCGCTACCTGGATCTATCGGGGGAGAAGGCGGTCATCAAGGCGGGCGGCGAGGTGCGGCCAAGCCCCGGCTACCAGACTGCTAGCGGCCCCCTGACCTCCTCGGGCCTCGCCTACTGGATCGAGGGGTGGGAATACACCTCCGGTGAAGGAAAGGCTACCCTCGTTGTCCACGCTCGCGACGCCTGGCAACTGCTGGAGGGCTGGCGGTCGCGTCGTCAGTACGCCTGGGCCCAGGGCGAAAAGAACGTCTTCCAGCTACTCTCCTTCATCATGGCGCGAGCGACCCTGGAGTTCTCCAGCGCCGGTAGCAGCAGTGTCCTCACCGACCTCTACCCCAGCTTCACCATCCACCCGGGCGAGAGTGGGGCGACAGCGGTGCGCCGCCTGCTGGCCGTGGTACCCGACATTATCTTCTTCCGGGGCCACTTCGCCTACATCAAGAACCCCCAGGCCAGCGAGGCCAGCGACTACTCCTACGGCACGGAGCACGCCATCCTCCGCGGCCGCTACGGCAGCCAGCGCCCCCAGACCAATCGGGTGCAGGTGTTTGGCGATGGCCCCTTCGTGGAGGCCTTCGGCTGGGATGAGATCGAGGGTGCCTACGACCGCATCCGCCAGGTGCACGACCTGAACCTGAACACAGTCGCTCGCGCCCAAGACCGGGCCGACGCCGAGATGCGCCACCAGGAGATCGCCTCCGGAACCGGCGAGATCGTGGTGCCGGTGAACTGCGGCCAGGAGCTCTACGACGTGATCTCCATCACCGACGAGTCGGCCGGCCTGACGGCCGCTCAGCGGCGAGTGATCGGGCTGAGTATGCGCTACTCGGCGGGCGGCAACGTGCCCGTCTACGAGCAGCAACTGTCATTGGGAGCAGTCTAGGATGATCGTGCGCAAGGGGACGGTCAAGGGCTTCAACTCTGGCTCCTACACGGCCACCGTCCAGGTGGCGGGGAGCCTGGCGGTGTGGCTGGCGGACGTGCCGGTGGCCCGCAACATTGCTGCCGCCGAGATGGTGGTCGGCCGCCGCTGCGCCCTCATCTTCTTCTCCGAGTCCGACCCCCGCGACGCCCTGGTGGTGGGCGTCTATACCTAGGAGGACCGCATGGCTGCCAAGCCTCAGCCTCTCCAGCCGCCGACTCCCCCTCGCCCTCAGCCACCGCTAGGCCAAGAGGCGCCATCGTTGGGCAAGGACGTGCCGCGCGAGCCATCCCTGAGCCGCGCGCCCGTCATTCGCGGCGGCGCCATCGTCATGGCGGCGCTGTGGGAAGAGTGAGCGCCGCCAGCCTTGACAACCCCTGCTGCGCTCGCTACGCTCGCCCTGGCCATTGACAGCCCAAGTTCAAACGAGGAGCCTAACCATGAGCCAGCAAGAGGAGAAATTCTACGTAGGGCATCGAGTGGTCGGCACCATCAAGTCGGTGAAGGGCACCTGCCACTGGAACCACAAGCCGGGCGACAGCTTCGACATCAGCACCCTCGACACCGCGGGCCTCTGTGGCTTTTTCTACCACGACATCTTCCCCTACATCCTCATGCTCCAGTTCGGCGGCAGCTTCCCCCCGGAGTGGGGCGGGCCGGAATCGGTGGAGCTACAGTGCTCAGACCGCTTGAATGCGGTGACGATAGAACTCCGGCGGGTGCGCGAGTAGGAGCGCCCACAACAGGCCGAGGGGCCTGCGGCCGCCTGCTGGTAGCAGACATCGATGCCGCTGGCCCGAAGAAGAGGCGTGATCCTTGAACTCCCGCCTGGACGTTGCCAATTTGTGTGCTATTCTATAGGCGATGTGCCGTCTTTGGATAACCATAGCCGCTGCGCCAGTTTGTGGTGCCCTTCTCGCCCTCCTTGTGGCGTCGGCTGGCTGCGGGGGCGAAGCCGAGCCGTCCCCGCCAGAGACCGTCACCCCTGCTCTCGAGACGCCTGGGCTAGCCTCTTCGACCGTCGATCTGGCCACCACAGCCGCTGACCTGATGGTGTTCGGCAGCGACGCGGACGACTATCTGGCCGACCGCTTCTCCCTAGCCCAAGGCGACTTCAACGGCGATGGCATCGACGACATCCTAGTGGGTGCTCCCAAGGCCGACGGCCCGGACAACGCCCGCAACAACGCCGGCGAAGCCTATGTCATCCTCGGCTCGTCCGATGTCAAGGGCACGGTGGACATAGCCGAGGATCAACAGGACTTCACCGTGATAGGCGCCAACGAGGGCGACAACCTTGGCTTTGTGGTAGCCAGCGGCGATGTCAACGGCGACCGCATCGACGACATCCTGATAGGCGCTCGCTTCGCCCGCGGCCCCGGCGCTCGCTTCGCCCGCGGCCCCGATGTCGCCCGCATCAACGCTGGCGAAGCCTATGTGATCTTCGGCTCACCCGACCTGAGCGGCACGGTGGATACGGCCCTCGGCGAGCAGGACTTCACCGTCCTGGGGCTCAAGGGGGGTGACTACCTGGGCTACGCCCTGACGGCCGGTGATGTCAGCGGCGATGGCGTCGATGATATCATTGTTGCCGCTCCGGGCGCCGACGGCCCGAGCAACCAGCGCCCCGACGCCGGCGAGGTCTATGTGGTGTTCGGTTCGTCCGCCCTCAGTGGAACCGTCGACATCGCCCAGAGCCAGCAGGACTTCACCATCCTTGGCGCTAAGGCCGACGACTTTCTCCCCAACTTTGCCGCCAGTGGCGACGTCAATGGCGACGGCATCGACGACATCCTCCTGGGGACGCAAATGGCCGACGGCCCCGACGGCCAGCGCAACGAGGGAGGCGTAGCCTATGTCATCTTCGGCCCGCCTGAGCCGAAGGGAACCCTTGATCTCGCCTCCGGCGAGGGGTTCATAACCATCTGGGGCGCTGATGCCAGCGACTGGCTGGGCTTCGTCCTGACCGCCGCTGATGTCAACGGCGACAGGATGGATGACATCCTCATCGGCGCCCGCAACGCCGATGGGCTAGACAACAGTCGCAACAACTGTGGCGAGGTCTATGTCTTTTTCGGCCCAGCAAACCTGCCCAGCACCGTGGAGATCGCCGAGGGGAAGCAGAACGTCACCCTCATCGGCAGCGCCCCAAACAGCCTCTTCGGCCACTCCCTAGCCAGCGGCGACGTCAATGGCGACGGCATAGCCGACGTGCTGGTCGGTGCCCCGGTGGCCAACTCCCGCGAGAAGGCCGGGCAGGTCCTCGTCTTCCTGGGCTCGGGCCAGTGGCCAGCCACCGTCGATGCTGCTCTGGGCCAACACGAGCTGACCATCCTCGGGGCCGAGGCCGAGGATGAGCTGGGCTTCTCGGTTGCCAGCGGCGATGTCAACGGTGACGGCAGGGACGATATCATTGGCGGCGCCCTTCTGGCCGACGGCCCCGATAACGCCCGCCTTGACGCTGGCGAGGCCTATGTGATCTTCGGCACGCCCTAGCAGGCCAGCGGCCCAGAGCGGCCGATTTCCTGCATAAGCGCGTAGACGAATCACCACTCGCGCCCTATAATACGCCAAAGGTCGGCAAGAACTTCCCTGCATTGAACATGACCGAGCGCATCACCTCCGGCAAGCAGCAAGAAGAGGACATTACCCTCGATACCACCCTGCGCCCCAAGCGCCTGGACGACTTCGTGGGCCAGGCCAAGATCAAGGACAACCTGCGCATCGCCATGGCGGCGGCCCAAAAGCGCGGCGAGGCCCTCGATCACCACCTCCTCTACGGGCCGCCGGGGCTGGGCAAGACCACCCTTGCTCACATCATCGCCCACGAGATGGGGGTCAACATTCGCCTCACCTCCGGCCCGGCCATCGAGCGGGCGGGCGACCTGGCGGCCATCCTCACCAACCTCCAGCGCGAGGACGTGCTGTTCATCGACGAGATCCACCGCCTGCCGCGGGCAGCCGAGGAGATCCTCTACCCGGCCATGGAGGACTTCGCCCTGGACATCATCCTGGGCAAGGGCCCGGGAGCGAGAAGCGTGCGCCTGTCGGTGCCGCCCTTCACCCTCATCGGCGCCACCACCCGCTACGCCCTGCTGAGCCCGCCCTTGCGCGATCGCTTCGGCGCCGTCTACCGCCTGGACTTCTACCAGGAAGAGGATATCGCTGGCCTGGTTCGCCGCAACGCCGCCATCCTGCACATCGTTATCGAGGACGAGGGAGCGCAGGAGATCGCCCGCCGCGCCCGCGGCACGCCACGGGTGGCCAACCGCCTCCTCAGGCGGGTGCGCGACTACGCCCAGGTGATGGCCGACGGCGTCATCACCGAGCAGGTGGCAAAGGAGGCCCTGGCCCGCCTGGAGATCGATGAGCTAGGCCTGGACGAGGTTGACCACAAGATCCTGCACACCATCATCGATAAGTTCGATGGCGGGCCGGTGGGCATCGAGACCATCGCCGCCTCCATCTCCGAGGAGGCCGACACCATCATGGACGTCTACGAGCCCTATCTGATGCAGGTGGGCTTCCTTCAGCGCACGCCTCGCGGGCGCATAGCCACCCGCCATGCCTATGAACACCTGGGTCTGCCCCCCAAGGAGCGGCCGGAGTCAGCCCAGAAAAGCTTCTGGGAGTAGCGCTATGACTGACCGCAAGAACGTCTCTTCAGTAAGCCCCTACGAGGACGTCATCGGCTTCTCGCGGGCCGTGCGGGTGGGCGACCTGGTCTTCGTATCGGGGACGGTGGCCTGGGGGGCCGACGGCAAGCTGGTGGGCGCGGGCGACGTCTACGCCCAGGCCAAGCAGACCCTCGCCAACATCGAGGGCTACCTGCGCGAGGTGGGGGCCACCCTCAGGGACGTGGTGCGAACGCGCATCTACCTGACGGACATGGGCCGCTGGCGGGAGGTGGCGCGAGCCCATCGGGAGGCCTTCGGCGATGTGCGGCCGGCCTCCAGCATGCTGGAGATAAGCCGCCTGGCCGAGCCCGAGATGCTGGTGGAGATCGAGGCAGTGGCCATCCTCTCGGCGGCCGCGAGGAGAGCGTAGCCTCAGTCCTTGCCAACCCCCGCGCCCGCGAGTAGTATGGGGGCGCAAACGGCGAAGCCCACCCGCGAAACCTACTGATGGGGCCGATTGGCGGCCATGCTGCTTCGGTCATGTTGAGATCTTCGATGACAGGGGGGCGGCAGATGAAAGCGATACGCATTCTCGGCCTCGCCGCCGCGGGCGCGGCGGTGGTGCTCCTCCTGTCGATGCTGCCTGCCTCGGCCCAGCCGATCGCCGGGGCCTACTATGCCGGAGAGATCACCGGCTGTGACGACCCCCCCTGTGGCACCGTGAGCTTCAGAGTGTCTCCAGACGGCTTACAGGTGCAGGAGTTCACGGCTTACGACGTAGATGGTGTGAACTGCCGATACGACGGTCGACAACTGTACCCCGGCGATCTTGCCATCGAGGAGGACAACAGCTTCGGACCGGGTTGGCTGGGCATGTTCGAAGTGAGCGGCTCTTTTCCCAGCGAAGGCAGTGCGGAGGGGACCCTCAGATTGGCGGTGCACCCGCCGGAGCAGCCGCCGCCGTGCGACACGGGCGTCTTGGACTGGACGGCCACCCTGTCTGCTGTTGGCGGCATAGCGGAGCTGCCGGATGTCTCTGGTTCGTCCGCTGCCAATTACATTCCTCTGGCTGGACTCGCGGCTGCGGCGCTGGTCGCTCTGACGGCAGGCGGGTGGCACGCCAGGAGACGATTCAGCCAGGAGCTGATCCGCCTTCGGCGGAGGCTCAGGTAGGCCTCGCTGACGCCCGATTAACACCGCCGCCGACCCGGTGTCCCGACCGTCGCCCTGCTCCTCATGCGTCATGCGGTAGAGGCGGGCGTAGAGGCCAGCGTGAGGCCCCTTGCCCCCTGTGCTAAAATGACCGAGAACCCCGTCGGAGGGCAGGCATGCAGACAACGGCCGTTCGCTATCAGGTGCGCCCCATGGACCTGGGCGACATCTCTCAGGTGATGGAGATCGAGCGGGAGTCGTTTCTCGATATGTGGCCGACGACGGCCTTCAAACGGGATATCCAGCACAACCGCCTGGCCCGCTATCTAGTGGCGGTGGAGCAGCGAGAGGGAGGCGAGGAAGCGATAGCCCCGGCGGCAGAGCGCGAACCCGAGGGCACGCCCATGCCGCCGCTGCGCCTGGGGCGTTGGCTGGGCGAGCTCAAGCGGCTGTTCGGCGGCGAGGAGGAGGCCGAGACCAGCCGCGAGCCCATCGTGGGATTCGTGGGCGTCTGGCTCACGCCGGATGAGGCTCACATCGTCACCATCGCCGTGCGCGAAAGCCACCGCGGCCGTGGCATCGGCGAGCTCCTCCTCATCGCTGCCATCGCACTGGCCACCCTCAACGATCGGGAGGCCGTCACCCTCGAGGTTCGCGCCTCCAACCAGGCAGCCCAGGCCCTGTACGAAAAGTACGGCTTCAGAAACGTCGGCGTTCGCCAGCGCTATTACTCCGACAATCAGGAAGACGCCGTGATCATGACCACCGAACCCATCCGCTCCGCCTCCTATCAGGCCCTGTTCCAGCGACTCAAGCGAGAGCACCGCGAGCGCTGCGGCCACTACGAGCTCAACTTCAACTAGCCGGCCGTATCAGGCGCCCCAGGCCTGGGCAGGCGACTGCCGACCACAAAGAGCATGCTGGCCGCTAAGGGAAAAGCACCGGCCACAGCAAACACGGCACCATAGCTGGCGAACCCAGCCATCAGGCCAAAGGCTAGCGCCCCCAGGCCCGACCCCGTGTCCCAGGCCAGGCCGAATGTGGACATAGCCAGGCCTCGCTGTTCGCTCCCGGCCCGGTCCGCGGTCAGGGCCAGAAGGGCCGTATGAGCCCCAGCGAAGCCTAGACCGAAGAGCACCGCCGCCGCCAGCATCACCGCCTGCACGGAGGCAGCGGCCAGCAGGAGCATGGCCAGGCCCCCTACAACCAGGCCCGGAAGGAACACCACCGCGCGGCCATAGCGGTCAGCCACGGTTCCCACCACAGGCCGCAGGGGCACGACCACCAAGCCATACAGCACGAAGAAGAGCCCAGGGTTGCCCAGGTCTCGATCTTCGGCCATGAGAGGCAGGAGGGCTTGAATAGCCCCGAAGGCCACCGTCAGGGACAGGAACAAGGAAGCAGGAAGCAGCGTGCTACGGCTCACCAGGGCAGCGGCCGAGAATCCCTCCGCCGCCCTCGTCTCACCCCCGCCGCCAGCGATGCGGCTGCTTAAGAGGAAGGCCAGGCCAGAGACCGCGGCCGCCGTCAGGAAGTAGGGGGTGAAGCCCCAGGTCCTGGCTATCATCAGCCCCAGCCAGGGGGCATAGACCTGAGGAAGGCTGTTCATCATGGCGAGGTAGCCAAAAGCAACCCCGCGGCGGTCGGCGGGCACCATGTCGGCCACAGTAGCGAAGGCGGCGGTGGCGAAGAGCACCGCGCCCGCCCCATGCACCACGCGCAGCGGCAGCAGCAGGTAGGGGTCGTTGCTGAGGGCGTAGGCTGCCAGGCTAAGGGTTGCAGTCCCAGCGCCTATCACCATGAATGGTTTGCGCCCATAGCGATCCGCCCACAGACCGGCCAGGGGCCGCATGAACATTCCGGCAATGCCCAAGCTGCCCACCACCAGGCCGACCTGCCACTTGTCCGCATCTTTCAGATAGAGGGGCAGGGTGGTGTAGGTGGAGAAGAGGCTGGCGAAGGAAAGATGCGTGCAGGCCAGGACGATGATGAAGCCGGCCGTCCACACAGGGCGACCCCGCCCGGCAGGCGGCGGCACGCCTGCCATTGCTGGCTCCTCGCCCATTGGTGCCCGCCACATAGCTCCGAGTCTAGAGCGGCGACGGCGGCGAATCAACAGCCAGCGGCCCCTCCTGCCGCCGGTCTGGCCCTGCTGTTCACGGCTGGCTGTACGGGCAGAGCAGACCACCTTGCCTGCAATTGCCGTATACTATGACGCCAGCCAAGGATGGCAGCCAAAGCGCGGCCCCAAATTGCCGCCGCTCAATGCTCGCGATAGAATCTAGGCGGCCAGCGGCCTGTTTGGCCAGGGCAGCAAGGAATAGCCGATGAATGTCGCGATGCAGGCGGTTCACAGACGGCGCGTCTGGTTCCAACTGGCATTCGTTTTCCTATTCTTGGGGCTGCTCGCCTGGCGGGTCAACATTGGCGAGGCCCTGCGGACATTCGCCGAGGTGGATTACGCCTGGGTCGTAGCGGCCCTGGCGATTTTCACCGTATCGAAGCTGATCCATACCCTTCGCTGGCGTATCTTCCTTGGCCACATCCCGGGGCTGCCTCTGTCCGGCCTGTTCGGCACGTTCCTCATCTCCAACATGGTCAACAACCTGATGCCAGTGCGGGCGGGCGACCTCGTGCGGATTCAGGTGCCCGCCCAGAGGTACAACATTCCGCGGGCAGAGCTCACGGCCACCGTCATAGTGGTGGAAACGCTGCTGGACGCCGCTACGTTTGTGCCCTTGCTGGTCATTGGTCTGTCACTTCAGGATGTGCCAGCCTTGCGAGCCAGCGTCCTCTGGGGTTTCGCGGCACTGGTAGGGGTGGGACTGCTGGCGGCCGCCCTGGCAGCCCGCGTAAGGCTCCCGGCCGACTTTGGGCAGGGCAGGTTGGCCCGCTGCCTGCCTCGCTGGCTGCGAGACCAGGCAGCCGTGCTCATCCCTCCCTTCGTTGACGGGCTGGCCGCCCTGCGCGATGTTCGCCTCGCTGCTCAGGCTATATTGATCTCCTTCCCCGCCTGGCTCATCGAGGTGGTGGTTTTCTGGCTGTTTGGCCAAGCCTTTGGCCTCGACCTGCCGTTTAGCGCCTACCTGGTCATCATGATTGCGGCGAACCTGGTTGTGTCATTGCCGCTTACCCCCACCAGCATCGGCATATACGAAGTCGCCGTCCAGGAGGTCGTCGCTCTCTTCGGTGTCGACCGGACCCTGGCGGCAGGCTACGCCATCGGGACGCACGTCTTCATCTCAATCTGGATTGGCCTGACCGGCCTGGTAGCGATCTGGATGCTCAATCTCCGATTGGAGGACGTGTTCTACCTTCGCTCGAGTACCCGCCAACCGCCAGCAGCGATTGGCCCTGCTTCCAATGGCGACAATGCCTCAGCCTAGGGCAGACTGGCCTCGCTGCCGTTTGACGTTCGCCATAGCGTGCGCAATGAACTCAGGAGCTTGGCGGCTGCCAGGCAAGCCGCGGCCCAGAGCGGGCAGCCCTTGCTATAATTAGGGCCGGTGAAAAGCATGGACGAGCCAATTCAAAAGCGGCAGGAGGTGTACCGCCTCCGCATCTCGCTCGTCCTCAAGTTCATCTGGGCGGTGCTGCGCGGCCGGACGCGCAACCTGGCAGCGGATGTGAAAGCCACCCTCATGGCTGCCAGGCCCAAGCCGCAGGCTCTCAACGACCAGCACATCCCGACCGAAGGCCCCTTCGTTCTGGTGGCCAATCACTACGAGCGGCCGGGCCTGAAGGTATTCTGGGGCGGCATGCTGGCCTCTCACGCTGTGGCCCAGAGGCGAACCAGCCGCAAATCGCTGCGCTGGCTGATGACCAGCGAATGGCACAACTTCCGCCTGGGCCCGCTCCCCGTGCCTGTCTGGGCGCTCCGCTGGCTGTTTCGACGCATCGCCCAGGTGTACGGACTGGTGATCATTCCCCGCGCCGCCGAACGGGGCGTGGGCCGCGCAGCCGCCCTGCGCACCATTCTGAACGTTCTGCGCGATGGGGAAGAGGCCATCGGCCTCTTCCCTGAGGGGATGGGCACAGGGCACCTGATCGAGCCCATGCCGGGGGTGGGCTCGTTCCTCCTCTCCCTGAGCAGCCGCGGCATACCCATGCTTCCTGTCGGCATCTTCGAGGAAGAGGGGAGGCTCATCGCATCCTTTGGCCCGCCCTTCTCGATCCAGGTACCGCGCGGCGTGGAGAAAGGGGAGCGAGACCGCCTGGCCAGCCAGCAGGTGATGGTAGCTATCGGCCGCCTGCTGCCGCCGCAGCTTTGGGGCGTGTATGCACCGGTTATCGAGGAAGCGCTGGCCCAGGAGAGGGCCGGTCGCTAGGTCGCAGCCCGCCAGAGGGAGTGCCGCCTGAGGCCAGCGAGGGATCGTGGCTAACGAGGCCCAAGAGATACCGCTGTTCAATAGGCTGGTTTATGCCTTCGGCAGCTTCGGGGGCAACGTCATCTCCCGCTCCAAGGACCTCTGGCTCATCTACTTCTACGCCCCTCCCGCCGATGCCGACATCCAGAAGCGCGTGCCCATCATGGTCCTCGGCGCTCTGTTCACGGCGGCCCGCCTGATCGATGCCCTGGACGACCCGATCATCGGCTGGTGGAGCGACCGCACCCGCTCCCGCTGGGGGCGGCGCATCCCCTTCGTCGTGCTGGCCACCCCCTTCTACGGCGTGTTTTTCGTCCTCCTCTGGATGCCCCCCATCGCCGGCGAGAGCGTGGCCAACGCCCTCTACTTCTTCGTCATGCTGGAGGCCTTCCACCTGTTCAGCACCTTGTCCGGCGGGCCGTTCGAATCCCTCCTGCCGGAGATCGCCGTGACCTCCAAGGGGCGCGTGAGCATAGTGACCTGGCAGGTGTTCTTTGGCACGCTAGGAGCGGCCGTCGCCCTGGTGGGCAGTGGGATTATACGAGACGCCTTCGGCTTCCAGGCGATGGCCATCAGCATGGCCGTCATGGGCATGGCTGCCCGCTACATCGCCCTGTCGGGTGCCTGGCGACACGTGCGCCTGGACGTGGAGCCCGCCCGGGTGAACCCGGTCGAGGCAATTCGCTCCACTTTCACCAACAACCAGTTCCTCTTCTTCCTGCCCACCTTCATCCTGTTCAATATGGCCATATCGATGATGACCGCCGCCCTCCCCTTCTGGTCCGGCTCCGTGCTCATGGGCGACCTCCCCAGCGACATCGCCAAAGTGGAGGCGGGAAACCCTGCCACTCTCCAACTGTTCAGATTGGAGTTCGGCGTGGCGGAGGGCACCGTCGTCGCCCTGCTGACGGCCGCGGCCATCATCGTTGTTCTGCTTTGTCTTCCCCTGGTCTACCGAATGTCCCTACGCCGGGGTAAGGCCTGGGTCTACTCGACGGCCATGCTAATAGGAGGAGTCTATCTGCCCTTTATCGCCTTCATGGGCTTCCTGCCCGGCATCGACAAGCTGCTCCAGGCGGTCTTCTTTGTGGCCCTGATAGGGCTGCCCATGACGGCCGTCTTCACCTTCCCCAACGCCATCATGGCCGACATCATTGACTACGATGAGCTGAAGACAGGCATGCGCCGGGAGGCTATCTACTATGGCAGCCAGGCTACCCTGGAAAAGATAGCCTCGGCCCTCTTCCCCCTGATCCTGGCCTCCCTGCTCGTGCTGGGGAGCACGGCCGCCAACCCCCTGGGGGTGCGCTTGATAGGGCCGGTAGCCGGCCTATCGGCTCTGCTGGGGTTCCTGGCCTTCCGCGGCTACACCCTGCCGGACAGCGTGACCGCGGATACGGTGAAGGTTCGCTGATGGCAGGGGGCTAG
>Ga0315280_10006587_pt1 | contig 15981 bp, 14 predicted proteins | sample YL17G06_40_MG_FD_203697 | JGI IMG/M metagenome (GOLD analysis project Ga0315280, IMG submission 203697) | Sediment microbial communities from Yellowstone Lake, YNP, Wyoming, USA - YL17G06_40 | ecosystem: Environmental > Aquatic > Freshwater > Lake > Sediment | place: USA: Wyoming | collected... | reverse complement strand
GATCTCGTCTATCTCCTTACCCGCATAAAATGGAAGAGAACCATTTTTTTCTTTATCCTGCTCTTGCTCGTTGGCAGCGCTCCCCAAAATAAGCCTATTTCTTGTGGTCCGCTGAAGTTGTCCTATTCCTCGAGCATCGTTGGCCTTGATCCAGTTGAAGATTGCTCTTTTTATTTGTCTTTGCCTGCCAGCGGGTCAAGCTGGGTGTCGCCAAAAAATCAGCAGAATATTACACCGAGCTCGTCTTCAAAAAGGACTTAAACCTCTGTGATTCAGAGCTAATGTATTGGCCATCAGGATAGCCGGCGATCTATGTTTTTACTTTGGTGCATGTTGGATAACACTCTGCTCCAGGGCGCTTATCTCGTTTCTGCGGGTAAAGAAGAAAGCTACAGGCCCTTTTCATATTCTTGTCATTTCAAAGCAGGATTTCGAACTTGGAGCGAAAAAAGCCACAGAAATTCATACCGGTCAAGAAGTTGCTTTAAAAGATTTAGGAAATAAAAAGGTCAGCGCTGTCCCGGCCGTTGCTGAGTAATTGGAATTGGGGCCGTTCCTGAATTCTACTCAAGTTAAGATCATCCTGAAGAACCCCTATCTCCGGAATGTTGTGGGGATAGGGGAGGGCGAACACAAACTTGATGTCAAGGAGCTCAACACAAAAGGCAAGTAGACTGGTTGTTCTCCTGCAGCTTTCTGCAATTGCTTGAAATACTTGGAGTCGCAAGGTAAGCTCAGCCCAGCCAACGCTGGCGTGAATCTCCTTCTTGAATGGATCGCTGTTTGCTTTAAAACAAACCCCAAGAGTGGCGGGACAGCTCCCTCTGACATGCTCAGCGGGGCGGTCCAAATGTTCAGAGGTCTGGGCTATAATTCAGCCTGCTTTGAAGTTCTCTATGATAACCAGCCTCTCCCTTTCCTGGAAAAATTTGCCGCTGAAATAAGCAATAACGCCCCCTGCGAAGTGGGAAGCGCAGGGAAGGGAATCTTTGTCGATCATTCCACAGCCGGAATTGGCCATGTAAAACAAGGGGAGCTATATCAGCTTATTATCCATGATGGCTGAAAAAAACGCCTGCTCCTGTCTATGTCAAGCACCTCGGATATCCAGTCGAGCAACTTGAATGGCCAGACACCATGAACATGTTTCATCCTGGGGCCGAACACGATATTAAAAAGGCAATTCCTACACTTAAGGGGCTGAAAGAAGTTACATTCAACTTGTCAACAGGGAAATGGAAGTATACCTACTGTGCCTGACGCTGTAAGCAAAATAGATCGCAAGGCCGACAAAGAGCCAGACTCCAAACCGGACCCAGGTCACTCTAGGCAAGCTATATAAATCCAGCCGGTGGCCAGGCTGGTCCCTGTATGTTTTTGACCAAACCCACCCGCCCCCTTAGGTCTTCGAACACTCATGGACCAGCCCGGCCCCATCTATTAGAGGAATTTTGTGCCTTTTTTTGTGTTAGCCCACTTTTCGCAATAGAGCCTGGTTATTCCTTGATTTGTTCTAGAATTATTTTTATAATCCTCACAAATAAAAATGCGTTCTAGTTTGGGAACTTACTTAAGGAGAGCAGAACCATGAGTGCTATCCACATCAACCTGATTGATTACCTGATTATTGGCGGGTATCTTCTGGTAACAATGCTTGTCGGCTACTTGCTCAAGAAATATATGAGAACTGGGGAGGACTTCTTCCTCTCCGGCCGGTCGCTTCCGAGCTGGATCACGGGCCTGGCCTTTCTTTCAGCAAATCTGGGCGCCCTTGAGATTATCGGAATGGTGGCGAACTCGGCCAAATACGGGATTTTGACCGTTCATTTTTACTGGATTGGCGCAATTCCCGCAATGGTATTTCTGGGTATTTTCATGATGCCTTTTTACTATGAGAGTAAGGTCAAAAGTGTTCCCGAGTATTTGAAACATCGTTATAATAATGCCACTCATGGATTGAATGCGATTTCGTTTGCGATCATGACTGTTTTGATGAGCGGGATCAGCATGTACGCCATGGCTTTGCTCTTCAAGCTCATGCTGGGATGGTCGCTCACGGCGAGTATTTTCATCTCAGCCTTCGTCGTCCTCATCTATATTTTTTGGGGAGGGCTTTCTTCCTCGATTTACAATGAGGTCATTCAATTCTTCCTGATCTGGCTCGGGCTGCTGCCCATTGTCTTTCTCGGGCTGAAGCAGGTCGGGGGTTTTAGTGGGTTTCTCGAACGTGTGCCTCAGACATTCCTCCATTCCTGGAAAAATCTCGGGAGCGCAGCCAACAATCCGCTTGGGATAGAATGGCTAGGAGTTGTTCTCGGACTTGGGTTTGTCCTTTCTTTTGGCTATTGGACTACGGATTTTCTTGTCGTCCAGCGCGCTTTGGCCTCGGAGAATCTTTCAGCGGCGCGGAGGACCCCGATCATCGCCGCATTCCCCAAGATGCTCGTGCCGCTGATTGTGGTTACACCCGGCTTGCTCGCGGTTGCCGTGCTTCCTGAATTCAGCCAGACAGCCGCTAAATCTGCTGAATACAACTCGGCGCTGATCATGCTCATGGGGCACTTTTTGCCCAATGGGCTGCTGGGCCTTGCGATAACGGCGCTCCTTGCAAGTTTCATGTCTGGGATGGCGGGCAATGTGACCGCATTTAACACAGTCTGGACCTATGACATCTACGGCAGCTACATCAAAAGGGGAATGAGCGATAAGCACTATCTACGGATGGGAAAGTATACAACTGTAGCCGGCGTTATCCTCAGCATCGGCACAGCCTACATCGTGCAGTCTTTTCCTAACCTGATGGATTATATGCAGCTCATCTTCTCTTTCTTTAATGCGCCGCTTTTTGCGACTTTCTTGCTCGGGATGTTCTGGAAGCGGGCAACGCCCAAGGGCGGCTTCTTCGGTCTACTGGCCGGGATCACGGCAGCCGCAGGCCATTATCTTCTCTATAAATTTCATGTAATAGGCTACACGAGCGAGATGGGCGCCAATTTTTACCAGGCGTGGTGGGCGTGGCTGACTGACTTTGTGGTGACCATAGCCGTGAGCCTTGTTACTAAGAAAAAGGATGAGAAAGAGCTTGTGGGATTGGTTTACGGTCTGTCGCCAAAAGCCGGGGAGAGAAAAAAATTTTATCTCCGCCCGGAGCTCTGGGGTTCAGTTGTCCTTCTTGCCGCCTTTATCCTTAACATTCTATTCTGGTAAATTTTGAGATGAAACAAAGGGAGAAAAACATGGCTGACACAGGCAAAAAATTTCATTTTTTGGATTTAAGGATTCCGCTGGGAGGACTCCTGTCCTTCTATGGAATTATCCTCGTCATCTATGGACTTTTGAGCAACAAAGAAGTCTACAAGAAATCCTTGGGGATAAATATCAACTTGATCTGGGGCATTCTCATTTTGGCGTTGGGCGTGTTTCTGATTGGGTTTGCATTTTTTAAAAGAAGGAAAGCTGTAAATAACAAGGACAAGCTGTAAACTGAATATTCGTCCACCTTATATCCCTCCGTTAATTCTGAGGAGCAGTGAGCTGTGAGCAGTAAACAGAAGACAGTAAGATTCTTAAGGCGGCGCGTGTGTTTTAGATCATTTTTATCCAAAGGAAGGAAGAGGGTGGAATTGTTTTCATAGGATTACGCGGGACTTAAGGAGATCGAGAAATGAACGATCCAATCTCTATTCATGACTTGCTGCTTGAAATGCGTGAGGTTTTCTGCCAGCAATTAGGGAGCGATAAGGGAATGCTTGTTTCCATGACGCCCGGAAGAGTCAACTTGATTGGAGAACACACAGATTATAACGAAGGCTTTGTCTTCCCGATGACCATCAACCGTGCGGTCTACATCGGACTGAGAAAAAGGAGCGACCGGACCTGCAAGTTCTACTCCATGAATTTTAAGGAAAGTGCCGACTGGTCGCTGGATGACATTCAAAGAGAAAAGGACCACCACTGGTCGAACTACCTCAAGGGAGTTATGAAGATCCTGCAGGAAGCTGGGTATAAGCTCAGAGGAGTGGAAGGAGTTGTCTATGGGGATGTTCCGATTGCCTCTGGTCTCAGCTCTTCAGCCGCGATTGAAGTGGCCACAGCTTTTGGGCTTCAGCATGCATTAGAGCTTGAGATAGACCCGGTCCAGATGATCCTCCTTGCCCAGAGAGCAGAAAATAAATTCGTTGGCGTGAATTGCGGCATCATGGACCAGTTCGTCGGGAGACTGGGGAAAAAGGATCATGCACTTTTTCTCGATTGCCGGAGCTTGGAATATGATCATATTCCTTTGCGCCTGGACGATTTCGCACTTCTTATCATTGACACCAAAGTCAAAAGAGAGCTTGCTCAATCCGCCTACAACCAACGGAGGGCTGAATGCGATGAGGCCGTGAAATATTTTCAATCCATCGATGAAAGAGTGAAAGCGCTGAGGGATGTGGATGGAAAAATGTTTGAAAAATATCAGGCAGGATTGCCGGAAGTGGTGCGATGCCGCGCTCGCCATGTCGTCTCTGAAAACGGCCGGGTGATAGAGGCGATCAATGCCTTGAAAAAAAGGGATATGGCCAAGGTTGGTGAGCTTTTTTATGAATCCCACAGGAGCCTTAAGGAAGATTATGAAGTGAGCTCGGGGGAACTGGACTTCATCGTGGATAGCGCTCGAAAATTCGGCGCGATCGGAGCCAGGCTCACAGGAGCCGGGTTTGGCGGATGCGCAATTATTCTGATTCATAAAAAATTAGCCGACCGATTGAACAGACAGCTTCCCCGGGAATATGAAAAGAAATTTGGCTATCCTTGCTCGATCCTGATTCTGGAGTCTAACCTTGAAACTACAATATTAAAGCCATAATACACTCTATCCTCCTTCTCTCTCCCCCTTTTGAAAGGGAGGATAGAGGATAAAGGGGGAATAGATATAAAAAGCGCTGAAGACAAATGGGAGAGAGGAATATCATGAAGAAAGGTTTGGCCATCATTTTAAGCTCTTTTTTGTTTTTTCTTCCCTGCTTCGCCCAGCAGAAAGTCCAGTCTGTGAGAGGCGGTCAAACGGTGGGAGATGATGGAGGAGTGGAAGAAATAAAGAAGATTTGAAGAAAGACTGAGGAATATTTGAGGCAAAACATTCTTTTCAATTTCTTTTTCAAAGGAAGGGGTAGATATGAAGTCTATGAAAAGAACACCTGAGCAGGTGGCCAACGAAGCCATCGCCCTCTTGAAAAAGAAATTTGACCCTGATAAAGCGAAACAGGCCCAGAAATATTTCAAAGACACAATTAGCTCCTTGGGAATCTCTGCCAAAGAAGTCAGGGAGATCTCGCAAGACCTTTATCGATCCCTCAAAGCTGACTGGGGCGTGGCCGAGGCCATCCAGCTCTGCGATCTTCTTTTCCCCCTGCCTGAACTCGAAGCCAAGGGGATAGCTGCCCTCATCCTGGCCTATTTCAAGAAAGATTTTCCTAAAGAGGTCTTTTTTAAAACTAAAGACTGGCTCTCTTCAAACTACCTTGACAATTGGGCCTCTGTGGACGTTTTCTGCCCCGAAGTTGTGGGTTCTCTGCTTGAGGAATATCCAGAGCTCATAAACGAAATTAAAGACTGGGCCTTTTCCCCCAACCGCTGGGTGAAGCGGGCCTCGCTTGTTTCTTTCCTCAAGCTCGCCCGAAAAGAAAGATATCGAGACATTATCTTTAAAGTCTCCCAATCGATTTTCCCTGTTGAAGACGACCTCATCCAGAAGGCAAATGGCTGGCTTCTGAGGGAAGTGGGGAAGGGAGACCCGGCGCGGCTTGAGCGATTTCTTCTTGAACATGGCGCTTCCATTCCGCGGACAACCCTCCGCTGCGCGATTGAAAGATTGGATGAAAAAAAGAGAAAACAGATTCTACTCAAGACAAAAAAGAGCTCTGGAAAGGGACGGAGCGACCTGAGATTTAGGTAGCCGCAACCTTTTAATCCTTTAATCGGAAGCATCCCAAATTCCGTGATGATTGAATAGCGGCTTTGAAAAGGGCTTGGCTTCCCGCTCCGATCGGCGGCCTGCGGCTACCCTCGTCAGACGGGCCCTTGGGCTGATTTCCGCAATGATCACTGCAGCCCTTTTCAAAGCCCCTTTATCACGGAATTTGGGATGCTTACCCTTTAATTCATCCTCTTGTCTATTGTCTTTAGTCTGTGATATATTTCTGCCTCTTATTTTTTGTTGACTTTTAGGAGGAGGTAGTATGAAAACAAAAACTATATTAGGAATGATAACTGCGATCATTTTCATTTCAGCGATTTCCTCTGCAGCCCAAGAAGCTCGAGTTCTTCGTTTCCCGGCTGTTTCTGATGACCAAATTGTTTTCACTTATGCCGGCGACCTCTACACAGTGCCGCTTGCGGGCGGCGTCGCACGCAAAATAAGCAGTCATCAAGGCTATGAATGTTTCCCCAGGTTTTCTCCGGATGGAAAATGGATTGCTTTTACCGGAGAATACGACGGCAACCGTGAAGTCTATTTGATCCCCGCTGAAGGCGGGATCCCCAAACGCTTAACCTACACACCTTCCCTCGGCCGGGATGATATCTCGGACCGGATGGGTCCGAACAATATCGTCATGGGCTGGCAACATGACAATAAGCACATCATCTTCCGCTCGCGCATGCGGGAGTGGGATGATTTTATCGGCCAGCTCTACCTCGCTTCCACAGAGGGTGACAGTCCCAAACAGTTGCCGCTGCCCCGGGGTGGGTTTTGTTCCTATTCTCCGGACGACAAAAAAATCGCCTATAACCGCATCTTCCGCGAATTCAGAACCTGGAAACGCTATCGGGGCGGCATGGCCGATGATATCTGGGTTTATGATTTTGAGACAAAAAAGTTAGAAAATATCACTAACAATCCAGCGCTCGACATCATCCCGATGTGGAGCGGGGATAAGATATATTTTATCTCGGATCGCGATGAAGCCAAGAGGATGAATCTTTATGTCTATGACCTCATCACCAAAGAAACCCGGAAGCTCACCAACTTCACCGACTTCGACATTAAATTCCCTTCTCTCGGGCCCAAGGCGATCGTTTTTGAAAATGGGGGATACATCTACCGATTTGACCTTGCCTCGGAACAGACAGCCAAAGTCCCTGTAGTTATCGCCGATGATATGGTCTCAGGCCGGAGCAAGATCATCAAACTCAGCGATAAGGTCACCAATTTTGAGATTTCTCCTGATGGGAAGCGCGCCTTGTTCGGTGCCCGGGGGGAGCTTTTCACGGTTCCTGCCCAGTATGGGAACACGCGAAATTTGACCAGCACGCCCGGCGTCCATGAGAGGAATTCAAAATGGTCACCCGATGGCAAATGGATTGTCTATATCTCTGACCAAAGCGGCGAAGATGAAATATACATTATGCCCCAGGACGGGCAGGGTTCTCCTCAGCAGCTCACTAAAAATGCCGATACTTATAAATACCAGATCTACTGGTCGCCGGACGGCAAAAAGATCCTCTGGGGGGATAAAAAACTCCGCCTGAGCTATGTGAATGTTGAAACAAAAGAGGTTGTTGAGGTCGCAAAAGCCGAACGCTTTGAGATAACCCAGTATGCTTGGTCTCCTGACAGCCGCTGGGTTGCCTACGAAAAACCGGAAAAGGAGGGGATGAACAAAGTCTATCTTTACTCCCTAGATGCCAAGAGGTCCTGTGAAGTGACAGATGGCTGGTATACATCTGGAGACCCTGCTTTCAGTGCTGATGGGAAATATCTTTTCTTTGTCTCTGACAGGGATTTTAACCCGATCTTCAGCCGCACCGAATGGAACCACGCCTATCTTTCCATGTCCCGGGTCTATTTTGTAACCCTCTCCAAGGATGTGAAATCTCCTTTTGAGCCCAAGAGCGACGAGGTGACCCTGAAAAAAGAAGAGGTGCCTGAAAAATCAGACGAAAAAGCCAAGAAAGAGGAAAAGAAAAGCGAAGAGAAGAAAGCTGAAACGGCGAAAGCCGTTACTTTAAAAGTTGACTCTGAAGGCCTTAAGAATCGTATCGTTGCCCTTCCGATCGATGTCGCAAATTACTGGCACATCACTTCTGTGGGAGATACTGTCTATTACCAGAAGATGGGGGACCAGGATAAGGGGCCTTCTCTTAAAATGTATGACTTCGCCGAGCTCAAAGAGACGGATTTGGGAGAGGTCAACGGCTATGAGATCTCAGCGGACCAGAAAAAGATGATTGTCGGCAAATCCGGCACTTACGCCATCATCGACCTTCCCAAAGCTCCGATTAAAATAGACACCAAGCTGGATTTGTCCGGCCTGGAAATGGCACTCGACCTCAGGCAGGAATGGAACCAGATTTATGAAGAGTGCTGGCGCCAGATGAAATACTTTTTCTATGACCCGAACATGCACGGCGTGGACTGGGAGGCGATGAAGCTCCGTTATCGGGCTTTGGCGCAGGCCGTTAACCACCGGGCCGATTTGACTTATGTCATCGGAGAGCTAATCGGCGAGCTCAACATCGGCCACACCTACGTGGGTGGAGGCGATTTCCCGCAGGTTGATAAAGTCAAGGTCGGCATGCTCGGTGCCCAGTTTGAGCGCGAACCAAAAACGGGCTATTTCAAGATTGCCAAAATTCTCAGGGGACAGAACTGGGATAAGTCACTGCGGTCGCCTCTTACAGAGGTTGGCGTGAATGTCAAGGAAGGAGAATTCCTGATTGCCATCAACGGAAAGCCCGCAGACAAGTTGGTTGATCCCTATGGAACTTTGCTCAACACGGTCGGCAAGCAGGTGACGCTGCGAGTGAACAGCTTGCCCGAAGAGAAGGGAAGCAGGGAGGTCGTGGTTATTCCCATCGAAACTGAGCAACACCTTTATTACTACAATTGGGTTCAGGACAACATCGAAAAAGTTGCTAAGGCAACAAACGGCCAGGTGGGCTATATCCATCTTCCGGATATGGGAGTGCCGGGCCTGAATGAATTTGTGAAATATTTTTATCCCCAGCTCCGCAAAAAGGCGCTGATCATTGACGTCCGCGGCAACGGAGGCGGGAGTGTCTCTCCGATGCTGATTGAAAGGTTGATGCGGCAAATAGTTATGGTCGAGATGTCAAGGAACACCATTTCCAACCCTGACCCCAATGACCTTATGCTGGGCCCCAAAGTCTGTTTAATCAATGAGTTTTCAGCTTCGGATGGGGATATTTTCCCTTACCGATTCAAGAAGATGGGCCTCGGCAAATTGATTGGGAAGCGCACCTGGGGAGGAGTCGTCGGAATTCGTGGGTCTTTACCTCTCTTGGATGGCGGATTTCTCAATAAACCGGAGTTTGCTCCTTACAGTGCAGACGGAAAAGAGTGGATTATTGAAGGAAAAGGTATCGAGCCTGATATTTATGTGGACAATGACCCGGCCAAGGAGTATGCAGGAATCGATGAACAGTTGAACAAAGCGATTGAAGTCATCCTTGAGGAGCTCAAAACGAAAGGGAAAGAATTGCCGCCGATCCCGCCGTTCCCCAAGAAGTAAGTTAGGTTAAGCCTCCTCCCTAGCCCTCCCCCTCTGGGGGAGGAAAGAAGGGAGAGGGAGTGGATAATCATGCCGGATAAATTGAAAGTTAGTTGCTTCAACTGCGGTGTAACGAATTACTATCCTTTGAATGTTGAAGGGAAAAATATTATTTGCGGCCGCTGCAAGAATGTGCTGCCCATTCCAGGAACAGTCCTTGAGGTTTCACCTGAAAGGGCCTTTAACCTTTTAAGAAATTCAAGCCTTCCTGTGCTTATTGATTTTTACTCTCTTATCTGCGCCCCCTGCCAGATGATGCATCCTATCTTGGAACGGCTGGCCAAACGGCGAGCCGGAGAAATCATGGTCACCAAGGTCAATGTCGACGAGCACCCTGAAGCCGCTTCCCATTTTGGAGTTCAAGGCGTTCCCACTTTCCTCCTGGTTCATAAAGGTTATGAAAAAGGACGGACGAGCGGGGCCATGTCTGAGGCTGATTTTTCGCTCTGGGTCGCAAGCCGGGCCTGATTCCCCCTCTTTCCCCCTTTTTACAAAGGGGGGATGAAGGGGATTTCAATTGGCGAAGTAGCCAAGACGGTTAGAGACTGAATAGTTCTTGTCCTTAACTTTTACGGTTATGGTTTTGAAAGTTCCGTCTTTTATGTAATTTTCAGGGAAATAATACAGGATATAATAGTTTTCTGAAACTTCCACCGCTTTTTTAAAAGCTGAAAGTGGGTTTGTGAAAGAATTATCAACGATTCCTCCCGTGGCCTTAGCGATTTCAGAAAAGGCGCTGAAGACATCTTCGGACTGTTCCCGCATGGTTACACCGAAGACGTGGTCTGGTTTCTTATTCATAAATATAAAATGCAGGGAAAGAGAAGAATCAGCAAAAGCCTGCTCGATTTTATCAACCGGAATGGTCATCTCTCTGTTGTAAAGTTGAAAAAGGTCGGTAAGGTCACTCAGAATGTTCTGTTGGGCTTGGTAAATGCTCATCATGGAAGTCAAGATATTAGTGCTGATCTCGGGCCTGTATTCTCTCTGGTAGAAGAAGAAGACAAATTTTTGTCCTACTCTCTTTTTTGTGTTTTGAGCAAAATTGAGAAATTTCTTTTCGTCGACAAGCCGCAGGCTTTCCAGTTTCTGTAGAGTAGTTTTGTATTTATCCAGCACCAATTCAAGAGTAAAGTCAGAATATGTCTCATCCGATTCAAGGTCAGAGTCATCGCTCGTGCTGCTGCCAGTGATGGCCTTTGTAACTCTTTTAAGGTCTTTTGCCAAATTTCTGTACTCAGCGCTTCCAGTCAGGGTATCTTTCCTTAGGAGATGTTGCATTTCTTTAGATATGTCTTCTTTGGGTCTAGAACTGAGAGCTAGTTGATTTAAGGAATAGGGTTTCAGCGGCGTTATGACGGTCAGGGTATCTCCAGGCTCAAGAAGAGACTGGAAAATATAGTCAATCGTTGGTTCAAGCTGGGGGTCATAATCGGACAACTGAAAAAGAAGATAAAAATGTCTGGAAACCATTGGAATCATGGCCCGGATTTCTTCTTTTCTTTCTATTCCTGTTTTTTTGACTAGGTACATTGCCTCGATTTTTTGAGGTATGCCGTTCTCGTACAATTCAAAATCTTGAAGGGAGAGCTCGGTGACAAATTGGCTTCCGCTGAACACGCGAACAGGGACTTCAATGTTGGGAATGGCTGGACTTTGAACTTTTTGCTGAGGAAAGAGGACAAAGGGAAGGAATCCGATGATGAACACCAAATATTTTTTAATGAAATGCCTTTTTCTCATTTTCTTTGCTTCCTCGGCTCAACACAATGAATCTTTAGAGAAATAGTACCTTATTCAATCTATATGCAAATTTTGTGCCTATTATAAATCCAAATAATCAGAGTCAATTAGCTCAAATATAATACGCTCAAAGCATAAAAAGTGTTTCAAATTTTTCTAAACTGTAAATTAACTTTACGCGAACGAATCTAATTGCGTCTGTGCCTTTTCGGATTTCCCCTTCTCCTTCAAAAAAAGCAATGCCGAAGAGGGGACTCGAACCCCTACTCCCGAATACCAGGAACTAGCCCCTCAAGCTAGCGTGTCTGCCAATTCCACCACTTCGGCATTTCAAGCGGCAATTTCTTAGGGCTTTTTACTTTTTATCTTTTTCTGAGGTTGTTTGCTGTTTTTCCTGTGTCGGCTGTTGTTTTTGCCCTGTATCTTTAGCGTTTGGTGTTGGATTTTCCTTCTTAGTCTGCGTTGCAGCCGGGACTTCTTTTTTTGGTGTGGTCTCTCCGCTGAGAACAGATTTTGTTCCTTTGGCGGATAGGACCCACAAGCCTATGGAAGTGAACATAAAGAGTATGGCGCAAATAGTCGTAATTTTTGAAAGAATGGTCCCTGCTCCTCTCGCCCCAAAAACTGTCTGGCTTCCAACGCCTCCAAACGCGCCTGCTAAATCTGCGGCTTTTCCTGATTGAAGGAGCACAGCCACAATGAGGATAATACAAACAATCACATGAATAGCTGTAATTAAAGTGCCCACATCTGTTCCTTATAAGCTCTAATGGCTTCCTTTACAATTTGAATAAAAGACTCAGCTTCGAGGGAGGCTCCTCCCACTAAAGCTCCATCTATATTCTTTTCTTTAAGCAGCGAATACGTATTGGCTGGCTTAACCGACCCGCCGTAAAGAATTATAGCACAGGAAGCTATTTCTTTTCCATACTTTTTGACCAAATTCTCTCGAATAAAAGAGTGAACCTCTTCGGCTTGCGCGGGGGTGGCATTCCTCCCCGTCCCGATAGCCCAGATGGGCTCATAAGCGATGATGGCATTTCTCATTTCCTCTGCGCTCAGCCCTTCTAAGCCCTTCTCAATCTGAGCTCGAACTTTGCTCATAGTTTTGCCTGCCTCCCGTTCTTCAAGGGACTCTCCGATGCACACAATCGGCGCTAGATTGAATTTTAAGGCTGCTTTAATCTTTTTGTTGACTGTCTCGTCTATCTCGCCGAAATACTGGCGCCTTTCCGAATGGCCGATCACGACATACTGGCAGCCTGCTGAGCGGAGCATGGAAGCGGAGATTTCTCCGGTGAAGGCTCCTTTTTCTTCCCAGAAGAGGTTTTGGCCGCCGAGTTGAACCGGACTTTCTTCGGTCACTTTCTTCACTTCGCTCAAAGCTGTGAAAGGAGGAAATAGAACAATTTCTGTTTCGGCAAGCTCAAGGCTGGCTTTGACAATGGCGCTCGCCAGATCCTTCGCCTCGGGCGCCGTCATGTACATCTTCCAGTTCCCTGCGATGAAAGGGGGGATTTTTGTTCTTTCCATGCTATTTTCCTTTGAGGGCTTCAAGCCCGGGCAATGTTTCGTAAGCTAAATATTCGAGCGTTGCACCGCCTCCAGTTGAGATATGAGTGATTTTGCTGCTAACACCTGCTTTTTCGACAGCAGCCACAGAGTCTCCTCCACCGACGATGGAAAGAGCTTTCGAGTTGGCAACAGCCTCGGCGATTTTAATTGTTCCCTGAGCGAAGGCGTCAACCTCGAAAACACCCATGGGGCCGTTCCAGACAATGGTCTTTGCCTTTTTGATGATGTTGGCATATGTCTCGGCTGTTTTGGGCCCGATGTCCACAGCCATTAAATCTGGGGGGAAGGGGAAAGAGTCCACGGTTAGAGTTTTTGCTTCGGCTTCAAGCGAAGGAGCAAGGACGTGGTCTTGGGGAAGATAGAAGTTCACTTTTTTCTCTCGGGCTTTCTCTAAAAGATTAAGGGCGATTTCTTTTTTATCTTCTTCGACGAGCGAACGCCCCACGTCGTCTCCCTGCGCTTTCAAGAAAGTGTAGGCCATAGCGCCGCCAATCAGGATATCGTCAGCTTTGTTCAAAAGATTCTCAATCACGGGAATTTTGTCCGACACTTTAGCCCCGCCGAGAATGGCCACATAGGGCCTTTGAGGCGATTGGACGGCTTTTGTTAGATAGTCGAGTTCTTTTTTGAGGAGATACCCAGCAGCGGACTTTTGGACAAACTGAGTGATCGCTGCGACAGAGGCATGAGCGCGGTGGCATGTCCCGAAAGCATCGTTGACATAATAGTCAATGTCTTCAGCTAATTTTTGGGCGAAGCCGGGATCGTTGGAAGTTTCTTCAGCGTGGAACCTGAGGTTTTCCAGGAGCAACACTTGGTTTTCTTGGAGTTCTTGCTTGAGCTTTAGGACTTCATCTCCGATACAATCGGGAGCAAAAATGACCGGCTTGGAAATAAGCTCCTCGAGCCTCTTGGCCACAGGCTGCAGGCTCAATTTGGGGTTGACCTGCCCTTTGGGCCTTCCCAGATGAGAAGCAACAACAAGCTTGGCTTTCTGTCCCAGAATATATTTGATGGTCGGGAGCGAGGCTCTGATTCGAGTGTCGTCTCTGATTTGAAAATTTTCATCCAAAGGGACGTTGAAATCCACGCGGAGAAAGACTCTTTCACCTTTTAAATCTAAATCTTCGATGAAATTCATGGCTTTCACCTTGAAATGAATTTGATGAGTTCGGCGAGCCTGCAGGAATAGCCCCACTCGTTGTCGTACCAGGCCAGGACTTTGACCAGGTTTTCGTCGATGACTTTGGTCGATAAGCCGTCCACGATGGCGGAGTGGGGATTGGCCATAAAATCAACAGAGACCAAAGGCTCCTCGGTGTATTGGAGGATTCCTTGCAGTTTTCCCTCAGCGGCCTTCCTGAAAGCTTCGTTGACCTCTTTGTCGTTTGTTTTTTTCTTGAGCAGAGCGACCAAATCCACGAGCGAGACATTGGGAGTAGGGACTCGGATGGCAATGCCGTCTAATTTTCCTTTAAGCTCGGGCATAACCAGCCCGATAGCCTTGGCAGCTCCTGTGGTTGTGGGGATCTGGGATACAGCCGCTGCCCGGGCCCGGCGCAGGTCTTTATGGGGAGCGTCGAGAATTTTTTGGTCGTTGGTGTAGGCATGAATGGTGGTCATGAACCCTTTTTCGACTCCGAAAGCCTCGTGGAGAATCTTTGTGACCGGTGCCAGGCAATTGGTCGTGCAGGAAGCGTTGGAGAGGATATGATGCTTGGCAGGGTCGTACATGTTCTCGTTCACACCTATAACCAGCGTGATATCAGGGTCAGTGGCTGGAGCTGAGACAATGACTTTTTTGGCGCCGCCCGGCTCAATATGTTTGATGACATCCGGTCTTTTGGTATATTTGCCAGTCGATTCGATGACAACCGTGACGCCAAGGTCCTTCCAGGGCAACTTTTCCACCTCTTTCACTGCCAGGACTTTGATTTTTTTCCCGGCGACCACAATCGCATCCTCTGTGGCTTCGACATCCTCTTTAAAAGTCCCGAGAACCGAGTCATATTTGAAAAGGTGAGCCAGTGTCTTTGCGTCCGTGATATCGTTGACAGCCACATACTCTAGATCAGGATCTTTATAGGAAGCCCTCAGCAAATTACGGCCAATCCGGCCAAATCCGTTTATTCCGACTCTAATACTCATAAAAACCTCCTCTTATGTTCCGATTGATTGACTTAAGAAATTAGCATAAAAGAGAGCATAAATCAATAAAAACGCCGACCTTGTAAGCATCTCTTTTTTTATAAATTAAGGTGCAAACAGGAGGAAGACAGACATGGTGGAGGCGCTGAGGATGGCGACACTGAAGTTGTCGTTAATTCCAATAGGCAAGGCTTCTGAAATGGAAGCCACCATGGCGCCGACTAAGTAGGCATAGAAAGGAAGAGGGAAGGAAATGAAATGAAGGAAGATGTAGCCTGAGACCAAACAGGCGTTGAAATGAGCCAGGCTTCCTTCAAAAGTTTTTTCAAAAAGTCTGGTGCGACCGAAGCGAATGCCAAAAAATTTGCTGAAAAAGTCGCCAAACGTCAGAAACGAGCCTGCCAATATGGCAATATTTTTCTCAAAAAGGAGAACGGTCAGAAAGAAGGCGAAGAGAAAAATCGTGATGGATGAAAAATTTTTATATTCTTTTTGTTTATAGACTCTTTTGACTTTGTTGAAAAAGAAGACATTAATTCTTCGGGAGAACAGACGGACCAAATCAAGAAGAAGGAAGAAAAGCACGATGCTTCCGATGAGAGTCAGAGAAGTTTTTTCGTCTTTCTTCATATAAAAAATGATCAAAAGAGTGGCCAGAGGCCTGAGATAAAGGCGCCAGTTTATTTCTTCTTTTCCTGGTGGAGGTTCAAATTTCAGCAACTTCTGGTTTAGGATGTTCAGAATATCAATCAAAAAGATATAGGCTATGATGGTTAAAATAAAAATGGAGTAGTTTGAAAAAGGGGCAAAAACAAGGATAAAGATTGCCAACAAGGGAAGCACAACAATTGCGACAATTTCACCAATTTTGGCAATGTAGGTGAAAGAAAGGACCCAAAAGGCCAAGACCAGGAGCGTCTGGCAGGGAAGCCAGCCCTTTGCATAAAATGTTACGAGATAA
>Ga0315280_10006584_pt1 | contig 15987 bp, 17 predicted proteins | sample YL17G06_40_MG_FD_203697 | JGI IMG/M metagenome (GOLD analysis project Ga0315280, IMG submission 203697) | Sediment microbial communities from Yellowstone Lake, YNP, Wyoming, USA - YL17G06_40 | ecosystem: Environmental > Aquatic > Freshwater > Lake > Sediment | place: USA: Wyoming | collected... | reverse complement strand
CTTGACCATTTTCGGTGTTGTTTCCTTCAGGGCGGTGAGTAGTTCGGTGCCTTCCATGTCTGGGAGGCGAATGTCGATTAGGGCGAGATTGTAGAAGTTGGCTGCAGCCTTCTCGATGGCCTGTTTCCCGTTTTCCGCCGTCTCCACGTGGTAGCCTGCGTGCTGTAGGGTCATTGAGACGGTTCTTCTGATGCTTTCTTCATCATCGATGACTAGGATTCTGGCTGATTCACTCACGTCCGCTTCACCTCCACTCCGACAGGTTTGATTGGAAGGCCAATAGTCACAGTCGTGCCTTCATCGGCTTTGCTTTTCACTGATATGGTTCCTCCATGAGCATCCACGATGCGCTTGCAAATCGCTAACCCCAAACCCAATCCCTTCGCCTTCGTGGTCTGAAGGGGCTTCCAGAGGCTCTCCATTACTCTCTCAGGCATCCCCGACCCAGTATCTGACAAGGCAATTTCGACATCGCCGTTAGATTGCTTGCTGCTTATCGTGAGGGTGCCACCTTGCGGCATGGCGTCGATTGCGTTCTGGATAAGATTGACGAGAGCCCGTTTGATTCGGCCCGTGTCGGCCTTGAGGGTTGGGTGGTTTTGTGATAGATCCTGTACTGATACAGTTGGCGGAACTTTCACTGCTTGTATCGCTTCTCTTGTAAGGGATTTCGGGGTGGTGTCTGCCAGTGCCAGTTCGAGGATGATTTCCGCCGAGTACTCCGAAAGATCGCGCACGATGCTGTCTGAATACTCAACGCTGCTTTGGATCAGTTGAAGCATCTCATCTCTCTCGTTCGCCGTCAATGACCCTGCTCTTAGGAGATGGATGGCTCCAGCTATTCCCTGCAATGGGTTGCGAAGGTCATGTCCAACCATAGCAGCAGTCTCACCGATGGCAGCCAACCGTTCAGACTTAACAAGGCGTTCCTCCATCCGCCTGCGTTCCCTGATGTCTCTGATGACCCCTTGAACCCCAACTATCCTCCCATCTTTGAGTATCGGAGACGCGTTCATTTCAGCTGCGATGCGGGTTCCGTCTTTCCGCAGCATCTCCCCCTGTGCGCTGACACCCCTCTTGCCTTGCATCACTGCGGCCCAGTTTGGAGCCATTTTTGAAATCTCAGACTGGGGCAAATAGTGTTCCATGTGTGTGCCTTTCATCTCCTCAGGCTTGTAACCTAGGACCGGTTCCACCGAGGGAGAAACGTACGTAATGCCCCCTTCAAGATCCACATCGAGTATTATGTCGGCAATTCTCTCGGCGATACCTCTGAACCGATCCTCACTCACCCGCAATGCCTCTTCTGCCCGCTTGCGCTCTGTAATATCCACGACAATTCCTCTCACGCCGACAGCTCGATTCTCACGCATGACAGCGGCGGCATATACAATGGCTGGGAACGCGCTGCCATCTTTTCTCAGGACTGTGTATTCATCACTACTGGCCTTCTCTCCTCCCAATAGCTTCCGTATCTTCTGCCTGGCTCTGTCGTGGTCTTCTGGAGCAAACATCTGAAAGGCGTTCAGGCCTCTGCGAACATCGTCTTCACTATAACCAGTCGAGGCAAATGCAATGTCATTGAGGAATGTGAGATTCCCCTTCTCATCAATTTCGAACACGATCTGAGGCAGCAAATCAACTAGCTCTCTGAACCTTCTCTCGCTTTCAGCTAGCTTACTCGTTCTCTCAAGAACCTGCTGCTCCAAGTTTGTTGAGTAACGTGTAAGCTCCTCGGCGTGATGTTGCTCTTGCTCCAGCAGCCGGGCATTCTCGACTGCGACTGCTGCGTGATCGGCGAACGTAGATAACAATTCCAGATCGGCCTGCGTGAAGCGTCTGGTCTCCTTATTGTCTATGGCGTGGATCACTCCTGCAACTTGGCCTTGCCAAATCATCGGTACACTGAGAACAGTGCTGAAAGGTTGATCTCTTTCAAAGACAGCAGCGCGGCCGGTCCACGTGCGATAATCGTCGATGATAAGCGGCTCGCTAGTCTCAGCGACAATACCTGCTGCGCCTTCGCCATACTTGAGCACCGTCCCCACAGGATTCGTTATTGTATTGTAACCCACCACGCAACGGACCTCCCGCCTCTCAGGATCGCAAAGATACATCCCTCCGCTTGGAGCGCCTAATAGTCGAGCGGCCCGTTCCACGATACTGTTGAGCACTGTCGGTAAATCGTGCCTTCCGGTAATGTCTAGAACAGTTTCTTGAAGCGCGTTCAACTCTTGCGCTCTGCGGCGGAGTTCGGCCTCCATCCCTTTGCGTTCGGTGATGTCTGTGACCGTTCCTTCATAGTACAAGATCCTGCCTTGTTCGTCACGTACCACATGACCACTATCCAGCGCGACCAACTCTTGACCATTTTTGCGCTTGAGAACGATTTCAGCGTCGCGCAGTTCGCCTCCTTCCTCTAGCCTGCGCATCCAAGCCTTTCTATCATCAGGGTTCACGTAGAGGTCACGTGCGATGTCAGCGGCAAGAAGTTCAGATTCCGAATCGTAACCCAGCATGCGAACGAGTGCTGGATTCGCTGTCAGAATCCTGCCATCAGGAGTGTTCTGATAGATGCCATGAGGTACATTCTCGAAGAGCCTGCGATACTTCAAATCAGAACCTTTGAGAGCCTCATCGGCGCGCTTGCGGTTGGTCTCATCACGAAAGATGGCTAAGGTGGCTACGACTCGCCCCTCTTTGTTTAGCCACGGCGTTCCCGTCGTGTGCAGGCGCCGTCTCGCACCGTTCGGGCGGATAATCTCAAGTTCATAGGTACTAGTCTCCCCGGAACGTCGTTTCGCAGTCTGTTTCCTAATGAAATCGAAGGTTTCCGGAGTTGTGAATTCACGTACGTTTCTGCCAACGAGTCCTCCTCGCGGCACACCAAAGATCTCCTCTCCTGCGGGGTTGCAGAAGACGAACCGCTCTTCGAGATCAACAATGCAGAGTCCATCCTTCTGCCTCTCGATCAACAGCCGATATCGTTTCTCGCTTTCCCATGGAACATCGGCGACAGCAATTGTCTTAGACTTCTTCACTCCACCATTTTTCGGTCTATTTGCCAGGTCCTTTCCTTTCCTCTTCAAAGTTGACCTTCACCTTTTCCTAGTTTGATCTTCGCCTCTTCCACGTATTCGATGAGCGTTCGGCCGGAATTATCAAAGAACGTTAACCCGAGTTTGGCGTAGGACTTCTTCGCGATTGCTTTGCAGATTATCTTTGAGCCCTGAAGGCCGAAAATTCTCTCCAGGGTAGAAATTAGAATGTCGAGCCTGTAGGGAACCTCGTTTCTCGGGATTGAATGGACCGTCTTTAGGTTAAGATAGAGGGATTCGACCACTTCTCGGCTCAGCAGACCGGTGATGGTCTCGTCTATTGATTCAAGCAAGATGTCGCACAACTTTCGGTCCAGTTCTGGCTGTTGCAACTCGACCAGCGGGTTTTTTGGACCCTCCCTAAATCCGCGCCTGATCCTTTCAGTCCTCTATCTTCACTCTGCCTCGCTTCACTACAATCTTCTCGGATTCTTTGATGAACACCAATAGGTCGCCATTGTTCGCCCTGAGGAATTCTCTTACCGATTTCGGCAATGTGACTTGATATTTTCCTGTGATCGTTGACTTGCCAACTACTTGCAAGGAATTACGCCAGCAAGGAAGTAAAGAGGCGGGGTAATACGGGGTCTGTCACTGGATGTTGGATCGTTTGGTAACACAATATGCGCAACCAAGCTCAAGAGCAGTTTAGAAAATAAGCGCGATTTTGCCGGATCGCGGATCGGGTTTCTGAGTAGAAGACCTGAAAAATTCTGCAAGCAATGCGGAACCAGAGTCAATCTCTGAGATATTTCTCTCAGGGAATCGGTGGCGATCCTTTCACATATGGACGAGTCATGATCTACGAGTATGCATCCCTAGCTGACTGGGAGGTTTTCGAGAACGAGATGACAAGGGACAAGGAAGCCACGGCATTAAAGAACCAACTCTTTACCAATATCGACTTGAAGACCCGTAGAGTGGTTGAATGGCAAGACGAGGCTAGGGATGCTTGGGTGGAATGACTTGGATACGAATATGAGATGGAGGGAAAACGAAAACGACCGTAAGGTAACCCCCGTACGTCGGATATTAAGCCGTTCACCACGAGTGTTGGCAGAATAGATTCACATTAAATGGAAGCAAGACCAGGCTAGACTACGGCCGCAACGAAACGGGAATTCATAACAGCGGTCTGCTTACATTTCCTCCTGCGAGTCCAGCGCAGCCCCCTTCCTTCATTCCCGTGTCAGCCGTGATTTAACACCAAATAGAACACAAACAACTAAACGAGCACAGAATCATAGCCAAGTCCTGGCTCGACTACGGGCCCATTGCGCAGGCATAAACCGGCATTGGTGTATATGGTTAGCGAAGAAGCAGTCTGTTCGCGGAAGCAAGACAGTTAGGTGTCTCCTGTGAAGTATGTCGAGTCAAGGCTGGAGGGGTATTTGTTTGTCAGTGTTGTCCGACATGGAAATTGAGAAGCGTGTCCGCGAAGGCTCGCTGGTTCTCACACCGTTTGATCAGGGTTGTCTGAACGGGGCAGGTTACGACCTGCGCTTGGCAACGGAGGTAACAATACCTCCCGGAGAGCATAGGTTAGTGGCGACGCTTGAGAGGGTTGAGCTTGGCGACGATGTGGCTGGGACGCTGCACATTCGCTCCTCGCTTGCCCGAGCAGGCATAATCGCGAGCCTAGCCCTCGTCGACCCCGGCTTTCGCGGCCAGTTGACGATATCACTCTACAACGCCGGAATCGAACCATTCACTATGAGCAAGAATGACAGGCTCCTGCAAATGGTCCTGCACCCTCTTAGCACCAAAACGCGGCGACCATACAGCGGAAAATACCAAGATAGCCAAGGAATTGTAGATGGCAGGCCATAGTCGCCGTACTCTTTGTGTCAATACGTGTCGAAAGTATTATTACTAGTCAGCATGCGCATGTGTATGTCCTAACTTGTCAAAACGACTGCAGAAGGCGACATATTGAGAACAGGTTCTCGCATATCCGACCTGAAATACAAACTGATGACCATCGAACTCCTCAACCTAGCCAAAAACTACTACACCTACAGGGAACTCGCACAGATCATCGGCCTACCTGAAACCGTCCTAAGCAGGTACGTGAAAGGCCACGTACTCCCCACCATAGATAGGGCCCAGAACATCAACAGAATCCTCCAGAAGATAATGCGCCTTGAGGGGGAAATTCAGCAGAGAATTCGTTTTGATGAATCGGGATATTTCGACAATACCCGCCTAATCTCAGATACCCTTCTGCTCGAGAGAGCGGTTCAACATGCGGTAAATGCCTTTGCTGGCATGCGTATCACGAAAATTCTCGCAGCCGCGGTGGACGGTATACCTTTGGCAGCTCTGCTTGCGCATAGGCTCGGCGTTGGACTAGTGATTGCGAAGAAAACTAGAGAGGTAGGGGTCAGAGAATTCATTGAGGAAGTCTACATCCCAAGCAAGACCGCAATTATGGTCAGCCTGTACGTTCCAAGGGACGCTCTGAGGAAAGGTGACTGCGTACTTATCGTTGATGACGTGATTGACAGCGGCGAAACCCAAATCGCGTTAACTCGAATCGTTCAGAAAGCCAAGGCAGAAGTCACTGGCATGTACGCGCTAATCAGTATGGGTTCAGAGTGGAAGGGCAAAATCGAAGCCGTTACTCACTGCCCTGTAGAAATCGTTTTGCAGGTGGGCAAGAAACCACTACAAGAAGTCTGAATTAGACTTAGGCTTCCTACGGCGGACGGGTGTCACACACCCAATACTGAATGTGTATGCCGGTTAATACATTCGAATTAAATGAGATGCCAATGTCAACGGAGGGCAGACCTGCCATACCTAGTTGTTACGGTAAGGCATTAGCTCTCGAGTACAGGTATCTTGGCTTCGAGCATATCTGGCGTTATCACACCCTTGTTTGTAATGAAACCCTTCACTAGCTCAACTGGCGTAAGGTCGAAGGCTGGGTTGAAGACTGGGACGCCCTTCGGTACAATCCGTTTTCCTCCTATGTGAGTGACCTCCTGCGGCCTCCTTTCCTCAATTTTCACTTCAGATTGCTCGTTTCGAAGGTCGAAAGTTGAGGTGGGCGCGGCCACGTAGAAGGGGATTTCGTTTGCCTGCGCTGCCAAGGCAATGAGGTAGGTGCCCACCTTGTTAGCAACGAATCTCTTAGTGATCCGATCCGCACCTACAATCACCTTCTGGACCATGCCCTTCTTCATCACGTAGCCAACCGCTCCGTCAACAATCAGCGTCACAGGGATCTTGTCCCGCAAAAGTTCGTACGTTGTCAGTTTGGCGCCTTGAAGCCTGGGGCGCGTCTCAGTTGCGATCACCTTCACCTTCTTTCCCTGCCCGATGGCTGTGCGAACTGGAGCAATAGCTGTCCCATAGCTTACTGTAGCAAGCGTCCCGGTATTGCAGTGGGTTAGGATTTGGTCACCGTCTTCGATAAGAACGGCTCCGTACTCGCCGATCTTTCGATTCGCTTCGACATCCTCCTCCGCAATTCTGCGCGCCTCGTCAACGACTTTCGCGGCGATTTCGCTTGGGCCCCCACTGGTTGCTTCGGCCTTTCGCAGAATCCTGTCAATCGCCCAGAATAAGTTCCGGGCGGTCGGGCGGCTCTTTCGAAGAACTTCAGCCGCGGTTTGAAGCTTATGCATAAATTGCTCCTTATTCTTGGTACGGTTGGCGTTTGCTGCCAACGCAAGCCCCATGGCCGCAGCTACACCTATTGCCGGTGCCCCGCGGACCGTCATTTCTTTGATGGCCTTTGCGACTTGCCGGTAGTTCTTGAGGGTGACATATGCGAACTTGTAGGGCAGTTTCGTTTGGTCTATCATCCTTACTCGGCCGTTGATCCATTCAACCGTTCTCAGCTCAGACATGGGCAGCATTTCGGAGACGCCTGTTACCGGGACGGGTCAGACGCGTAGAATTACCTTTCCCCTGGGCTCCCAGTAGGCTGCTTCTAGGCTAACTTCGAAGCCTGAGGATATTTTTCATCCAGCCGTCGTAGACCCGCATGAACTCGTTACAATTACTGACATATTTGTCGCGTTGAAATTCCAACTAACAGGACCTGGAAGGTTCTGGATGTAAACGGCTATCGTGACCTTGGCGTCCGTCGGCGGACGATCCGGAAGTGGGCCAAATTCGGCGCATCCCTTGTAAACGTCGGACGGGCCTATAGATATCGCCTTGGTATTATGGGCTACATTGCCGATTTGCTGCTCTTCGCCATTCGCAGTAGTTATGCTGTGAAGGATCACGCTTGAGTTGAGGAAGAGGAGAGGGCTGTTCAAGGTGTGGACTATTTCATAGTCTACTCTCACGAAGTATTTACCCTCGACCTGATCGAAACGAACATAGACGGTAACATTTCGAACTTTGAAGTTGCCTCCGGCAATTGATGACAGGCTTTCATTCGAGTAGGACTGGGATGCGGTTGGACCTGATCGAGTAGCAGTAGGCGCGGAGATGGAATAAGCAACCCATATTGCGAAGAGAGCGAGAACTACGACAACGACAGCTACCCGGGCACGGTTCAACTTCTACTTAGTCCAAGCAGGGAACGAGCGAAGCCGCTTTAATAGTTTTAGACCGCGCTCGGTTCAGAACATGCTTCGAGAAGTGAGTCTCACTCAAGATTAAGCAAAAACAAGGACTGCTGACAAAAACACCGAACCAAACATCCGAAGAGTTTCTCTTGTCTTCAAGCTTGCTTCGAGTCACAAAAGCATTAAGGGAAGATGCGCCAGCGGTGGGTCAAGTGCCCTTTCATGGAGAACAGCGCCAGCGCAACACCACAGGTTCCTGTGCAGAATCAGGAAAAAATCCAGCCGACTCCTTGGGACGCGACTGCTGACGGGCGTGGGGTGTACATTCCTTACAAGTCCGAGCTTATGGAGTTGAGGGATCGAGGCTTCGGCGACCTAAAGAACGATAAGCTCTTCTTCACACCATACGAATCCTTCTACCTCCTAGAGAAGCAGAAGGTACGAGTCTTCGCCAAGGCCACCGAAAAGGAACTGGGGCTCCGAGACCTGGTACAGAAGTTCTCCGTCGGCAAACCAGAGATCTGGATAAAGTACTTGGTTTACCGAGACCTGCGGGACCGCGGGTACATAGTTCGCGAATCAAGCAAGGCTTTCGATTTCGACATATACGGCAAAGGCCCGCTAAGGCGCCTGATCTCAATCGTCTACGAGGGCGGCGAGGCTAGCCTCAGAAAACTGGGGAAACTTCTCCAAATTTCCGATAAAGAGAAGAAGGAATTGATACTTGCCGTCGTGGATCGAAGAACGGATATAGTGTACTATACGCTTAGTTCGTTGAAGATCTAGAAGAACTTCCGTCTGAACGTTACCGGTCAAGGGCCCTATTGTGGTTGCCTAGCGTTACAGTGTGGACAGACTACGGCGCCCGGCGGTAGTTGACCCCCGCACTGCACACAATACCTAACCTGGCTTGGGGCTGCTCCGGGCGGCGGTGGTGGGGGAGGCGGTCCTGCTCCTGGACGTGGATGACGAACGGCACCTGTCAGAGCACCGCCGACGGCCCCGGCCGCCAAATCGATCATGAATATAATGGCAACTAAGGCCTGCAATACCGAGAGCGGCGGTGTCGGGCCGGATGGACCAGGTATGAGTTCAAAAATGAAGAGGATTTGGGAAACACCAAGAGAGAACAGTGTGCCAAGCACAGCGGATAACGCTCCAGCGGCAGCTCCGGGTACAATCTTCCCGTAAAGCAGGTACGCTGCGATAACGCCTCCGATGAAGGGAGGAATAGCTATCGACAATAGCCCAAGATCAATCAAGCTCAGCGGCACTTCAAGCAATCCACCTACGACAAGCCCAGCTAATGTGGCGGTCCAGAAACCTCGGCTCTTGGCGGACATAGTAATTCCATTTTGCCAGAGTCCCCCTTTCGCTATAAAACGTTGCACCTTCAAGGCTCGGAGTCCGAGTCACAACGTTATAGGATGGGTTCTCATAACTGCGGAAGCAAACGCGTGAAACCAATTGGCCTCAAAAGTGTTCACCCTCCCGCGCGGAATGAAAGATACGGATTCTGAGGAGATGAATCGACGGTTATGGCTCTATGACAAGATCCGCGAGGTCGTTCGTAGATACGGGTTCCAGATGGTTGAACCGACGACGATGGAGAATTTGAAGACCCTTGAGGCAAAGAGCGGCCCGGCCATCCGCAATGAGATCTACTGGTTCAAGGATAAAGCGGGACGAAGCCTTGGCCTACGATTCGACCTCACTGTCGGCCTGGCGAGGATGATCGCTAACCGTTACGATCTGCCAGAACCCATCAAGTTCGCCACAATTGGAGGGAATTGGCGGTATGACGAGCCTCAGTTTGGAAGGTACAGGTACTTCACACAATGGGACATCGAGATCTTCGGTTCGGAAAGCCCTCTGGCTGATGCTGAGGTAATCTGCGTTGGCGCGGACATCCTAAGCAATGTTGGGCTAAAAGATTTCATCGTTAGAATAAGCAACCGGAAGCTGACTGAAGCCTACCTGAAACAATTAGGCATCCGTTCCGGCGAGAAGTTGGAACAATGCCTTAGAATCATCGATAAGATCAGGAAGGAGAGCCGCCAACAGCTAGAGAAGGAGTTCAACGCTCTCAAAATCAAGGGGAAGACGATCGGTGAAATTTTCTCATTCATTTCTTTGAACGGGGCACCAGCAGAGGTCCTCCGGAAGCTTGATGGCTTCAATTTCCTGGAAGAGAACGCCAAAAAGGGCTTGGAAGAGCTGAGAATCCTCGCGGACGCACTCGCATCATTCGGGCGATTGAAAAGTTGTGTTTACGACTTGAGCATTGTGCGCGGCATAGGCTACTATGACGGAATAGTCTTCGAAGGATTTGATAAGGGTGGAGAGGACGTGGGCTCAATCTTCGGAGGAGGAAGGTACGATAAGCTTTGCAGGATCTACGGAAAACGAGACATGCCCGCTACGGGTGTAGCGGGTGGGATCGAACGCCTCATGATTTCCTTGGAACGAGCTAACCTCTTTCCCAAGACTCGCCTAGGTGCGAAAGTGTTCATCGCGACAGTTCAGGAGCCTATGAAGTCTGAAGCTATCCAGCTTGCCCAGAAACTTCGTGATAACGGAATCCCGACGGATATTGATCTCAAGGGGCGACCCTTTGGTAAGCAGTTAGAATACGCGAACGCCACCCAGATCCCTTATTTGATCGTTCTAGGCCCACAGGAGCTTCAATCGAGAGTTGTCAAGATCAAGGAAATGGCTACCCGAACAGAAATGGAAGTTTCGCTCGATCAAGTGGTCGAGAAGCTTCAAACTCTGAACTAGTTAATCTGCTCCGTGGAAGACTTCTTTTTCATGGGATTGAAGGGTTGCAGTAAGCGTAGCGCGTTCGCCAACCAAGTCTCTCATCGAAACTACGCCCAAGAGTTTCTCTTGGTCGTCGACTGCTACCACATGCCTTATCCTGTTTTTGTTCATGGCTTTGGCAGCCTCAGCCACTTCGGAACTCGATTTCACAGTGATCACCCGCTTTGTGCTTACTTCGTTGACAGAGTTGTTCAATTTGCCTCCTGAAGCAATGGTCTTGATGATATCCCTCTCTGAGACAACGCCCACCAGTTTCGCCTTATCCTTGGCATCGCAGACAACCAGTAGGCCGATGTTATTTTCGACCATGAGCTTCGCTGCATCAAGCACAGTCTTGTCTGACGAAATCGTGACTAGGGGTCGTGTTATGATATCGCCTACGTTCATGGCGTCCTACTCCTCCGCCCTACCTGTTCTAGACCGAATGGGGATGTATGGTAGGCCTGCTTTCCCGACGTAAAGCGCCTTTGGTCGTATCAATCTGTTAGCTCGCAGATATTCGATTGCGTGCGCCGTCCAACCAGCCATTCTACTCATCGCAAAAATCGGCGTGAAAAGGTCCGTTGATATTTCCAATATGTGGAAGACGATGCCCGAGTATGAGTCGACGTTCGGGAAAATTGGCTGCCCAGCCAAGTGTTTCCTTGCGCTCGTCTCTATGGCGACGGCGGTGTCAAACAGCTTCGTCCGCCCTCTCTTCGAGGCCAGGTCTCCGCCGATCTTCTTGAGGATCACATATCTCGGATCCCAGGTCTTGTACACTCTATGCCCAAACCCCATGATCCTTTTCTTCTGGGAGAGTGCTTCGACAACATAGCTCTCCGCTTTGGATGGTCCCCCTACTTCTATCACTGTCTGCAGGGCAGCTTCGTTGGCGCCACCATGCAGTGGGCCCCTCAGCGTCCCAATTCCCGACGTGATTATTGAGTACATGTCGGCTAGTGTCGACGCTGTTACGGTGCAGGAGAACGCGGACGCATTCATCTCATGTTCCGCGTGCAGAATCAGAGCCACGTCCATCACGTGAGCGTCGTATGGGTCAGGCTCCTTTCCCGTTAACATGTATAGGAAGTCTGCCGCGTGACTAAGCCCGGGTTTTGGAGGTACGGGCTCTTTCCGGTTTCGGACCCTGTCGAAGGCAGTAATTATTGTAGGCGTTTTGGCTAGGATGCGAAGCCCCTTGTCGATTCGGGCTTCCATGTTGTCCGTCATTGGTTGAGGGTCGTACAAGCCGAGGGCTGAGACTGCTGTTCGTAAGGCATCCATGGGATCACAGTTGGGTGGAAACGATCGAATTAGTTGTAAGACGCCGGGCTCCAGTGGCCGGTATGATTCGATCTTTCTCTTGAAATCCTCGAGCTGAGATTTTGTGGGGAGCCATCCATAGATCAGAAGGTAAGCTGTCTCCTCGAAGGAGGAATTTTCAGCGAGTTCTTCGATGCTGTAGCCGCGGTAGAAGAGTTTGCTAGCTTCACCATCGATAAAACAGATCTTACTCTCTTTCACGTACACGTTGTCAAGTCCCTTATGGATGACGACTGGTTCCTTTACCGCGCACAATTCTACTCGAATGTGCTTCTAACAGGTTGTTTATACAAATTGCTTGGTACAGAAAAGGGAAGGTTTTCGGAAATCGTGGAAGACAGTTGGTGTGCCGTGGGGTCACGTGATCGTTACTGTAGCGTCTCCCAGGTACCAGAATGGCGGGAAGTATACTGAATCGAGTGGGTCATGAGCCTGCATTGTGAGATACGGGAGGACGGTACTCGAAACAGCGTCTCCGACACCCTGTCCATTCGCCAAGTATGACATCAGCTGCCCTGTGACGAAGTCAATGTAGCTGTAGCTGAGGGAAATGTAAGTGTAGCAGTAGACAACGGCCTTGACGCCCGCGCTGACAAAGATGTTAGCGTATGTGCTCGAAACACTTGAAATGAGTATAGCCAATTTCACATTCCTCAAGGATCCGGCCGTGAAGTGATTGCTGAGGAAGTCGATGCTCATTCCTAGAATCCCATTGTGATTGTCTATCCGTCGGGCAGCGAAATCTGACGCGTATTTCTGGGCAGTTGCTGAATTGTACACCTCACCGACGTACCAGTAGAGCTGGTGGGCCCATTCGTAGACATTCGTGCGCCAAATCACCACGTCGTAATCGTTGAGGTGGTTTACGAGAAAGTCTAGCGTTACTGCGGTGTTGGTGAGGTAAGTTATCTGGTAACCTGATTTTGTTAGGAAGTTCTTAATGTTGTTAGAGTATCCCGTTGGAACGTATGCTTCGAGCGGTGAAAGTATCAGGGCCTTATGTTGAGTCTGCGCGGAGATTGGGGTAACTGCGGAGAGTGGGAGAGCGAAAAGGATCACGATGATTGCGGCAAGGAAGATCTTTCGCAAATTTTCGCACCTTTTGCGAGCACCAACGTCTCCGGGAAATAAAGCGTATGCTCGTCCACTGACAAATGCAAGTAAAAAAACGCGAAAGAAATCTTGCAAAAGTGAACGCGCTGGTACAACGAGTACGTGTACACGGATACTGCAATATGCGAGTTACATTTTTCGCAGGAGGAGCACTATGATGCAGAAACGTCAATGCGTCAACAAGGCTTTCTCGCGGGTGCCTTCTCTTTAGAGAATTGTGAACTTCACTTGCTTAATCGAATTAGCAACATTCCGATAGCTACCAGGAGGCTTCCTCGAAAAATCGTGTCCCATGCTAGGTTGAAGGGCCCAAAACGCCAGTAGGACGCGCCGTAGGCGTTTCCCAGGTAGATTCCGCCGAACGTGCAGACCAGGCCGCCGAGGTATTTCATGAATCTCGGGATCGTTGCCAATCTAGTTCCTGATGGGCATGCTGGGGTCCATGTGGGTTAATGTATCGGGTTCCTTTCCACTGAAACATTAATATACGTAAAATGGTACATTGATGTTTCGGCGCCCGACATGTCCTTCCCTTTCAGAACGCAACCCCCCAGCCCAGACATTGAGACACCTTCGGCAACATTCCCAGCTCTCCTCCAGCTCTCTCGACCACTGCTCGACTACAGAATTATCATCGCCATCGTCAAAGGAGATGTCGGGGCAGTCAACATTCTCAAAGACGCGATCAACATTTCCAAAGACCTATCCATCAACCGTCTCCTCCTAGCGCTGGGGCCGACCACGCCGCTTTCTCTGCGACCACCCCAAGGATCACGAATACTATGGGCAACTTTCGTGGACGGCGCAAACCTTCTGAACGGCCCGCGATTAACGATCGTGCCACCAAACCACCTCACCGATCTCAGCCTAAACCTAGACAAACTCTCCATGACCAAAACGGGCCGAATCCCATTGATCATCGGAGACTTCCTAGACAATGTACTCCTCGTCTCCACCGCCCCAGCAGGCCTCTACTCCTTCCTATGCAAACTCTTCACCAGAATACGAACAAACTGCCAGACCGCATTTTTCCTAGCCACTGAGGATATGCACGACTCAAAGAAGACAGCTATACTGAAACGGTTCGCTGATGTTGTCATAGAATACAGGGCAATTCAGGACCTAGCAAACCACAGGCTGGAAGCGCGAATCCTCGACCACGTCGAAAACCACTACAGCATATGGGACAGCAGCGAAAGCTCAGACGCAGCATATGAAAGTCGACCATTTCTTGAAAAACGAGTCCCAAAGATCGGGCGCCAGCACAACCCTTTGGTCGAACAACCAGCCACGATCCGTTTCTAGTCAATAAGCGCAGGCCGTGCGAAGAAGCGACCACGAATTACATCACTCCGTCGCCTGCCCGTTGGCACCGTCTAAGGTTTCGAACACCCTGTTCGATTCCCTAGATTTTAGTCCAGCCAAGCGGAATGAGTTGTCAGGTCGATGATTCAATGAGCCGTGATAGGGATGTGGCAGGTCGCAGAGAGTTTCTCCTATATTGGGCCGGGTTCCTTGTCGTCGTTTTGGGCTCAGTATCGATCCTAATGACAATATCAGGCCTATTGGTGGACGTGCTGAGCTACAGGTGCTGGTATCCCGTAGTCTCGCCGTTGTTTGGGATTACTGAACCGCCAAAAGCAACGCAAGTAGTGAGCATGCCGTTTTACTGTGTGAATCCCGCGGTTGCTGTCGTGAGGTTCGTCTTCAATCTCTTGGGTGGCCTAATCGTCGTCGGCGCAGGCTGCTACATGATGCTGAACGGAAAGAAGCACTAGGGTGCTTCAGCCTTTGGACGTTGACTTACCACACTTCTTGCAGAACTTCGCATTAGGAGCAAGTTGAGCGCCGCAGTTAGCACAGAGCTGCACCTTCGCACCCACTCCCTTCTGCTTAGATCGAGTGCGGAGCAGGAAAAATGCGCCAAGAGCGATTGCTGCGATCACCACCACTATGAGTAGCAAGCTGCTGGGTCCGAGAGCTGATTCAGCAACTCCTTGCGTGGTTGTCTGCGTGATCGTTTGCGTCCAAAGCGCGGCATATGTCTGTGCTACCGTGCTGTATAGGGTTGATGTCACCGTCGCGCTTGTTACTGATACAAGTTCGAAATGGATATGTGCCCAGTGGTACACAGTATTCTCAAAGATGAAGTAATAGGTATCAGCCTTTGGAGCGGTGAAGTCAATCTCTCCATTCAAGCCACTCTGACTGATGAGCGCGTTCGGATTGCGACCTCGTTTGAACATATTATACAATGAACTGGGTAATAGTAGGAAATAGATAGTAAGATTTGAGCTCCAACGGCCGAATACATGCTGGCCTTCCGTCAAGGTCGGGCTCCAATAAACATAGATGCCCCGTAGGGGCCACTCAAAGGTTCAAGGTCATAATCCTCAGAATACAGCGTATCTGACACAGTCGAAGTTGACTGGGTAGTCCCAAGCACGGAGTGGCTGTAACTTGTCCTCGTAACAGAAGTCGTTACGGTGACAACGGTGTTCATCTGAGCCTGCAAACTAGATGTCGACACTAAGGGAAGTGTGAGTAGCATAACTGATATCAGAAAACGGGCTGAGGGTTTCATCGAAAAGTGTCCTGGTAGATCGTTGCGGGAAGATCGCTCTTCTTAAATCTTTGCATGACATAGGTCACTACTTACAAATAATAACGCGCGAAAGATTCTTCAATCAATTCAAGGCATTCCTATTCGGTCGAGTCTTCTGAAACTTTCACTCGTAATAGTGTTTTGCGTTCTGTCTCTGTCGATGGCGATTTCAATTGCGCCCGTAACGGCAACATCCACAGCCTCCCTCATGCCTGCTGATTACAAGATTCTTTCGGGCAAGTACACAGTAACCGGCCCGCAACAAGCCCTCATCACATTGGTGGATTTCCAAGATGTCCACCACAACAAGAGCCCTGATCAAGTGAAGAGCGTCGCAATCGATCAGTTGAATGAGTACTACAGTGAGGTGTCATACGGCAAGGTCTCGATCACCGGCCAGGTCTATGGTTGGTACACGGTGAACCATCCAATTGGGTACTATGGCCATGATAAGAACAAGCCCGGAGATGACGATAATCTAGGTCAACTGGCTAAGGACGCTGTAGCGCAATTG
>Ga0315280_10006583_pt1 | contig 15988 bp, 20 predicted proteins | sample YL17G06_40_MG_FD_203697 | JGI IMG/M metagenome (GOLD analysis project Ga0315280, IMG submission 203697) | Sediment microbial communities from Yellowstone Lake, YNP, Wyoming, USA - YL17G06_40 | ecosystem: Environmental > Aquatic > Freshwater > Lake > Sediment | place: USA: Wyoming | collected... | reverse complement strand
CACGACCTACACTGTCACCATCAACACCTCGGTGGGGAACGTCTACGACATAGTTACGACTTCACCGTGAAGGCCTTCAACAGTTCGATGACAAACCCAACTCGATCGTAGAAACTACGCTCTTTTCCTCAAGTCCAAGTTGGCTTAGGCTTTCTCATATCTTAGGCCTGTCTCTTCCAGCATGTTCACAAGTGGCTGTTTGTTCTCGCCTTTGATTCCCTTCCAATCCAAAATCGCAATTTCAACCTTCTCCAGCGTGCGTTCTACGCATTGTCTTATGGTGTCCGTGTTGATGGTTGGAATAGCGTATTTTGGGATCATGTGGCCGAAGGCAACTTCGTTTTCCTGTGCGATTCGTGTGAATGTGGCGTTGTAGTGTGGGCCTCCTATGCCAAGGACGGCTCTTGCGGCGGATGTTTTGAACTTTGTGATAGCTTCGATGGCTGCGTGTCCAACTACCTCTGCGGCTTGTATGTCACTCCATTGTGCTGGGCTGCTTCCCAGTTCCACGAACATAGTGGGCACGTCAAGCGAAGGCCCGTGGTGCGTCCCCTCATAACACACTTCATACTCAAGTCCCATCTCAGACTTCAGCCTTGCCAGTGCTTTCAGTGCGTCTCTCATGGCGTTGGCAGGCGAAACCGAAACCGCTTGTGGAAGACCTCCTAGTTCGGCTTTGCCCAAGTTACCGGGTGTGTGAACCGAAAGCGTGGGCTTGCCGCTGAGACTGCTATGTCTAGAGATGAAGACGATAAGCTCAAGATTCGAGAAGGAATCTGGAAGGTTTTGTGCGTGAACAGATTCTTCGTTCAGCGTTACGAGTCCTATCTGCCTATTGCCCATTCTGGCCTCGTACGTAGGGTTTTCTTGGAAGCTTGTGGCGGTTTCGTTGAAGGGATAGTGGTTCAGGATTTGTTGTTTGATGTTGAGGCTGGCCACATCCTTGTTTGAGGCCACTAGTAGAATTATGGTTCTATGCCCTCCGTTGAAGGAGATGAAAAAGGTGGGGGTGATGGTTTACCATGTTGTGTCCGCATAGTGCGATACCAGTGTCAGCATGTCCAGTATGTTTATGAAGCCGTCGTATGGAGGCGCCAAGTCGGCGAGTGCGACTATCGTGCTGTCGTATTCTGGGTCGTTGGACAGAAGCCAGTATTGTGATCCTGCTAGGACGACGTCTTGGATTGTCACTTCTCCGTCGCCGTTCAGGTCGGCTTTAATGGTTTTGACTTCAACTGTGGTCTGAAGCCTGTATGGCGCTGTGGCGTTTCTGTCTGTGGTGTAGGTGAGGCCGAAGCTGTCTGTGACTGTGAGGATGATTGTCCACGTTCCGGTTTGGTTGAAGGCGTAGGTTGTGGTTGACGTGTTCGTTGCCACCGTGTAGAGAGCGTGGTCTGCGCCCGGCGCAAAAATCTCCCACGTGTACAGTGTTATGGCTCCTTCGGGGTCTTGGTGAACGCTGGTAGATGCGTTCAGTACTGTTTGGTCTTTGACGAGAACTTGTTGCGGCTGTGTCTCGATTGCCAAGCTGGGAGTGAGAACGATTCGGATGGCAACTTGGCTGCTATCGGAAACTCCGCCCGCCACCGCCATAGCTGTGACGTTGACGTCTCCTGCGCCCAAAAGACCCGTCCAGTTGAGGCTGGTCGTCTCGCCCACAGCAAGGTCATCCAACTGCCACTCCGCAATCGGCGAGCCGTTCGCCAGCAAGGTCACGTTTATGGTGTCAGCACTGTTGCCTGAGTTAGTGACGTTCAGAAAGACCGTAGCGTCTTCGCCTTCGATGATCGTCATGACGTAGGTTCCGTTGTACGGGTGGCCGTAGTTGATTATGTTGACTTCTGGCTGGTGAATCACAAGGCCAGTGTATTCCAGCGGTGTAGATAATACGATGTTGTTGGTCACGTTTGACTCGTAGCCCATAGTGACTCCCGTCACATTCAGCAGGAAATAGTACCATGAGCCGAGCGATGGAAGGCTTAAGCTGTTTAGAGTGAATTTGATGTTCTTGTAGGAGCCTTTCGCGATCAAGGTCAGATTGACGTCTGCCTGCGTCCAAGCTCCGCTGGCAGGATTGCCCAAGTCAAAGCTCGTGGAGTTGAAGTAGAGTGTTGAGGTTACGTTCTCGCTAAACGTGAACGGCGCTGTTCCGAGGTTGTCCACTCTCATGTTGACGGTGATCGTAGTGTTCGGGTATACGGTTGAGTTTGAGAGCGAGATGCTTGTGGCTTTCAGGTCGCGGCGCGTGGCAATCTTTACGCTACGTGTGACCGCGTCACTTGCATAATCGTTCTGGTCCAGAACCTTCAGGCTGACCGTGTAGGTGCTGCCAGTTGTGTAGCTGTGCTGCACTGTGGGCACAGTTGTGTTTTGCTTTGCTCCGTCTCCGAAATCCCACATGTACGTCTTGATTTTTGTGAGGTTCCCAGTTACGGAGGCTGTGTACGTTTCGGTTTTGTTGGCGGCTCCTAGGCTGGGCGAGTACGTGAAGCTTGCCACTGGCTGGCCTGGCGTTTTGTACAGGCCATCCCGAGGCGCGTTCAGCCACGTGTCGGCACTACCCTGCGCGATAGGGAATCCAGTGCTGTTTGCGAGCTTGACGCTGTTGAAATGAAGCGCGCTTGTACCTGCTTTCAATACCTTGAACTTCATCGTGAAGAGTGTTCCGTTTCCATTGCATGCCACGGCTGGCAACATGCTTGCGTAAGAGAACCATGCTCTAGTGTCTGCTAATAGTGCATCTTGGATGTTTCCTGTCTCTTTTACGATGTTCTTGATCAGCAGGGTGGGACTGTGGAGGATTCCTTTGTATGGGCTTGGCGGGATTGGGTTCGGGTAGGTCTCCATAGGCACCGTGACGTTCGGATGCGTGTAGGCTCCGCCTGAAAGGTTGGTGGAGTTCACGTACTTGATTACTGTGGAGTCCCATGTGAATTCGATGTCGAAGCCGTACAGGTTGCCGCATTTGATGGTGCTGAACGACGGGTTGTCTGGGTCTGGTGCTGACGTGTCGGTGAGGTTATAGACAATGATGGCTATCGAGAATGTTTGACCCACATTGACTGACACGTTTTCAGGATAAACATAGACGACCGGGTACTTCTTGGGCAAGGTCGCAGCCTGCACTATGCCTACGAGAGGCTTCTGAAAAGTCAAAACCATACTGACTAGAAGCATAACAAGTAGAATCAACGTTGTGGTTCGTTTTAACAATTCTTTCCTTCTCCTAGTCCAGAATTGCGCGTTCAGTAAATAACGTTTTCGAAAAGGCCACAAGCCCAACTGCGCAGAGCCTTTCTCGTAGGGCAAACATACTGAATTGTGAGGATTTGAATTGAAAGACGAGTTCAGTCTAGAAGCAGAGGTCTACGACAGAATCTGGGCGAAGTAGTCAGCTACTCCCCTTTTGTTGATGTGTCTGCTACTCAAGTATTCGAAGGCCACATAGAAGGCGGTCAAGTGCGATTTCTTCCCGACGTGCCATTGTGGATAATGTTGACAATGGCCATAGTCACACTGTATTCTATCAGAAAGCGATTTGCGGAAGGATGAGCATCTCACTGTGCGAGCCAAAGACTTTATAGTCATTCCCACGAAATGGTCTGACACGTGAGATCATGCACTTAGTCAATTTCAAGGATTTGTCGGGTAAGCAGCTTATGGAGATTATCGATAAAGGTATCGAGATCAAACGCAACCCTGACAGGTTCCGCACGGCGCTGGAAGGCAAATCCGGAGCTTTGATCTTTCAGAAGACTTCGACGCGGACGCGCGTGGCTTTTGAGGTGGCTATGACGCAGCTTGGCGGCCACGCCCTGTTCATAGACTGGCGAACCACAAACTTTGCGCTGGCTGACATCGCAGACGAGGTACGATACCTATCGCGAAACGTGGACATCATAATGGCTCGGTTGGTGAAGAACTCTGAGCTGATGAGGATGGCTGAGGCTTCGCGTGTGCCTGTGATCAACGGTTGCGATGAGAAATACCATCCAAGTCAAGCCATAGCTGATTTGATGATTATGAAGGAGAAGAAGGACACGCTCAAAGACGTGAAGCTCGTCTATATCGGTATCCACAATAACGTGTGCAACTCACTCGTGGAAGGCTGCACAAAAACAGGCGTCAAACTCACCACGGTCACGCCTATCTTCAATGAACCCACGCGAGACAATGCGCTTCTCGAAGAAGCGAAGAAGACAGGTCTGTGGCAGACCACGCCTGATGTGAAGGCCGCGGTCAAGGATGCTGACTTCGTGTACACGGACACGTGGGTGGACATGGAATTCTTCACCGACCCCAGATTTGCGGCTGAAAAGGAAAAGCGTCTCAAACAGATGATGCCCTACCAAGTCAACAAGGAACTCCTCAAAGGCACAGATGCTTACGTGATGCATGACATGCCTATCCACCGTGGCTACGAAATCACTGCTGACGCCATAGAAAATCCCAAGTCAATCATCTATGAACAAGCTGAAAACAGGCTGTACTCGGCGAAGACGATAATGCTGAAGCTGATGGGCAAGTATTAGCCAGCTTGCCTATTCGATTATTTTTCTGAAGCTGACCGAGGCTATTGTGAACATTGCGACGTCGAAGATTGCAATGGCCACGATGTCGATGAACAATCCTGAAAGGTCGCCAGTTATCATCAAGCCTCTCACAGCGTCAACCACGTAGCTCATTGGGTTCACAGCCGAGAAATACTTCAAAGCATCAGGCATCATCGACACTGGATACAGCGCATTGCTGGCGAAAAACAAAGGCATTATGATCGCCTGTCCTATGCCCATGAACCGCTCCCGAGTCTTCATGAACGAAGCCACGAAGATGGATATGGCCGCGAAGCCACCTGACGAAAGGAAGATAATCACCATCGCCAACGTGAAATAGCCAGCATTGGGCACGAACCGCACGCCTATCAACAGCGCCACGGGCACGATGATCAAAGCCTGAAAAATCGCTCTTATGCCCGATGCCATCGAACGACCTACGACCGTGGCATACCGCGAAGCAGGCGTCACCAGCAGCTTCTTCAATATTCCCGAATCTCGCTCCCAAACCATCATCAAACCGTAGAAGATGCACAGAAACGTCGTGGACTGTATCATCACGCCCGGTGTGATAAAATCCGTGTATGGAATTCCGCCTGTGGGTATGGCTCTGACGCTGCTCATGACAGGCCCGAAAACTACGATCCACAGAATCGGCTGAACCGCCCTAAAATAAAGCTCAGTACGATCATGTCTGAGTCTCCTCAACTCAAGCTCAATCATGACAAGCATGTTCCTGATTGCGTCTCTCACGTCTAGCCCCTCCTGATCATGTCACGCACGTGCGTGACTTCGCTGATTCTGCCGCTGGTCTCAAGCCTCGTACCGGCATACTTCAAGAACACGTCGTCGAGCGTCGGCTTGGTAATCGAGATCTTTTCAGCGGAAGCGCCACCGCCTTCAAGAACTTTGATGAGGTGAGGTAGAGCCGTCTCAGCATCATCCACAAGAACGCTCAGCTCAGAGTTGCTCACCATCACGTCCTTCGCGAAACCCGACGCCTTCAGCCTTTGTACCAGACTTTCTTTGATGCTTCCGTTTTCGAAGGCGAACAGAATCATCTCTCCTCCGAGGGAGCGTTTCAACTCCTCAGCCGTGCCCAACGTGACTATTTTGCCCTGATTGATTATGGCAATCTCGTCCGAGTACAAGTCAGCCTCATCCATGTAATGTGTGTTGAAGAACACGGTCACGCCGTATTCTTTCTTGAACGAGGTCAGTTTTTCCCACACGACTTTTTTGGCTGACGGGTCAAGGCCGATTGTGGGCTCATCCAGAAACATTATCTTGGGCTTAATCAGCATGGCACATGCAATCTCAAGCCTTCGAACCATGCCGCCTGAATAGGTTTTCACCAGATTGTCTGCAACTTCGGCCAACCCCATGCTGGCCAAGGCCTCGTCAATAATCTTTCTCCGCTCTGATGCAGCAACGTCGAAGATCTTTGCATAAACGAGCAGGTTTTCGTATCCGCTCACGTCGGTCCACACGCTCATTTCCTGTGGGACGTAGCTGATGAGTCTTCGGATTTTGCCGCCTTCTTTCGCCACGTTCAACCCGAAGACGTAGGCCTCGCCTGCGTTGGGTCTGAGCTGCGTGGTCAGAATCCTGATCAGCGTGGTCTTTCCCGCACCGTTCGGACCCAGCAACGCAAAGGCCTTGCCCGCCTCAACTTTCAGGTCCACGCCGTCCAAAGCCCTAGTCTTACCGTTATAGATCTTCACAAGACCCTTAACGTCAACCGCAACTTCCATAGATGCTGCCTTCGCGCCACTCGACGAACGCTAGTCCAGATTAGACTGGAGAAAAGCATTCGCGAAATAAACATATCTGTCGACGACTGTAGGATTGGCTGGTTACTTGAGGATCATTTGAACGAATTTCTCGGGCACGAAGGGTTCTAGGTCGTCGTAGGTCTGGCCTACGCCGATGAATAGTATTGGTTTCTTCGTCACGTATGTTACGCTTAGTGCTGAGCCACCTTTGATGTCTGCGTCCACTTTGGTCAGTATCGTGGCGTCGATGCCTACGCTCTTGTGGAATTCTTCAGCCTGCATGACGGCGTCGTTGCCGGTCAGCGAATCTACTGTCAGAACTGTTAGGTCAGGCTGGACGATGCGTTTGATTTTGGCCAGTTCGCTCATGAGGTTCTGGTTGGTCTGCATTCGTCCTGCAGTGTCTATGAGGACCACGTTTATGCCGTGTGACTTCGCGTGGCTTATCGCGTCGTAGGCCACGGCCGCTGGGTCCGCCCCGTAAGTGTGCTTGATCATGCGGATTCCGAGACGTCGGGCATGCTCCTCTAGCTGTTCGATTGAGCCTGCACGGTACGTGTCGCTGCATGCCAGCACCACGGAGTAGCCTTTCTTGTTGAAGAACCGCGTTACCTTCGCGATACTCGTGGTCTTGCCTGTGCCGTTGATGCCCACAAAAACTATTAGCAAAGGCTCGCCTTTCTTGCGTTTCTCCTCAGCCATCTTCAACAGGTCGATCTGCCCGTTTGTTTGCATGATTTCCAGAAGCACGTCGTGCAGGTTCTTTTCCACGAGTTTTTTGCGGTCTTCAAGCCGCTTGACTTGGACGCCGCTGAGACGTTTTTCCATTTCGTCGCAGATGCGGTCTGCCACGGGGAAGGCCACATCGTTTTCGACTAGACTGATTTTGAAGTCGCCCAGCACTGGTCTCAGGCTTTCGGCCTTGAGCTCGGTGGTGGTTACCTTGTTTACGAGCCCTTTGAGGCCGCTTTTGAGCTTCTCAAACATTTTCTGAGGCTTTCTCCTCTCTCATCTGGGCCACGAGGCTGTCGAACTTTTGCCTATCCTGAGTAATCTTGTTTGCAACCTGAGTGAACTGCTGCTGAAGCGCCAGCCTCGATTTCTCCAAGTCCTCAAGCCGCTTCTTGATAAGCTCCTTGGTCTCTGGCACGGTCTTTTCAACTGAGACTCCTGCGCCCATTCCTACTATGATCTTGTCAGTTGTGGCCAGCTTCGCCTTGACGTAGGAACTGCCGCCTATGGGCACGAGTAATTCGGTGCCTTCCTTCTCTTTCTCTACGCCATCCAACGCCATATTAGCATAAGTCAAATCAGCAATGACCGTGTTCACCATGCCCACGCGCTGCTGCAACGCCTCAGCCGTCTGCTCCAGGTAACGAAGCTCCACGCTAAGTTTGCGGAGCTCCTCCTCGCCCTTACTCTCCAACGCCCTCTTCTCCAACAATCAGCTTCTTCAACAGTGGATTCTCGATCTTGTCAGGAGGAACCTCCTCCACGTTCGTGATCTTTATGTGCACGCGTTTGACGCGGTGTCTGCTGCCCAGTTCGGCGTAAACCTTCTCCACGGCATGCTCAGACTTTTCCGCTACAATCTCCTTTTTGAAAGGCGTCTGTAGATTCGGCTTGCGAATCTCGCCTGTAACCCTGAAAACTTTCATCCCTTAATCATCCTCTTGCACAACATCCAAAGCATGTTCGATTATAAACGTTTCTGGACCCGTGGTCATGGAGCCTACGACGGCGGCGTGGCTGTTTCCTAGGAGGCCTGTGCCCACGTAGGGGATGCCACAGTTGATGGTGCCCACGTCTACTGGCACCTTTAGCACGTCTTCCAGAACCTTGCGTTCCGAATCTTTCAGCAGCGGATGGGCGACTACGCCTTTGTTTGTGGCCACTGCAAGCGAACCAACATAGGGCAAACCTGCAATCTCGCCAGCCATGACCTCAACACCCAACGTGTCCGAAATCAGCTTGATGTCTGGTTCCTTTATTCTTGGGTCTATGATGGCTCCGCGGTCGTTGGTGAGAACGATGTTGCCCCACGCTGTTTTCTTGGTTTCCATTACGGTGATGTTGCCCTTGAAGGTGGTTTTGATGGTTTCGATTTCGGCTTCCCGCATGTAGCTAGGGAGGAGCAGGCCGTTCGAGTTTGCGCTTGCGAGTGCGCCTACGAGGACTGAGCCGCCGATGCTCATGTGTATGAGCGGGACCTTAAGCCATTTTTCTATTTCTTGTGCTTGTGTCAGCAAAACGTAGCTTGGGACTATGACCATGTGGTCCGTGGCGAGCGAGTAGACGCCTATGCTTGGGCTGCCGACAATGTCAGTCAGGTAAATGGCCAAGCGGCTAATCGCCTTCAGCCAAGTAGACCGTCACGTTGCCGTCCTTGTCTTTCGCGGCTCTCACGCGGATGTTTCGCGGAGGCTTCTCGATTCCTTTGCTCCACAGTCTCTGGTTAACTTCGTTGCTGATGATCAACGCGCCAGGCTCTTCTTCCTCTTCGCCCTCCACTGCAGGCTTGGCCTTCAGCTTCATGTGCTTGACTAGAAAACCTTTCAAAATACGCATGGCCTTGGGTGCGCGCTTGTTGGCAGGCATGATCCACGCCTTGCTCAACGGAACCGTGTAAGTTCTTTCCTCAACGATTTCCTCTTCTTTCTCTTCCTTCTTCTCACGCTTAGGCTTCTTGGCCTCTTCTTCCTCAGCCTCGGCTTCTGGAGCCGCTTCCTCTTCTTCTGCTTCGGGTTTTTCTTTTGCCTTGGCTTTCTCTTCTCCCTCTATTGCCTCTTCTTCCTCAAGTTCCTTTTCCAAGCTTTCTACGACTGATTCTTCGTCTTTGGCTGGCTCCGCTGGCTTTTCGTCTTCCTTTGTTTCTTCGGCTTCAACTGGCTTTTCTTTCTTGGCTTCGTCTTCCTTCATCGGTCAGTTCCTCCACTAGAGATTGAGCTTCTTGTTTCGCCAGTTCCCCTGTTTAGGATGTGACCTGAATTTTCCCGAGGTCTTGCCGATCACCCATGTGGGGACTGCTTTTCTCTGTTTTCCCGCTTTGGCAAGCCTGCGTTTCTTGGCTGTTGGCTTGTGTCGCGTCATGTTCATATCCTTCTTATTTTGGTTTCTCGCTTGCGAGGTTGCAGTTGGACGAGTACCTGTTTGAGCTGTTCGTCGGACAGCGGGATGGGCAGTCTTCCTTGCTGAGCCAGTTGTATCAGCTGCAACTCAAGCTGTTCGGTGAATTCTGGTTTGACCATTTTGAGGTTTGTAAGTCGCTGCCGAGCTTCAGGCGACAGTATGTTCCTCATCAGCGCCTCTTTCTGGGCTTCCAGCTTTTGCTGTGTCTGGGTCTGCCTTTGCTCATCAGCCATCTGCCTCTGAAAGGCTGAGAGTTTCCTACGGCGAAGCTGTTCAAGCTCGTCGTCTGACACTCTGCTAGTCACCTTTGTATCTGGACAGTTCAGGCATGTCTTTGGCGATTTCCTCAGCCAGTTCCTGCAAGAGCTTTCTGCCTTCTTTGGTGACTTTTCTTCCCTTCGGCTTGGCGGTCTCCACAAGACCTGCAGTTTCGAGTTGCTGCAGAACCTTCCGTATGTTGGAGCCGCCACATTTGAAGGCGTGCTCCCGCGTGACGGTGAAGCCTTTTTGACCACCATACTCAGCCCTCAATCTCTCCAGACCTATGGGACCGTGGACGTAGACTTTGCGGAGCAGTGATGCTGATCTGGTGTACCACCAGTCGGGGTTCTGGGGTTGCTTTTCTACATGGGAGCCTGTTTTGGCCACGGTGGACCATGCTGGCGGCGTTACGGCGTCTACGTTTTCCTTTAGGTATTTGGCTGTTTTCTCGATGAGTTTTGAGGCTGGCACATCGTGAGGAGTTATCAAGACGCATTATCCTCTTGACTTTTCCTTCAGTAAAAACAGGAAGCCCAATATAAAGGCTTTCACTTTTGGCGGCGCTTGTAAAGCATGAAGGTGTGACCACGAACCTCCACCACAGTGGAGCCTGTTTGCTCGGCGCACCGCGTCGCTATTGCCTTGGCCTCGTCGCCCTTAAGCCCTGTTGTGAGAATCTTTACCTTGACCATCTTGTTTTTGTCGAGATGTCTCGCTATTTCCTTACAGACCTCGGGCGTGGCTCCGTCCTTGCCGATGCGCACGGAGGCGTTGGCCTCGCTAAGCGAACGCTTGACGAAGCGCTTCTTACCGTCCGTAATCTTGCTCATTGCGTGTCTTCTCCTTCCTCTTCTGGAATAATGCTCTCATCCGCTCTTGGCGGTTCGATGGACAACCATCGAAGAGGGTCCTCTCCGACCATCTGATCCTTGCATGACAAACATACGATGTAAAATAAACCTTTGCATCTTTTCAGAGATGGCCTAGCTCACGGAGTTTTCCTGTTCTTTTTTCTGAGCGGCATCCTCATTTGCCCTCCGCACACGAGGCACGTGATCACCACGTGGGGCTCGCGGCGTTGCTTGACCCGCACACGGCAGTTTACGCCCGGCAATACAAGGCTCTTGCAGTGTCTGCATATCTGGCGTCGGTATTCTTTGGGTAGGCGGAGTTTCGCGGCCATGGCGATTCTCCGGGCTAGACGTGCGTACCGTTGAGCCAGCGCAGGGTCTTCGCGGATGGCTTCGCTGGCGAGTTTGAACAGTGTTTGAACGCGTTGGGTGGCTATTCGTTTGGTGTCGGCATCCATCGCCGCTTGCTCCGTTGCTTGCTTACTGTCTGTGGTTGCGTCTAATGAAACTAGCCCTCAAAGGCAAAGCTTTTCATGGGAAAAACGTAAATCAGATATGACGTTCTGAAATTGTGGGGATGGCGATGCAGTCACGCGTGGTCATGCTTATGGACTTGGACTACTTCTACGCACAGTGCGAGGAGAAGAGAAATCCTGCCATCAAGGACAAGCCCGTAGTGGTGTGCATGTTTTCCGGTCGAAGTGAGGACAGCGGCGCCGTGGCCACCGCCAACTACGTGGCCCGCAAGTATGGCGTCAAATCGGGAATACCCATATTCATGGCCAAGAAGAAACTCGAAGGCGTGGACTCGGTCTTTCTGCCCGCCGACTTCACGCTCTACGAGCAGGTCTCAGATAACGTTATGTCAATTCTGAAAGAGTATGCAGACAGCTTCGAGCAGGTAGGCATAGACGAGGCATTCTTGGACGTGAGCCAGAGAGTGGACGGAGATTTCGAGTCCGCGCGTGAGTTAGCCTCAAAGATCAAGAGCGACCTGAAGACTCGCGAAGGGCTATCAGGCTCAATAGGCGTGGGTCCGAACAAGCTTGTGGCAAAAATAGCGTCTGATGTTCAGAAGCCCGACGGCCTCACCGTGGTCAAGCCAGGGGAGGTTGAAGGTTTCTTGGATCCTTTGCCAGTTGACCGCTTGATCGGTGTGGGCAGGAAGACTGTTGAGAGAATGCAGGCGCTGGATGTAAAAACGGTTGGTGACTTGCGTGGGTTTGATGTTCAAAGACTTGTCGAGGTTTTCGGGCGAAGCTTGGGCGTCTATTTTCACAATGCGGCCGCGGGGATTGACGATTCACCGGTGGAGCAACGGGGCGAGGCTGAATCGTTCAGTCGGATAGCCACGTTGAAGGAGGACACACGGGACCTCAACATGATCCTCGAAAAGACGAACGCGCTATGCGAGGACGTGCACGCCACGCTTACGATGCACGGGTACAGCTACAGAACTGCGGGCATATACGTGGTTCTCACGAACATGACTGCCCATAGCCGATCCAAAACCTTCGAAGCCCCCACAGACGACTTAGCTACGTTTAAAGAAACCGTCAAGGAACTGTTCGACAAGCTTCTTACTGAGACGGAGTTCAAAGTGCGAAGGGTGGGCGTGAAAGCGGCGGGCCTCGTTCGAGCTGAGAAAGGCCAGAAAGCGCTGACAGACTTCATAGAATGAAGGCTTCAGCAAGCCTTATTTTCCATCAGACGCCATATTCAAGACTGAGCGAATATGACCTTTGCAACCGAAGACAAAGGCAGACTCCCTCCAAGTCAAGTGCCTATCAAGCGCATAATGCGGTGGGGCACAGACCATCCTGGCATAGTGAAGACTATTCCCGACGTTGATCTGAAGACGTGGATTTTGGTTGTTGATGGTGAGGTGGAGAATCCTCTTAAGCTGTCGTGGACCGATTTCGCAAAGCTGCCCATGGTTGAATCTGCCAGCGATTTTCACTGTGTGGAAGGCTGGAGCGTGCTCGACTGCAAGTGGGAGGGCGTCCGCTTCAGCCACGTGACAAGCTTGGTGAAGCCCAAGAAGGACGCGAAACACGTGACGTTTGAGTGCGCAGACGGCTATACTACTTCGCTTGAACTCGGCGAGCTTATGGGTGACGACGTTCTGTTGGCCGCGAAGCTCAACGGAGAAAAACTGGAGCGGGGCCTCGGATTTCCGTTGCGTTTGGTGGTGCCCAGCAAGTACGGCTACAAAGGCGCGTTATGGCTGACGGGAATACGCTTCACCGCCAAGAAGGAACTGGGATGCTGGGAGAGACGAGGCTACAGCGACACTGCAGACGTGTGGAAAAATGACAGATTCAGCAGCTAGACACTAGAGCGGCAGCTTCAGGAGCGCGTTTGCTTTCTGGATGTGTTGCTGGGTTATGGTACACAGGTACTTGGCGAGGGCGTGCGACGTTCGGTCTGTGTTGTGTCGTCTTGCGTGTGCATTACGATATGTTTCTGTTCCGTGTCTTTCTGCCAAAGACTAAATAGTGTAGATTTGAAGAGTCAAGGCGTCAGTTACTTCAACCAATGATGTGGTGCCTATGGAGACCGATCTGGATCGAAATCTAGCAACGCCGTGCGGTCTGTACTGCGGTGAATGCCTGTATTATAGGAAAACGTGCAAGGGATGCGTGCCCTCAGATGGCAGACCTTCGTGGGGCAAATGCAAGACATATGCCTGCACGGTGGAAAAGAAGGTTGAACACTGTGGCGAGTGTGCCGAGTTTCCTTGCGGGCTTTTCCTCAATCAGTACAGCCGGGAACTGGGGCCTTGGCGGGTCTTCTACAAGGCAGGTCAACTAGTGTACAGGAAGAAGATCGGAACCGAGGCATGGGTAGCAGGAAAGGCGAAAGGCAAGAACGCTGACCCAAAAGTGGCTATGGAACGTTATTTGGAATGGAAGAAGACGCAGAAGAAACAGACAAAGAAAGCTCGTAGCAGATAGACAATGACTTGACCTTCTTCGAAGAAAACTGTCCAAAACGAGCTAGGCGGTGACCCGAAGGTGTCCAATCAAGGCGAGACAGGGGAATCGCTCAAGCGCAAAGCAACTGGATTTTGTTTCGGATCGTGTTTGCTTGGCAGGATTGCGCGCTAATCTATGAGCTTTACCAACTCGTCGAATGCTTCAACAAAGCTTCTTCCCTTGACCGTGGTCCTGTAAGTGAGTGCTGTCCCGTACCTAAGCACCTCGAGCAGTTCGGATTTCGTGAGGGTCTTCACGTACTTGCGCAATTGAGAAGTGCTCAAGCCAACTCGACGCATAAGCACAGTTCCTCGGGTTCCTCCAATTGCACAAGCCAAAATGCCTCGAGATATGCTGACCCAACCTCTGTTTCCTGCGCATGGAGAGAACGGCGCACGCTCATTCTCTTTTTGCATCATCAGAATTTATTGAATGATATATCGTTATTAACTATTGTCAGCCAACCAGCGTGACAGATTCATCATTTGAAACATTCTTAAGAGAGAAGCACCATATGCTATTCAAACGCAGAGCAATGCCGTTTTACTCAAAATACGCGCGCTTCGACAGGGACCGGTACAGACCAGTTTGTAAGTGACTGAGTATCCATGTCACCAGACCGCAGGCGCGTATGCGCTTGCGCGCCTGCAACGCGATGGCGGTTGAGGCTGAGGGCGCTATTTGGCTGGGGAACAGAGCCCGAACCAGCCACGACCAAAACTGGTAAATAAAGAACGGCCATACAATGAATCGAAGGCATATGAAACCAGTTGAGATGAAGCTACTTTCTGAACTGATGAAGAATAGCCGCAGAAGCGACAGAGAGCTTGCGAAGGCTGTAGGCGTCTCGCAGCCTACAATCAGCAGAATGCTCAAAAAGCTAGAGAAAGAGGGCCTCATCAAGGAATATACGATCATACCCGACCTAGCCAAGATCGGGAACGACTTCATAGCAGTCACCTTCCTCTCGTTTGCTGAGGATAGGCCTGAGCTGTTCGATAGAGCGAGAGAATGGACGAGGAAACAGCCTTCCGTGCTTTTCGCAACCAATGGGGAAGGCATGGGAATGAACAGCGTAATGGTATCAGTTCACAGCGACTATGGCAGCTACTCTAAACTGATTACGCAACTCAGGCGTGATTGGCAACCGAATCTCAAGGGTACAGAAACCTTCATGATAAGTCTTACGCGCCCAGAGTTGTTCATCAAGCCTTTCTCGTTTCGATACCCAGGAAGCGGCAAGCTAGCCGATTTGGAGGCAACTGGCGCAGACTCCCGAAGAAAGGAAAAGAGGAGCTAATGCAGACCCTTCATCTCTTCTATGTTGCCCGCGGTATCACTGCAACCCCGCACCAGAAAAGTCATGGTAATTCGTTTGCGTGCGAGGTGCGTTTTGGTCGTATGAATACAATGTCACCTGTCTACGGGTGAGCCCATTCTTGTCTTTCGCTCGGAACATGTGTACAAGCAAAGATTAGACGCGCAGTTGATGCGGCTCAGGACTGGGTCAGAAAGTCGCAGATTCACGTGGAACCACTACCAGTCTGCAGAAGAAACTGTGGGTTTTGAATGATAGATTTACTAGGCATGTCGTTTGAGATTTCCGGTCTTGTGCTCTAGATAACAGCGTGGCTGTTGCTGAGTGCATAAGGGAGTCCCGCGGAGTTGTGAGGAGGCTGACAGGCTGTTGGCTCTTCGCACCGCTGACAGGTAAGTTTGTCAGATCGCTGATCAGATGGGGAAGAGCGAGCAGGCTGTTATGAAGAAGCTGGAGCGACTCGAATTAAAAGTAGAACAGAAGCCCGCCGGAACGTGTTCTACTACTTCTTTTCTCGAACTGCCAGAGGAGTTGTTCAGTGTGGAGGAAGCGTTGAAGATCCAGGCTGCCGCTTTGAAGACCTTGGAGACGCCTGGGCTCAACAAAACTGAGATCTTGAGGCTGAAGAACGTGGCGGCGGTGGCGCGGGCCTACCAATAGGATGTGGCAAAGTACGTGGACTATTGTGGGCTGGAGCATGAGCTTCTTGATCTGAGGGCGAAATATGAGGATCTCAGTCGACAGCGGAGGGCGACAGAAGAACGAGAAGACATCTAAACATCGCCATAGGCTTCAGGCTTCCTGATGAAGCGCCAAGTTCTGAGAGGACCTTGAAGGTGATGATTGAAGTCATGGGTGCTTTGTCCAAGCCCGGGATGACGGAAGAAGAGATATTGCAGTGGAGAAGCACCTTTCAGACGCATGAGGCGTTTAGGCGGATGCCGGAGTTTGTGAAGTGCAAACGTGTTAAGGCGGAGCTGCTCGTCCCCATACCCAAAACGAGTTCGGGCGCACGCGTTTCCAGTTGTTCCTCGTAGTTCCATGAGCTTCTGTTGAATCTCGCGCGGATGTGATCGACTTCCGCACCTTCGGATTTTATGAAAAGTGATATTAACGATTTTGC
>Ga0315280_10006582_pt1 | contig 15988 bp, 14 predicted proteins | sample YL17G06_40_MG_FD_203697 | JGI IMG/M metagenome (GOLD analysis project Ga0315280, IMG submission 203697) | Sediment microbial communities from Yellowstone Lake, YNP, Wyoming, USA - YL17G06_40 | ecosystem: Environmental > Aquatic > Freshwater > Lake > Sediment | place: USA: Wyoming | collected... | reverse complement strand
AAAAAAATACAGGTCTCTCCCAATGTTTTAGATTATATTGTAAAACTGGTTTCTGCTACCCGTAAAAAAGAAGAGGTAAAATTAGGCGCCAGCCCCAGGGCCTCTATTGCGTTGATGAAGACAAGCTGCGCCTGGGCTCTCCTGGAAGGTAGAGACTATGTTATTCCTGAAGACGTAGTTAATCTCTTGCCCTGGGTATTAAAGCACAGGCTCATATTACAGCCCAAAGCCTTAATCGCGGGCAAAACTCCCGAACACATAATTTCTGACTTACTAAGAAGCACGCCCATCCCTTAAAAACAAAACATGCTTAAAATATTCCTCAAGAAGTGGGTATTCCTTTTTATTATTATTATATCTGACCTTGTTATTGCACTTAGGACATCCATAGAATTTTTCTATTTCTTTTTCTGGTTTTTGATATCTTTCGTAGTCATAAGTTTAATATGGATTGCCATAGAATACTTTGGAATAAGGTTGTCTTTGGTCAGGAGAACCATAACCAAAATAGAGGAGGACGATATTTTGGAAATAGAAACTGTGATTGGCAATAATAGCTTTCTGCCAGCCCTTAATTTTGTTTTAGAAGATTATCTCACCTGCGCGATTCTTCAGGAAAGAGAAAAAAGATTTTTATTAGAATATCTTGGTCCTCGATCAACATTGAGTTTAAAATACCGCTGCCTTTGCCCGCGAAGGGGAAGATATGAAATAGGCCCGTTTTCTATCTATCTTTTTGACCCCTGGGGCTTGTTTTTCTTTAAAAAGACCCTTTTCTTATATTCAGAGCTTTATGTTTATCCGCGTACATTTAATATCCCAAAGTTCCCTCCTTTAGTGAAAGGAACTGTTCCTTGGTTTGGGATAGAGACCAGCCACGTTAGCGGTGATGAGGATGAATTTTATGGAATCAGGGAGTATAAACCCGGTGACCCTATAAAAAGAATCCACTGGCTTTCTACTGCCAGAAAAAATAAATTAATCGTTAAGCAATTTCAACACCAGGCGTTCTTTAGGACGACCATTATATTTAATTTAGATAAAGATAAAAACTTCGGCGAAGGTAAAGAGAGCGTAGCAGAATACATTATAAAGATAGCCGCCTCTGTAGCTAAGTATTTTATCGAGAGAAATGTCTCTTTGGAACTTATTGCCCATATAGGAGAGATAGCGCATATTCCCTTTAATAAAGGCGCAGAGCATTTAGAAGATATATTCAGGCTTCTCACTATGGCTTCGGCAGAAAGCAGGATTAGTTTGGATGAGCTTTTTCAGGAATTTGCTCCTTATATCCCTAATGATTCCAGTTTGATTGTGATAATGTTGGATCAGGATTGGGAGTTTTTGCCTGCGATGTTATCTCTTAAGGCAAAGAATATCTCTTTAATTCCCTTGATATTGATTGCTTCTTCATTTTTGCATCCATCCGAAAAACAAAAGATTATAAAACTTCCGGAAATGAAATCGTCACAGGCATTTGATTTCGCTCCTATATTTTTTTCCTGCGGAGATAATTTAGAACAGGACTTTCTCAGATAATGGAAGAGAAGAATCGGTATTTATTTTTAGAGCTTTTATTTACATTTTTTCTTCTTGAGCCGGTAATCTTTCTGTTTGGGGATAATCTATCGCCATATCGGTTATATTTTACTCTCGGCCTGATCGGCGGTTTTTCTTTAAGCTGGTTTAACCGGAATAAACAAAGCTCCTTAACGAGAATTTTTATAAACATCGGCGCCGTAGGAGTTTTTATTTGGATAATATATTTATTGCTAAATTCCTCTTTACTATATAGAGAAGCCATCCTTACATTTATAAAAGGAGGGATTGTTTTAGAGGTCATTTTTAGTTTTAATAGTTATTATCCCCCTTTCCTGACTTATATCCAGGCCTTGAGTCTTCCTTTGCTTATGTGTTTTCCCATATTTGTAAAAGGTTATAACGAAGCGCATGCCATATTAGTCTTGATTTATATTATTTGTTGGGTTGTAATCCTCAGGATTAAATTTTATAAATTCCTTAAACCACTAAAAGAAAAAAAGGTTAAGCAGCATTTATCCATTTTTATTTCGGCAATCCTTTTTTTAATAATTATATTTGTCTCCTGGTTACTCTCTTATCGCCTATCATTGGGCAAGATCGAAAAAGGAGGGTTCTTACTTGAGGAAAGTAGAGACTCAGAAATTGAAAGCGGGACCTTAGAAAAAGAGTATTATGACCTGCAAGATAAAGTCCAAAAAGAAGTATCGCAGTTGATTCCTGGATTTAACTCAAGAGAGGATAGGTATGATATGCTCTTTTTGCTTAGCTCCTTAATAAAAGAATCGCCCTCTGTTATGGAGACTGAAAAAGCCCAGCTCGGCCTTATCAGCCGTATAAAGACGTCCGGGCCTGGATTAGAGAAGGCAGAGGCAGAGGAGATAGCGATTCAGATCAAAAGTTATTTAGATAAAAAGGTCCTATTTAATTTAAAAAATTTTAGAGAGAATATAACAGATTTTTTAAAAAAGAATAAGTATAACATATTAGAAAGAATTTCTGTTTCGAATCTGATAAATAAAATGCAGAGTGCCGATTCAAACCAGAAAATTAAAAAATATGGAAGAGAGCTTAGGCAGATTATTAATGATTCTTCGGCAGGAGACAATGCAAAAAGAGACTTACCTGAGCTTGCAGGCCAGCTTAAAGAATGGAAAACGTTTGACGTTTATCGCAGGAACTCAGATTCTTTAAATAAAAAACTCGATTCTGTGGACAAGCAATCAAAGAAAGAATTTTCAGATTTACTTTCCAGTATTAATAGCATAGAGAGACTGCCCGATTTTAAAGAAGTAGAGAAGAGAATAGAGAAACTGAAAGAAACTATGCCTTCGGCATATAAGGATATGATAAGGGAGATAGAGGAAATATTAGATTTAAAGTCAGAGATGTTTCTTTCGGGAGAAGCCAGAGACTTGAAAGAGAAAATAGAGAGTTTTAAGTTAGCCGAAGACGAGTCACGGGAATTAAAAGAAGAAATAGATGATATTAAAGACGCCCAGGATTATCAGAAGTTTCTAAAAAGCTTATCAGAATACCAAGAAAAAATCGGAGAAAACAGGATAAATGTTTCTGCAAAAACAAAAGAGTTATTAGAGATAAAGAAGCATCTTCTTTTTAATGAAAAAAAAGAAAAGATTAAGAACAAATTAGAAGAAAGCAATTTGCCTGATAGAGGGGCGAAGCTTTTGAAGGATTTAGAAAAATTAGAATCAGAAAAAAACAGGGAGAAGTTAATTTCTAATAGTAAAAAATTAAAAGAGGATATAGAGAAGTTCTTAAATCAAGGCTTTATTTCTAATGCCTCCAAAGATAATCTGGTAAAAGAGTCAGAGGAAATTAAAAATCTTTTTCTATCTGAACTGGAGGCAGAAAAAGAAGCTGGAGAAAGGGAAACGCATGAGGAGAAAGGCGGGTCTGATTACTGGAAGGACTGGGAGGAATCAATTGAAGGGACCTCTTTAAAAGAAGAAAGAAAAGAAGCATTAAGACAGCTTGCGAAGGAGTTATCTAAAGCGAAGGCAATTTCTCAGATTGAGAATATAAAAGAAGTAGCGGGTAAGGAAATTGAAAATTTATCTAAGGATAAATTAAAGCAAGAAGAGATAAAAAGAATTAAGGAGACCTTTGATTCGATCCTTGAGATTAAAAGGGTGTTCATTGTAGAGAAGACCATTGCTGCCTTAAGAGAAAAAATAGAAGATTTGCAGCAAGTAAACCCCCAAAGTGCAGAAAAAATCCAGAGGTTCTTAGAAAAGATAAAAAACAGCCATACCAGTGAACAATTAAGAAGCCAGATAGATGCCCTCAAAGAGTATCTTAATTCAAAGAGGTTAGATCAAGAAAAGAAACCCGAAGAAATAAAAGAAACGGGTATTTTAGACATATATATTCTGCCTTCACACCTGGTTATGCCAGTCGGTTCATCCGTTTCTTTAAAGGCTGTAGCTGTTTATAATAAAATATTTATTAAGGAAATCGGGTCTGAGTTAGAATGGTTTTCTTCCGAGCCTTATATAGCCTGGGTAGATGAAAAAGGTATAGTTCATTCTTTAGCTAAAGGTAAGACGCAGATATATGCTAATTATCACGGGCAAGATAGTCAGGAAATAGAAGTTACAGTTGTAGATAAGATAGAGGAGCAACTCGATAGGGCGGTAGAAAGGGAATAATAAGATAAACCCCGTTAGAAAGGACTGGGGCGACTAAATGACACAGCTTTCTAACGGGGTAAATGAATAAATGAAAGCAAAAATTTTTCTTTTTTGTTGTTTTATGTTTTTATTTCTGTGCCCAGTCTGTAATTATGCAAATTTTGAATATCAAGAAATAAATACATCTGTTGGCAAGGTTATTGTTGGTTTGGGTAGAGAAGACGCGTTAGAAAAATTCGGTATTCCAACTTCGGCAGTTGAAGATCTCTGGTATTATTCTGCTACCCCTGAGAAGTTCTTTGTTCTTTTTTCTAGCCAGTCGCTTTTAAATATTTACCTTTATCCCCGGTATCCCTATACCTCTGTAGGCACTCCTTTGGAATTTAAAACTTTTGGATACTTTTCCGATATGAAAATAAAAGATATTACTTCAGAAGTCCAATTGTTAATAAGCGAACCAGAAGATTTTATTTTAGAGAAACCGGGAATTGTTATTCCTAAGAAACCAGGCGAATACCAAGTATTAGCGAAATATAAAGGTATTTTCAGTAACCCCGCTTATCTTACAATAAAAGAATCACAGGAAAAAGAAATAGAAAAAGAGATAGAAAAATTAATAAGTATAAATATTCTCCCCTTTAAACCCGTTGTTCCTTACAAAAGCCAATTGGGATTTGTGGCTCTGGGGACATTTTTAGATTCTTCGGGGACATATTCTATAAGGGATATAAGTAAGCAGGCGAATTGGTACATTAAGAAAGACGAAGAGGTAGTTGAGAATAGAGATAATACAATAATTTTCACATCAACAGGAAAAACCGTTGTGTTTTGTCGATACCGGGAGCTAGAAAGTTTTCCTCAGGAAATTTATGTGCAGGATAAACCTTTTATATTAAATGAAACCTTAAAGCATATTACGCTCTTGCCGGAGTTTATTTTAGTTGCTTCCGGCAAGAATATAAATCTTAGAGCATTTGGCACGTATCATAGTAACAGGGTGGAAGATATAACCAATAAGGCAAAATGGGAGATTGGTGATAAAGATATGCTAACTCTAGAAGGAAACGGCGAGTTTTTAACAAAATCTGTAGGAGTCAGTGAAGTAATTGCAGTATTAGATGATTTAAAGAGTCTTGCGACAAAAATAATCGTTACGGATAAAACAAAGAGTGCATTTTTTACGCAGATAGAGCCACAAGAAAGAAAAATTCATCCTGAGAGTTTAGTTAAAGATATTAAAAGTGAAGTAGAAAAATTAAAACAGGGTTTTACCAAGGAAGAAAAAAAGCTAAATCTTATAAAAATAATTCCTGATTCTCTACAGGTTGCGGTCGGTGAAACCGGACAGGTTACTGCTTTAGGAATTTATAGTGATAATTCGCAGGAAGATTTGACTCATCTTGGAGATTGGTCGGGTTCAAATGATAAAATTGTTATGGTATCAGGGGGCAAAATTGATACCTTTTCTGCCGGCGAGGCTAAGATTTATGTAAAATTCAAAGGTATAAATAGCCTGCCTGCTAAGGTATTGGTAGAAGAGCCTAAATTGGTTTCGATAATCCTCTCGCCCCAAAAGTTACAGATGTCAATGAAGGATAGGTTAGTTTTGAAAGCAGAAGGATATTTTAGCGATTCTTCGCGCAAAGATATCACTTCGTTAGTTACCTGGAAACTTACTAATCCACGTATCATCAAAGTAGAAAAAGGCAAAGTCTTGCCACTAAAATTTGGAGAAACGCAGGTTTATGCTGAATATCTAGGGATAAAAAGCCTTCCTGCAAATATCAGAATTATATTCACGGTGGATTGGTTGATATACATGATTATTAAAGGGGTATTTTTCTTATTTTTAGGTATGGTTGTTATGTTTATTGTGTTATATGTTTTTACCGAAAAGAAAAAAAATAATTTAAGGAATTCCTTGGATAAGAATCCCGCAGAGTTCATAGTTAATCTTTATGAGAATACAAAGAAAATATTAGCCATTTTTAATTTAAGTTATAAAGAGAGCCTTCCTCCGCTTTCTTATGCCGAAATGGTCCAGAAAAATTATTCCATAGAAAATAATCTTTTTTTAAGGTTTACTGCTAAATTTGAAGAAGCCAGATACAGCCATCATACTTTGTCAAGCCGTGATGCGTCTTTAGCCTTAAACGATTATAATTATTTCCTAAAAATACTGTTTAGCCGCTACAATAAGTTTTCGTTATTTCTAAAATATTGCCTGACCCTTTTACATCGAAGGCCGCTTTTTATATCCAGCCCACAAATTTTACCCAAAATATCTTGCAATTAAATTATATTTGTGATAATTTATAATTCTATTCTTTTAATAACCCCTTATAATAAGACATAACATGGCCTTATTACATTTTACAGATAGCAATTTTAAAAAGGAAGTTCTGGAATCGGAGCTTTTGGTATTGGTGGACTATTGGGCGCCCTGGTGTGGGCCATGCAAAATGATTGCCCCTATTATTGAGGAGTTAGGCAAGGAATACGACAGAAAAATAAAAATCGGCAAAATCAATATCGATGAAAACCCCAAAACTCCCACGCACTATGGCGTGATGTCCATACCCACGCTTATGTTTTTCAAAAAAGGCCGGGTCAGCGAGCAAGCTGTTGGCGCATTAAGCAAGGTTGAATTGAAGAAAAAAATCGAAGAGAATCTTTTATGAAGAGGATATTTATTGCGGCCACGAAACAGAATGACGGTAAGACTACAGTAGCGTTGGGGCTGATATCTAATTTTAAGAAAGCCTTTAAAAGGATTGGATTTATTAAACCCGTAGGACAGAGGTACTTAGAGGAGGATGGTTTTAAGGTAGACGAGGATTCTGTATTAATTGAAGATTCTTTAAAAATTTGCGGGATAAAATACAATCTGAAAGATATGAGCCCGGTAGCAGTAGAAAAAGGTTTTACGGAAAATTATATTGCTGGGCCTTTCAGAAAAACAATTACACAGCAGATTAAGGACTCATTTAAGCGGGTATCGCGTAAGCGGAATTTAGTCATTATTGAAGGTACGGGCCATGCGGGTGTGGGCTCGGTATTCGACCACTCTAACGCCGTGGTAGCAAAACTACTCGGCTCAAAGGTGATTCTGATTTCCTCCGGCGGCATTGGCAGGCCCATTGATGAGATTGTTTTAAATAAAGCGCTCTTTGATAAAGAAGGAGTAAAACTCTTAGGCGTAATTATTAATAAAGTTATGCCGGAAAAATTTGGTAAGATAAATCGCCTGGTAAGAAGAGGATTAAAAAGAAAAGGTATCGATGTATTAGGCGTTATCCCTTATAATCCCATGCTTTCTTACCCTACGATTAGGCAAATATTGGAAGAAACCGATTATAAAACATTGTTTGCCTGTAGCGATGCCTCTTTGGATAATCATGTTGCCAAGATTGTAATAGGAGCAATGCAGCCGAAAGAGGCGGTAAAATATATCGTGGACCATAGCCTGGTTATTACCCCCGGTGACCGCGAAGATATAATCAGACTTATTTTGGATCTTTATGGGCGAGGATGTAAAGTTGCCGGCATAGTCTTAACCGGAGATTTGATACCCAGCCAGGATTTTATTCACCAGACACAGGATGCCTCTATACCTGTATTGTTAGCTAAATCCGATACATACACTACTGCCTCGGCAGTACATGATTTGACTGTCAAAATTAGACCAACGGACAAAGAGAAGATTGAGACAGTGAAAAATTTAATCCATGATTATGTAAACTTGGATATGATTATGAAGAGGATGTGATATGGATATTGTGACTAAAATCAGAGCAAGGGCAAAAGCAAAACTAAAAACTATCGCCTTACCTGAGATTGAAGATACTCGCGTCAGAGAAGCAGCGAAAATTATTGAAAGAGAAGGCATTGCCAAGGTTTTACTCTTTGGCCGGGGAATGCTTGATAAAGTAAAACAGGAAGAATACGCCCAGAAGTATTATGAATTGCGTAAATTAAAAGGAATCAGTTTAGATGATGCCAGAGAAACTTTAAACGACCCCCTTTATTATGCGGCTATGATGACGCAGAGCGGCGAGATTGGTGGATTTGTGGCCGGAGCCAGCCATACTACTCCTGACGTGGCCAGGGCAGCAATACATTGTTTAGGTGTAGATGAAAGGATAAGTATTGCCTCAAGTTGTTTTATAATGAGTGTTCCGGATTGCCAATACGGAGAAGGGGGTGCATTTATATTTGCGGATTGCGGTATCGTTCCTGAGCCGAATCCCCGCCAGTTAGCTTCTATCGCTATCTCAAATGCGGAATTAGCCCGGAAGGTTTTAGGTATTACACCCAAAGTTGCATTATTGAGTTATTCCACCAAAGGCTCGGCAAAAGGCAGGGTGATTGATAAGACGCTTGAGGTACTGGTTTTGGCAAAACAGATGCAGCCGGATCTTTTGATTGACGGAGAATTGCAGGTAGATGCAGCAATTGTGCCTGAAGTAGCAGAGATTAAATATCCGAATAGTTTACTTGCGGGTGAGGCAAATGTTTTAATTTTCCCCAATTTAGAGGCAGGCAATATCGGATATAAACTGGTGCAGAGGTTAGCCAAGGCGCGGGCAATCGGGCCTATAATCGTAGGTTTAAATAAGCCCTGTAGCGATCTTTCTCGGGGCTGTTTAACTGAGGATATCGTAGACTGCGTAGCAGTAACGGCAATAAGAGCGCAGTGAGCAATTAGGGACGTCTTTGAATCCAAAGCAAAGACGTTTTTGTTACTAAAGCAAAGGGTGTCCCTAAAGGATAATTATGAAGATATTGGTAATAAATAGCGGAAGTTCTTCCATAAAATATAAGCTCTTTGATATGCCACAAGAACAGAATAAAGTAGCCGGCGTAATTGAGCATATCGGTGAGAAAGGCTCTAAAATACAAGACCATTATATGGGCCTTAAGATAGTTTTAGGAAAGATTAAACACGTCGACGCTATAGGGCATCGCGTTGTGCACGGCGCAGAGAAATTTAAAAAACCAATATTAATTAATGCTCCGGTGATTCGTAAGATTAGACAATGCTCTCTGCTTGCACCTTTACATAATCCGGCAAATTTAGCGGGTATCCTGGCATGTAAAAAATTATTGCCTGGTATAAGACAAATTGCGGTATTCGATACGGCTTTCCATCAAACATTACCTGATTACGCTTACATCTATGGCCTGCCTTACGAATATTACAAAAGATTTGGCGTAAGAAAATATGGTTTCCACGGCACAAGTCACCAATACGTAGCTCATGAAGCAGCACGGCGTCTGAATAAGCAGATTAACAAATTAAAAATCATTACCTGCCATCTCGGCAATGGCTGTAGTATTGCTGCAGTAGAAGGAGGCAGGTCCATTGATACCAGTATGGGTTTTACTCCCTTAGAAGGATTAATTATGGGAACGCGTTGCGGAGATATCGACCCCGCCCTCGTCACTTATATTATGCAGAAGAAAAAATTCAATATTTTCCAGGTAGAGAATACCTTAAATAAATCTAGTGGCCTTAAAGGAATTTCCGGGATAAGTAATGATATGAGGATATTAGAAGGCAAGAGAAAGAAGCGAGATGATCGCGCGAGATTAGCCATTGACATCTTTATTTACCGCATAAAAAAATATATCGGCGCCTATACCACAATTATGGCTGGTTGCGATTGCCTAGTATTTACAGGCGGAATTGGAGAAAACCAGAAGAGAATAAGAAAAGAAATTTATAAGGGCGCATTTTCTCATTTAAAGAAAAAACCCAAAATCTTGGTTATCCCAACTAATGAGGAGTTAATGATTGCCCGCCAGGTCTATAAGCTGATTAGATCCCCGCAGTTAAGCACTGCGCAGATTTCTTTGAAATCTGCTTGTAACTGCGGGAGTTAATTCGCCCCGCCAACGGCGGGGCTCATTAAGGAGAAAAAATGTTAAGAACCATTTTAAAATCTAAGATACACCGCGCACGTGTTACCGAAACGAACCTTTATTATGAGGGTAGTGTTACTATTGATGCGAAGCTGATGGAGAAGGCAAATATTCTTGTCAATGAGAAGGTAGAGGTATTGAATCTTAATAATGGGCTGCGTTTAGAAACCTATGCTATTAAAGGTGAGAGGAATTCCGGCGTAATCTGCCTTAACGGGCCGGCAGCACGGGGTGCCTGTGCGGGCGATGAAGTGATTATTGTTTCTTATGCTATTCTGGATGATAAAGATGCAAAAATTATAAAACCAAAGATAATCACTGTTGATGAACAAAACCGCATTAACCCCGCCCTTTCGTGAAAGAGCGGGGTTAAAGATTAGATTATTCGGCGATCCGGCATTAAGGAAAAAAGTAAAACCGGTTAAAGAGGTGACTCCTGTACATCGTGATATTTTGAGCGAGATGGCTCAATTAATGTATGCTGAGTCAGGGATTGGCTTGGCTGCATCTCAGGTAGGTGTTAATGAATCGATGATCGTGGTTGATATCGGCACAGGTATTTATAAATTGATAAATCCTAAGATTGTAGAAAAAGAAGGTTATCAAGTCATGGAAGAGGGTTGCCTTAGCCTCCCCGGCGTTTGCATAAAAGTCAAACGCGCCAAAAAAGTTGTAATTAAAGCCGAATGCCAAGATTCTAAACCCGTTACCATAGAAGCAGAAGATTTATTAGCCTGTGTTTTTCAGCATGAGATAGATCACTTAAATGGTAAGCTTATCATTGATTATGCATCGTTATTTGATAAATTAAAGATAAAAAAGAAATTGAAAGAACTTAAAAAGAGGTCGGCATATGAAAGAGTGTCTGAATCAGAAACAAAATCTTGCAAATTGCAATTGTAGTTATGCTCCCTGTTCGCGAAAGGGCACCTGTTGCGCTTGTATTCTTTATCATCGCAAAAACGGTGAAATTCCTGCTTGTTTCTTTTCATCAGATGCCGAAAGAACCTATGACCGTTCCATCAGCAATTTTATTAGGATGCATAAATGAAAAATAGACTACCTACATGGTTTAAACAGGATATTCCCGATTGCCAAGTGCGGGGTAGAATGCAGATGCTCTCGGAATTTAAGATTAATACTGTCTGTTGCCAGGCGAGATGCCCTAATTTGAGTTTCTGTTTCAAGAATCTAAAATTTACCTTTATGATTTTAGGAAATATCTGCACAAGAAATTGCAGATTTTGCGCTGTGGCTCAATCCAAGAAAAACACTTTAAGCCTCGATGAAAATGAACCGTATAGAATTAGTCAAATAGTTAAGATTCTTAAACTCAAATTTGTGGTAATCACCTCAGTGACCCGGGATGACCTCAGCGACGGCGGAGCAGCACAGTTTGTGAAAACCATAGAGTTAATTCACGGTATAGATAAAGATATCAAGATAGAAGTACTGATACCTGATTTTTCAGGTAATATCAGAAGTCTTGAGACTGTAATTGACGCTAGACCTTCTATATTGGCCCATAATATGGAAACAGTTAGGCGGCTATATAAAACCTTAAGGCCCAAAGCTCATTACCAGATATCATTGGATATATTAGGCAAGATAAAAGAAATCAATCCTCTTTTAATTACCAAGTCTTCTCTTATTTTGGGCGTGGGCGAGACAGAAGAGGAAATCATATATACTATGAAAGATTTAAGGTCTAATCAGTGCGATATACTGACATTAGGGCAGTATCTGGCACCGTCAGAAAGCCATTATCCGGTTAAAGAATTTATCAGTATTGAACAATTCCAGCGATATCGGCGCATAGGGCTCAAGTTAGGATTCAAGGCAGTATTATCCGGGCCTAAGGTGCGTAGTTCCTATCACGCAGAAGAGGTGCTTGGTGAGCTTGAATATGTATGATTTGATTATAGTCGGAGCAGGGCCGGCAGGTTTAACCGCCGCACTTTATGCGGGCCGTTCCCGTTTAAAAACACTGATGTTAGAGAAAATAGGAGTGGGCGGCAGGATATTAATGGCTGAGGTTATTGAAAATTTCCCAGGTTTTACGGAAGGGATACATACTGTGGATTTAATTAAACGCATGCAGGAGCAAGTGAAAAATTTAGGCGTAAACATTGCATTAGAAGAAGTCCTGGAGATTGACTGTAAGTTGAAATCGGTGAAAACTAATGCGGGGACATATTCGGCTGATACTGTAATTATTGCTACAGGAGCACATCCGCGAAAACTGGGAGTGCCGGGAGAAGATAAATTAACCGGCAGGGGGGTTTCTTATTGCGCTACCTGCGACGGGCCTTTATACAGGGATAAATTTGTGGTAATAGTAGGCGGAGGAGATGCCATGGCAGAGGAGGCGCTTTATTTAACTCGCTTTGCCAAATCCGTAAATATAATTCACAGGAGAGACCAGTTACGCGCATCGGCGATTCTGCAGGAAAAGTTAAAAGAAAATAAAAAGATAAATTTTAACTTAAGCTATGTGATAACAGAAATAATCGGCTCGGGTAAAGTCGAGGCTGTGAAAACAAAAGATTTAAATATTTCCCAGGAGAAGATTATTCCATGCGATGGTATTTTTATTTATGTGGGTTATATCCCGGATACAGCTTTCCTGAAAGATAAATTAAGGCTGGATGAAGCAGGTTTTATAATTACCGGTGAGGATATGTCTACATCCTGCGATGGTATTTTTGCCTGCGGTGACTGCCGGAAGAAGACTCTATATCAGGTGGTCACTGCCTGCGGCGACGGTGCAGTGGCAGCAGATTCTGCATCTAAGTATTTATCTAAATTATGACTAAACTCCCCACGAATAACAAGAAAATTGCCTTCGGCAATAACTCTAAACGATTTTCAGTGGTTGGGAAAGTGCTTTATACTTTCCCACACCATAAAAAATTGATTGCCTGGGTCAATAAGATGGCCCGGATGTGCGAGCCGGTGAAAATAGTCTGGATAGACGGCTCAAATGAGCAGAAAAAGAAGTTAGAAGAAGAGGCCATAACCGAGGGAGAGCTTATCCTTTTAAACCAAGAGGAACTTCCGGACTGTTTCTTACATCGCACCAGTATTGATGACGTAGCCCGCACAGAACATCTTACTTTTATTTGTACCAAGAGAAAACACGACGCCGGTCCGAATAATAATTGGATGTCTCCGGCCTCAGCCTATAGAAAGGCAAAAGCAATTTTTAAAGGTGCGATGCGGGGAAGGGCAATGTATGTTATTCCCTTTTCTATGGGGCCGGTGGGATCTCCCTTTAGTAAAATCGGAGTAGAATTAACTGATTCCCGCTATGTTGTACTGAACATGTTAATTATGGCCAGGGCCGGAGAATCAGTTCTTAGGCAATTAGAAGAAGACGGTGAGTTTACCAAATGCCTTCATTCCAAAGCCCAGCTCGATATAAACAAAAGGCTGATATTACATTTTCCTCAAGATAATACCATCTGGAGCGTTGGTTCTGGCTATGGCGGTAACGTGCTTTTGGGAAAAAAATGTCTGTCACTACGCATTGCCAGTTATTTAGCAAGAAGAGAACATTGGCTCGCAGAACATATGCTTATCATGGGGGTTGAGGAGCCAAACGGCCAGATTAAATATATTGCAGCTGCCTTTCCCAGTGCCTGCGGCAAAACCAATCTTGCGATGTTAGTTCCTCCCGAGGGCCTGAAGAAGAAAGGTTATCGTATCTGGACAGTAGGCGATGATATTGCCTGGATGCGCATTGATTCTGACGGCACTCTTTGGGCAATTAATCCTGAGGTAGGTTTCTTTGGGGTTGTACCGGGAACAAATTCTAAAACCAACCCCAATATGGTTGAGACCATTAAGAAGAATACAATATACACTAATGTTCTTTTAAAGCCCGATGGTACAGTTTGGTGGGAAGGCGCTGACGGTGAAGCCCCGCCAACAGGCGGGGTTGATTGGCGAGGGCGGCCCTGGGTGCCGGGTGAGGCTGATGCTCACGGAAAGCCTGTTTTAGGGGCACATCCTAACAGCCGCTTTACTGCTCCTATTACCAATTGCCCTTCTGCGTCATTCAGGTTAGAGCAACATCACGGTGTGCCTATTTCTGCTATTGTTTTTGGCGGGCGCAGGGCTCATCTTGCACCTCTGGTCTATGAATCCTTTAGTTGGCAACACGGCGTTTTTATTGGTGCTACAATGGCTTCAGAGTTAACCGCTGCGCAGGTAGGCAAGATAGGCCAGGTGCGCAGGGACCCCATGGCAATGCTTCCTTTCTGCGGTTACAATATGGCAGATTATTTCAGGCATTGGTTAGATATGGGCAGAAGAATGGTTAAGCGGCCTCAAATTTTCCATGTAAATTGGTTTAGAACTGATGCGCAAGGTAAATTTCTCTGGCCGGGTTTTGGGGAGAACCTCAGGGTCTTAGAATGGATACTCGACCGTTGCAACAATAAAGCAGAAGCACTTGTCAAGACCCCTGTTGGTTATATCCCACGTGTTTCTGATATAGATATTACTGGCCTGGAATTACCATCGGGCACTTTAGAGAAGCTCTTTGCCATAGATAAAAAAGAATGGCTTGAGGAATTAAAAGGCATAAAGGCATTTTTTAAGCAATTCAAAAAAGATTTACCGCAGGAATTATGGCAGGAATACGAAGACCTGAAAATGCGTCTAGAGTCTCATGAATAAAAATAAGGACCAGGTTCCGCGCCAATCAAGGACCGTTTCTTTGGTCAATCGGAGAAGTGTCCCCGGGTGGTAACAATTCTTACTTTGGGCTGGGGACACTTCTTGCTTTGGCAAAAGAAATGGTCCTTGATTAGAGAGAGAAACGTTACTTAGGGAATGGGAAAAGTAACTATGGGTAAGAGTGTCTTGATATCTACGGATTTTAAAGATTTAAAGCTCCACAAACGCGGGAAAGTAAGAGATGTTTATGACTTAGGTGATAAATTACTTATTGTTTCCACTGATAGGATTTCCTGTTTTGATGTAGTATTGCCTTCGGGCATACCTTATAAAGGCCGTGTCCTTACGAAACTATCTTCTTTTTGGTTTGATTTTATTAAAGATATCACGCCTCATCACTTCATCACTTTTGATATAAATAACTACCCCAAAGAATTACAAAAATATAAAACCGAACTTTTAGGCCGTTCAATGCTGGTAAAAAAGACCAGGCCGCTTGCCTTGGAGTGTGTAGTAAGAGGATATCTTTCGGGCTCAGGTTGGAAGGAATATCAGGAAAAACAATCGGTCTGCACAATAAAGTTACCCGCCGGTCTTTTAGAATCGGATAAGTTACCTGAAATTTTATTTACTCCTTCAACCAAGGCGGATACAGGCCATGACTTAAACGTCAACCAGAAATATGCAGAAGGAGTAGTGGGGAAAGATACCGCCCAAAGACTTAAGCAAATAAGCATAGATATTTATAAAAAAGCCAGTGGCTATGCGCTGACGCACGGAATTATTATCGCAGATACAAAATTTGAATTTGGTATATACGATAATGAAATTATCTTGATTGATGAGGTGCTTACCCCTGATTCGTCACGTTTCTGGCCAGTTGACCAATACAGGCGTGGTGAGCCTCAGCCTAGTTTTGATAAACAGTTTGTCCGCGATTATCTGGAGAGTTTAGGCTGGAATAAGACACCGCCGGCGCCAGAACTACCAGAAGAAATTATTGAAAAGACCACCCGGAAATATATGGAAGCATACAGGAAATTGACCGGGAAAGAGATAAACGATACATAACAGCAATGTTTAAGAAAATAATACCTTTAGTTTTAAGAATCGGCATAAGTATTATTTTATTATTCTTTTTATTTAAATTTCAGCACGTAGATACGCAGGAAGTGTTAAAAAGCATA
>Ga0315280_10006581_pt1 | contig 15988 bp, 19 predicted proteins | sample YL17G06_40_MG_FD_203697 | JGI IMG/M metagenome (GOLD analysis project Ga0315280, IMG submission 203697) | Sediment microbial communities from Yellowstone Lake, YNP, Wyoming, USA - YL17G06_40 | ecosystem: Environmental > Aquatic > Freshwater > Lake > Sediment | place: USA: Wyoming | collected... | reverse complement strand
CAAAGCACTGCTTGCGTGGTCGCCCTGGGCATCGACATCACGGGGGTCAAGCACCCCCTGGCCCTGGTCGAGGGGTCGACCGGGAACGCCACCCTGGCCAGAGACCTCCTGGTGGGCCTACGCGAGCGCGGCCTGGATGTGACCCGCCCCACCTTGGTGGTCATCGACGGCGCCAAGGCCCTGCGCCGGGCGGTGGCCGACGTCTTCGACCACCCCGTGATCCAGCGCTGCGGAGCAGCACAAGATCGGCAACGTCAAGGACAGGCTGCCCGAGAAGCTTTAGCGGCGTCGTGGAGCGGCGCCTGCGCGCCGCCTATCGCGCCGAGACGGCGGTGGAGGCCGAAGGCCAGCTGCTCGCCCTGGCCCGGGAGCTCGAGAGAAGCCACCCCGGGGCGGCCGCGTCTTTGCGCGAGGGGCTACCCGAGACCTTGACCGTCACCCGCCTCGGTTTGCCGCCGGCGCTCATGCGCACCCCGCGCAGCACAAACCCGATCGCGTCCATGCTCTTCTATCTGCCGCGAGCACGCCGCCAACGTCAAGCGCTGGCAGGGCGGGCGGATGGCGCTTGAGCTGGTGCGCCGCCGGCATGCTCGAGGCAGAGAAGCAGTTCCGCCGCATCAACGGCCACCTCCATCTGCCGGCACTGCGCGCCGCCCTGGAGGGCGAGATCCAGGCTGACAACGCCAGGGAGGAGTGCTATAACGAGCACGTCGCATAGAGGGAGCCGCCACCCGAAGTTCTACGAGACTCGGGACATCCTCTCCTGCGGCACCTGATAGTAAAGGGCACAAGAGAGAGGGAGTCGTGAGCGATGGGCGGGAGTGGACGCTGGAGAAGCCTCGTTGCCTGGCGGCCGTGGTCGGCCCCGCCAGAGTGCGAGGAGCAGGAGAGCGCGACGCTCCCGGAGCGTGAGCTCCACCAGCGTCGCGTCAATCGCGTGCTCACCCGGGGAGTCCCGACCTGGAGCGAGCAACCGCTGTCCTGTGATCACTGCGGGCGGCGACTGCTCATAGGCGAACGGGCGCTCATTCTGCGTCGCGGCGATGAGCTTCTTCTGAGTTGTCCGCTCTGCGAAGGGCGACTCCTGGCAGAGGGGTGTTTCCACGTCACGCCGGGTTCCGCTGAGGAGACTCCGGAGGACGGCGGGCATTCGCTCGCCGCTTGAGAGCACCGTGCTGTGACCTGACTTTCAGTCCACGTGGAGCGCTATTCAGAGGCGCGGCGTTATCGGGCGTCATGTGCCTGCCCTCTGGGCTTGCCCGGGTTCTCAGGCCCCCGGTGAGCTTGGACGCGGGCACTGCGCCCGCTGATTTTGGTTTAGAACTTGCAGATTGACAGAAGCTGAAGCGGGGCGGCGGATCGGCGTCACCAATGTCGCCGTGTCGAAATACGAGCTGTCGAAGTACGAGCGTGGTCTCGTGACCCCGGACGGGGAGCGGTTGGTACACCTCTCCGACGCTCTTGGAGTGCCCGTGGCAGACTCCCGATGTCAACATCTGTGTCCTTCGACAGTCGGTGGCGGAACATGCGTGACCGACTCGCCGGCGGCCTACATGCCCTCCACGTCCTACATGCCCTCGACATAGACGATCACGCGGGTGTAGCGACCCGACTGCACGACGACCGTCACGGGATGAGGCCACGGCCCGTGCTTGGGGACGAGGGGGTTCACGACGTAGGCGCCGGGCGGCAGGGTGACCTTGAAGAGTGCCTCGGCGTCCGGTTTGACCTTGGCGACGACATCGCCCGCGCGCAGACCGGTCTTCGCCCTTATCTCCACTGTGGCGTAGGGGTACAGCCCAGCCGCCCCTGCACACCCGAGCCGAAGCCGGCGGGAAGGGCAGAGCGACTGAGGACGACCGGGCCTTCCTCGAACAAGACCAGCCCCAGCACCCCCGAGGGCCGGCTGGCCTGCTTATCTGGTCTGCAGCAGTGTCGGCGGGTGAGTCGAAATGAACTACGCCGATGTTGCCGAAACCATACACATCCGCGAGTCCACTGATGCCTGGCCAGGTGATTCCGTGTCCGGCGCTCTCCATCACTCACCGCCGCCTGGCGCACCGCCCCTCCCCAGCCCTCACTTACCTGCCGCAGCGCCGCTCACTCCTCAAGCGCGCGGCCCCTGCGCCGCCGCAAGACCACGACGGCAACAGCGACGGCCACGACCACAGCGGCGATGATGCCCACGATCAACCCTGTCGCGGATGATGAGCTGGTCCCCGCCGTGGCAGACTTCGGGTGCACCTTAACGTAGCTGTCGACGTTGAAGGTCGTGTAGAGGACGAGGCCATTCTTGGGCGGTGAGGCCACCCAGCCTTCCCACTTGGCCGAGTTGTAGGCCTGCAGGTAATTCTTGTAGCAGAGCACCACGTAGGGCGCCGCGTCGTAGAAGATCTGCTGCATGCGCTGCACGAGGGCGGCACGCTTGGCGGGATCGAGCTCGCGCGATTGCTCCACGAAGAGCTTGTCGTACTCCGCGTTCGAGAAGCAGCAGTCGTTCCAGCCATTAATCTGGTCAGTGGTGAACACTCCCAGGATGTAATCAGGGTCAGGGTTCTGACTCCAGCCCCAGATGTACATGTCGTAGTCAGGGGCATAGGTGTTGCCCTTCATGTTGTACAGACCATCGCAGATGGCGCCTTCGTCCCTCACCGAGATCTTCACCGTGATGCCAAGCTTGCCGAACGAGCCGGCGATGAGCTTAGCATCTACCTGGCTTCGGACGTCCTCGGTACGCGCCCAGAGGCGCAGGACGATAGGTTTGCCCTGTTTATCGAGGCGTTGACCGCTAGCGCTGAGCTTGTAGCCCGCCGCATCCAGCAGAGCACTCGCCTTGCTTAGGTCGAAGCCGAAGGCCTCGCTCGGCGAGGGTTGCCAGGCATATTCACTGCCAGGAACGACGATTGACGAACCGGGCACCGCGTACCCGCCGTAAGCGACTTTGACGAGGGTGTTCTTGTCGACCGCCCAGCTCAACGCCTGGCGAAACTTCACGTCGCGTAACACGGGGTTGCCAAGCGACGCGGATCCACTGTAGGTGTTGAAGCAGAGCTCGTCGAAGTACCTTTCCGACTCGATTGCCCCCTTGATCGCCGTCAGGTTCTTGGCGCCGGCCAACGACTTGAACTGCGCTTGCGGAATGTCGTTGGCTACGTCAAGGGTACCGCTGCGCAAGTCGGCGACCATGTTGTCGGGGTTCTCGTAGATCTGGAAGATCACCTCGTCGATCTTCGGCGCCCCACCGAAGTACTGTTTGTTGGCTTTAAAGATGTAGTAGGCCTTCTTCTTCGCCTCGACCAGTTGGAACGGGCCCGTGCCGATCAAGGGTGGGTTGTTCGGATACGTGTTGCCGGCCGCCTTAGGCGATACCTTGCTCCAGATGTGCTCCGGCACGATAGGGACGAGCAGACGTAGCATGTCCGCCTTGGGGTATTTGAGCTGGAACTGCACCGTATAGTCGTCGAGCGCCACGGCCCTCTTGATGCCGGTCGTATACATCGTGAAAACCCAGAGGTTGTTCTTGATGATGTAGTTGTACGTGAAGGCCACGTCCTTGGCCGTGAACGGCACGCCATCTTGCCACGTTACGCCGTGACGCAGCTTGAAGGTCCACGTCTTGCCATCGGCCGAGATACCCCCGTTCTCCTTCGTCGGCAGCTCGGCGGCCAAATCGGGCCGCGGCGAGAAATCGGGGTTGTAGCCCACGAGCAAGTTGTAGTTGAGGCGCTCGAACTCCGCGGCGGTGACCGACCAGGCCACGAAGGGGTTCAAGCTATCGCAGTCTTGCGTCAAGCCGACCCGGAGGATGACTTGACCGGGTGGCGCAGGACTGGAGCTCGTCGCCAACGCCCCAGTCAGGCCCCAGGCTAAACCGCAGGCCAGCAGCGCGCCGAGGACCACGCCGAACAACCGGCGTGCGCCGTGAACCTTACCCCACCGTCTCATGCCACCCTCCTCCGCCTTACACGTCTCGCCCAGTTCGGGTCGGTCCGCTGTGCCACGCGAGCGAAGCAGAGACATCACTGGGGGCGCTCCATCGCTAGCACCCTGCGACACCGCTTGTTCTTGGTACGGTAGCCCCTTCTTTGAGCGGGCGCAAGCAAGTACCCGCGTTGCCAGCAGTCGGCGCGCGCAAGGTGGCGGCATTGTCCTCCTTCGTCATCCTTTGAGCCTGGAAGGGCAGCCCTCGCGCGCATAGTGGCGGCGCTTCCTTCGGAGGCGAACGGGGACTCGGGGGGGCGATCGACCACGCTCGTATACTGCAATATACTGCAACAGATCTGCTCCTGAACTGGGCTCGTATCCTTCACTATGCTTCACCAAATCGGCTCCTGAACCGGGTCGCTAGGCTCGTTTACTTCGTCATGACCATCCCCTTCGCTTCAGGTGCCCGTGAGCAGGGAATAAGGCGCAGGGTCGGTGTACAGCAGGCAGCGATTGAGCAGGCGGCGGAAGATGCCCTCGCGCTTGTCCCGGCGATTGAGCCTGTAGCAGCACTCGTCGAGATAAGCTTGCACGTGGGCCGGGCTGACGCCGTGGAAGATGTCCAGCGCGCAGCGCTTGAAGTTGGCGAGCACGATGTGCGACCAGGGCAGCCACTCACCAACGTCGGCAGCGGTCGACATCTCGCGGGCAAGGTGAGCGTAGCCGGCGTCCCCCAGGCCCACGTAGCCGGACCCAGCCGTCGGTCTTTACGACGCTGCCGGGCGCGATCGTGGCGAGAGCCGCCCCGCTCAGGCTCGCGGCGCTGGCGTCGGCGATGACGCGCAGGTGGGCGCCGTCAAGGCTGCCGCCAGGAGTGTGCCCCGCGGCCATGGCGATAAGCATCTTGTACGGCCGGCGGCGGCCATGGCTCTCTGCTCCCGAGCGCTTGCTGCCGATGAAGCCCTCGTCAAGCTCGACGATGCCGCGCAGCATGATCTCTCCCTCGCGACGAGTCATCGCGTGGCTGATCTTGCGCCGCACAAGGCAAGCGGTCTTGGCGGTCACGCCGAGCTGGCGGGCAAGCTCGGCCGCCGAGGGCGCCTTCTTGGTGGAGGCCAAGAGCCAGATCGCCAGCAGCCACTTGCGCAGGTCGGTGCGCGTGCGGGCCAGCACCGTGCCGGCGGTCAGCGAGCCCTGGTAGTGGCAGTGTGTGCACTCACAACAGACCGCGGCCGCGCAGGTATCAGGCATGCCGGTGCCCGCAGCGAGGACAGATGAACCCCGTCGGCCAGCGGTGCTCAACGATCGCCTGCCGACAATCGTCTGCCCGGATCCTGGGCAGGGCGTTCCTTGTGCGGACCCATTCCCACGGCCCACAGGGCGAACGCCTCTGGTTTGAGAGAGGCGAGAGTGGAACCCCCGTTAAGCCTCCACCTGCGCCTATCCCACGACGCGACGCGCACAGGGGTTGAGCGCCGGCTCGACTTTCTCGCGCCAGTAATGAAGGCCGCCCGCTCCACCCTCGCGGGCGTCGAGCGCTTGCTCGCCCTTGACCGCAGCGCAGGGGACGCACCCCTCATGCGACACCGCCAGGAGCTTGCGCTGACGGCCGCCCGTCACCGTCGCGCCTGCCCGGAGGAATCGGGCCAACGTAGCGCCGCAGGATGCCCAAGTTGTCGCCGTAGTAGAGGGTGTTCGCGGGCACGCCTGCAAGCTACCACGCGGCGCGCACACCGACAAGGCGAACGGACGGCCCCCAAAAGCCCTTGCCGAGACCCCTGGGCGGCGTCTAGCATTGCAGGCGGCGGCCGGTAGGAGGCGCCCTTGGCCTCATGCCCCCCATGACCCCCCAAGGCGGCCGGCCGGCCGCTCCTTCTTACCCCTTGTGGCCGCCGCGGCGCAAGGTCCATGTCGACGGCGGCCATGGTGGCGCGGTCGCCCTGTGCGGCGAGTAAAGGTAGAGCCTGAAGACCTCCGAAGCGCCCCGGCGCGCCCCAGCGGCCATATTCGCGGTCTGGGCCTGGACGTGAAGAAGGCCCGCCGCCCCTGAGTGAGACGGCGGGCCGCTTGCGTCTCAGGAAGTCGTCATTCGGCTGCGTGGGCCGCTGCCTCGAAGGCGCGCTCATAGACATGAGCCTGAGTCGGCGTGAAGTAACGCGACAGGCGCAGCACGGCGATCCCCACCACGTCGTCGTAACCGTCGCCGATCAGCGGTGGGCTGTTCGAGAGGTATGCGGCACGCGCGCTGGCTCCAGCGGACGTCGGGTAAACCTCAATGCCGCCGCCCTGGTCGGGACCAAGGGTATCTTGCTGGATGGCCAAGATGCTCTTCTCCCAGGCCACGGTAAAGCCTTCTGCACGGGCCGCCGCTGCGATGGCTGACGGTCCTTTTGCGATGCCATACGTAACCCTCTCTTGCGCCATGCTCCAGTCGTTAAAATGAGCTTCAGCGGCGAGCGCCCGCTCGTCCGCCCAGGCGGTCTTCGAAGTGTAGCCGCCCTGACGACCGAGGAGTGCATTCGGGTCGCTCGTCGCAGTGTAGACGACGATCTTGCCGATTGGCAGACCCGCAGCGGCCAACTGCGCAGTGAGTGTACGGGCCGTGATGGGCGTGGAAGACGGGTTCGCCACGGGCACTTCCTGACTAGAGGGCGTGGCACCTTGGCCGGGCGAGGATGACGTCCCACATGCGCCCAAGCCCAGAGCAAGCAGCCCCGATGTCACAAGAGCGAGGAGCACCCACCCTACAATCGCCCACCAGCGGAAGTACCAGTGTCGCTTGTTCGCACTCATGGCGCCCCCCTTATCAGCTCCGAGGATGTGAAGGCCCGCCGCCTCGGGGTCAGACGGCGGGGCCTCGGTCGTGGGTTCAGGCATCTTTCGCTTTGCGCAGCCAGACCTCCACGTCGTCAAGAGTCAGATCAAAGCGCGCCCCTGCGACAACGCGGTTCCCAGAGGACTCGACAAGCATGTAGCCATCGCGGTTCTCCGGGGTCCGGGTTCGATGACCCGGGACCTGATGTCCCTCTTTGCGCATGCTCAGTCCTTGCCGCTTCGCCAGCCGCCGAAGTCGCGCCGCGCGGTTCTTCTTCTCTCTGATCTCCTCAGGGGTGGGCCAATGGTCCTCTGGCCTGAGACATTCATTGCAGACAAGCTGCCCGTAACCGTCATCTGAAGGCACGAGAGCACAGTCAGTGTACCCCTCGTCGTCAAGTCCCTTTCGGCCGCACCGGGAGCAGATATTGCCGAACCCGAAAGCCTCCAGGAACTCCTCTTCGTTTGCGCACTCGGGCGCCAGCTCCCGGACGAACTGGGCTAACTTGGGGTTGCTCGCCAGGATGCGCTTTGCTTCAGCCTTGCGCGCTGCATCGTTTTTTCCTGGCATGTCCTTCCCCTTCCTCTCTTACTGCATTGGAAACCCCGCCGCCTCGGGGGAAGCGGCGGGCCTGGACCGCGGTCTGCTAAGCGCCCACTGCGTGAGCCACCAGCCGCATCGCCTCCGCCGGCGTGAGGCAGTTACTCTCCCAGATTCCGACCGAGACGTAGTCCAACTCAGTCCCTGTTTGCAAGGGGAAGCAGGTCCAGGCGCTGCTGCCATGGTTGCCCTGCGAGAAGTAGACGGGCCTACCCGCAATCAAGGTGCTGCGGTCAGCGGTCATCCCATAACCGTAGCCGGGATAGCCGGTCGCGCTGGGTCCGACGCGGCCCTTCGTGTCACAGGCACGGGATGACGTCCAGACGATCTGCCGGCCGCCGGGGGCGGCGAAGTCGATCGTCAGCAGCTCTCCCGCAACGCGCGGTGTGCGGTCGCTGTGCTGCCAGTCGATGTAAACGAAGCCGCGCGGCAGGTTCGCCGGAACATACGCATAGGGAGAGAGCAGCACTCGCATCCGTGCCCGTTCAGTAAGTGGCACAGTAGTGCCCACGGTCTGCGTGTCGCCTACCGCTCCGGCCGTTGGCGACGGTGACGGTGACGGTTGCGATGTTGCGCTTGTTGCCGTCTCGCCCCCACACGCTGCGACAGACATGGCGAGCAAGGCGATGCCGAGCATGGCGAGGACGTTGCGAGCCTTCACAATGTAGCTCCTCTCTCCTGGACCGTGCCCGGTGCCCGGGTACCATGCCCAGGCGATCGGTCTGAGTGGTACACGTCGTGGTGGCGGCAAGCAAGCAAATGAGCGTTCCTGAGCTCACTCGGTCGGTGCCCACCGGCACCGGAGACGCTCGTCTGGCCGGGGTTCTCGCTAAAAGATCACGCGCCCCCAGCGCTCTAGCGCGAGACGGCTCTCGCGCTATAGAGTGGACCAACAAGTGGGGTCAGGTCAGGAGTGACCGAGGAATGGAGTAGAGCCTATGAAGCGCAATCTGCAGGCGGGGGTGCGGCGCAACGCCGCCCTGCGTCTTGAGGTCTTCACCGACGCGGACCTCGACGACATCCATCGCGCCACACTGGAGGTGCTCGAGCGCACTGGTGTGTTCGTCGAGAGCGACGAGGCGCTCGACGTCTTCGCCGACGGCGGCTGCCGGGTCGATCGCCAGACCAAGGTCGTGAAGATCCCGCCCCACATCGTCGAAGACGCCATCCGCTGGTCGCCGAGCAGCGTGCGGCTCTGCGGGCGCGTGCCGGAGAACGACGTGGTGCTCGAGGGCGGCCGCGTCGGCTTCACCAACTTCAGCGCCGGCATCATGGTCATCGACCCGCGCACCGACGAGTACCGCGAGTCGACCACACAGGACGTCGCCGATCTGGCGCGCATGACCGACTGCCTCAGCGAGATCGATACGTACGAGCACTCGGTCGAGGGCCGCGACGCGCCGGAAGAGACGCTGGCGGTGCGCGACGCGGCCATCGCGCTCAAGAACACGACCAAGTGCGTCGGCACCGGCGCGCTCTCGACCTACGACGTCGACGCCATCGTGCGCATGGGCGCCGCCGTCGCCGGCGGCGAGGACAAGCTACGCGAGCGGCCGCTGGTCTACTTCTGCGAGTGCCCAGTCAGCCCGCTCAAGATCACGCGCGACGCCGCCGAGGTCATCATGGGTGCAGCTCGCCACGGCATCCCCAACAACGTCACCTCCATGGCGATGTCGGGCGCGTCGTCCCCGGTCACCCTGGCCGGCACGCTGGTTACGCACAACTGCGAGGTGCTGGCCAGCATCGCGCTGGCGCAGCTCACCGAGCGCGGGGCACCCAGCATCTACGGCTCGTCGACCACGGCCATCGACCTGCGGTTCGCAGCAGCGTCCGTGGGCTCGCCCGAGCTCGGCCTGCTCAGCGCCAGCGTGGCTCAACTGGCGCAGCGCTACATGCTGCCGAGCTTTGTGGCGGGGTTGTAGGCGGACTCCAAGCTCAGTGACATCCAGGCCGGTCACGAGAAGACCCTGACCGCCCTCATGGCAGCGTTGGCAGGGGCCAACCTGATCTACGGGGCGGGGATGACCGAGTCGGGCGTCACCTTCGACTACGCGCAGTACGTGCTCGACAACGACATGGCGAGAATGGTCAAGCACGCGGTACAGGGCGTTCCCGTCAACGACGAGACCCTGGACGTCGACGATATCCACGCCGTGGGGCCGTTCGGCGACTACATGTCGCTCGATTCGACCTTTAAGCACATGCGCGAACTCAGCCAGCCGCGGGTCATGGACCGCCGCGTGCGCGAGGACTGGCAGGCCATGGGCGCCAAGGACGCCTACTCCGCTGCCAAGGAGGCAGCGAAGCAGATCCTCGAGGAGCACCAACCGCAGCCGCTGCCCGGCGACGTGGCCGACGAGATCGACGCCGCTGTGCACGAGGCGGAGGTGCGTGGCGGGGTGGCCTGAGTCCGGCGATCCACCCCGCTGCCTCCTTCACACGAGCGGTAGTCGCTAGTGTGGTGAGAACAGTGCGCAGATCCTCTGTGCAGCGAGCTTGCAGGGCTTCGCACGGCGAGCCCGGGACCAAGCTCGCTCGTTGGCCCGGGCGGCCCATCTGCGCCATCAAGCCACCTGCCGGTCGACACAAGACCATAGTCGGTGTTGCATCGACCGGTGGAAATCACCACACCTTTGCCGACGCCAAGGCGCCAGAGATAGCCGCGTCCAGCGCGGTGCGCATGGCCTCCAGGCCCAGCGCTTGCAGGTAGTCGTTGCAATCGCCGGCGCCGGTGGGCGGCGCGAGGCGGTAGGGGCGGGCGCCGAGGGCGGCCCCCGTGTCCGGCGATACGGCCGGGCGAGCTCGTATCGCGCGCCGGGGCCGCTCCCGTGCCGCTGGCGCGGTCTTCTGCTCGGCGGCGGCTTACGGCGGGCCTTTCTTTTTCTCAGGTGCGCCCGGGGAGCGCTGCATCAGCAGGTGCGTGACGACCACGCCGAGGTCGTTGATGTCGAGCACGCCGTCCATGTTGGGGTCGGGCACGTCTAGGGTCCCCTGCGTCTCGTGCAGCCTGTAGGCCAGCTTGAGGAACTTGGAGAGCGCGAGCTTGGGGATCTCGCCGACGCGCTCGCGCCCGTACCACTCGAAGACGTCCTTGTCGCCCTTGCTGGAGTTGCAGGAGCGGCAGGCGCAGACGCAGTTGTCGGCCGAGCCGAGCAGCGCCGCCACGCGCGGGTCGACGCCGGCGCGCGAGGAGGGGACGATATGGTCGGTGCTCAAACCGGAGGTCGCGCCGCAGTAGGTGCACACGCGGCCCCGGTCGAGCTCGCGCTCGTAGTCGCGAATCGACGACGACCAGTTCATCTCGCCGCTCACGAGCTTCTTGTAGCGCGAGACGATGAAGCCCCAGTTGTCCGCGAAGCCGGCGGCGCGGGCGATGAGCTGCGCGTACTGCCAGTAGATCAGCTTGCGGACCGTGTTCACGTACTTCGGCGGCATGGCGGGCTGCCCGTCTAGCGCGACAGTCGCCGCAGGCCGCGGCCGGTGAGCTTGCCGGTGGCCCGCCGTGCGATGCGCCTGCCGACCTTGCCCTTCTTGACCGCGTTCACGTCGCCCAAGATGCGCGCCAGCGTATACAGCAGACTCCGCGTGCTCAACATGCTCACGCCGACCTCCAGTCCTGGCAGCTATACGCGCCCATGATACTACCGAGCAGCGCCGGCAGGAGGGGCAAAGACCACGCGCCGCTCAGCTGCCCCAGGACACCGCCAGGTCCAGCGGCCCGGGCGGGCCACCGCGGGCTTTAATCGATAAGCGGCAGCTCTGCCTGCGGCTCTGCGCGTGCCAGAGCCCGCGGCGCCCGCTTGAAGGTGCCGTCCATGCCCTCGACGTGCGGATAGGACAGGCGCTCGCCGGCGAGGAGCTGGCCGACGGTGAGGATCTGCAGGCGCGGGTAGCGGCCGCCGTAGCGGAACGCACATGCCCGCGTCCGCCGATTATTCGTGCATCGGTTTCACGGGTTCTTGGGTGGGGTCAACAAGGTTACGCCAATACGCCTCAGTCACGTCCTTGACCACAGTCGTTCCCGCCAGACGGTCGCCGAGCCGTTGTGCAGTGGCGCTGCGGCCGATGAAGATGCTGGTGAGGATCAAGCCGAGGAGCGAATACGTAGCGAGTGCCTTGGTGATGTTCCGAGCGAACGCCTGCCCCCATCCGCACGGTTGTCCATTCGCGCCGATCACGCGTAAGCCTAGCGCCATCTTCCCGATCGTCCTGCTGAGCACGGCCTCAAGTCCCGCGAAGTAGGCGAACCACACCACAACCATGATGACGGCGAGGATGCCGCCAGTCAGCGACTCAAGAGCAGCGCCCGAGAGGGCAGCACCGACCATGGCTAGCAGGCCCACCACCGTTCCGAAGATCACCAGGTCGATGATGAACGCGAGCAAGCGAGGACCGTTCCCTTGCGGCTTGTAAACGCGTTCACCTGGTTCGGCAGGACGCCCTAGTTGGGCTTCGAGTTCGGCGGTCTTCTTGCGGCCACCCGGCGAGCGCGCGACGAGCACGATGATTGCGACCGGAATGGCGAGAATACCGAGAAGCATGAGTTCTTGCCAGCCAATGTTAGGCATATTGCACGCCTTTACGTCTCATGGCTCTCCGCTCCGCAGGCAACGCGTTGTAGGTCGCGTTGCTGTTGAACGGCAGATCGAGGTAGACGAGGTCGATCGACTCCGACTCGAGGTAGCGACGCAACATGTCGGGGTTGTCGCCGCAGTAGAAGGTGTTCTCGGGCACGCCTGCAAGCTACCACGCGGCGCGCACACCGACAAGGCGGACGGCGGCCCCTAAAAGTGCCTGCCGAGACCCCTGGGCGGCGGCCTGACGCCGCGGCAAAGCAAGGCCACGAGGACGTTCAGGATGCGGGTGACAGACATTGTGAACTATTCGTGTGAAGTCGCGACCGTGGAACTCGAAAGAGATCGCTTACCTCAGCGCCAATGCCGGCGAGGGCGCCGCTGAGCTCGCCCGCCAGCTCGGCCGCTCGAAGCACGGCGTGGAGGAGATGGCTTTTCGCTTCGGGATCAGCCTGCGCCGCGGCCTGCCCGTCTGCCCGAAGTGCGGGAAGTACAGCGTGCGCGACGGGAGCAAGTTCGGCTGGTGCCGTCCCTGCGAGCTGCGCCATTACGCGGGCGTCAACCGCGCCAAACTCGCGGAGTTCGAAGCGGACGAACGCCGGCGCGAAGCGGCGGCCGTGGCCGATGCGCAACGCGAGCTATGGCAGGCAAGACAGCAGTTGAAGCGTGCCCGGTGGCGAGCCAAAGCCCGCCGCGAGCGAGCAGTCGAGCAGGCCGGCGCGCAGGTTGAGGCGATCTGAGGCACGGCCGGTCGTTCTCGAAACTCCAACCGTGGTTGGAGTTTCAGCGGCAAGCGATCGCCCCACACGCGCGGCCGGTCGTTTTGCAAACCGTACATCGCCGGACGGTACGGCTGACGTAGCAGCGGACCTGGCGCTCGTTCTCCAAAGGCGAACCATGGTTCGCGTTCTCGATGGCGAAGCGGGAGTCAGCGTGCCATGATTGCCGATTGCCGACGAGCTGGCGAACACGAGGCAGGGCGAGCGCACGGACCTTGCCTCAATTGAGGCAAGGTCCCAAGCCGAGGCCGCCGCGCTTCTCCACGTCTCGCGCTCTAGCGTCCAGCGTGCCGCCGAGGTCAAGCAGAAGGCGCCGGACCTGGCCGAGAAGGTAACCGCCGGCGAGCTTCCGAATCGGCAGGAACCGCCTATTTGCCACGTAGAGGCGTCTCTGCCGCGTTGCACGCCTGCGCGGCACTACCGGACACCACTCAGGCGCGCGCCGCGAGCCCTGTGCCGGTCGTCGCAAGCCTGCCGCAAGGCGACGGGGCAGGAACGCATAACAAGCGTTACGGTTCTTTCTCTGTCGCCCCTCTGTCGCCCAAACGCGCCGCAAGGCCGCAGAAGGGTAACGCACTAGATGTATTAGGCGTCACGACTCCTTGTGCGTTTCCCCTGCAAAGACGGCATTTGGCGTTACGAGCCGTCACGTGGTAGCATAATGGTAGGCGGTCTGGGGGACTAGGGGTCGCCAGTTCGAATCTGGCCACGCCGACCATTCTCTTGCCGCGGGGCGGCCTTCGACCGCGGTCCTGGGTTAGGGTCTTCGGCCGGGGAGCCACAGAGCCGCGGCCCGTGGTCACGTCGTGAAGCCTCGCGGCTTGCAGCTCGGCCCCCCGACCGAAGCTCGACGACACGAGGTGCACGTGACGAGGCGTTTCGGCGCTCTGCGCACACTGCTGGCGATATACTTCCTCGCAAGCGCGGCTGTCGCCGCGATCATCGCCTTCAAGATCGGCCGCGGCGGCAATCTCGCCGACACGACGTCGGGCAGGATCCTCGCGGGCGCCGTCCTGACGCTGGGTCTCGGCGCACTCGCGGCGTCCTTCGACCCTCACCGCTACAGGGTAGCCATCCAGCTCGTGATGCTCTTCCTGGCTCTGTCGATCCCGGCGCTGGCGTACCGCGTCTTCTTCGAGAGTCATACGAGCGACCCCGCGTGGCTCATCCTCCCCGGGGTGATCATCTTCCTCGCGGTCCTCGGCTACCTCTACCCGTACGACCGTCGCCGGGCCCTCCCTCACGAGACCACGGACGACGCCTCCAGCAGTCCGAGCCTGCCCGAAAGCCGCGGGCGGCCCCAGCCCTGAGGCGGGCCCCTGAGGCGGGTCCGCCGTTGCGGGTGCGCGAGAACCGGCGACGTCGGCCGACGTGATCAGGTCGGCGGGCCCGCGGCCGGCGCGCCTGCCTTCCCGAAACGACCTACGCCGGCGCGCCGGCCTACTGCGCAGGCCTCAGGAGCGCCTCGCGGTCTTTGGCGAGCTTGTACTCGGACTCCATCTCGAGCATGCCGCCGGGGAACTCGTAGGCGGGCATGAGCGCGACGTAGTCGTCGGCGCAAAACTCCTCGGGGCAGCGCACGCCGCTCTCGGGGTTGCCCTTGTAGCCGGCCCACTTGCCGGCCGCCATGAGCTCCCAGAGCACGACCGGCGTGAAAGCCGTCTGCGCCTGCACGACCTGCTGGTCGTACTTCTCGACACACTCCTGGTTGTCGGCGACCTGGTAGAGGTAGATCTCGCGCGTGAGGCCGTCTTTCTTGCCGCGGAACCAGGTGCCCGCGGCGGTCTTGCCCACGTAGCGCTTGCCGATCTCGATCGGGTCGGGCGCCGCTGCGGCCACGACGTCGCGCGGCGCCACCATCACGTCGCCGACCTTGATCTTCTGCTTGTTGTCGAGGTTGACGGCCTTGAAGACCTCGATCGCGTTGATGAACTCGTCGCCCAGCGCGTACTTGAACGTCGCCTTCTTGACGCCCTTGAGGTGCGCGGCGCTGCGACCGATGGAGATGACCTCTTCGTGCTCGACGTGGGCCACCTCGACGGCGCCGATCCCCTCGGGCAGCCAGAACGGCTCGGGCTCGGAGAACGGCGGCACGGTGCGCCAGCCCTTATCCGCTTCCCAGATAATGGCCGGGTTGGCGCACTCTTCGATCGTCGTCCAGATAGAGAACCCGAAGGTGATGCCGCTGTAGCCCGGGATCTCGAGGTTGGAGCCGTCGCGCACGCCGATCTCGTCGATCTGGTCGAAGAAGTGATCGGCGCCGTAGCGCGCCAGAAGGTCGGCCATGCCGGGCTCGACGCCACAGCCGGCCATGGCGAGCTTGCCGATCCTGGCGAACTCGTCGCTCAGCGGGAACTCCTCGTCGCCGAGCTTCAGACCACATTGGTTGAACGGGTCGGTCGGATGCGGCTCCGACAGCGTCATGGCCGTGTCCATGTAGTTGGTCTGGGCCTTGAGCGCCGCCTGCAGGATCGCCTGGTTGAAGTTGGGGGCGACCGCGTTGAAGATCAGGTCGACGTCGTGCTTCTTGGCAAGAGCCACCATCTGCTCGATGTTGCCGGCGTCGACCTGCTCCGCGAGGAAGCGGTCGTCGTTCAGCTTGTGTGAGAACTTGGTCGCGCGCTCGCGGCTGTAGTCGGCCATGACGCACTTCTCGAGCCACTCACCCTTAGGGTCGCGGCGCTTCGCGATCGTCGCCGCGCTCTCCCCCACGCCGCCGGTGCCAACCACCAAGACTTTCACAGAGTACCAGCTCCTTCCGTAGGACGATCGCTGCCGCCGCCTTACGCGGCGGCAGCCTTGCCGCGCCCGAACGCGCCACTGCGGCTCCCCTCCTCCCCAGGGGCTCACCCGCGGCGTTCTGCGCGGCCGCACTGTTTCCTACTATCGTAATCGAATCAGGGCGTGGCGCAAGCGTCAACATGCGCCAGAATGGTGAAGCTGCGCCGCCCTGGTTCCGCCGAAACGGCAACGACCGGCACGCCGGCCGGTCGTCATATCGTGGGAGGTGTGCGCGAAGGCTAGAGTGCGGCCGCGGGGAACTCCTGCCCGTCCCCGTGTCCGTTGCGGGGAAGCTCGAGCAACTCGCGCAGGTCGTCGGGGATGGGCGCGTTGCGCAACAGGATGCCGTAGAGCTTGTCGGCCAGCGGCGTCGCGTGGTCGAGCACGCAGTTGACCTGCCGCAGGCGGAACTCGAGGAAGAAGTCGGGCTCGACGCAGAGCGCGTGCGCCAGGACGCGGATGACGTTGTCGGCCGGCACGGGACGCGTGCCCTTCGTGAGGTGGTTCAGGTAGCC
>Ga0315280_10006578_pt1 | contig 15994 bp, 14 predicted proteins | sample YL17G06_40_MG_FD_203697 | JGI IMG/M metagenome (GOLD analysis project Ga0315280, IMG submission 203697) | Sediment microbial communities from Yellowstone Lake, YNP, Wyoming, USA - YL17G06_40 | ecosystem: Environmental > Aquatic > Freshwater > Lake > Sediment | place: USA: Wyoming | collected... | reverse complement strand
GGTTCGCCGCGTCACGGAGGCCAGCGAATAAATGTAAGGCAGCAGGCGGTAGCGCGTTCGGATGTATTCCGTGATGATCCCCTGCGCCTCCTCTCCGAAACTCCAGGGTTCATTGCCGGGCCTGGTGCCATGAGTCCTGAACAGGGGGCAGAAGGCGCCCCACTGGAGCCAGCGCACGAACAGCTCCGGCTCATAGAAGCTCGAGGTCATGAAGCCGCCGATATCCGTGGTCCAGTAAGGCTGTCCGGAAAGACAGACCTGCTGCCCCACCACCACCTGATGCTCCAAGACCTCCCAGCTCGGATCGATATCGCCCGACCAGAGGGCGGTGCCATAGCGCTGGATGCCGGCAAACGCCGTCCGCGCCAGGCAGAACACCCTCTGCCTGGAAATCGAGCGCTGGCCCTCGTACAGCGCCTTGCTCCACAGCAAGGAATAGATGTTGTGGACCTTCTCCCTGGGCCCCAGGTGGTGTGGAGAGCTGCCCGGTGGATGGGTATCGGGCTCACCCATGTCCGTCCAGTAACCGTCGATGCCCTGCCTGAACAGGGGCTCGATCTTGGACCACCACAGGCTCCTCGCTTCGGGATGGGAAAAATCCACCAGGTGCCTGATTCCGTCCGGGGGCCAGCCATCCGCCACCCGGGCGGGATCCCAGGAAACCAGAAGCCCTCGGGCGTCGAACTCCTCGAAATGCGGCGAATCCGAATGCATGTAGGGATGCTGGGCCTGCAGGACACGAAAACCCAGGGCCTTGAGCTCCCGGAGCATGCCCTCGGGGTCCGGCCAGGTTCTCCTTACCCAGCTCAAATAACCGAAGCGCTCGAACCAGCACCAATCGATGATCAGTACGTCGCCGGGAATCCCTCGGGCCCGGTATTCCCTTCCTACCGACAATAACTGCTCCTGGGACTTGTAGCGGTTCTTGGACTGCATCCAGCCCAAGGCCCATCTCGGCGGAATCGGGGCATATCCGGTCAGCTCACAGTAGCCTTTAAGGATCCTCTGGTAGTCGGGGCCATAAATAATGAACAGGTCCAGATCCCCTCCCTCGGTAAGGATAGCCAAGCGCTCGGGATGCTCTTCGCCTGAAGGCTGATCGGGCTTCCACGGCCCTTCCGGCTTGGCCCGCAAGGTGCTCCTGGCCGGAACCGCCTCGCCGATGGCGAACCTGCTGGCCCACGAGGAATTGAGCAGCACTCCGTATCCGCGGGAGCTCATCAGGAAGGGGATGCCGGCGTTCCCGCTGTAGCGAAAGCCATCCCATTGCTGCCACATCCTGCGTTCCTGGCCGCGCAGATCGAGGCCGGAGGAGGTGCCCTGACCGAGCCCGTAGACCCTGCTTCCCGCCGGAAGATCGAACCGCTGAACCGCCTTCTCTCCGTTCCATTCCAGCGTCTCGCCTGCGGGAGTGGAGAGAAAGGCGGCATTCGGGCCGCGAGAAAGTTCGAGCCAAAAAGGATCGAGGTGGGCGATTACTGTAATTTCGCGGTTGCTCAATTCGAGGTGATTTCGCAGCACTCTGCGCTTCGCCAAGATCGGAGAAAGAGCTTCCTCCACGAGGATCGAAGAGTCTTGCGGGTAAAATCCATCCCGCGTCGTGGATTGAAGCCGCACGATATTGGGACCCGCAAACCCGATCCTGATTCGGATGCCTCCGCTCCTCAGCTCCAAGCCGCCGTCCAGGAGCTTGTGGCTTTCGATCGCTGCCGCCTTCATGGCCTCACTCCTTGAGCCCGCCGACCATCAATCCCCAGCGGATGTATCTCTGGAAGAAAATGAATACCAAGACCACGGGCAGTATCGCGAAGGTGGAGCTGGCCATAAGCCGGTTGTAGCGGATTCCATACTGCCCGATGGCGTTGTAAATGCCGATCGTCACCGGCTGCAGCTCGTTTTTCGAAAGGAAGGTGAGGGCGAAGACGAACTCGCCCCAGGAAAAAAGAAAGGTCAGGATGGCCGCGGAGACGATTCCCGGCAGGGCCAAAGGCACGATGATCCGCAGCATCGCCCCGCGGAAGGAGCACCCGTCGATGCGGGCGGCCTCCTCGAGGGTCTTGGGTATCTGCAGGAAGTAGGGCCTGAGGATCAAGATCACGAATGGCAGCCACTGCATCACGTTGGCCAGGATCACGCCCAGAAAAGTATCCAGCAGCCCGATCCGGCCCAGGATGATGAACAGAGGCAGCACCAAAGAAACGTCGGGCAGGAGCTGAGACACGAGCAAAATCAATAGGAACGCCTTCAGCCCCTTGATCTTGAATCGGGCCAGCCCATATCCGGCCATGACCCCCAAGACCACCGTTATGGACATGGCCGAGATGGCGATGAAAAAGCTGTTCCGCAGGTATCTGCCCATCGAGAGTTTGGTAAGCACATCGACGTAGGCGCTGAGGGTCGGATGCCTGGTGACCAGGATCGGCGGGGAGGTCACGATCTCGGAGGGGGGTTTGATCGAAGTCATCAGCATCCAGTAGAAGGGAAACAGGAGCGCGCCCATCAGCACCAGGCTCAAAGCGGAAAGCGTGGCCTTCTTCACCCTCATGACTCCATGCGCTCCTCGCCGCTCAGCAATACCAGGTAGAGGGCGATGATCGCCAGCAGGATCACGAGCAGCAGCACGTTCGCCGCGGCACCCTGACCGAATTCGAAAAAGGAAAACGAAAGCCGGTACGCTTGAATCGGCAGGACGTTGGTGGCATTGACCGGGCCTCCGCCGGTCATGGCGTATATCAGGCCGAAGATCCTGAAGGTGTAGATGAAGCCGAGGAGCAGGACGATCAGGATGTTCGAGCTCAAAAGAGGCAGGGTGATGGAAAAGAACCTGCGCACCGGACCCGCGCCATCGATCGCCGCCGCCTCATACAAGGAAGGCGCTATGGAAGCGATCCCCGGAGCCAGCAGCATGGTATTGAAGGAGATCCCGATCCAGATATTCGCCAGCATGACCCCGACCAGGGCGGTCTTCGGCTCGGCGAGCCAGGCTACCGCCCTCTTCAACAGATGAAGCCGCACCAAAGCCTCATTGATCAACCCGAAATCGCCGCTCAGCAGCCAGCGGAAAAGCACGCTGACCACGACGGTGGGGACCATCAGCGTCACCAGCAGCAGACCCCTCAGGAAGCCGGCCAGCGGAAACCTCAGGTTGAACAGCAGGGCCAGCGCGAACCCTATGGTGAACTGGAAGAAGATGCAGCCTATCGTAAACACGAAGGAATTGCGCAGCACCAGCGGGAACAGCGGATCCCCCAGCACGGCGAGGTAATTCTTCAGCCCGATAAACTGCTTGAAAGGCCTGAGCACCGTAGCGGCGGTGGCATCCTGAAAGCTCAGGATGAAGTTGAAGACTATGGGGAAAGCCAGCATCAAAATGAGAAAAAGGAAGGCAGGAGCGAGCCACCAGTAGCCGACGACCCGCTCCTGCCGCAAGGCTCCGAATTTCCTGCGCCAGGAATCCTTCAGACGGCCTCCGCTACTGGGTGATTTGCTTCACCCTCTTGGCCGCATCCTTCAGCGCCTGCTCCGCGGTTTTCGTGCCGGTCAAGGCCTCCTGCATCGCGGTGAAGATGGCGGTGGAGATCTGGGGCCACTTCGGATGGGGCCCCCTGGGCGCGGCGTACTTCATCTGCTCCAGAAGCACGTCGAACACCGGATCGCCCTTCCAGTAGGGGGCTTTGGCGGCGATCGCCGGCATCAGGGGCAAGGTGCCGAACTTCTGCCAGAACTCGGCGATGTTCTCGGGCTTGTAGAGCCACTTGATGAACTCCCAGGCCGCATCGGCGTTCTTGGCCTTCTTAATGATGCCGAAATCCACTCCGCCCATGGCCGAGGCCTGCTTCTTGCGGCCCGGAAGCGGGGCGACCCTCCAGTTCAAATCGGGCGCCTCGTCCCTGATCGGCTTTACGCACCAGGGGCCGTTGATCATCATCGCCGCCACGCCGTTCTGGAACTGCGGGCGCACCCCGGACCACTGGTCCATGTTGACGATCTCCTTGGAGACGTAGCCCTTCCGGATCCAATCGACCCACAGCTGCAGGGCTTCGATCGCCGCCGGGCTGTCCAGATGGAAAATGTCCCCGCCGTTCTGCTGCAGGAAGGGCAGCCACTGGAAGGTGCCCTCTTCGGAGGCCACCGCGCAGATGGAAAGTCCGAAAACGCCGTCCTTGGTGAGCTTCGCGGCGTAAGAGGTGAGCTCCTCCCAGGTCTTCGGGGGCTTGTTCGGGTCCAGGCCGGCTTGCTGAAACAGGTCGACGTTGTAGAAAAGCACCAGGGTGTTGGTCTCGAAAGGAATCCCGTATTGGCGCCCTTGCCATCTGCAGGACTGCCAGGGGCCCGGATAAAAATCCTTCTCCTTGTACTCCCACTTGGCGATCCGGGGGCCCAGATCCTCGAAGACCCCCATGGCGATATAGGAGGCATAGTCCGGGTTATCCACCAGGGCGCAATCCGGCGGGGTCCCCCCCGTTATGGCTACCGTCAGCTGGCGCTTGAAATCAGCGAAGGGGATGAACTTGGCCTCTATCTTGATGTCGCCCTGGGACTGGTTGAACTTTTCTATTGTCGGGTACAAGCCAGGGTTATCGAGGGGCACATAAGACCAGAACTGAACGGTCTTGGGCGCTGCCACGAGCCACGTAGCGGAGCCGAGGAGCATCAACGCTGCGAGCGGAAGAACGAGAACGCGTTTCTTCTTCATTTCCGATACCCTCCTGATCGTATCAAAGCCTTTGATCAGAAATAATTATCCGGCAGCCCCGGCAATGCCCTCTTGGCCGTTCTTGCCCTGTTCATGGCGAAAATTGCTTCGGCTAGGCCAGCGCTCTTTCGGTGTTGCGAAAACGCGATGGAGCGATGCCCGCCTGCTTGTGAAACAGGCGGTTGAAATGGCTCAAATCTCGAAACCCGACGGTAAAAGCGATATCGATGATCTTCATGTCGGTCTCCCGCAGCAGCTTCTCCGCCTGCAGAAGCCGGAAGTAGCGCAGGTAATCGATCGGGGATTTGCCGATACAGGCTTTGAAGAACCTGCAGAAGTAATACTTGCTGAGGTTGCTCATGCCGGCCATGTCCTCCAGGGAGAGCCTCTGGGCGTAATTCCCCTGGATGTACTGGATGACGCGCTTCAGCCGGTCGAGATCCTGGCGCCTCTGGTGCGGGTCGCCGGGCGCTCGGGTGCCTTGGGCGATCAGCTCCGAGAGGATCTTGAACAGCGCGCCCTTGATGGCCAGCTCGTATCCGGGCGCCTTGCTCCGTTCGGCGGCAACCAGGTACAGCATTTCCTCTACGACCCGCTTTTCCCACTCCCGCTTGAGGCTGAGGAACAGCGGGAGTTGGAGGCGGCCCAACTTAAGCAGATTGATGTAATGGGCCTGCGTGATGTCGTAGATCCCGCTGGTCAACAGATCCAAGCTGAAAACGACCGCCTCGTAGCAGAATCCGCTTTCCTCTTCTGAGCGCGCCGTGTGGATGGCTCCGGAAGGCACGTAGGCCGCCTCCCCTGGGCCCAGGACGGCCTCCTGCTCATCGATCTTCACCCACGCGCTGCCTCGATGCACGTGGAGGAGCTCCGTTTCCTCGTGCCAGTGAAGGTAGATTTCCTTATTGCTGAATTCCGGAAACAAGGCGTAATTGTCGTAGAGCGCAAGCGGAAAAGCGCTGGAACCGTGAGTTCGCTTTTCCTTTTCGACGATGCTTTTCCCCATGGCCGATCAGGAAGCACTCGCCTCTTTAGCGGCAGCCATCCGGCACCTCTCATCGTGAAGCGACGCTTCCGCACTGTCAAGGGTCCCGGAAACTCAGTGGGCCCTCCCTCTGTCATAGAAGGCGGGCCCACGGCAGAGCTGTGATCAATCGGCACCTAACGCGCTCGAAGCACTAGCGGAATCACTGTTTCGCAACCCAGGCAGCGAAGTCGCTTAAGAGTTTCGCGCTCCATGCCGGTTTCGTTCCTTTAGCGGCAAATGTTGGGGTAGGTCTTATGTCTTGACCGAGAAACCTGATGATACTGTTTCCATATAGCTCCCATGTATTGACGTTGTTCCTATCGACGCGAGGTGCCGGAGTCGTGCCTGTAGGAGTCTTGGAATAATCAACTGTTTCTATCGTCATCACCGCGTCTTTGCCACCCCAATAACTGCCTGCGGGTTGCTTGACCGTGAGTGGCACCGGGATTTCGGGCATTTCGTATGGTGCACTCTGGTATGATGCGTCTTTCACAATATATTTTTTCGCTACCTCCCACGCTGAATAGGATATGGCATCGGGGACTTGCGAATAGACCGCGTCGATATACCCCATTCTGAGCCACTGCAACGTCGATGGTTTTCCGTCGATGCTGGCTACGAAAATATGCTTTGGGTCTCCTACGTAGTACAGTTTGCCGTATTTTGCCAATGCACTGACGGTGCCCAGCAGGTAGGGGCCATCGCTAGCCGAAATAATCGCATCGGCATTCGATCCGGCCCCCGCAATGCAGGCATCTGCAACATCTGCCCATCCCTCAGGCGATAGACCGCCCTGGATTGCTATATAGTTGATTTCTGGGTGGTTTTCCTTGATCCAATCGAATCCGTCCTGCCTCAATTTCCAGCCGCTCTGTTTGAGATCTCCATTGACGGCGATCACGGTCTTGCCTTTTGTCGTGCCGTATTTTTTCTGTATCCACGCGACCGCTTCCTTGGCCATCAATTCTCCGGACTTGAAGTCGTCGAACATCTCGCAAAAACGGCTTTTTCCGGTTATATAGCCTTTGAATGCAACTACGGGACAGTGGTATTGCTCTTCTGCTATCCTTACAGCCTCATTGATGCCCGTAAAGCTGGTGGGAAAGACGAACATTATATCGGCCTTTTGTGCATAGGTAGTTATTTGGTCGAACTGCGTCGTGTCCGATCCATCTGCAGTGGCAAAGTTGAAGTTCCAGCCATCAAGCTTCACTGCTCTTCCCACATACTCTACGATGGTGTTCCACCAGAACTCACCGGTATAGGGCATTAGGAGCCACATGGTCTTTCCGTGCGAAAACTTGGCCTGGCTCATTACCGGTTGCACACCCGTTACCACGATGAATGCCGCGATGATCACGAGCATCATCGCCGTCTTCAGCCTTAGACCTTTCGATCTTTTCATTTTACACCTCCGGTTTTTTTAAAACTTCCCAGCAGGTGCTCATCTTTGGGTGCGAATGTTATTAATTATATTTATTAATTTCTATTTGTCAAGCTTATTCTAAGATTTGTTATTCTTTTTTGTCATATATTAGCGATTATACCCATACCTCCTTATGAGTGGTAATCGACTGCGCCTGGGTCAGCCGAGGAATGATGTTCTCAAGTAAGTCCACCGTGTAGGCCGCAGCCAGGTGAGCCTCAAAAGCCTTTTGGTCCGCGAACTTTTCGATCACGGTGCAGATTCTCGGGTCCTCGACCTGCTGGTAGAGGATCAGCCGCCGACACCCCGGTTCCTTGAGGCCCAGCCCAATCGCATGATGAAGGGCGGCCAGCAGTTCGTCGGCCATGCCCTTCTTGGCTGTAAATTGGGCGATGACCGCAATTTCAGTCTCCGATCTTGAAATCACACGAATTCCTCCTGTGCCCGGATTCCGGAATAGGAGTCTTGCCTGTTTGCCTAGCGGCCGGTGACTCTCTGTCTTCCTGCGTTTACCAGGATCGCAATGAAGACCAGTAGTCCCTGCACGAACTCAGTGAAGTATCCGCCGACTCCTCCTGCCCTGACCACCATGACGATTAGTTGAACCAGATAGGCTCCGGCAATGACATTGAGGAAATTGCCTCTCCCTCCTGTCAAACTAACTCCGGCGATCACCGGAGCCGCGATAGCGGGCATGAGCCACTCTACTGCAAATCTGGATGATACGAATCCCATTCTAGCCGAGAGGACATACCCCGCCAATGCTCCGAAAAACCCGGAAATCATGAACGAAATGATCCTGATTCTATCGACGGGAATTCCCATCGCACCGCATGCCTCCCTGTTTCCGCCGACCAGGTACAGTCTTCTGCCGGTCACTGTACGCCTGGCGAATATGATGGCAACGATGACAACCAGGATAAAGAAAAAGACAAGCAGCGGAATTGGACCTATAAATACCCTCCCCAGCAACATCCATGCATCCGGGAGCCCAGTCTTCGCCTCTCCTCGGGTGATAATCAGGACGATTCCTCCTAACATCCACCACATCGCTACCGTTTGAACCAATGAGGGGATCTTGAGTTTTGTAATCATCAATCCATTGAAAAATCCTATTACGGCTCCTATTACAAGCGTCAATAAGATGGCTACAGGGACCGGAAAACCCACTTCCCATGAGATTATTCCCATTATGGGGGCAAAGGCAGCCGCGGCAACTATGGAAAGATCAATTTCTCCGACCAGCATGACAAACGTCATGCCGATGGAAAGAAGGCATACCGTCGTTCCTTGGACCAGCACATTGGAAACGGTTGCAGACGTGAAGATGGTGGGGACGAAAATACCTGTAGCGAGGTAAATCCCTATGAATAAGAACCATGTATAGTACTCCACGACATTGAACCGGACAGCCCCTAACAAGTATCTCGCCGATTTCAAAGGCTTTACCTCCTGAGCCATTTCGTTTTATGGCAGCATGTACCGTACTATATCATCGATGCTGATTTCATCAGTGCGGCCGAAAAACTTCTTTTCGCCTCCTCGCAGCACCATTATGTAATGGCTCAATTCCTTGACCAGGTCCAAATCGTGGGAGACTATAACCATGGTGAGATCGCTCTTCCTATTCACTTTCTTGAGGAAATTGACGATCTCCTTTCTTCCTTCCAGAGATAACAGAGTAAAAGATTCGTCCAGCAAAAGGATTTCGGGGTTGGCTTCGATGGCCCTGGTGACAGCGATAATTTGTCTCTGCTCCCCGGAGAGCTCTCCTACTTCTCGCTCTACGTCCAATTCAGGGCCATATTTCGCGACTGCTTTTGCCGTTGAGTGTTTCATCCTTTCTATGTCGAGGAACACGAGGGGGCCTATTCTCTTGGTCAGTTCCCTGCCCATGAAGAAATTCTCCCATACCCGCGCGCTGTCCACTAATTCCAAAAACTGGTACGCGATCGCTATTCCTATTTTCATCGCGTCAGCTGTGCTCTTGAACCGTATTCTCCTTCCCTCGAGGTAAATTTCTCCGCTGGTCGGTTGAAGATCGCCGCTCAGGATTTTCAGGAGAGTGGACTTGCCGGCGCCATTGTCTCCAACCAATCCCAAAATTCTGCCTTTCTCGAGCTCAAAGGACACATTGCTCAGAGCCCTGACGGTGCCGAAATTCTTCGTAATATTTTTCACTTCCATCATTTTGTCAAACCCATTGCCAGTTTGAAGATCTTCACTCTGTCAGCGGATTCTGAATCAAATTGGCCCACAACCTGGCCCATCCTGAGGACTATGACTTCATCGATGAAATCACTCACCTGTTCATACCACTGACTGGTGACAATGATCGATGTATTTTTCTCTTCTTTGGCTTTTCTCAGCAGATCAAAAATATCTTTTATAATTCTTTTCGATAAGCCATGAGTGGGTTCGTCCAACAAGAGGATTTCAGGATTTGCTTCGATGGCCCTGGTGACTGCGATAATCTGTCTTTGCCCCCCGGATAGTTCTCTGATTTCACGCTCTATATCGAATGTATGGCCATATTTCGCGATCGATTCTGCTGTCAGGTGCTTCATCTTTGCTACGTCCAGGAGCGCGAGGGGGCCTATTCTTTTGGTCAATTCCCTGCCCATGAAGAAATTTTCCCACACCTTGGCAATGTCTACTAATTCTAGAAACTGGTACACGATCGCTATTCCGTTTTTCATCGCGTCGGCGGGGCTCTTGAACTGAATTCCCTTGCCCTTGAGGTATATTTCTCCCGTGGACGGCTGAAGGCCGCCACTCAAAATCTTCAACAGGGTGGTCCTCCCGGCGCCATTATCTCCCACCAATCCCAGAATCCTGCCTCTTTCAAGATCAAAGGACACATTGCTGAGAGCCCTGACGGTGCCATAATTCTTCGAAATGTTCTTCGCCGCCAACAACGGACAGGTTCCTTCCATGATTATCGCCCTCGATCCTTATTATACTCTGGCGCCAGGATGGATTTAAATAGTGATGAGTGCCCTTGTACTTATTCCTTTCTGCCGTAATGCTCCCCTGCTTGGGAACATTACGGCAGAGCTTCGAATTGCTTGCTAGCGACCTATTTTCCAACCCAGGCTTTGTAGTCGCTCAGGAGTTTCCCGGACCATGCAGGTTCTTTTCCTTTAGCTGCAAATGTGGGAACTGGATCCAGGTCTTCACCGATCAACTTGACGATGCTGTTTCCCCATAAGCCCCAGGTATTGACATTGTTCCTATCGACACGAGGGCTCGGCGTTGTCCCCATGGGAGTCTTGGAATACGGAACTTTCTGCACCTTCATAGTCAGGCTTTCGCCGCCCCAATAACAGCCTTTGGGTTGCTTGACGGTGAGTGGCAGTGGAATCGAGGGCATTTTGTACGGCGCCTTCTGGTACGATGCATCCTTCAAGATGTATTGTTTCGCCATCTGCCACAGTGAAGCGGCTATGGAATCAGGGGTCTGCGAATAGACCGCGTCGATATACCCCTTTCTGAGCCACGATAACGTCGATGGTTTTCCGTCGATACTGGCGACCCATACATGGTTCGGGTCTCCGACGTAGTACAGTTTGCCGTATTTTTCCAATGCCGCGATTGCACCCAGGAGGTAGGGGCCATCGCTTCCTGCAAGCAGGGCAACGGCATCAGAGCCGGGCCCCGCGATACAGGAGTCTGCAACATCCGCCCACCCCTCAGGTGTCATACCGCCAACGATTTCCACATAGTTGATTTCAGGATGATTCTCCTTGATCCACCTGAATCCGTCGCATCTCAATTTCCAGCCACTCTGTTTCAGATCGCCATTCAGCGAGATTACGGTCTTGCCCTCTGTCGTGCTGTATTTGTCCTTTATCCACTTGACGGCTTCCTTGGCCATCAACTGTCCGGCCTCCAAGTCGTTGTACTGCGCGCATACACGAGCTGCCCCGGTTATATAGTCTTTATATACCACAACAGGGCAGTGGTATTGCTCTTCGGCAATTCTTATAGCCTCATTTTCCGCCGTCATGCTGTTGGGATCGATGAACAGTATATCTGCCTGTTGGGCATAGGTGGTTATTTGATCGAATTGCGTTGTGTCTGATCCATCCGCGGTGGCAAAGTTGAAGTTCCAGCCATCGGCCTTTACTTCCCTCTCTAGAAACGTCACCAGCATCTGCCACCAAAATTCGCCGGTATATGGCATTAAGAGCCAAACGGTCTTTCCGTGTGCGAACTTGGCTTGGCTCATTGCCGGTTGGATGCCCGCTAGCGCGAGGAAGACCACGATGATCACGAGCATCATCGCCGTCCTAAGCCCCAGACCTCTCAACCTTCTCATCTTACACCTCCGGATCCTTGGTTTTTTTGCGTATGACCCCTATTTGGTGCCATACGTTAGCGATTATAGGGCACAATTGGGAATTGTCAAGAAAATTATTCATGCTTCATGAAATATAAATTGACAAAATAGCTAGCCTGTCTTAAAGTCTGGATAATCGATTAGCCAAGATTGGATCGGAAACATCATTTGACGCAGAGAGGCTCGTCCGTGAATATAGGAAGCGCCAGGAAAGCTCAACTAACGCGGCTGGAAGAAACGCAAACAAAGCTGCAGAGGGTGCGGGAGTTGCTGTTCCGAACCGGTCTCAGGGGGATCCTGCTGAAAAGCCAGGCCAACTTTTCCTGGATCACTTCCGGCGGGCTGAACGTCGTAACGATCTCCGATATCCAAGGCATCGCATCGATATTGATCACCGCGGAGTCGGCTTACTTCATTACCAATAACATCGAACTACCCCGCATGCGCGACGAGGAGCGCCTTGGCGAGCTCGGTTTTGAACCGGTCGTTTTTGAATGGTTTTCCGGTCAAGAAAGCGATGCCGTGGCGAACATCGTTCCGCCAAAACAGGTGGGATGCGACTGTCAGGTTTCAAATTATCGGTATTTGGAGAAGGAGATCAGGGAGCTCAGGTACGCGCTGCTTCCTCCCGAGATCGACAGGTACCTTTGGCTGGGTGAAAAAGCCTCGATGGCGTTGGAGAAGGCGCTATCCGATTTCGTCCGGCCTGGAATGAAAGAGTCAGAGGTGGCGGGAGAGCTCTCGAAGGAGCTCTGGAAAAATCGTATAGATTCCGTCTGTTATCAGGCTGCAGCCGATGAACGAGCCTTTCGTTACCGCCACGCTATTCCAACAGAACGACCTATCGCCAGATATGTCATGCTGAACGTCAACGCCCGCAAGTGGGGATTGATCACCACCGTGACCCGATCTGCACACTTCGGAAAGCTCGATCCCGGCTTGGCCAAACAATATTTAGACAATACCTACATCGAATGCGGCATGATCGCCTACTCTAGGCCTGGGACCCTGCTGCGTGACATCTTTGCCAGAACCTGCGAGCTATACGACATCCTCGGGTATGCGGGAGAATGGAAAAACCATCACCAAGGCGGGGCGCAGGGCTACTGCAACCGGGATTACCTCATGAAACCCGACAGCGTAGAGCAGGTGCTGGAGAATCAGTGCTTTTGTTGGAACCCTTCAATCGAAGGGACGAAATCAGAAGACGCTTTCATCGCCCAGAAGGGAGGTCATCTGTTCATTACCAAGCCGATGATTTTTCCCACCGTCAATATAGATCTGGAAGGGCTGACATTCATACGACCCGCTCTCCTGGAAAGGTAGGATATGGATCAGGCAAGACCAAGATATAGTGAATGGAGGTGATGGGGGTGGAAACAAAAGTCATTGCCGGCGGTACTTTGATCGACGGGACTGGAAAGCCTCCGGTAAAAAAGGCGCTGCTAGTCATCGAGGGGAAAAAGATCGCTTTCGTAGGGCAAGAAGGCAAAAGGCAGGTCCCAACGGGGGGTCAGGTCAAGATCATCGATGCCAGCGGCAAGACGGTTATGCCGGGCCTGATCGACAGTCATGTGCACATCTATACGGATGGGGAAACGAGTGAGTTCACCAGCCTGCCGATCAACAATAACCACTTGACGCTCGCGCTGAAATCAGTGCCCCGATTGAAACGCACTCTGGAAATGGGCATCACCTCTCTCAGGGATGGCGGCTCCGGATGGGGCTGGCTCGAAGTGGCGTTGCGCGATGCGATCAAGCGCGGAGACATTCCGGGCCCCCGCTACTTCGCCACAGGCTACCATCTGTCCGTCACCGGAGGACACGGCTACTTTCTGCCGTCGTGGCTGGCTAACATTCCTGTCCATCCCGAACAATCCACGATCCATTGCGATGGTCCGGACGCCTGGAGAAAGGCGGCAAGGCTGAACATATACAACGGCACGGACAATGTGAAAGTGGTCGCCAGCCGCGACATCATCAGCCCGGGCCTGGCTACCGCCCCTCAGGCCACCTTGGAGGAGCTGACCGCGGCAATCGAAGAGGCCCACAAGATGGGAAAGAGGGCCATAGCTCACGCCCAGGGTCCTGCGGCCATCAAGAACGCCATCAAAGCCGGCGCCAATTCCATCGTGCATGGGTTCTTCATGGATGAGGAGTGCGCCGAGTTGATGGTCAAGAATAACGTGTACCTGGAATCCACCAACCTGTATGTGCGCATGATCGTGCAACGAGGGAAGGGAGAGCTGCCTGACTGGATGATCCCTAAAGCTCAGGAGACCTGGGAAGACAAGAAGAAGAACTTCAAGATGTACATCGAGAAGGGGGTCAAGATCTCGTTTGGCTCCGATGCCGGCGTGCCCTTCATCAAGCAGGGGGGGAATGCGGAGGAATTGAGCGTATTCGTGGAGCTGGGCATGACTCCGATGCAGGCGATCACCGCGGCCACCCGGACAGCGGCGGAAGCAATCGGAATCGCCGACGAGGTGGGTACCCTGGAAAAGGGGAAGTTGGCCGATGTGATCCTGGTGGATGGCGATCCCCTGCAAAACATCGATATCCTGCATGAGGAAAACAAGATCAAGCTCGTAATGAAGGAAGGGCAGGTCGTCATCGCTAGATGAGCTGAAACAACCGGCGCAGGAATCGGCAGGCCTGTCAAGCCCCCGATGGCCGGATATAGGTTAGATTCCCATGACGGATGATGCGCATGACATTCTCGTTATGTCTTAGAAAGGCATTTTCGGCTTCTTTGGGGTCGTGCTTCCTTAGAGCTCTGATCAGACTCGAGTGCTCCTTATAGAAACTAGATAAGAAGCCGTCCACATGCAGCCCTATCGGGTTGATCTTGTTCTCGATTCTTTCCAGCATCTCTGCCAGAAACACGTTCCCGGATGCCTTGTGGATCAGCGTATGGAAATGAAAATCCTCACGGGTATAAGCGATAATATCGCCCTTCTCTATCCACTTTTTTTGCTTCTCCAAAGAGCTTTCCAGCTTTTTGACGGTCTTTTCATCTATTCGCTCAGCCGCCAGCTTGGCCACCATCCCTTCAAGAACTTCCCGAACGGCGAACAGATCCAAAGCTTCTTCTCGAGTCAAGGTATTCATGAAAATACCTTTATTGGTAACGTTGACCACCAGACTTTCCTGCTCGAGCCTGCGGATCGCTTCCCAAACGGGGGTTCGACTCACTCCCAGCTCTTTGGTTATCCGTTCGACGTTTATCCTTTCCCCCGGCTTGAACCGGTAATTAGCGATCATTTCTTTCAGCGCGGAATAGACACGTAGATTGAGATTTTCCCTGACCAGTTTTGCCAAAATTAGCTCCTTATAGTTGAAATAGTAAAATAGCCATGCGTTTTTGTCAATTCAGCATGAAATACGAATCATGCGCTCCTAACCGGGGCTCTTAACCGTGTATTATCGACGAATCTTTGAAAAAGGTTGACGAATTTCAGAACCTGCCGCATAATTGATGAAACAGTCTATTTATATATAAAGGAGCACTGTCTTGAAAATAGGTGTATATGGACTGCTATGGACGCCGGGAATTACCATCAACGACCTGTTTATCTTGGACAAATGCCGGGAGTTCGGCCTAGACGGGATCGAAGTACCGCTTCTTTCCTATATCCAGAAGCAATTACCCATTAGGGAGCTCAAATCCAAGGCCGCCGATCTCGGTCTTAAACTCATTACCTCCACAGGGCTTGAGGAAAAGACCAGCATTATCTCTGAAGATAGAAAAAAAAGGGAACGGGGTAAGGCATTCTTAAAGAAATGCATCGATATCGCCCACGAGTTGGGTTCAGACCAAATTTCCGGCGTCATCTACGCTCCCTGGGCTGTATTAAAAGGCAGGAGACGCACCGACTGGGAGTACGAAAACTGTGTCCAATCGCTCCGGGAGGTCGCGGAATACGCCAAGGGCGCCGAGGTCTATCTCTGTCTTGAGCCGGTAAACCGGTATGAGGGCTACTTCCTGAATACCGCGGAACAGGGGAAAGCGCTTCTGAAAGACATCGGGCACAAACAGGTCAAGCTGCATCTGGATTCATTTCAGATGAATATAGAAGAGCAGAGCATGTATGGGGCGGTAAAAACCGCCGGTGAAGATCTTTACCACTTTCACGTCTGCGCAAGTCATCGCGGAATCCCCGGGACCGGCCACATCGAATGGGATGAGATTTTCAAAGCTTTCAAGGAGATCGGCTATGACAATTGGCTGGTCATCGAATCGTTTGAACCGAATAATCCCAATATAGGCGCCAATGTCTGCATCTGGCGAGATTTAGCGGAAAGCAGTGATGCGATTGCCAGAGAAGGATCCAGATTTTTGCGCGAAATGCTGAAAAAGTATAAACTGTGAACAATCTTCGAATATGCCGGAGTGGTGGAATTGGCAGACACAGAGGACTTAAAATCCTCTGGTTCGCAAGAACCGTGCCGGTTCGAGTCCGGTCTCCGGCAGGATGGACTGCATCAATCACGCCAAGAACC
>Ga0315280_10006576_pt1 | contig 15996 bp, 16 predicted proteins | sample YL17G06_40_MG_FD_203697 | JGI IMG/M metagenome (GOLD analysis project Ga0315280, IMG submission 203697) | Sediment microbial communities from Yellowstone Lake, YNP, Wyoming, USA - YL17G06_40 | ecosystem: Environmental > Aquatic > Freshwater > Lake > Sediment | place: USA: Wyoming | collected... | reverse complement strand
CGGTTTTTAACGATTTCAGCCCACAGGAACGGCCATTTTCCTGTGGGATAGACGGTAAACAAAGAAGTGTTACTTTATTTGGAATCGGCGGGGATGTCAAGAGTTTATTGCGGGATTTGGGAAGTGAATGAATCCGCCGGGATTGGCGGACTCGATGCTGAAGCGTAGCGAAAGTCCGACATTCCGTGTGGCGGACTCATTAACTCATTTACTAATTATTTTCTGCGTTTTCGAAGGGCCAGTATGCCCAGACCAATGAGGACAATCGTCCCCGGCTCAGGGATTAAAAGATAGGCATGTTCTTGGCCAGCAGGATTTCTTCCTTGACCAACTATCCAGCCGTAATTATTTATTGAGTTGGCGAATACCAAAGTCCAACCGCAAGCAGGGTCTATAAGGGTATTAAGGTTTATATTGTTGCCAGCTCCTGTTGGGTCAAATAAAGTTGCACACGTCCCGCCTGAGCTAATAAGCGACCAACCGACAATTTGTCCATTGTCGTTGATTGACCAGGATTCACTGGACTTACCGCCGAGAGTACCGAGGTCTATATTATTTCCCTGGCCGGTCGAGTCAAACAGAGTTGCACGGGCATTGCCCCAGGTATCAAATACTCTCCCGACGATTTGTCCGCTCTCGTTGATTGACCGAGCCTCGCTGAACAGATCGCCGATAGTACCAAGGTCTATATTATTGCCTTGGCCAGTTGGGTCAAATAAAGTGGCTCGCAAAGAACGTTGGCGATTCTGTGCACAGCCAACAATCTGACCAGCGTTGTTGATTGAATACGCCTGGCTTTCACGTCCGCCAAGTGTGCCGAGGTCTATGTTATTTGCACCGGGCCGTCGGTTAAATAAAGTTGCGGGATCAGGAACTAACCTGATAGTAGCACGCCCCACAATACGTCCGATATCGTTGATTGAGTAGGCTATACTCTCCTGGCCACCGAGTGTGCCGAGGTCGATATTATTTCCTGCGCCTGTTGGGTCAAATAAAGTGGCTCGCAAAGAACGTTGGCGATTCTGTGCCCAGCCGACAATCTGACCAGCGTTGTTGATTGAATACGCCTGGCTTTCACGTCCGCCGAGTGTGCCGAGGTCGATGTTATTCCCATTGCCTGTGGGGTCAAATAAAGTTGCACGAAGATAGAGCGAACTGCTTGCCGCACAGCCAACAATCTGACCAGCGTTGTTGATTGAATACGCCTGGCTTTCACGTCCGCCGAGTGTGCCGAGGTCGATGACTTTGTGGAATGCGTTTGCGCAGTCGGGCAAAAATAAGGTGATTAAAAGTAATGGAATTAAACTATTTGTTCTCATCGACCTTTCTCCTAAAAACTATTATAACGCCCTAAGGACTAAAACCGTTTGACAGAATCCATTATGCCATTCTAAGTCTGCTGGTGTTCGTAGTTTTTCGATGAACGACAAACAATGAACAACAAGCTCCCAACAATACTCAAAACCCACTCACTTTGCCAGATTCTTCGCCCCGGCACGCCGGGGCTCAGGATGACAAAATAAGTTAGCAGTAACGGTTTTAAGACTGTCACATCCGTGTGGAAATTAACCGCCTGAGGCGGGCCGCTCCTTCATTTAGTTTTTAGCCGTCAACCGCTCGCTAACGACTATCTATACCGCTATTGTAAGCCATCCTTCGTGAAAGTCAAACAAAAAACGGCTAAAAATAGGATTTTTTTGCGGTATTGTGTAATATAATGGCTTATTGCGCAATTATACTTATGGCCCGCCAATGGTGGGTTTTAACTATGGCGAAAATTGTCGGTCGGCTGAATATCGATACGAAGCCAAATCCTGCGCACCGCGAGAAACTGCGCCAACGGATGCTGTCGATGTCCATCGGGTCTTTTACAACACGGATAACGATTATGAAAAGAGCGATTCCCAAACTCGCTGCCGCTGCGGTGATAATTATCGCTGTAGTGATTGGCGTTCACTATTTTACTAAGCCACAAGTCCTTAATGAGGCAGTGCGACCCGTTACCGAGAATATAGGTGGTCCCAAATTGGCGCCGATAGACGTCAAATTGCCCAGAGCGATGTTTGTGGGGACGCCACAGGACACGCGGGTGGCCAATCTCGAAAAGCCGTTGGGTAAGCCCCGTCCACCATTTTTAGCTCCGGTTGGAACAAAGAATGTTGCACTCGGTAAGCCGGTTTCGAGCAGCGACGAAGAACCTATCATTGGTGAAATCAAGATGATTACCGACGGGGACAAGGAAGCAACCGATGGCAGTTACGTCGAGTTGGGTCCGCTTCTGCAGCACATCACCATTTACCTGCAGGCGGTGTATGAGATATATGCAATTGTGGTCTGGCATTATCACAAACAGGCCCGGGTATATTTTGACGTTGTGGCGCAGGTTGCCGATGACCCTGACTTTACAACCAATGTTAAGACGCTATTCAACAACGATATTGACAACACTTCGGGTCTGGGAGTCGGCCAGAATAAACACTATGTCGAGACCAATGAGGGCAAGCTCATTGACGCCAAAGGTGTGCGTGCCCGATATGTCCGGCTTTACAGCAAAGGCAATAGCAGCGATGATTTGAACCACTACATCGAAGTAGAAGTCTATGGCAAACCGGTAGAACAATAACCCGGATTTTCACAGTCACAGAGAATGGGAAGAGGAAAAATCCTAAATTCGAAGCACTAAATCCGAAACAAATTCAAATGACCGAAATACGAATTTCAAAAACTACCAACAATTCATCCGCCAGACGCAAGACGGATAAAGCGGCATTTTCATAAAATTTATGGATGAAGACAGGGACTTAACAGCGTTCGGCATTTACGGTCGGACTATTCTCACGTAGTCTTCTTTTGTATTCTGCCGCCGTAATAAGGATACTTGTCGAAGGCATCGCCTTTACCCAAAATGCGTGGGTCTTTGGTTGCCCTCAGTTCGGCCACCAACGCCGTGGCGAGTTTAGCTTTCATCTCAGCGTATTCGGTTTTCTCGACGACATTATTTAACTGTGCCGGGTCTTTTTTCAGGTCATAAAGCTCCTCGGCAGGGCGCTTCTCGAAAGCCAGCTCAAATAGTTTCTTGACTTTCGGGTCATCGCGATGCTCCATCATATAGGTTTTTGTCGGCGAGCCGTCGATGTCACCATATTGCCCAGGCGGGTCGCGAAAATCGCCGGTATCCGGGTCGCCGGCGGGCCAGCGCTCGGGCTGGAAGTTGCGAATGTAGAGAAAATCTCGTGTGCGTATCGCCCGCATCGGATAACCCAGGCCATCTTTGCGAACATACGCATGCCGCTCCTTGCCGGTGAAGACCCTATCGCGCTTCGGGTCAACCTGCCCGGATTTTCCCGAAGTTAGAATGTTAAGGAAACTCTTGCCGGTCATATCCGGTGCCGGCTTTAATCCCGCTGCTTCCAGAAATGTTGGTGCCAGGTCAGATAGACTGATAAAATCTTCCACAACGCGGCCACCTTTGACTTCTGCGGGCCAGCCCCCGATAGCGACCCGCCACACAAAAGGCGGGTAAACATTCGAGGGCAGGCGGACCGCCAGCGGCACGTGAGTACCGGAGTCGTAGAGGTTACTTTTGCACCGCGGGAACGGCAAGCCGTTGTCGCCGGTAATCACAACTAAAGTGTTATCCAGTTCGCCTTTTTCTTCCAGGATTTTTAGCAGCTCTCCAACTTCGCGGTCGAATCGCTGGACCTCCCAGTAGTAATCGCATATATCCGTGCGGACCACCTCGTTATCCGGCAGGTGCGGCGGGACCTCCACGTTCTCGAGCTTCATACCACTTTTGATGCCGGACTGCCACTCGTAGGGTCGATGCGGGTCGTTGCTGCCGAACCAGAAGCAGAAGGGTTTCCCTTCGGGCCTGGCTTTTAGAAACTGCTCGAAGTTCTTGTACTGTGGCCCGGCGGGGTTGCGTGTTCGCCCGCCTGGCTCGTGTCGCCCCGGTCCCCATCCCTTACGAGTAAAGCCGACATAGTAACCGGCCTGTTCAAGCAAGTCGGGATAAACGGCAAACTTTGCCGGCAGTGTGCTCCAGAGGTTGCCGCCCTCCTCAAGCCGCCAGTGCCACTGCCCGGTCAGGATTGAACCGCGTGATGGCGTGCACGAGGGAGCTGTGACGAATGCGTTATTGAATAGTACGCCTTCGCGGGCAACGCGGTCAAACGTCGGTGTTTTTACGACCTTGTCACCGGCAATGCCGGCGTACGGCCAGGACCAGTCATCCGCAATCGCAAAGAGAATGTTCGGCTGTTTCTTTGCCGCTTTGGCCCGAACTTGTTGGTTACCACCCGTGCAGCCAGGTAAAGCCAGTGACGTTGCACCAATACCTACGGCTTTGAGGAAGTCACGGCGTGTATAATCAAACGTACCCATATCTTTTTCCCCTTCCATGAAAACGCTTCCGATTACAGTTTCTCTGTCGTTCAGTTGTTATTTGTAGTTCACTAACACGCTTTTTGCAACACCTTCACTTATTATCTTGTTTTCAAGAAGGGTGTTTATGGAATCTTCCATTGTAATCATACCGTGTTTTTTGCCTGTTTCGATTACGCTTCGCAGGAAAAATCCGCCTCTTCTTCTTATGATATTCCTCGCAGCACTGGTAACGACCAATACTTCACAGGCGACCCTTCGCTGACCGTTTACTGTCGGCAGTAGTTCCTGATGAATAATGCCCTGCAAGGATTCAGCCAGAAGAAACCTCAACTGGCTTTCGTCGGCAGCAGGGGCGTAACTTAGAAGTCTTTCCAGAATCTTGTCGATTGATATAACGTGCAGTGTAGAAAAAACCAGCACGCCCGTTTCTGCGGCTGTTAAAGCAATTTTAATAGTCTCGTAGTCCCTCATCTCCCCTATCGCGATAACATCAGGGTCTTGCCTTAGGGCAGCTCTTAGTCCGGTATAGAATGTCTGGGTGTCTTTTGCCACTTCTCTTTGCCTTACAACACCCTTTTTGTTTGTGTGGACATATTCGATAGGGTCTTCAATGGTGATTATGTGCTTTTTACAGTTTGTATTTATCTCGTCTATCATTGCCGCCATTGTTGTCGTTTTACCCTGACTTGTGCTTCCGGTTATCAGCACTAATCCTTTTGTTCTATGAGCCAGTCCCCCGACAATATCAGGAAGAAGCAATTCTTTAATCGTCTTGGGCGCTGTAGGAAGGATTCTAATTGTGGCTCCCACCTCTCCATTGAAGTAACCGATATTTATCCGGTATCTTCCGCTTTTATCTGCTAACATCAGGTCATAATCAAGCTTATTTTCAAATTGGGCCTTCTGGTTTTCCGTTAGCAGTTCTAATGCTATTTCCCGGCTCTGCTCTGCGGTCAGGTTTTCTTTTGTAATAGGGACCAGCTCACCCGCCACTCTAAATATGATAGGAGCGTCTGCACAAATATGTATGTCGGTAGCGTTGCAGGATTTAGCGTGCTCCAATAATTGGTTTCTATTTAGCATATCCTTTGTTCCTTTACTTAACCAAGACGAACGGCAAATTGTTAAGACAGCGGTTCGGTTTCGGTTATACGTAGTTGAAGAATCTTCTGGGTCTGGCCAGTCACTTTGACTTGCTCACTTATTCGAATTGGCCAAACCCATATTATCTTTTCGCCGTCAGCGATAATAAGCGTTTTACTACGTATTCCCTGCGGCACTCTCGCAGCGGTGAGAAATTTGCCCACCTTTTTCTCCGCCTGCAGGCCCAAGGGACAGAATCTGTCGCCATCTCGGCGGTGCCGCACCGCCAGAGGCAACTTAACCTTATCCGCATCAAACCACTCAACAAGATTGCTTTTTCCAGATTTGAATTCTTCAAGCCCTACCTTCTCGGCATCGAGAATTGTTGCCTCTATCAGGTACCGGCCAAATCTCCTGCCCGCCGAACACTCTGGGCAGGCGGAGGTTTGTCCCGGGACTTCGAACTTGACACTTTCGATTGTCTGTTCGTTGGGAGGAGAGCTTTTCTGGGGCCTTGCGAAGATCAAATTTCCGAATTCGCGCCAAACCACAAATCCGCCTGGCAGTTCGAATTTCCTACTACCGGCCCCCGCTCCTGTCTTCCGACAGGAAGACGCGGGGGGTTCTGCTAACCGCAATATCCTTTCGTAGTGACGTTGTGTCAAATCTCTCTCGCCGCTGCCGATAGCGGTTATACTTCGCCGGACAAGCTCAGCCTTTACCACCTTCGGCTCCTGCAAAAATCTTTTCAAGTTCAGCAAAGTACTGTTCTTGCCGGTCTGGGCTAATTCAGGCCACACCTTTTCTATGCGTTCCAGAACTATGCTATTTAATTTGCGTGCCTGTTGAGCTAACTGCGACAATTGCTCCACAATCGAGCCGGTATAGTCTGCTTGTAATGCCGGCAGAAGTTGGTGCCGAATGTAGTTTCGTGTGTATGTGCAATCAGCATTTGTGTGGTCTTCTCGCCATTTTAGATTTCGCTGGTGCAGATATTTGATAATCTCATCCCGCCGGACAGACAACAATGGCCTTACAAACTTGACCCCGTTAGATATTGTTGTATTTTGGGTTATATCCGTATTTGCAGAGTTATCTAACGGGGTAAAGCTGTCGGCAAAGGCCTGCACCGGCCAGATACCTGCAAGGCCGCGAAAACCCGTTCCGCGGAGCAGCCGTTGTAAGATGGTTTCGGCATTATCGTTTTTTTGGTGGGCGGTTGCTACAAAAAAGCAGTTGTTGACTTTTGCAATATCAAGCAAACTTGCAATTCGCAGTTTACGAGCAGCCGTTTCAATCGACAGCTTATTGCGACGCGCAAACTCGCATACGTCCACTCGCTTTGTCGTTATGGGTAGGTTAAGCTCACCTGCCTGGGCGATAACAAACTGTTCATCCAAATCGGCCTCATAACCTCTTAACTGATGGTTTATATGTGTGCACAATAGCTCCGCACTAAGAATGCCCTCATCTTTCAGCACCTGCATCGCATATAGAAGCGCGGTCGAATCGGCCCCGCCGGAAACAGCCAGTAAGATTCCCTCTGCAGAGCCGAAAAGCTCGTTTGCTTTCACAAAATCGGCGACCTTTTTCTCAAATTCGGAGAGCATTCTTTCTTTCGCCATAAAAAACGGGTCTGATGTCCACCAGACCCGTGACTTTAGCCGGAGCTTTTACCTAAAACTTTTGTTTATGTTATTTACTACTCCCACCACTCTTGGTCAATTCCTTAACACGCTCTTCTGCATAGACCTTCAAGGTGTTGTACCTGGTGTCCTTACATTCTGTTTTGAGCGATTGCAGGTAAAGCTCCAGTGCTTCTGCCCTGCGGTGCATCTGGATATCTAAAATATATGCTGCCTTGAATCTGGCAGGATAAGGTGTCGCAGCATCCCACTGAAAGGCCCTCTGATAATAAAGAAGTGCTATCGTGTAGTCCTTGAAATATTCGTAGATTCCCGCAGATTTAAATGCTGCATCGTCAATTTTGTCGCTGGCAGGATATTTCCTTATCAGTTGATTGTATTTATCCAGAGCCAAACGCAACAGGTCATCATCTTTAATAACGATTAGCCTTTCGGCTTCTTTCTGAAGCTCGCGGGCTTCTGCATAAAGCTCATCTGCCTCCGGAATTGAAGCGGTCGCCTTCAGGTCGGGCCCGGCTACGGTCGCCTCGATGATGTAGTTATATCGCGGCATTGCCTCCATCGCCGCCAGCTCCGTCCTGGCCCACCCGAGTTTTAAGTTGTTGCCGGTCCTGCCATAATAGTCTATCAGCGAAATAAGCCCCTGTTGATATGCTTGGCGGTTGGTCGCGACCTGCTCGATAAGGTCGGTTTCGCTGCCGGCGGCGGCTTTAACTATCGCGGTAGGCGGTTGGCCGGTGCCACCCGTCACAAGCTGGGCCCTGCCGCTATCTACATTATTGCATCCGATCAATATGTTCAATAAGACTATCAAAACCGTGGTGTAAACTATCTTTGCCATAATGGCCTCCTTTCAATCTCAAACCCAATCCTGGCCTAAAATAATCGTCAGTATCCACCCGAAAAATGGATTTTGAAACCTCCAGGCAAGTCAAAGCGACCGCCGTGGAACAATCAATTATCAACTAAACCGCCGAGCCGTCAAGAATAAACATCTAAAAATTGTCTTACATCAGGCAATTCTAGACACTATACTATTGATAGCTTATTTGTGATAATCACATAGTGAAAACCTTCGTTCAATGACCAAAGCCAAGAATTATAAAATGATGGAAAGGAAATAAAATGGCTTATCCTACTCATACAGAGGAAATGGCTGCTGCCATTGGCCCTGTCGTTGTAATCGTAGTCGCGGCCTTTCTTTTGGTTTCACTGGCAGCAATGCTTGTTATTACGGCTGTCGTCTATTGCAGGATATTTCACAAGGCCGGCTATCATTGGGCATTGGGTCTGCTTATGCTGGTTCCGATTGTCTGTACAATAATGCCCTTTGTTCTTGCCTTCGGCGAATGGCCAATCCACAGAGAGCTTGCCCGGCTCCGCGCACAGCAAGAGGGTGCCTCCACCTGATTCGCCGAGAGGAACTTCGAGTAAGTTTTCTTGAGCCAGACTGCGGCGTTTAACACACCGCTAATTATGTAAGGAATCCATAAAGATGGCAAGGCGATGGACTGCGGATAAAATCCTGAATATGGTCAGGGCATTTCAGCCGGCCAGTGTGCTTGCCGCCGCAGCCGAACTGGATATTTTTAGCGCACTGGCTGCTCACCCAATGACGGCTAAATCATTATCAACTAAACTTGACACCGACATAAGGGCGACAACTGTTCTGCTGGATGCCCTCACTGCGATGGGGCTTTTGACCAAACAGGGTGACAAATATAGTGTCCCATCTGATGTAGCTAAAATACTGACCGAAGAAAGTCCCGACAACGTCCTGCCGGCTATCCTTCATCAGGCCAATGGCCTTCGCCGCTGGAATCAACTTGCTCGAATAACACAAACCGGCAAACCCGCAAAATGCAAGCCGAGCATCCGCGGGCGAGCTGCTGACGAGGCCGCCTTTATAGGCGCGATGGATAATTTCTCGGTGCCCTTTGCCAATAGTATAGTGAAGCGGTTGAAACCAAATTTCAAGCATTTACTCGATATTGGAGGTGCATCCGGCACGTGGACAATCGCCTTTCTACATTCTGTCTCAAAAGCAAAGGCGACATTGTTTGACCTGCCAGCCGTGATACCATTGGCGAGGCACCGCATTGCCAAAGCCGGACTAAGTGACCGCGTAACGTTGGTGGCGGGTGATTATTATAGAGATAAATTGCCTGTGGGTGCGGATTTTGCCTGGCTAAGCGCAATCGCTCATCAGAACTCACGCGAGCAAAACCGGGCGCTCTTTGCCAAAATTTACTCATCTTTACAGGACAATGGCGTTCTGGTTATCCGCGACGTTGTTATGGACTCCTCTCGCACAAGCCCCGTAGCGGGGGCGATGTTTGCCGTTACTATGCTTGTCGCAACACAAGCCGGCGGAACTTATACCTTTAACGAATTCCGCGAAGACCTCACACGGACTGGCTTTACAAAAGTCAAACTGGTGCACCACGACCAGGGTATGAATTCCTTAATCCGGTCTACAAAAACGCTTCAGCCGTTCCAGCCCTGAGCGAGCGAAGCGCGTCGAAGGGAACGGCGACGTAGTATTTAGCCTGCCGTTTCACGGCAGGTTTTATGGCGCAGCTATGTAGGGTGCGATACTTGTCTGACGACAGTCAAGATTTCGCACCCATTCATTTCACGAAGGAAAATTTTAATGAAAACGTTAGATTTTTATTGGAAAATAGGCAGAATTTGGTATAATACCAATGTGAACTCCTGAAGTTCACGATATGCCCGCCAGGAGCGGCAAGCACGCGGTGACCCGCACGAAAAGGGACAGCAGTTCCAGTATAATCAATAATTTACCCCTTAGGGGCCGATGAACTATGAACAACGAACTACGAACAATGAACTATGGACAATGAACTAAATTATGCAAAACAAAGCCAATTTGCGCAGCAACAAAAAGAACACAACCTTCTTATTAGCAAAGGATTATGAACAAATAACTATGAACAATGAACCAGAAAAACAAACCCAAACAAACCCAATCAAACCCAAACAAACTCGAAGCGCGTAGGGGGGGTCTTTACCCCACCAATTCTTCTTGCATATCCCGCCCGATTGTGCTATACTTCTTTTTATATAATGCTGTCGATGAGGAACCTCTGCGGATAAGTCGTCCCGCCGGCCACTCTGTTCCATCAGTTGCCGGCTCAAATATGGCTATTGGGGGACTGGAGGATAGAAGGATGTTTGGAGCAAGAAATTCAAACCTGCTGCACAGAATCACTATACCCTTGTTTATCTGCTTTTTGGTGACGGTCGTCTTATGCGTCCATACTGCTGCGGCTTTAGATGACTCTGGCACGCAGCAAGACCCCTGGCGGATACAGTCGCTGGCGGATTTTCGATGAATTTGCGACTTACCCGTTGTACTGGGCCTTCCATACCCGCCTGGAGACCGATGTCAATCTGGTAGGGAGAACCTACACCACCGCCGTTATCGCACCGGATGTCAATAATTCCAATTATGAATTTGACGGCACTGCCTTTTACGGTGTCTTTGACGGAAACGAACATAAGATAACAGTGCTGACCATTGATGACGCCGGAGCCGGTAATTGTTTTCTGGGACTTTTCGGCTGTATCGAAGATGGCGAAGTCAGGAACCTGTGCCTTGAAGGCAACTCTGTCAGAGGTGATTTCTATATTGGCGGCTTGGTGGGGACAAATTATTCTGGCAGTATCTTTAACTGCTATTCTACAGGCAGCGTCATCGGCACGAGCACCCTCCTGCCGCCAAATCTCTTTTCCCATGCAGCGGGGCCGCTAACTACTTTGGGCAGACCCGGCGGCGGATTTTCCAATTTTTCCCGCCAGCTTTTGCGAGATTTGAATCTATCGCTCATATTTATTTTCCATTGTTACTGAATGTTTTTGGTAATGGCACAAACCTTGGCTATTTTCCGGTCTGCCACACGATACAGTCAGCCGGTACGATAATCGAAACGCTCTTGCCCGTCAAGACCCCAAAACCGCTTTTCGGCGATAAAAAACCCTGATACGGTGGAAAATCTGCCGTTTTGGACCTACGGGTAAAACAAACAACAAATTTTTTGAAAGTTTTTAAATAAAGCTTGACAAAGAATAAAACAGTGTTATACTTGTAATAGTTGAAATAGAACAAGTATCCGGACATATTTATGCAGTTTCGTATAGATAATACTTCAGACAGACCCGTTTATCAGCAGATAGTCGACCAGGTAAAACGCGATATCGCTCTGGGCAGGCTCGTCAAGGATGAAAAGCTGCCCACGGTCAGGCATCTGGCTAAACAGCTTGCCATAAATCCCAATACCATAGCCAGGGCCTACCGCCAACTGGAACAGGAAGGAATTATTGTCACCAAGCCCGGTTCCGGCGCTTTTGTCGCTAATCTTGACAGTAATTTGAGCAGGTCAGTCAGAAAGAAAATCGTTTCTGATGAACTCCAGCAAATTGCAATCGAGGCTTTTCACATGCAAATTGACAGGCAAACTCTGCTGGAATTATTCAACAGCGCAGTTGAAAAATTCAATTTGCCTCCGAGGAAGGAAAAATCAAATGAATGAGAACGTTATTGAAGTGGAGAACCTTGTGAAATACTTCGACGGCCGGTGCGTTCTGGACGGCATCAATCTGAAAGTTCCGCGCGGCTGCATATACGGGCTGCTGGGACGAAATGCCTCCGGCAAGACAACGATTATTCGGATTCTTCTGGGCCTCGAACCGCCAACTCGCGGACAGACTTTTCTTTTGGGCGCCGAATCAGCCAATCTCTCCGCAAAAGTCCATAGTCGAATTGGTTACGTAGCTGAAGGTCATAACCTTATCCAGAACTATACGGTCGGCCGACTTATAAAGCTCTGCAAAGACCTTTCGCTGCATTGGAACGACAAGTTTTTCGAGCATCTGACAGAGACATTCCGCCTGCCGATGGACCGCAGGATAGGGCAACTATCCATTGGTATGCGAGCGCAATTAAACCTGTCGCTGGCTCTGGCAATAGACCCGGAACTGCTGATTCTTGACGACCCTACGCTGGGACTTGATACCGTTGCACGCCGGCAGTTTCTCGAGCTTGCCATCGACCTGATTGGGCAGCAGAACCGAACGATATTATTTAGCTCACATATTCTGAGCGACGTCGAGCGAATCGCCGACCGTATAGGCATACTTGCCGGCGGCAAGCTGGTGGTGGATTGTGCGCTCGAAGAACTCAAAAATCGGGTCAAGAAATTCCGGCTGATTTTCCCCGAATCAGCACCTGAAAATTTGTATCTGACGGAAATTGTTAATAAAGAAATTGAGGGCCGCGAGATAGCGATAACCGTTACCAACTGGAACCAGCAAAAACAGAATATGCTCGAAACTTTCAAGCCCTCAAGCTGCACAGAATTACCGATGAGCTTGGAGGATATATTCATAGAATGCACCAAGCCCGATGCGGTGCCACTGGCGCATCTGTAACAGGAGATAGAAAAATGTTCACACTGATAAAAAGAGAAATTGAGGACCATATAGCATATTTCCTCGGAGCGGCCATTCTCTCATCTACCCTTGTTGTATTATCGATTTGGGCAGCGTATAACTACAAGGATGAGCCTCCTATATATTCTATTGGACTATTATATTCTATTGGACTATCAATTCCGGTTATTGTGATACTCGTGATTGGCTTCCCTGCTATGGGCGCAAGCCAGATGTACACGGACAGAAACAGAAAAATCTCCGCGTTTTTATCTGCCCTGCCGGTTACGCGAGGCCGGATATTAGTCGCCAGGATTATTACCGGGATTTTGGCCATTTTGACGGTGCTTGCGCCTCTGACTATTACAGCTACGGTCCTATGGCACCTTCTTATGCCGCCTGTACCAATTTATCCCTGCCCGATTTTCGATATGTTTGTAACGGCACTTCTGATGGTTTTTGCCTGTTATTGCCTTGGCTTACTAACCGGCTGGGCATCGAGTAAGGTTACGCCCACGCTGGCCGGCCTGGCTTTAACTTTTGTCCTTATTCCTCTGATTATGGTCAAAGGTTTTGGGTTGCATACAGCAGTCATACTCGTTCTGTTTATTATCGCGTCTTTGATACGTATCTGGCAGAAATTTATGTCAACAGCTCTTTAGGAACCTGATTATGAAATCTGTCATAAAAAATTGCGTAAAAATCGTCGCTACCGGATTTGTCGTGCTGCTATTGCTGTCACTACCATTATTCTGGGCGCGCTGGCTGTCCGAGGCGAGTATTGACAGTATGATACCCCGCGAGTGCAGGGAGGTCAGCATAAGCCCGTCCGGACTGGTTCCCCCTGAACTTGAGAACAAGCCTAATATTGTTGAACACTCAAGGGTGTCTGCTGGTCTTGGCTCTGAGGTGGGAATCGACTGTCTCGGAATCGTGGATTATTTTGCTGCCAGGGCTCCAGGTCTGGGTGGACGTCTCTCGACCGTTTACTATTATAACCAGAAAGACGACGCCTGGATTTATCTTGACCAAAAGACCGGCCAAATCGTATGTCACTATACTTATACAGAAAGAAAGACTGTCGATACGATGTTCTCTGAGAAAGTGCAGCTTTATGCCGGTTCTGAAGGAATCGCTCAGTCGCCTGACAAAACACTCGGGCGATTTATCTTTCCAATTGTGGGTGGCAGAGCATACCCTCGGCAGGCGCTGACATTATACGATAAAAAGCTGCACCGCTTTTTCACGATTGACTTCAAGAAAAGAACGGTAACCAAAGGCCCTGAACTTGGCAAAGATGACCTACACAAGCCCATTCAGATAGGCCTTTTGTGGAAAAATCCATTTTTTTTACTCTTATTACATTGGGTGGGTCCTCAAGTCAGGGCAGCGGAAAAAGAGGAAGAGGAGGGATACCGTTCAACAAGCAAATTCAAATCAATCGTAGAAAGAAACTACTTTGATGACGCAGGCAGGTATTTGCTTGTGCTTGACGAAACCGGCCGAATCGACCTGCTCGACAAAGGAACTCTTGAATTTGCCGGAACTGCCGGCCATTTACCTGCTCCGCAGACATTCTTCCCATCTAAGGAAAACGTAACGCCTCAGGATTTGCTGGCCTATGAGGTTTTGCCGCTGGCTTTTAATACCGATAACAAATACAGAGGAATGTTCGCAGCGAGCGTCTCCCGCGAGGGTACGGCGATGGCTCTGGCTGTTTTCGATGAAAAGGGAGAGCTAATTAGAAAAGAATACAGCAAAGCCACGGACCACGCAGGGCGCGACACCGTAGATATACCTTCCAGCGAGGCAGCATTTTCTAATGCCTCGGGGGCACCCGTATCGACTATAGCCAAATATCTTTTAGAGAATCTTCACCCGCCGGTTTTATCTGTTGTCTCTTTTTTCAGCGCATACACCTTTGAAGCCGCTGCCGGACATAGAGCACTATTTATCCTTCCTAATTCCTTTGTAGCTATGAATGGCCGGGACACGAGTGAAAGTATTGCGAGGACATTTCCCACAGCCCTGCTAATGATGTTGCCATCGATAATACTGGGAATATTTCTTGCCTGGCGAGTTAATAAAGATGCTAAAATGGTTGGCCTTTCGGAAAATTCGAGGCTCTGCTGGATAATTGGGACTATTGCTTTCGGCCTGTCCGGCTATATTACCTATAGACTTACCCGGCCAAGAGAAACATTGGTGACCTGTGCTAACTGCGGCAACCTACGTCGCCCGGATATGGATAAGTGTCATCGCTGCGGCAGCAAGTGGCACGTGCCGGAGCTTGCGCCGCCAACCTGGCGAGTTCTCGACAGATAAAACAATGAGAACCCCGTTAAGAAGGCCAAAATGACTTCAGATACTCGATGCTCCTTCGGGCAATGGTTTCCGGGTCCGGGTCATATTTGAATACTTCCACGGAAAGCCACCTGTTATACCCGATATCTTTTATCGCCTTTGCAATCGGGCCATAATCCACATCACCCATACCCGGGCCGTAAAGATTGGGGTCATTGACATGGAAGTGGCCGATGTCCTCGGTGCGGACAGAACGGATAATATCGGAAACGGGAGTCGGTTCCGAGCACATGGCCTTGACATCAAGATGAATCTTCAGGTTCGGATGATCGATTTGCTGAACCATCTTCATCCCTTCCGAGACCGTATTAATAAAATCGGTCTCGGCAGGCGACAATGGCTCAAGGCACACAGTGACACCTAAGTTGCCCGCTTTATCAAGAACCGAACTCAATAGTTCAACCGCTTTTTTCCAGGCGCCTTCTCTGGTTTGGCCGGTTGGGATACTGCGCTGCTTCGGTGAGCCAAGCACCATCACCTTCCCGTGTAGGTCGCCACACAAATCCAGCAGGGTCGAAAAATAATCTCTGGTTTTTTGCCAGATGGCATTATCCGGCGTGGTTATATGCAGGCCAGTTGGCCCGACGAGCAGCCAGTGCAGCCCGACTGTCTCGAGGCCAGAGTCTTTGATGATTTTGCGGACCTGTTTTCTCTGCTTTCCGGAAATATCCTCTGCCGAGCGTGCTAAAGTGAAGGGCGATATTTCAATACCGTCGTAGCCGAGGCGTTTGGCCGTCGCACAGACTTCGGCCATTGGCCATCCTTCAAACATCTCATTGCACAGGGCAAATTTCATCAGACGTTATCTGGAATCACATACGGCTCACGGTAGTTGCGCTTAATCAGCATATTCGCCATGTCGCCGGACTGGCCGGCGAATCTCTCTTTCTGGACGTCCATTGTCAGCATCGGGCTGATAGTCGCGGGTGCCTTGCTAATGTCAACGTTGTTCGCTGCCAGATGACTTAAGAATCGCTCGAAGGAATCCGTCAGCTCGCTGTTTTCTTTAATCATTTCTTTTATCTGGTCGGTAGATTTTCTCTGGCCGAGCCGATAGGAAATGTTG
>Ga0315280_10006575_pt1 | contig 15999 bp, 9 predicted proteins | sample YL17G06_40_MG_FD_203697 | JGI IMG/M metagenome (GOLD analysis project Ga0315280, IMG submission 203697) | Sediment microbial communities from Yellowstone Lake, YNP, Wyoming, USA - YL17G06_40 | ecosystem: Environmental > Aquatic > Freshwater > Lake > Sediment | place: USA: Wyoming | collected... | reverse complement strand
ATCAACATGTCTTCATCTCTTTTTCAGATCAGGGTCCCGGGATCAAGGGCCCGATCGATAGCATCTACGATCTTTTCCATACGACAAAAAAAGATGGCACTGGCTTTGGCCTCTTCAGGGCCCAGAGAGTCATCAGAGCCCATAATGGGGCCATTTATACTGAGAGCAGACCGGATCGGGGAGCCATATTTACCGTTAAATTGCCAATCTCCATTTCTCCCCCTCCTCTTGAAACTGTGTCATAATCATGATAGAGAGTGGATTGCGATGGAACAGGCAGTCAGGTTCTTCAGCTTTAGAATGCGGTCGTTTAAAGTTATGGGTCATCGGCCTTCTGGGAAACGGGTTTCTTTTCATGGGCTTGGCACCCCAACGCTGAGCAATGAAAGGTTTCCGCTCTAAAGCTTCATCACCCGACCGCCTGTTCCGTGTTGAAGCAGAAGTGGGTTCTCGTTGATTGCGACACAGTCTCCTTAACGGGAGAGGTTTGGAATAGTTGAGAATGAGCGAAATGAAGGGGCTATCCCATTACAAGGTGCTTATTATCGAAGACGATGAATATAATCGATCCCTGTACAGCGAAGTATTGACTGGGAAGCCCTGTGAACTTTTTTTTGCAGAAAATGAGGAGGAGGGTCTCACTCAACACCAGCAGGTCAAGCCTGACCTGATCCTGCTCGATTTGAGACTTGGCGATAAGGAGTGCGGATTAGACCTCTTCTCTAAAATAAGAGGGATCGACTCTACGGTCGAGGTGATCGTCATCAGTGTAGTCAAAGGGGTGGATGCCAAGATCCAGGCTTTGAAACATGGGGCCTATGACTATCTTGAGAAGCCCATTACCCGTGAGACCTTCTCAATCATTGTGGACCGGGTGTTTGGGAAGATCGATCTGTTAAGGGAATTGAAGCGGCTTCAGTCTCTGGAGCCGAAGGTTTCTTATGGAAATATCATCACCCAATCTCCTGGGATGATGGGCATTTTGGAAAAGGCAGGGAAAGTCGCGGAGACGGACGTGACGGTCCTCCTGACCGGCGAGACAGGGACGGGGAAAGAACTGGTAGCCCGATACATCTATTTCACAAGCCGGAGAAGAGGCGCTCCGTTTATCCCGTTGAATTGCGCTGCGATTCCAAGAGAGTTGATTGAAAGCGAACTATTCGGTCATGTCAAGGGAGCTTTTACCGGAGCCGTAAAGGATAAGATGGGTATCTTTGAAGAGGCCGATGGGGGGACTGTCTTTTTGGATGAGATCGGAAAGATGGAACTCGGATCTCAGAACAAGTTGTTGAGGTTTTTAGCGGAAGGGGAGGTCAAACGCATTGGGGATAATAAGTTGATTTACCCCAATGTTCGGATCATTGCGGCGACCAATGAAAATCTTGAAGGATTAGTCGAAGAGCTAAAATTTTTGAGGGATCTTTATTTCCGATTGGCGGTGGTCACTTTTGAACTCCCACCCCTTAGGGAAAGACCGGAGGATATTACCCTTCTTGCCAACCATTTTTTGGAACAATATAGCCGGAAGCACCGAAAGACTTTGGTAGGGTTTGAAAAGAATGCCTTGGATTTCTTGCTGACACGGAAATGGGCAGGTAATGTCAGAGAGTTGGAGAATGCCATAGAGAGTGCTGTGATTTTTTCTTTGGAGCGGTATCTTTCGGCAAAAGATTTTCAAAGGAATAGTGATGAAAAGGTTACTTTAGATGAATGTGACCTGGAAACCCATTATCGAATGGCAGAGTTGAAATGCATTACAACAGCCCTTTCGCTCGCCGATGGGGAGATCTCAAGGGCAACCAGACTCGCGGGCCTGAAAGATAATCGGAAGAAGTTCTATGAGTTGTTGAAAAAACACCAGATTGACGTGTCGGAATATAAAAAATCAAATCCAACAGCATAATTTCATAGCTCTAATAAGGGTTGCCATTCCCGTGAAAACGGGAATCCAGCTGAAAAGACTGGATTCCGGATCAAGTCCGGAATGACGTTCTGTGTAAAGTCTTTTCTGAGACAGAACAATAGCTCCCCTACCTATCTAAAAAGTTATTTAATTCCTTAATTAGAAAGGGTTTTGGTATTATTTTTGCTTATCCATAGACACGTATATAGATTTAAAAAATGATGCATATACTATCAATTTTTGTGAATAAATGAGATCTAATCATAATAAACTGTTTCGGATCGTAACAACAGATAAGTGCTTTAAATTTAAAAGGATTTCTTTTTAATTGGGTTTAAAAGAAAAAAGGTGTTTCAATTTGTAACATGCTTAATTATTTGAAATCATTTAACATTTCTATTTATCTGATTTTTGTGTTTCAAATTGTAACAGGTTTTAGTGAGCAATCCATTGAAAGAGAAATATCAAATGCTTAGAATCATCGAATTTGGAAGGAAGACTGCCCCCAGCATCATTTATTTGAAAACGCTTTACCTCATCGTCCGGATGAAGATATTATTGATGGGTTGTCTGTTCGGGAAAATGAAGAATTTCAGACATATCATTCCTTTTCTCATGACTTTGCTATTTTTGGCTACTCCAAATATCTTTTGGGCCCGAGATTCGAGTTGGCCCTGGATCCCCGATGGAGAAAATTTTCAGATCACAAGTAGTTCTAAGAACAGTTTTTTCCCTTCGATTGCATCGAACGACCAACTTTATTTTGTGGTTTGGTATCAGAAGACAGATTCTGGTTTTTGCATCTACGGAGCAAGGATTACAAAAGAAGGGGTTCTCCTCGATCCAGGTGGAATCCCCATCTGCACCGCAAAGAATGATCAAATGTATCCCTCGGTGGCATGGGATGGGATAAACTTTTTTGTCGTTTGGCAGGACAGGCGAAATGGGAAACGATGGGACATTTATGGGACAAGGATTTCAATCAATGGGGAAGTATTGGATCCAGACGGCATTCCAATTGCGTTAGGGAAATCAACCAATGATCAGATTTCGCCAGTTCTCTCTTTTGACGGAGAGAGTTATATAGTGGTCTGGCAGGGTAAGGCGACATCAAAAGTGTGGAACGTCTATTTTTCAATAGTTTCGATTTCAAATGATGGAGAAGTGACAGTAAAGGAGAAAAAGGCTATAAGCCCAATTGCTAAGAATCAAGTTTCTCCTGCTGTAGCGTTCAATGGAGAAAATTATTTTGTTGTCTGGCAGGATTTTAGAAGCGGCAAGTTCTGGGATATTTATGCGGCAAGGGTTACCACTTCCGGAAACGTATTTGATGAGGATAAGGATGGAATCCCAATTAGCCCGATTGTGAATGACAATATTAATGGGTGGGATAAGTGGAGGCCTGTAATTTCTTGGAACGGGAGTTTCTTTTTAGTTATATGGACGGCCTCCGGAGAAGAGTGGTACCTTGAAGGCAAGAGAGTAGACGTAAGGGGTATCCCAGACTTATACGATGTCCCGATACAAAAGGATACGACAAACAAGATTTTCCCGGCCATTTTATGGGATGGGGAACAAACCCTCCTTGTTTGGGAAGAAGAGCCTGAAGAGGAATCGAAGATTTTCGGAACTTCCACTCTTTCTCCATTTGAACCTTTTGTAATGAGCGTAGGAAGACCCATATCATCACCCAAGGCGAAAGGTCCGTCTTTGCCAGCGGTTTCCGGAATAGGGGATGAATCTTTAGTTATCTGGCAGGGGAAAGGTGATGATGACTCTTGGCATATCTATGGCCAGCGTCTCAAAAAAGTACCGGAGATTCCTACAGTGGGTCCGGTATGAAGGGAGTGCAAAACAGGGGGTCTTCGCTGGGAAGTTTTCCGGATAAATTTTTTTCTTGACAAGTTGAATTAATTTTATTATATAGGGACATTAAGGATAATGGGGGTGAAACAAATAAGTCATTTTATATTCGCCCCCAATAAAAAAGTAATCCAAGGCAATGGCCTTGAAAATAAAAGAAGAAAAAAATTTTCTCGAAAGGAGGTGCTGGGGCTCATAAATTTCGGTTAAAAAATTACTCACGGTGATTTATTCACCACCTCTTGCAGTCGTCAGGAAATGAATATGTCAGTGTGTTTTTTTGAGGGGTTTCAGTTACAGACTTGGATCACAGAAATGTGACACGAGAAAAGGAGAGAGTCATGATGAAAAGAGCACTATTAATCAGTTTGGTAACTTTGTTACTGACCTTGCCATTAATGGCTTGGGCGGCAAATTTTGGGGCAAAGGTATATGAGAACGGGGCCAATAACAATCCCATTGCCGTCTCGGACGTGAAGGTGGAGGTTTTTGGGGGCTATGGTTTTAAGGCATTATTTTCATCTGCAATGACTGGTAGCGATGGTGGATGTATATTGAAGAACGTTCCTTTGGGAAAAGAGGTTCAGGTGAAATTAACGAAACCGGGTTATGTTACCCAGTTTGATATCAGGAGTTATTCCGAGGCCGATGCGGAGAAGGATGTGATTCTCTGGATTGGGTCGGAGCTCGATATCAATAATCTATTTACCAATCTCGGGGTAACTTTCGATGCGAATAAGGGCTATGTCTACTTAGATATCAGTAGTGAGTTAACCGGTGAAGGAATTGGAGGAGTTCAATTAGTGGCCTCTTCCGGCAAGGTTTTTGACTTTGGTAATGGAGAGTATTTGATCGCAAATGCCGAAGGGTCTTCGCTCAAGGTCGGCATCCAAAAACCGGGTTATGACTTTGACATCGAATCTGCAACCATTCCCCTCTTCCAGGGGGCATTTACACAATATTACATTAGCGTTCAATCTGGAGGAGGAATCTCTGGGAGCGCGCAGGGCATTGGAGTCACCATCCCATTCATTGCGGGAAGGATCGTAAGAGTATCCGATTCAGCTCCCATCAGTGGTGTCTCCGTTGCTTTTACAGGTTCGGGTACCGTGCGCCCAGCCGTTTACACCGATCAGCAAGGGTATTATATCCAAACTGGATTCCCATTTGATACAAGAATTAAAGTAACTCCGTCTTCGATTTCGGCAACGTTTCCGCAGGTAAAGAGCTTTAGACCTGCTCATAAATGGGTCAAAATAAAGCCGACTACGCCTGGGGCCATAGCAGACTTTAAAGCACCCGGCAAGAAATAAATACCATTGCTGATGAAGGATCGGGTGTTTAATTGTTAAAAGATGATAAGGAGATTGATAAATTAGACAGCTTAAAGTATACATTATTTTTCTTCTCTTTTTCAGCGTGATTCAATGTTCGACAAAGACACAGATCGTCAAACAAGAAGAGGAGGCAGTTCTAAGAAGGAGGGTTCAGGAATACTGGAGTTACAAGATTAAGGGTGAGTGGAACAGGTGTTATGAATACGGATCGCCCGACTATAGAGAAAAGGTCAGTATTTTGGCCTATATTAATCAGAGTAGTCGGTTTCCGATGAAATGGGAGGGATTCGATATCTTGGAGGTGTGGACCAGTGGCGAAGAGGGTAATGTAAAAATGAATATAAAATACCGATACATTATCCCTCAAACCAGCAAGGCGGTATTTGAGAGAGTAGCCGAAGAAAAGTGGGTCAGAAAAGAGGGTCACTGGTACCGCCCTATTCCATAGGTGTAATCACCCTCTTCCGAGTGTTTGCTGACTGCCTTGCCTACCAGTGGCAGGCGACAGGAGGGAGTAGGAAGAGGGAATTGAATGAGCCAAGGAAAACGTTATCTTCAAAGAAAAGGGGGTGAATAGAAAAAGAGAAAGCCAGTCGAACAAAATTCTGTAATAATGAAGGAGGTGATGCAAAGAAAAGGAAAAAGGCGAGATGATGTAGCTGGGTTGCCTGCCTGGCTCAGGCAGGGAGTTTGTTAAGGAAAAAGAATTTCTTAAACAAGGAGGAAAGAGATGAAACACATAAGAATACCATTTTTAGTAGTTGTTCTCAGTTTAACACTGACGGGAATGGCCTTTGCCATTGACATTCCGCTCATACCGACATGGGTCGGCGTCACAGGAGGACTAATTCCTGGTACAGCGATTGCAGGTGTCGGAGGTGGTGGTCCAGGCCGAGGGGATGTGTTGCTTGGTCCTCTCTACGACTGTCGGGATCTGACCGATCCAAACCTGCCAGGTGCTGCAGGAACAACAGCGATACCCCAGGCCACATTGATTTCAATTGTGAATACGCACCATACTCTTGGCGTAGTGGGCCGAATAAGATTTAGGGAGTGGAAAAGAAGCATAGAGGTCTTGGACTTTGATATACCCCTGACGAGCAATGATGTCTGGGTAGCTCAGGTGAGCAGGGTTGCAACCGGTGGGTGCGTTCTTACATCACCTGATATGTACATAACAAACATACCTACAGCGGGAGGGGGTATGGATCCATTTCTCGCCGCTCCTATTCCTGCCGGTGGGTTCACGTTCAACCCACTTTTGATCACTGATGGAGACGCAAATCCAATTGCAAGAACAGAGTACGGGGAGTTTGAGTTCATCGGCGAGGAGCTTTTCAGTGCTCTAACCGCGGGCGGAACTGTCAATAGGCTGACTCCTACGGGTGTGCTTGGTGGAGTCAGGGATGTTCCAAATGTATTAGAGGGAACGGTCTATATTGTAAGGCCGGACGTGGCAGTATCGCATCAATACAATATGACAGCCCTTGCTAATTTTGCGGTTAGCCCAAACGGTATTTATCAATCTCCGATATCGGCTTTCCCAACTCTTTATTCTGCAGTCCAGGGCGGACCAGACCAGGCTGCGCCTGCTAATCCTGGAGCAGGGGGATTTGACAACTTAGAAGCTCTCCTCTCGAAGAGATTTGTTGACTTCCAGTATACGAATGGAGGTCAAATAGGAGGATATCCTGTTGGTGAAACAACACCGATGAGTACAAGCTTAGTCATTAGCTTCCCAACCAAGCTTCATCATTATGTCCATGCGGGAGTATATGCTTCTTTGGTTGATCCCGGTGGTGTAGGGCCGGTATTTCCTTACAGGATTCCCTTCTCAGGCGCCCGGGAGGTACTCGGAGATGAAACCCGGTCAACTGCCCTTATACCAGCTCTGGGTACTCAGGATGCAGGTGAAGTTGTAGAATGTACCATCTGGGATAGGGCGGAGCATCAGCTGGCACCACCTACCATCCCTATTTCCCCAGCACGGACTCCACTCTGCAGGTTGCCCTGGCAGGTGAACGTGATCGGACTTTACCCATCAGAAACTGTATCACCTAATACTTTTAGGAACAACTGGTTGATCCCTACCGCCAGTGCTACTTCTTCCCAAACGTTCTATTCAGGTTGGGGAAGGATTGATTTGTCACCACCCTTGGGAGGCGATACGAGGACGGTTCGTCAGGGGGGTGGGGCGTTTAGAGGTAACCCGATTGTGTTTAACTACTTCAACAACTTCTTTACTGAGTATTTTGGTCTTCCTGCGTTAGGGATCGTGATGACTGAGTTCTACAATGATGCAGTCGCTGGCTACTATGGTAATACTGTAGCATGGCAATACGGTGTGGATTGGGCGAATCTAGGGGCGGTTCCCGCCATCCCTCACAATCCCACTGACCCGCCCAACCCACGTTAAATTTGGGCGGCTAATGTTAGATTTAGATTCTTTAGAGCGGGCCGAAAGGCCCGCTTTTTTTTCTTTTGACCTTTTATCCCCTCCACCACTGTAGCGAACGGGGTCCCTGCCGTTCAAGTACTTTGAATACGGCTTGAATGCACAACAAACCTTTCACCTTCCGGTATCTCATTTCTATTGGCTTGATTGCAGGAGTAGCCCTCCTCATCTACTCCAATACCTTTAAGGCCCCTTTTTATCTCGATGATTGGCCCAATATTGTCGAGAATGAGAGTATACAGATTAAGGTTTTGACGTGGGATCGCCTGGAACAGATGGCGGAGATTACCTATAAAGAGACCATCAGAATCTTTTCTTACTTTACCTTTGCCCTGAACTATTATTTTGGGGGAGTTAATGTTTTCGGCTACCACCTGATCAATCTGATCATTCACATTGCCAGTGGAGCCTTCCTCTTTTGGTTACTCATCCTGACCTTCCACCTGCCAAACCTGAAAGGGAAATATGGCCCTTCCTCATTTGGGATTGCCCTTTTTGCAAGTTTAATTTTCATCTCTCATCCTGTCCAAACCCAATCTGTAACGTACATTGTCCAGAGGATGTCCAGCATGGCCGGGATGTTCTACCTTCTCTCATTGCTTCTGTATGTGAAAGGAAGGTTGACCTCATCAGGGTGGCACCGCATCTTTTGCTTTGGAGTGGCGATATTGACTTATTTTCTGGGAATCTTTTCTAAGGAAAATGTAGCCATCCTTCCCCTATTCATATTTCTTTACGAGTTCTTTTTTTTCCAGGATTTAAAGTTGAGCCGAAAAGGCAGGAAGGTGCTGTTCATCCTCATTGGATCGATCTTTCTGCTCGTACTGGTCGGGTTGATTCTCTGGGGAGAAAGATATTTTAATGTCATTGAGGAAGGGTATAAGATTCGAGATTTTACTTTGAAGGAGAGGCTCCTTACACAATTTTTGGTTGTCCTTTACTATGTTACCCTTCTCGTCTACCCCCATCCGTCCCGTCTTACGCTGGATTATGATTTTCCCATTTCCAAAACGATCCTTGATCCTCTTACCACGTTCATTTCTATTTTGATCGTTGCTGGGCTCATCGGATATGGCATCTGGACGGCAAAGAAGAGACCCATCGTATCCTTTTGCATTCTGTGGTATTTTGGAAATTTGGTCATCGAATCATCGATCTTTCCGCTGGAGATGGTCTATGAACACAGACTTTACATTCCTTCAATAGGTCCTATTATTCTCTTTTCTCTGTTTCTGAACGGGATGTTTAACAGGTTGAGGATGAAGTTCGTTGAGAATCGGAGACTTATTAATAGGCTTAACACCTTCTCCATGGTCTCCATCATTATTCTCCTATCATTGGGCACCTATGAAAGAAATAGTTTCTGGAGAGATGAAATCAAGCTGTTAGAAGATGGTGTAAAGAAATCACCGGATAAATTTAGACCCTATTATAATCTCGGGGTTGCCTACCAGCAACACGGCCGATACCCAGAGGCGATCGAAACCTATAAAAAGGCGATCCTTCTCGCGGGCAGACCGAAAAGGATCAAAACAGCATTACCGTATCTTAAATCTGTTGATGCTGACTTCTATAACAATCTGGGTGTCCTCTATCGGAAAGTGGGACGATACCCCGAAGCCATTGAGAGTTATCTTGGGGCCATCCGGATGAAGCCCAGCCATGCTGATTTCTATAATAATCTCGGGCTGGCTTATTATGCTGAAGGTAAGCTTCAGGAGGCTGTAAAGGCGTTTAGGCACGCCATTCTCCTAAAACCTGACAAAGATGAGTTCCATTATAACCTGGGGGTGACTTTTAATAGGTTAGAGAACCACAGAGATGCGGTTGACGCATATAAGGAAGCTATTGGGATAAATCGGGGTAACCTTAAAGCACATTTCAACTTGGGATTTAGCTATTCTCTGTTGGGCAATCGGAGTTTGGCAATGGAAGAATATAATATTCTAAAAGACCTGGATCAGAACAGGGCTGAAAAATTATTGGCATTGATAAGAAATGCTTCTACTCCTCCCCACAGCCGTTCGGTTAATCCATAAAAAACCCCCGCCCGGACACTATCATGACCAGGCGGGGATTTCAATTTTCTTCTTTCCTCAAATAGTTATAAACTAACTTATTAATAAGTTGTAAACCAGATTATCACGTTGCTGGGTGCATTAGCCTTAATTTTAAATGTGTGGTTTCCCGTGGGAACATAATCATAATTTATGTTTGGTTGGAAAGAATTACGGGAGCGTATATCCAACAACACTGCATTATCTGTCCCCATAGCATTTCCCTTAAATACTTTACAGTCAGGCATAATCCACGTCCATAGAACATCTGTTCCGCCGCTTAGACCAAGAATCTGCCCTGTTATACTTCTGATCTGGCTTCCTGTAATCGAGACAGAAAATACTGTTTCTCCAGGGGAGAAAGACATATTCATGTATCGGGTGTCTATGCTCAAAGACTGAGCATTTTGTGGCGGAGTGCATGAAGTGGATTGTTGTGTAAAGGTGATGGTAGGGTAAATGGATGAGATGATGCTGGAGATCGTCCAGGTATTTCCTGATAGAGTCCCCTGTGAGACCGTAGCAGTATACCCACTATTGATCGTGACAGTAAAGATTGCTGTGCCACCGTAGCTGACGGTCTGGCTCGTGGGTGAGACAGAACCACCTGGTGGATTAGTCACTTGGGGTGTTACGGTAAGCATATTGGATTGTTGTGTAAAGGTGATGGTCGCGGTATGAGTTGAAGTGACGTTGGTGATCGTCCAGGTAGTACCTGATACCACCGAGACACTACTACTTGATAGAGTTCCTTCGGAGACCGTAGCAGTATACCCACTATTGATTGTTACGGTAAAGGTTGCTGTGCCACCGGAGTTGACGGTTTGGCTCGCAGGCGAAACAGAGCCCCCTGCCGGGTTAACGACCGAAGCCGTCACGGTAAAAGTATTGGTTTGTTGTTGTGTGAAGGTGATAGTAGCGGTATGAGTTGAAGTGACGTTGGTGATCGTCCAGGTAGTACCTGATAGAGTGCCTTCAGAGACTGTAGCAGTAAACCCACTATTGATTGTAACGTTAAAGGTCGCTGTGCCACCGTAGCTGACGGTCTGGCTCGTGGGTGAGACAGAACCCCCTGCCGAGTTAACGACCGAGGCCGTCACGGTAACAGTAGTAGGAGTCGAACCTGAAGAATTGATCGTTATCAGCACAACAAGCTGTTCCGCCTGTGTTCCATTGTCACCTTCAAAAACTGCCAGGTAGGAACCGGGAACAACAGGAGAACTCCCACCAGTATTCCATGTAAATGTGCCATTTTGAAAAGTTGCTCCATCTGGATTTTTGTCAGTTGGTTGGTCTGGATTGGTAATCATTAAAGGATTATTAGATAAAGAAGATTTTACCCCAAAGCTTATAATATTACCCTGGGTTGCTGTAATGCTTGCTACCGTTCCACCAGCACTGCAGTTTTGGAGATTATTCAAACTCATTTGCGCCCTGGCACAGACCGGCAATAGCATTAGTAAGGCTATTGCCAAAATGGATCCAATCTTAAGAATCCTTTTCATATGGCTACCTCCTTGTTTTGTGTTCATAAAACTTTTGACAATATCTTGTGTTCTGGTGACGTTATATTACGTAATTTAAAAGCACATTTCGTGCCAAATCCTTGAATTGTTGCCTTTATACACTATTTTGGGTGGTTTGTCAATAAGATTTTGAAAATATTATATTTTTTAAATTTTGTAGAAGAGAATTTCTCCCTTCAGGATTACACCCAGGGCATCCCGAGAGGAAATTTAACAACAAATTACAACTTTTTTCAAAATTGGAGTAATTTTTTTGACATCTGAGTTTTGCCTTCTTTTTCCTGTTACCCTCCTTGATTCAGTACAGGGAAGAGGTGAATAAAATTGTCCATTGTTTTGGAAAAAGGTAAATTTTTTGCCAGCTTATTAATCTTCCTTTATATGGGAAAAGGTTTTTTATATTTTTTTATAATACAAATTCTATCATTTTGCACATTAAAAAAAATCTGTAATTTCAAAAAGTTGTTGACTAATCATCCAAAAAATGTAAAATTGAGTAAGTTCTAAGAATAAGTGGCATGAATTGTGCTATAAAATCCGATGGATAAGTATTCAGGAAAGGGGAAAGCGTGATGAAAAAGGTCTGGTTTTTAGTCTTTTCTTTCATTTTTTTCACCCTTCTTTTATCCTCCCCCATTCTTTCTATTGCAGATGATCCCAATGAAGTTGCTTATCAAAATAGATATTCCCTTAAGTCAGGGACCATATTAAACAGTGAGGGAGAGGGTGACTGTCTTATATTCCCATACTATGATGTGAGAACGATTGATGGAAAGCATCAGATCACCGAATTTCACATTCAGAATGTTGGTGAATATGGCATTGCTGCGAAGCTCCGGGTCAGGGAGTGGTCCCGAGGAAGAGAAGTGTTTTCTAAAGACATATGGATCCCCTCAAACGGTGTCTGGACGGGTACCATTGTGATCAGCGATGATGGGACAAATGCAGTGTTGACGAGTTCGGACCATGTGATCTTGCGTTATGACTCCAGTTTCTTTTATCTCTCAAATCCTTTATCAGATGGCTCTCTTTTTTCGACGAAGTACATCCGCAAAAATAATGGGGAATCAACTTTATATGGTTATATCGAGGTGATCGGTGAAGAGAAGACCTCACCTGGAAGCGTGACAGGGAAGGTGGGTAGGCTTGCAAAAAGCGAGAGGGATTGTCCCAATACACTAAAGGGAAAGACGGTCATCCGTCGGGTTGAAGATGAGGTTTCCATGGGATATGACGCTGCGGCGATTGGAAACTTCAGTCGAGGCCAAGGTTCATTATTTCGATCTGTCGGAAGCACTTTCCCACGTCTCGATAGAGGTGAGGATGCGCTTGATCAATCGGAATTTCAACTTTCAAAGTGTGAAATAAGAGGGTCTTATTCCCTGGACCCTTCCACTCAGAGCCGGACCAGTATGATTGTCACTTTTCCAACGAAACTTTTTCATTACAGAAATGGGAATCGGATCAATCATGTCGATAATCCCTTCGAGACCCCGAAAGAAATGGGAGGCGAGATCGTCGGGGTCACACTTTCTGAGGAAGGGGAAAAAATAGCCGATTCAGAAATAGATTTACCATTTTCAGTCAACGTGATCGGTCTTTATAAAGAGGACAGCGGAAGTTTGACAGGAATCGACAATGTATCTCTGCCAACAGGACCCTCTGAACTCGGTGAAGCAATGCTAACCTCTGATAGCCTCTCACAGAGGTTTCTGATTCAAGATTTTGAAAACTATTTCGAACCGAATCAGGGAAAATTCACGATGTACAAGGGGTTGCCCGCAGTGGGCCTGATCCTCCAGGAATCTCAAAACTCTGGCACACTGGATGTCACCATCACCCCGGTTGGTTATAGCCGTTGTTTTACACCATCTAATGTGGAGGTGATTTTCACTCCAGCGGTACCCAGCGGACCCACTTCCGGTATCATCGGAACGAGTTATTCCTTTACGGCAAGTGGAGCTTCATCCAGTCTTGGTCACGATATTCAATATTTCTTTGATTGGGGTGATGGGACGAACTCGGATTGGCTGCCTGTGGGGACCATCAGTGCCTCTACCGATCCGACCCAGACGTGGACAACAGGAGGGGTCTTTGCAGTTAAGGTTGGGGCAAGGTGTGCGACGCATACGGGGGTTGTCTCGAAATGGTCGAATGGACTGGTAGTGACAATTGAAGCCGTTTCAGCCCCAACAGTATTGACCGGGCCTGTCTCGGGAATGCCTGACCAGAGTTATACCTACACGGCGAGTGGGGCAGTCTCTAATGCAGGGCATTCTTTGGAATACCAATTTGACTGGAACGGTGATGGTAGTACGGATCTATCCCCGTGGGGTTCTTCCACCCAATCCAAAACCTGGACAACAGGAGGGGTCTTTACGGTTAGGGCAAGGGCCAGATGTGATACTCATACGAATACTATCTCAAACTGGTCGAATGGATTAACTGTAAGTATTGGGATGGAGACAGTGTCCGTTCCAACTACACCGACTGGTCCTTCTTTTGGGGTCGTTAACAACTACAGTCAAACTGAGTACCCATTCAATAAGAGTTATAGCTTCATCACAGGTGGATCTACCTCGAGTCTGGGCCATCCCATTCAATACCAGATCGACTGGGGAGACGGGACCAACTCTGGCTGGCTGCCTGCGCAACCAACCATGACAATCAGTGCTTCTAAGACCTGGACCAAAGGAGGGGTGTTTACCCTTAAGGCGACGGCACGATGTGCCACCCATACTGACGTTGTGTCCAAGCCGTCGAGTGGACTCGTGGTTACTGTAGAAGAGGTATCTCCACCGAACATGCTGAGCGGGCCTGCAACTGGTTTGCCCAATACACAGTATACCTTTTCAACCGGAGGTGCCTTCTCCAACCTTGGACATCAGGTCCAATACTTCTTTGATTGGGGCGATAATACAAACTCGGGCTGGCTTGCGGTCGGGACAACAACAGCCACAAAGGCCTGGTCTCCTGGGAATCCTGACAACAAAGGGGTTTACTCTATTCAGGCAAGAGCCAGATGTGCCACAGATCTTCTTGCAGTTTCAGTCTGGACATGGCAGCTCAAATTCGTGATTGAATGGATCTCCGCTCCCACGACACCAGTTTCAGTAGGTCCTAATGATCCTAATAAGGGGCAGCCTGGTCAGAGTTTTACCTTTTCGACTGGAAATGCCTTTTCCAGCGTTGGCGATTCTGTCGAGTACCAATTTGATTGGAAAGGTGATGGTGTTACGGACCTTTCTGCATGGGGATCTGACACCCAATCAAAGGCCTTTACAGCCGGAGGAACGTACTCTGTGAGGGCAAGGGCTCGATGCGTAACGCATACCTCCATCGTTTCAGACTGGTCGTCTGCGCTCGCTGTCAAAATTGAGCAGATAACGGTTTCGACTCCTTCGGGACCAACTTCACCAACCCTGAACACCCCATGCACGTATACCGCCAGTGGTAGCTCGAACATTGGTGATCCGGTCCAGATTCGTTTCGCTTTTTCTGATGGAAGTGATTCAGGCTGGCTTCCGGTAGGTACAACCAATTGCCAAAAATCGTGGACCTCGGGTGGATCTTTTACAGTCATGGCAAAGGCCAGATGTGCTACACACATCAGCAACGAATCAGCCTGGTCAGCTGCACTTGCGGTTACGGTGAGCAAAGCCACTCAGACGATTACTTTCGGGCCACTTGCCAACAAGACTTATGGCGATCCTCCGTTTGATGTGAGTGCCACAGCCTCCTCGGGCCTGCCGGTGAGTTTCATTATTTCCTCCGGTCCCGCAACGATCGTAGGGAACACGGTGACAATCACCGGGGCTGGAACGGTTACTGTCACAGCCTCTCAACCCGGTGACGCGAATTACAACGCGGCACCCGATGTCAATCGGTCCTTCACGGTGAACAACCCTGCACCGACTACCACCGGCATCTCGCCGACGAGCAAGACGGCCGGCGATCCGGCGTTTAGCCTGACGGTGAACGGTGGGAACTTCGTGTCGAATTCGGTGGTGCGGTTTAATGGAACGGACCGGACCACGACCTTTGTCAACGGCACGCAACTCGCTGCTGCCATTCTGATCAATGATCTAGCCACGGGGGGGACATTCAGCATCACGGTCTTCAACCCTTTGCCGGGCGGGGGAACCTCGAACGCCCAGCCCTTCACGGTGAATAACCCCGTGCCGACTACCACCAGCATCTCGCCGACGAATAAGAATGCCGGCGATCCGGCCTTTAGCCTGACGGTGAACGGTGGGAACTTCGTGTCGACTTCGGTGGTGCGGTTTAATGGATCGAACCGGACCACGACCTTTGTCGGCGCCACGGAGCTCACTGCTGCGATTCCGGCCACCGACCTAACCACGGCGGGGACGTTCAGCATCACGGTCTTCAACCCTTTGCCGGGCGGGGGACCCTCGAACGCCCAGACCTTCACGGTTAATCCTTAATTTGATCTTCAATACAGATTACTTCAAAGAGGAGTCCATTATTATGGACTCCTCTTTTTTTCAATTGAAATCTTTTAACTGAGAATTCTTGTGCTCGTTTAAACTGGAGGATGATGGGTATTAATAATTGCAGACAAATCATTGGGGTAATCAGAGAATAGTGATGAGCATTTTATCCAAATAGAGCTCTGATCCTTGACAACGAGAGGGTAACTTTTTATGATAATTGAATAAAAATTGCCATCCAACAAACTTATCCCAAAGGCAATGGATGACCGGAAGTAAAATGAAAGCGATAATTCCAAGAAGATTTTAGGCCGGGGTATTCCTTGATCAATTTTGTCTGAAAGGAGCTGAAAATGAAGAAGATGGTCTTATATTCGGTAGTCATTTTCATAATAACCGGGTTA
>Ga0315280_10006574_pt1 | contig 16000 bp, 10 predicted proteins | sample YL17G06_40_MG_FD_203697 | JGI IMG/M metagenome (GOLD analysis project Ga0315280, IMG submission 203697) | Sediment microbial communities from Yellowstone Lake, YNP, Wyoming, USA - YL17G06_40 | ecosystem: Environmental > Aquatic > Freshwater > Lake > Sediment | place: USA: Wyoming | collected... | reverse complement strand
GTCTGGATCGACGACGTGACGGTGCAAGCGAAGCGCTTCGATTTCGGCGAAGACCCGAAATGGGACGCCCTGAACAACCGCCGCACCTACGCGACCACAAACACGCGGCCGCGGTTCGACTTCGGCTGGAGCCCGACGCACCTGGCGGGCGGCAAGGCGGCGGGCGAGCTGGGGGGGCTGATCTTCCGCGGCGACTGCCGCTACCCGCGGACCCTGGCGGCCTACGGTGCCCGGCTGAAAACGCTTTCCCTCAACACGCCGCTTGTCGCCCGCGGCAAGCTGAGCATGATTCGCGGGGTGACCGACAGCACGGCGTCCATCGGCTTCTACAACTCGACCTTTAGCCTCCGCTCCAACCCCGCGCAAGACCAAAGCATTCCGATGGACTACCTGGGCATCAATATCGAGGGGCCTTCCTCCGAAGGCTTCTTCTTCTACCCGGTCTACCGAGTCCATGGCCAGCTCGCCAAGGCCCCCGAGCTCAGATCGGGCAAGGCCCCGCGGATCTACCCGGATCGCAAGGTCCGCGACTGGTCGCTTAAGTACGATCCCGCCGGGGCCGGCGGCCGCGGCCAGATCACCGTCGCCCTGGACGGCCAGACCTGCACCCTGGACCTGGGAGCGGGGGCCAAGGCGATCGGCGCCACGTTCGACCGCTTCGGCATCTGCACCACCTGGATCGACGGCAACAGCGTGACGGTGTTCTTCGACGATGTCCAGTACACCGCCGAACCGTAAGACTCCTCAGGAGGTCATCATGCACCGTGTCACTTCACCGGGGCGGAAGGAATGTTCGGGCTTCTGGGATTGACCGTAATCGTCCGTCCCGAAGGGGAGACCACGAGGTCCATATCCTCCATGGGAATCGCACCGAGCAGCACCGACTCGCCAACGACCAATGCCCCGGTGAAGCACGTCCGGTTTTCGAACTCGATCTGGATGGGACCGACGTAGGGAACAACGTGAGAGCGCTCGTCTGCCGTGGTCACCTCCCGTTTCTCGATCTCCGGGAGCTGTAGTTGCACGGCAACGCGCTCCGGGATGCAGATCGTCATCGCCCCCGTGTCCACCATCGCGCGGACCGCCATTGCCTTCAGCTTGGGTTTCCTCGGATTGGAGAGCCTGATGTCTGCGTGAACCATGCCCACGGTCGGCACCCCTTTTTCGTTCCCGCAACCATACCATCCGTGATGATCAATCTGCTCCCCCATGCCGTTCCAGGTCGGCGCGGCTGAGCGTTTTCTGGCGCCGACGCTCGACAATGAGCCGCCAGAATTCGTCGCTGCTCCCCAGTTGCACCTGTTCCTCGTCCAAGCCTTCAACCCCAATAACGAGGGCCACGGGAACGCCGTCGCGGGTAACGACAACTCGATCACCTTGCGCCTCGCGAACACAGCTATCCAGCGTTGCCTGTTCCAGGACGACCGTTTTCACAGGATTTCCTCCGTAGCAGTGTCGGGACGCTTCCGCCGCATGGCCGCGAGATCCCCGGCGACCCCTGCGGCGTATTCGATCGTGAACATCACTCATCCGACGGGCGACTGCAGCCAAACGGCAAGACGTTCCGAACAGCGGCCTTACCAGCCCCTTACCGCTGTTAGTCTACCCCTGCCGGGGTCTCCTCGTCAATGGGACGAGTGAGGGTCACGCGCTAGGACATTCAATTTGAGGCTTGTCTCGCACCGCAGCCAAGGGTATTGTAAGCCCCATGCCGAGAACTCCCTGCCTCCAGTCCGCCGGCGACGTTTGCCCCGTCATGTTCAGGTCCCCCATGCGACTCTCGATCATCCGCAAGAGCTTGTTGGGTTGGTGTGCGACCGCGTGCCTGGCCGCCTGGATCGCGTCTGTCGGAAGTCCGGCGCAAGCTGGGGAGAAGCCGGCGTGGGCGGTGCCGACGTTCGAGTGCCTGGGGCTGTACTACCCAAGCGACGCCGAGCGCGGCGCGTGCAAGGTCCAGTACCGGCGGGCCGACGAGCCGTCGTGGCACGACGCCCTGCCGCTGGTCTTCGACCGACTGGACCGGCACTATCGCGGGAGCCTGGTGGGACTCAAGCCCGACACGGAGTATCTCATCCGCCTCTCGTGCGGCGGCCGGACGGCGGAGTTCTCGGGCCGCACGCGAAGCGAGCGATTCCCCATCGGCAAGACGACGCACCTCGCCGGCGGCGAGATGGACAAGCCTTTGCGGATCACGGAGCCGGGCACCGCCGGTGCCTGGCACCTCGTGACCCCCGCACCGGGGACGAAGACGGTCGTGGACGTGTTCAACCTGCACGACTACTGCATCGAGGTCGCGGCCGACTACGTCATCCTCCGCGGGCTGGAGCTGAAAAACGCCGGCCAGCACGCGGTGCTCATCCGCAAGGGCGTGCAGAACGTGGTCGTGGAGGACTGCCGCATGACCCGCTGGGGCCGGATCGGGGGAGCCAGGGTCTGGGGCGTCTTTCACGGCTCCGACAGCGCCATCTACGCTGAGGCCGGCGCGGGCGGGTTGGTCCTCCAGCGAAACTTGATCGAGCACCCGCGCGGCGGCTCCAACGATTGGGAGTCGGGCCATCCCGACGGCCCCCAGGGGATCTCCCTGATAAACTCCTCCGGGGAAAACATCATCCGCTACAACGAGATCCGCTCCACCGAGGACCACGGCTACAACGACGGGATCGGCGGCGGCAGCAACAACAGCTTCGCCGGCAGCCCGAACCGCGACTCCGACATCCAGGGCAACGTCATCACCCATTGCTGGGACGACGCCATCGAGAGCGAAGGGGCCAACCAGAACGTCCGCATTTGGGGTAACTACCTCGACAAGACGTTCGTGTTCGTGGCCACGGCGGTCACGTCCAAGGGGCCGCTCTACATCTACCGCAACGTGTTTGCCGAGAGCCGCATCTCGCACCAGGACCCCGGCGGCGGGATGATCATCAAGACCGGCGGCAGCGGGAGGTTCCTCACTGTGGACGGCCGGCAGGTCCCCAGCGACGCCGGGCGGCGATATATCTTCCACAACACCGCCCTCCAGCCCCGCGGCGCGCTGGACGTCTTCAGCGGCCACGGGGTCTCGAACGCGGTCTCGCGGAACAACATCTTCCGCGTCCGCGGCCACACCTACCCTGCCCGCGCCGGCGACGGCCCTCCCAACGACTTCCGCAACGACCTGACGAGCGGCTACCTGGCCGGCGGGTTCGTCCGCGCCATGTTCGTCCCCTCCGACCGCCCGGAATGGTTCCTGGCGCCGACGGTCCCAGCGATCAAGTGGGGGCGGATCGAGTATGCGCGGAGCGGAAAGGACTTCGCGATCACCGACCCGCTCGTCCAGGTCCCCAACCCGGCGATCGACAAGGGGGAGCGCCTGCCGGGGTTCAACGACGACTACCAGGGGGCGGCGCCGGACATCGGCGCGTTTGAGAACGGCAATCCGCCGCTGCGCTTCGGCCGCGAGGCGGCGCCCGGCTTCACCCGCGCCCCGTGGGAAAGGTACTGAGGCACCGGTTCTACTTCCCGCCCGCTTCCAGATGGGCGGCGCCGCCCGGGGGAATCTGGTCCGGCCCGACCACCCACGGGACCTCCAAACCCGTGCGAGACGCGGTGGCGATCCCGTGGACGGGTTTTCTCCGTCCCCATATCGACGCAGTGCAAAAACCCGGCCGTCCCACCGAGGTTAGTCATAGGGGCATCCCCCAAGATTTCTCCGCATGTGACTTGCCAAGTCGCCAATCCTTGGTACATTAAGATCGTGCTCTTTGGGCCCTTCTGCCACTTTGAGTTTGCCCCCGCGGGCCCTTTGCGGTTCTGACTGTTCGCGCCGGTCCTTGCTCGGCTGTTGTCAGGGGGGAACAAGTCATGCTTGGCAAAAACTCGTTAAGATACGGGGGGCGGAAAATGGGTAGGTAGAAGACGCAAGAGGCCCTCGCCGGCGCCGCGGTTCCGCCGGCTGGCGATGCCGGAAAGCCTGGAAATCCGCGCCACGCCGGGCGGCAGCGTGCTGGAAATCCTCCTGGGAGCGCCCCTCTTGGCGCCTTTTCTGGGCTCGGTGTGGGCCGACTCCAACCCGCTGGGGAGCGACGAATTGCCGGGCCTCTCGTTGCGGAACAAGGATCGCCTGAGGGCCTTCGGGGAGCTGCGTCGGGACTCGTTTGCCTTCGATCAGGTCTTGGGCGAGGTGCGAAGCGTGCTGCAGATCGCCTCGGCAGACCGCGTGATGACCGGACTTTATGTCGACACGGCCAGGAGCCGCATCGGCACGGTCGCTGACGCGCTCTGGAAATCGGACAGTACGACCTTGAGTTCCCGCGAGTTCCTCAGCGACCTCTGGTGGGTGGATGAGTTGTTCACGTCGCTGGCCCGGTCGGGCGGGCTGCGGGTGTCGGGGCTCGGGGAGCTTCCTCTGGAGGGTGATGACCCCGACGCCCTCGCCGCGATGGACTACGGCGCCCGCCGGCCCAACTACCCGCCGGTCGCCAACGACGATTACTACTCGACCAAGCACGACGTGGCGCTCAACGTCTCGCCGCCGGGGGTGATGAGCAACGACTATGACTACGACTACGACCCCCTCTCGACCTCGCTCGTGAGCGGCCCGTCGCACGCCGCCTCGTTCACGTTCAACTCCAACGGCTCGTTCAGCTATACGCCGGCGTATCATTACGTCGGCGGGGACAGTTTTGCATATCGGCTGAGCGACGGCCACTTCACCGACGACGCCACGGTGTCGATCAACGTCTACGACAACGCGCCGGTGGCCAATAGCGACTACTACTCGACCAAGCACGACGTGACGCTGACCGTTGCGGCCCCCGGGGTGCTGAGCAACGACTACGATTGCGACTACGACCCCGATCACCGCCTCGGTCGTGAGCGGGCCCTCGCATGCGGCGTCGTTCGAGCTCAACTCCAACGGCAGCTTCAGCTACACCCCGGCGTATCACTATGTGGGCGTGGACAGCTTCACCTACAAGGCCAGCGACGGGATCGCCGACAGCAACACCGTGACGGTCTCGATCAACGTGTACAACAACGCGCCCGTGGGCAGCAACGATTACTACTCGACCAAGCACGACGTGGCGCTGACCGTTACGGCCCCTGGGGTGATGGGCAACGACTACGATTGCGACTACGACCCGATCGCCGCCTCGGTCGTGAGCGGGCCGTCGCACGCCGGGTCCTTCCAGTTCGACTCCAACGGCAGCTTCACCTACACCCCGGCGTATCACTATGTGGGCGTGGACAGCTTCACCTATAAGGCCAGCGACGGCATCGCGGACAGCAACACGGTGACCGTCTCGATCAACGTCTACAACAACGCGCCGCTGGCCAACAACGATTACTACTCCACCAAACATGATACGACGCTGACGGTTACGGCCCCTGGGGTGATGAGCAACGACTACGATTGCGACTACGACCCGATCACCGCCTCGGTCGTGAGCGGGCCCTCGCATGCGGCGTGGTTCGAGCTCAACTCCAACGGCAGCTTCACGTACACCCCGGCCTATCACTACGTCGGCGACGACACGTTCACCTACAAGGCGAGCGACGGAATCGCCGACAGCAGCACGGTGACCGTGACGATCAACGTGTACAACAATCCACCGGTTGCCGTGAATCCGGACGGGCCGTATTACGTTGCGTTTGTTGACGATACGGCCACGCCGCTGATTGTCGATGCACCGGGAGTGCTGGGCAATGACTACGATCCCGACGGGGATTACCCGCTCGTCGCGATACGCTATTCCGACCCCTTGCACGGGACGCTGGAATACTTCAACCCAAATGGTTCGTTCAAGTATGTCCCCGGCCCAACCTTCGCAAGTGAGGATAGCTTCGAGTACCTGGCAAACGACGGGATCACCAACAGCATGTTCACTGCCACGGTTCAAATCAGGAAGTTCTACGTCGACCTCAGAATCTACGACGGCCAGGACGGCCCGCAGATTCCTTACCCCCAAGAGGAGTCGCGGGGGGCGTTCACGGTGGCAAATAAGAACGACACGGACGGCGACGGCGTTACTGATAATGTCGATGCGGACGGCGTGATTGCGACTCCGGCGGGCCGAAACGAAGTAGACCTGATGCGACTGGACATCGCCCGACCGTACGTGGGCTTCGAGGGCACGATGACCTTGCACGTTCCTTCGGGCCAGGTCATCCTCTGGCAAGAATCGACGAAGGTGAACCGGCTGCCGGTTGACGATGGCGGCTATATCCAGTTTACGAATGCCGATTTCCCGCCGACGGGCGATAGCAAGACCGTGTGGGCTGAGGTGTTCTCGGCCAGCGCGTCAGTCCGCGATATCTCCATGGTGCTTTCGTACCGCGCCTATACGGACACGGTCACCGCCACCGGCGTGTGGGCGACTTTGACAGCAGTCGAGCATGACACGAGGACCGCAAACGAATTGTTCGCACAGGGGACACCCTGGGAAAGCATGCCGGCGCCAAACCCTAAGAACTGGGTGGAGGCTTACGGCGGAACTGGATTGCGCCCGGTCGATCTTGCCTACGGTGTGGCCAATGGAATCGCGATGCGCTTTACTGTGCAACCAACAGACGCCGTGAGCGAGCCGAACCTATACTTTGATATCACCCGGCGGGCAAACACGAACACGCAGGTATTGGACGCACTTGGTGGAGTGCTCGCGCAAGTCATCGAGCCTTTCCCGTTACGGAACGAATGGAGTAACGATGATCCCAGCGACAATGACGAGAGCCCCGCGCCAGATTCCGAAGGCCGGATGTTCTCCTTTGATGCCCCCGGGTACAACACGGCATTTCCGCCCCTAGGGGGGCAAACCCTCATCTACCGCGGCTCGTTTGAGGAGTTCTTGCGCGTGGGCATTCGCACGCCCGCCGAGGGAGAAGGCGAAAAAGGAAGCCGCGCTTCCGACCTGTTTGAATGGCACACCCTGCACCGGTGCGAGAAGGATCAGAACGGACGTTGGGCTCGGACGACGGGTGACCAGGCGGAGAGCGACGTTAACCAAGTTGAGCCTGGGCCTATCAACCCGTAGTCTGTTTGCTTGGAGGTGTTGCGATGAAACGCGGCCTAAGAACTCTGGCGTTCACCATAGCATGCGCGTTTGTGTGTCTTTTGGGAGCCGTTGCCAAGGACACATCGACGGCCGATTCGCAGCTCGCGCGAAGGCTGACCTCGCCCAACGGGCACGAGAGGCAAGTGGCGCATTCATCATTGAGGGCCCAACGCCGCGACACGATTGACGCATTGCTGGCAGCCGCACGCTCGGCAAGCGCGGATCCGCGCCTCGATTACGCGAAGGTCGAAGCCATCGAGACGCTCGGGAGGTACCGCGCCAGCGAAGCGTGCGGGTACCTTGTCGAAGAGATCGAGTATCACGCGCCTGTTTTTGTGCTCTCTCCACACCCTTTGAACGGGTATCCGGCAGCCCAGTCCTTGGTTCGGATCGGGAATCCGGCGATCGAGGCAATCCTTGATCGCCTTGGCAAACGAGCGACTGATAAGCAATTGAGAATCTCCGCGTTTGTCATCGAACTTGTCGATGGCAAAGAGCTCGGCTTGGCGCGCCTGGAGATCGCGCTGGCGAGAGCAGAGGCCCGCCTCGCAAAGGGAAGCCTTTCTGCCGCCACGGAGCGCGAAAACCTCACTCGCTTGGTTCACCTGTTCCGCTCAATCGATTTCCGCGACCCGAAGGAATCGCCCTCGCTAGGAAAGCGAGCTGAATGACCGAAGCGGACGAAAGGCGCGCGGGTGCCACTGCTGGCTTGTCCAGCAGTGCCACCCAGCCGGACGTGTCGGCAACGACTATTCGCTATTCAAGCTCTGCCCCAACTGCTCCCGCTTCAACGAGTCTTGGCCGGCGGCGAGGACATCGAGGATTCGCTCCACGTCGAACACGCAGCCGCCCCAGGTGCCGCCGCCGATCTGCTGCAGGGCGGCCCAGAGGCGGGTCTCGTCGGGAAGTTGCGGGTCGGGCGATAAATCGGGATGAGGAGGGCGGGTGGACAAGACGCGGGCGGCTTCCTCGGCGTTGAATTGGCGGCCCGGCTCGCCTACCAGGTCCACGCTCCCTTCCAGCTTCTTGCGGTCGATGACGATCCGCACCAGGTCGCCGTCGCGGAGCTTGCCGATCGGGCCGCCGGCCAGGGCTTCGGGCCCGACCAGGCCGATGCACGCGCCCGTGCTCACCCCGGAGAACCGGGCGTCGGTTACCACGGCCACCTCGTGGCCCCAGGAAAGATAGCGCAATGCGGCGGTGATCTGGTAGATTTCCTCCATACCCGAGCCCAAGGGGCCCCGGCCGACGAGCACCAGCACGTCGCCCGGTTGGATCGGGCGGGCGCCCTGGCCCTTGATGGCCGCGATGGCGTCGGTCTCGCGGCAGAAGACCTTCACCGGGCCGGTCTTGCGGTACACGCCGTCGGGGTCGAGCACGCGGCGGTCGATCGCCGTGCTCTTGATCGCCGAGCCTTCCGGCGCCAGGTTGCCGCGGGGAAAGCAGACGGTGCTGGTCACGCCCAGTTGGTTGGCCCGCTCGGGCGTGAAGATCACCTCCTCGGGGTCCACACCATCGCACTCCCGCAGGCGGCTGCGGAGGGCTTCCCGCCGCGGGGAGCCTTCCCACCACTGGAGCACTTCCCCCAGCGTGTGGCCGGTGATCGTGAGGGCGTCCAGGTCCAATAGCTCCATTTCCCGCAGCCGCAGCATGACCTCCGGCACGCCCCCGGCGAGGTACGCGCGGATCGTGGGGTGATTGGCTGGGCCGTTGGGCAGAACGTCGACCAGCCGGGGCACGCGACGATTGATCTCGGTCCAGTCCTCGATCGTGGGCCGCCCGAGTCGGGCGGCATGGGCGATCGCCGGCAGGTGCAGCAGCAGGTTCGTCGAGCCGCCAAAGGCCGCGTGTACGACCATCGCGTTGCGGATCGACGCGCCGGTGATGATGTCGGCCGTGCGCAGCCCCTTGGCCGAAAGCGACATGAGGGCCGCGGCGCTCCGCCGGGCGATGTTGAGCCAGATCGGTTGGCCCGAGGGAACCAGCGCCGAGTGCGGCAGGGCCAGCCCGAGGGCTTCCCCGACTACCTGCGCGCTGGCCGCCGTGCCGAGGAAATGGCATCCCCCGCCCGGCGACGCGCACACCCGGCATCCCCGCTCGCAGGCCTCCTCCAAGGTCAACTCCCCGCGTGCAAATCGGGCCCCAATCGATTGGACCTTGGCGGTGTCCTCGCCGTCGGTGGGCGGGAGGGTGACTCCGCCGGGCACGAGCACGCAGGGCAAACGCCGGAAGCTGACCAGGGCCATGATCATCGCCGGCAGGCCCTTGTCGCAGGTGGCCACGCCGAGGATACCCCGGGCGGTAGGGATCGAGCGGGCCTGCCGGCGGAAGATCGCCGCGGCGTCGTTGCGGTAGGCGAGGCTGTCGAACATCCCCGGCGTGCCTTGGGTGCGGCCGTCGCAGGGATCGGTGCAGTGGCCGGCGTAGGGGACCGCCCCGGCCTGCTTGAGCTCCTCGGCCGCGGCGGCCACGGCCAGCCCCAGCTCCCAATGCCCGGTGTGATACCCCAGGGCCACCGGCGTGCCGTCGTCGCGGCGAAGCCCGCCGAGGGTGGTGAGGATCACGAACTGCGGGCCGGCGAGGGCCGACGGCTCCCAGCCCATGCCCGCGTCTTCGGTCATGCCGAAGGCGTCGCCGCTGGGCCGATGGCGGAGCATCTCGGCCGACAGGGGCAGCTTGCCCCGCGGGCCGGGGCCGCACGTGGTCACCTGGTACAAGGCGGGATCGCCGGAGTCGAGGATCTTCGAGTCAAGGATCTTCATGGACGTACTCAATGGGGCGTGTGGGAAAGCGTGTACCCTCCGTTGTACATCACCCACGGCACGCCGGGCAACCGGTGGGAACTCGCGGCGTCGCGCTCGGCGCGGGTCTCCCGACGCGCTCGGCGCGGGTCTCCCGACCCCGCCGTGCTCGGCGCGGGGGCTGACCGCGGGTACCTCACCATCTTGCTGAAAGCGACCCTGAGCGGAACCCACGACTCCGAGGCCGGACAAGCGATCAAAGAACATTGACGGGAGTCATTCGCCGCGGTAAGATCGGGCGGCCACAAGAGGCTTGGGGCTGCTCGCAGGGTGCGGACTGGTGTAGTTGCTCGGGTGACGGGGAGGCGGAAGAATGGGGCTGCACTACCTGTCTTTGCTAGCGGGACTGGCGATTGTCGCTGCTTGGCTCGTCCTATGCTTCTTGGTCGGATGGTTGGCAACATCGTACCAGCGATCAGGGGGTGCTTGGTTCGTACTCGCAATCCTATTCAGTCCGTTGGTAGCGTTCGTCTTCTTGTTGGTGGCCAACGTCCCACATGCCGCCGTTGTTCGCAGAGAGAAAGAAGAACGGGTTCGCCGGGAACACCCTGAACGGGCTGATGTCCGTGACGTGGCTCTGAGCGAGCTTGTGTGTCCAAAATGCGGTGCCACCGTCAATCCTGCCACCGGCGACGGTCTCCATTCTCCAGCGGACGAGCCTTGGATGTTGATCTGTAACCAGTGCGGGACGGAGATCGAGCCGTAAGCCAGCTTGCCTGAACGAAGTCAATGGGTGCTCGTTTTGCCGGTTCGGGGAGACCTCTGCTCAGGCGGTCGGCGGGGTCAGGAGACCCGCGCCGAGCGCAACCGAACCACGCCGACTCGCTGGCCCAAGCATGCCAGCCCCGTCGGGTGGGCATCGCCCGCCACCGGTCGATATTTACGCGCGGCAGTGCGCAAGCGGTGCGCAAAGCCCACCCTACGTGGAAGCGGCCAGGCGGCGCTTGCACTCTTCGAGGACATCGACGGTGCGGGTGCAGCCGAAGCGGGTGACGCCGATCGCGCGGACCGCCAGGGCCGCGTCGAGGTCGCGGATACCGCCGGCCGCCTTGACCTGGACGTGCGGCGGGGAGTGCTTGCGCATCAGCTTCAGGTCCTCGATCGTCGCGCCGCCGCTGCCGTAGCCGGTCGAGGTCTTCACCCAATCGGCCCCCAGCTCGCCGCAGATCTCGCACAATCGGATCTTGTGCTCGTCGCGAAGATAGCAGTTCTCGAAGATCACCTTGACCTTCCGGCCGCGGGCGTGGGCCGGGTCGATGACCGCCTGGATGTCCTGGCGGACATAGTCCCAGTCGCCGCTTAGGACCTTGCTGATGTTGACGACCATGTCGAGCTCTTCACCGCCGTCGTCGAGGGCCCGAAGGGCCTCGGCAACCTTGACCGCGGTGGTGTGGCCGCCGTGGGGGAAGCCGATCGTGGTGCCGGGCTTGACCAACGTCCCCTGGAGTAGCTCCGCGCACCGCTTCAGGTAGTACGGCAGGATGCAGACGCTGGCCACGTCGTAGTCGCGGGCGACGTGGATGCCCTTTTCCAGGTCCTCCGTGGTCAGCGTGGGATTGAGCAGCGAGTGGTCGATCATCTTGGCGATCTGCTGGGTGGTGTAGTCCATGACGGGGGTGACTCCGGAGAATCGAACGCGGGCCGCAAGCGGCCCCGCTACACGGAAGTTGCACTACTGTTATAAGCGTCGAACGTTATAAGCGTCGCGCGGGATTTGTATGACTCTTCTGAAGATCAGGAATCCTCAAGCAATCCTTGCTGGGCGGCCAGGGCGATTCCGCCGAGGGCCCCGGCGTTGTCGCCCAGGGCGGAGGGGAGCACGGCCACGTCGTCGGTGGGAAACATTCCCACCCGCCGGCGGAGCGTGTCGCGGACCGTGTCGAACAGTAGTTCGCCGATCTGGGCGACGCCTCCGCCCAGGACGACGAGTTCCGGGTGGAGCGTGACGACGACGTTGGCCACTCCGATGCCGAGATAGCCGGCGGCGCGGACGATCGCCTCGCGGACGTTGCCGTCGCCCGCCTCGGCGGCCAGGGCCATCTCCTTGGTCGTCACCCGCGAGGCGTCCCCCTGGACCAGATCATAGAGCTTTGGCGCGAGGCCGCTCTGCAACAGTCGGACTGCTTCGGCGGTGAGGGCGGGCCCGCTGGCCAGGGTCTCCAGGCAGCCCCGGTTGCCGCAGCCGCAGCGGGGGCCGTCGGGGAGGATCGTGTGGTGGCCCAGCTCACCGGCCGCTCCCAGGGGCCCCAAGCGGAGCTTGCCGTCGACCACGATCCCGCCGCCGATGCCCGTGCCGAGGGCGAAGAAGGCCATCGTGCGGGCCGCTTTGCCGCGGCCAAAGGTGAGCTCGCCCAAGGTCGCCGCGCGGACGTCGTTGAGCAAGTAAACCGGGCAGCCGAGCCGGGGGGCGAGAACGTCGCGGACCGGCACGTCCCGCCACTGGGTCGGCAGGTTGGGCAAGAACCGGGTGGTCCCCTTGCGGCGATCCACGAGCCCCGGGATCGCCATGCCGAGGGCCTGCGGCTTCCCGGGCAATTGCAGCGACATCTCTTCGACCAGCCCGGCGATCCGCTCCAGGACTGCTTGCGGCCCTTCGTGCGAGAGGGTCGGCACCGATCGGGTCGAGAGCGGGGAGCCGTCCTCGCCGGCGAGCATGCCCTTGATGTTGGTCCCGCCGAGGTCGATGCTGGCATACACCGCGGGCATGGGGTGTTTAGTCTTTTCGGGAGCGGCGGATTTCATTGGGGAATCATGGGGCGGAGGAACTGGCCGCTGGTGCGCAGCGCCTGCTTGCGGGCCTCCAGGGACCCTTCGTAGTCGCGGTCCTCGACCTCGATGCACACCGGCCCGTCGTAGCCGATCTCGACCAGCGCGGCCACGAACCGCGGCCAATCCACTTCGCCCAGCCCGGGGAGCTTGGGGCTGTGGTACTCCAGGGGCGTGGCCAGGATGCCCACGTCATCGAGGCGGTCCCGGTCGATGCGGGCATCCTTGGCGTGGACGTGGAAGATGCGGTCGGCGAACTCCCGCAGCGGCTTGAGGTAGTCCATCCGCTGCCACACCAGGTGGGAGGGATCGTAGTTGAGGCCGAAGTTCTCGTTGGGGATTTCCGCGAACAATCGCCGCCAGATGGCCGGCGAGTGGGCGAGGTTCTTCCCGCCGGGCCACTCGCTCGCCGTGAAGTACATCGGGCAGTTTTCGATGCCGATGCGGACGCCGTGGTCCTCGGCGAAGCCGACCAGCGGCGGCCAGACCTCTTTGAGCCGCGGCCAGTTCTCATCGATCGATTTCCGCCAGTCGCGGCCGATGAAGGTGTTCACCTGGCGGATGCCCAACAGGTGGGCCGCCAGGATGACCCGCTTCAGATGTTGGATGAACTGCGTGGCTTCGCCTTGGACGGGGGTGAGCGGATTGGGGTAGTATCCCAGCCCGCTGATGCCCACGCCCAGCGAGCCCAGCCGGTCGCGGACCCTCGCGGCGTCGGAGCGGCCGAACTGGGCGACGTCGACGTGGGTCACGCCGGCGTAGCGGCGGTCGGCCTTACCCACCGGCCAGCACATCAGCTCGACGCACTGGAAGTTCTCGGCGGCGGCAAAGCCGGCGACCTCGTCCAGGGAAAGGTCGGGAAGGATCGCACTGACGAAACCGAGTTTCATGGCAAGGCCTCCGGGACCGTGATCCAGCGCTCGTGGCGATGGCTCTGGAGAATCGCTTCGCAGAGGACGACCTCGCGGTGTCCCTCGGCAAAGGTAGGGAAGGGGGGCGGCGCGGCGAAGTCTCCCGCGGCGACGTACTGGTAGAACGCGCGGAAACACTGCTTGAAGGTGTCGGGGAATCCCTCGTTGTGGCCGCCGGGATAGTTGATGTAGCCGCGGGCGGTGCTGCCCACGAGGGCCGGGTCGCGGATCAGGCACTCGTTGGGCCGGTCCCGCCGCCCGATCCAGAGTTCGTTGGGCGACTCGCTGTTCCAGGCCAGGGCACACTTAGAGCCGGCGATCTCGTAGCGGATGGAGTTTTTCCGCCCCGCCGTGACTTGGGAGACCCAGAGGCTCCCCCGCCCCCCGCCCTGGAAACGGAAGAGAATGCACGCGAAGTCCTCCGTCGTGATTGCGACCGGCTCGGTTTGGACTTCCGCGGCCAGCTTGCCGGTGAAGGTCTCGACCTCGCCCTTGGGCCGCTTGCGAACGGGGTGCACCGTCTTCAGGTCGGCAAACACCGCCTCGATCCGGAGGCCGGAGATGGAAGTGACCAGGTCCATCCAGTGCGTGCCGATGTCGGCCACGGCGCGGAGCTCGCCCCCCTGGTCGGCTAATACCCGCCAGTTGTAGTCGGTCTCGTAGAACAGCCAGTCCTGGACGTAGCTCCCGTTGATCGCGTAGACCGTGCCGACGTCGCCGCTGCGGACGCGGTCGCGGGCTTCGAGATTCAAGGGATAGAAGCGGATGTTGTAGCAGACTCCCGCGGCGACGTTGGCCGAACGGGCCAGGGCCACCAGCTCCGCGGACTGGGCTGAGTTCATGGCCAGGGGCTTCTCGCACATGACGTGCTTGCCCGCCTTCAGCACCCGCTTGGCGAACTCGTAGTGCAGCACGTTGGGCACCGCCAGGTGGACTGCCGCGACGGAGCCGTCGGCGAGAATCTCGTCGAGACTGCGGTAGGCTTTGGGCAGGCCGAGTTTGGCTTTGGCCGACTCCGACTCGGCCGGATCGCATCCGAGAATGCCGCGGATCGGGATCCCCAGTCGTCGCAGGGCTTCGACGTGGACCGGGCCGATAAACCCAGCCCCGACCACGGCCGCTGCAAGGTCAAGCATGGCAGTTCCTCCGGGGGGTCGTAGTATCGCCCCCATGCTATCGGCCCAAGCGCCCGGCTGTCAACGTCCGGCGGCTGCCTGATTCTGGGAGGGCGGGACGCTTGCCATCTAGGAACGGGATCACCGCCGGCGTTAATCCCGACTGCGGAGGGAAGGTGGGCCCCCGAGAAAACTCTCCCCTCCCCTCCAAGCCGTTCTCCCACGCAGCGAATACTGTTCGGAGGGAGGTGATCCATGCCGGCATGGGCACCGACCCAACCGGCGGCATGGGAGACCGTTTGTCGGATGGCGGGACGGGCGGAAAAGACTGGGCAGACCACGCCCCCCACGAAGACTGCCCATCTTATCCCATTTCCCGTGGCCGACTTACGCAGATCCCCCCAGGATCCCAGGGACTCTGGTGCCGCCGGATGCGAAACGGGCCATTCCTCACCAAGGGTGGCCCGTTTCCTTTCTTGTGTAGCGGAAAGCTGATAGTTGACGGCTGAAAGTCTCCATGAGACGGATACCCCGGCGCGTCTTCTCCACACGCCCACGAAGGGCCCCCACGACCGCTAAAGGGCTTTCGTCACGCCGGGAATGGCGCAGGGATAGATCCCGTCCGGCCCCGGAAGCACCTTGGGGGTGGCATCCCAGGTGAGCGACGTGGGCGACAAGTCGAGCGTCGAGTTGATCGCCTCGTCCCAGCGGACGACCTTGCCCGAGTACGACGCCATCCGGCCGAGGATCGCGGTCATCGAGGCCTCCGCGCCCCAATCCCCCTCGTTGTAGGGCTGGCCGGCCACCAGGGCGGCAAACAGGTCGTCCATTTCGAGCTGGTGGCCGTCGGGGCCGCGCTCGATCTTCAGCTCCGGGCGGCCGTCGACGCGGACAAACGCCCGGCCGTGCCCCTCGATCTCCACCGAGCCCTTGGTCCCGTGGCAGTGTTCCGCGAAGCTCTCCCAGCAGCCGGGGATGTGGCGGCAGAAGCTGAAGCATCGGGTCCCGTCGGCGTACTCGAATTCCACGGCGTGGTGGTCGAAGATCTCGCCGTACTGCTTGCCGATGCGGACCTGCCGCCCGCCCATGGCGTTGGCCGAGGCGGGATGCGAGCGCATCATCCAGTTGGCCACGTCGATGTCGTGGACGTGCTGCTCGACGATGTGGTCGCCGCTGAGCCAGGTGAAGTAGTACCAGTTGCGGACCTGGTGCTGCATCTCGGTCTGGCCTTCCTCCCGCTTGCGGGACCAGACGCCGCTGGAGTTGAAGTAGATCCGCATGAACTTCACATCGCCGATCTCGCCGGCGTGGATCCGCTTGAGCGCCTCCTTGTGCTTGATCTCGTGGCGGAGGTGGTGGCCGACCGCCACGGCGAGCCC
>Ga0315280_10006573_pt1 | contig 16001 bp, 16 predicted proteins | sample YL17G06_40_MG_FD_203697 | JGI IMG/M metagenome (GOLD analysis project Ga0315280, IMG submission 203697) | Sediment microbial communities from Yellowstone Lake, YNP, Wyoming, USA - YL17G06_40 | ecosystem: Environmental > Aquatic > Freshwater > Lake > Sediment | place: USA: Wyoming | collected... | reverse complement strand
CGATCATCAAAAGGTAATTATTTCAACCCAGCATATCCATCTCGATCACGACAATTGCCTGGAGATAATCGCCGTAAAAGGACATCCTAAAGCTGCTCAAAAATTGGCCGATACGCTTAAAGCGGTTAAAGGCGTAAAGCATGGCTTGCTGAATATGTCAAGTACCGGCAAAGATATCGATTAGACATATTATTTTTTTGCTCAATAGTAGCACGATTTAGATATTGGTAGCACATTGAAAGGTAATCGTAGCATGAGAATAAAGCAAAAAGAAAAAAAGGAGGGGCAGTGAGAGGGGCAATATATATAGCTATCATATTATCATTCATAACGGCAGTGAAAATATCTTTTGCCGAAGACGATAAGTTATCGTTGGTAGATTTGGGGAGCATTTTTGTCTCCGAAGAGGACTGGACGTACGGGGCTAGCGGAGTTAGTATAATAGGTAAAAAGGATATAAAGCAGGTCAGGGATTCACGGACAGTCGACGGACTTTTCGAGAATACGGCCGGCGTAGATTTACGCAGACAGTCTTACGGTGGAAATACCGGCAATATAGTTTACTTACGCGGATTTGATTCATCGAGATATGTGGTCATGATTGATGGCAGGCCGTTGACCGGGGTTGGGGTATACGGCGGTAATTACGTCGACTGGGCGTCTCTTTCTACCGATGACATTGAAAAAGTAGAAATTATCCGCGGGACCGAATCGGCGGAGTACGGGAATACTTTGGGAGGCACCATAAATATCGTTACTAGGCAGGGCACGGACAAAACGAAGATGGACATCCGTTCCTCTTGCGGAACGTTTGGCGCGGTAGATGCCGCAGTCTCTCAAAGCGGTAATCTCGGCAAGCTCTTTTATGAAGGTTTGTCGTATGGCTTCTGGACGACGAAAGGATATTTGAGAAATAATTTTAATAGCCGCAATAATTTTGACGCTAAGTTGAATCTTATTCTCCCATGGGATTTTAACGTTGGTATAGGTGCCAGATATACCGAGCAGGACAGAGGATTTGTCGTAGAAAACCACGAAGGCTCCACCAACTTTAACAGTACTTATCCCGAGTCTGCCGAAGATAGCGGAGGAGGGCCTAATGTCCAGTGGTGGGGCAAGCCAGGCCCTGGCGGCGCGGTAAGGCCCCAATATTACTGGGGCGACGGCAGTTACTGGAATGACAAGAGAGGCCAGTATGATCTCACGCTCAAGAAAACATTCGATACTTTAGATTTTACAGCCCAGACATACACTAATAGAGAAGAGAGGACGGAATACTACTATGCCATCGATAACTCCAGCAAGCTCGTTTTTCAGCGCTATTCCGAGCCGGAAGAGTCCTGGGGTTTGCTATTAAAAATAGCGCAGTCAGTCGGAAAGCATATTATAAAATACGGTTATGAATTGTATAATATAGGTTACGGACGTCAGGATATTCAGTATAAAGACAGCTCCTATTTCAGGACACAGCCGACATCTTCCGATGGGTCTGACAGCGCAAGTAGACGGAATGCCGCCTATGTTCAAGGCACATTGGTCGTTTCCCCTTCAGTTGATGTAGATGCAGGTATAAGGTATGACTATTATACCTCGCACTATCCCTCCAGTGTAGTAAATCAGGGATTGGGCCCAAGAATAGGCCTCACTTACCGGCCATGGCCGGATGTCGAAGTTACAGGCAGTTTAGGGCAGGCCTACAGGTTTCCTACACAGCCTGAAACATATTGGTATTACGGAGGCTATCAACCTGCTAATAGAAAGGCTTTATCTCCGGAGAGGGCTATCCAGACCGATTTAGGTATAGCGAAAAAATTCGGCGACAAGGCAAAGATAGGAGTCAGAGGTTATTATTACTATGTCTACAATTATATAAGGACTATATTCGGATACACACCCTCGAGGGTGGTTTATAATATAGACAGAGTAATGCTGGCGGGATTTGAGACAGAGACGGAATATGCCCTTTCAAAAGAAGTAACGGCCTTTGCCAACTATACATACGAAACTTCAACAAAACAAGGCGATATCCTTGACGCAAATTCAGGCATATCGAGCAATTTAACCGAATTACCGGCGAATAAAGTAAACGCGGGCTTAAGATATATCTGTCGCGCTTTTACCGGAGAGTTTGTTATGAGATTTGTCAGCGATCGCCAGGATCTTACGGGAAGTTCAGTGGTGGCGGGCGCTACAAATTTCTCCGATTTGAGTCAATTTGTGACATTTGACATAAACATGAAATATAAAATATTTGATAATAAAAATTATTCCGGCAACATAGGGCTGAATATAGGAAACATTTTCAACGCCAGATACGAGGAAACAGCCGGATTCCCCATGCCTGGCACCACAGTAACGGGAGGCATAGATGTACAATTCTAAAAGAATAAAGATAGCTTTGTCTCCCATAGGGTTTGTGAGGAATGGGTTCTATGTCCCTTGCGGGGAACCGAGCCCCTTCCGCAATAAGCCGTCAAAAATCATAGTCTTTCCCAAATATGCCGCTGGGCTATACCGTCTTAAAGAGCATAAGTACCTTGATATAATTTTCTGCTTTCATAGATCAAAAGGATATAAACTTAGATGTAAGACGCCGCATTGGGGTGTAAGAGGCGTGTTTGCTTCACGCAGCCCGTATCGCCCCTCGCCTCTAGGCTTGATGAAAGTTAGATTGTTATCTATCAGGAAGAACGAACTAACCGTTAAGGGGTTGGATGCGTTTGACGGCACGCCGGTTGTGGATATAAAGCCTTATGTAGCGAAATGGGGAAGAAAGAAAGGGGTAAAACATCATGGAAAAACAAAAAGATCCAAGGCATGAAATAAAAAGCATGCTGGCAAAAGGGGATCTCGATGGTTTGCTCGGGAAAGCAGGCGAAATACACGGCCATTATTGTTCTCATGTTGCGCTCGGCGTAATGGCTACGTATATTGCTTTTAAAAAGCTTGAAATAATCGATAGCACGGGTATGGAAGAGATCCTGGCGATCATCGAGTGCAACAACTGCTTTGTCGATGGTATTCAGGCCATAAGCGGTTGTACTTTAGGAAATAACGCCCTGATCTACAAGGATTTTGGCAAGACTGTGGTGACCTTCATCAACCGCAAGACTAATAAAGCGGTTCGCCTGGTCTCGAAATATTCTGCGCCGGATGCGGCGAAAGATCCTGAAGCCGCGGAGGCGATGGCGTTATTTGATAGAGCAGTCAAAAAGAGAGAGAAGCTTGCGCAGCCCAAGATGGAACGCATGAAAGAGCTCTGGACAAAGATGTCCTTTAGAATGCTGTCGAAGCCGGAGAATGAACTCTTCGATGTGAAGTTCGTAGACCCGGAAACTATAGCGTACGCTCCGATCTTCGATTCAATAACGTGTTCAGTGTGCGGCGAGAGCGCGATGGAGACGCGCGTGCGGATGAAAGACGCTAAACCTGTTTGCATTCCGTGCGCTGGTAATGAATACTGGATGGTTGCCGGCAGAGGGATACACCCAGTAGAGAAGAAATAAGGATATGGGAATAAAAAAGATTGTTATAGTTACACTTGTATCGGTGTTTGCGGTGCTTGTATGCTATCAGCAGGTTACTATGTCGGACGAAGATACTATTACGGTTACTGATATGGCCGGAAGGATAGTCAAAGTCCAGGCGCCGCCGCACAGGATAGTCTGTATCGGCCCCGGGACGCTCAGGCTTATCACATATTTAGAGGCGACCGATAAAGTCGTAGCGCTTGAGTCCGGATTTGAAAAGGATAGCCCTGCCGGAAGGCCTTATAGAATAGCGCATCCGGAATTAACCGCTCTTCCGTCAATCGGCCAGGCATCGTCTTCGCCGCAGCCTAATCCGGAAGCTCTATTGTATGTTGATCCGGATATTATATTTATTTCATACGTTGAAGGACGAATAGCCGATGATCTTGAACAAAAGACCGGTATTCCCGTAATAGTTCTAAGTTATGAGAATCTGGCGACGTTTAATAACGAGCATGTATTCGATTCGTTACGGCTCGCGGGAAGGATGCTTGATAAAGCGGCGAGAGCGGAAGCGGTGATACAATTCATTAATAATTGCGAAGAAGACTTACGCCGAAGGTCGGAAAAGATACCAGCCGGCAAGCGCCCGAAAGTATATGTAGGCGGGCTCGGATACAGGGGAACTCATGGAATAACCAGCACCGAATACGCATATCCGGCATTTGAACTTTTACACGCCAGGAATGTCGCGGCCGAGTCCGGTAAAAAGGGGCATATGTTTGTTGATAGAGAGAAGATACTCGAATGGAATCCCGATATTATATTTATAGATGGCGGAGGAATGGACATCGTAAGAGATGATTACAAGAAAGACCCGGAGTTCTACCGCCTCCTTAAGGCAGTGCAAAGCGGTAACGTGCACAGTTTATTGCCGTATAACTACTATACAACCAATATCGATACCGCGCTGGCGGACGCATATTATATCGGAAAGACGATCTACCCGGAAAATTTCGCTGACATAAACCCTGAAAAGAAGGCGGACGATATATATACTTTTCTTGTCAGCAAGCCGGTCTACGCCGCGATGAAGAGCGATTGGGGCGGATTTACGAGGACACGTTTGGATGAAGAAAAAAGATAAGACGACACACAGCGGTGATGTTGTTTCACAATACGCCAGATACAAGCGCAAGAAATTTTTTATCGGCTTTTTTCTTGTGCTCGCGCTCATCGCGATTGCCGTATATTCCATGTGTGCGGGGTCGGTGCGGATAAATATAGGTCAGATTATCGATGTTTTCGCCCGGCAGGGCAACAAGATGAACGAGATTATTATCTGGAATATTCGTCTTCCCAGGATATTCGCGGCGATAATCGCCGGAATGGGCCTGGCCGTCGCGGGATGCGTCATGCAATGCGTTTTACGTAATCCTCTTGCGTCCCCGTTTACAATGGGTGTTTCGCAAGGCGCGGGGTTTGGGGCGGCATTTGCGTTGATAGTTTTAAATCCATTATGCGCGAACGGTACGGTTTTGCCGGCAATTTTAAACAATCCTTACGCGGTAGTATTGTGCGCCTTTCTGGGCTCTCTTATTGGTGTTTTTATAATATTGTTACTCGCGAAATTTACAGGGTTATCCCCTCAGGCGATGGTCCTGGCGGGTATTGCGATGGGTACGCTCTTTAACGCTGCCACTATGCTCTTACAGTATTTCGCCGAAGATATAAAAGTCGCTTCGGTCGTCTTCTGGGCATTTGGAGATATAGGAAGAGCAGGCAAATCCGACGTTCTTGCCATGTTCCTGATAACCATTCCCGCGCTGGTTTATTTTATACGCAATAGACAGGAGTACAATGTGTTAGAGGGCGGAGAAGAGACTGCGAAAGCGCTGGGGGTAAATACTGAAAGGTTGAGAGTTGTCGGAATACTCTTGGCCTCTCTTGTTACATCCGTATCAGTCGCTTTTCTGGGTATCATCGGATTCATCGGGTTGGTTGCTCCGCATATGATGAGAAGAGTCGTTGGGGGAGACCATAGGTATTTAATCCCGGTATCGGCGGTTTTTGGCGGTGCGTTATTATTGGGCGCCGACACGATATCCAGAACAATAATGTCTCCTGTTATATTGCCCGTTGGTATACTGACATCTTTTATGGGTGTTCCTTTATTTATCTATCTTATTTGGAAGAAGCGAAGATTGTACTAGCGTGCGTATTGATTTTGTTAGAAAGGTATAAATAATGAATCTTGTATTGCAGAATGTGGCTTTTACTTACCCGAGTACCGCCGTTTTAAACGGTGTATCTTTTCATTTAAATGAAGGAGAAGTGCTTGCCATAGTTGGTAAGAACGGTTCCGGGAAGTCTACGCTCATGAAATGCATAAACAGGATACTAAAATACCAAAGCGGCAATATATCCGTGCACCACGAAGAAGTGAAAACTATGCGCAGGAAAGAGATCGCCAAAAAGATGGCATATCATCCGCAAAAGACGTTTTACGATTTTCCGGTTACCGTATTCGATACGGTATTGATGGGCCGATACCCGCATTCGAGCTGGAATGGTGATAAAAAGGATGACCAGCGTGTTTGGGATGTATTAAAGACACTGGGACTTGAAAATCTCGCCTTAAGGGATTACAACGAGATTAGCGGTGGCCAACAACAGAAGGTTATCATTGCTAGGGCTCTTGTTCAGGAAGCGAAGATTCTCCTCCTTGATGAGCCGACAAGCGATCTTGATATACGGTATCAGCTTGAGGTGATGGAGATAATAAAAAGGTTGGTCAAAGAAAAAGAGATCTCGGCTATAATCGCCATCCATGATCTCAATTTAGCTTCAAAATACTGCGATCGCGTAGCCATGTTGCACAATGGTATTATATTCAGCGCCGGGACCCCCCGAGAAGTGCTTACGCCGGAGAACATTGCCGGTATTTACGGTGTAGATGCCTCGGTGCGCGAACACGAAGGAGTTCTTCATATTATTCCTAACAGGCCTATTTAGTGAATCTTAAAGTAAGGAGAAAGCACTATGCTTAATTTTTTTCTGAAAGGCGGACTTTTAATGTGGCCGATTCTATTATGCTCGATCGTGTCCGTGACCGTTATCCTGGAGAGGTTCTACTATTTTTACCGTACGCGCTCCAAAAGCAGAAATTTAGACGGAAGGGTGCATGTTTTATTAAAAAGCGGTAAAACCGAAGAAGCTTCTATCGTATCTGAAAAAGACCGCAGTTTCATCGGACGTTTTTTATCTATCGGTATAAAGATAATGGGCCATTCGCCCGATGATAAGCAGAAAATACTGCGCAGGGCGGGCTCAAGAGAGCTTGAAGAAGGCGAAAAACACCTCCGGGTGCTATCTACTATCGGGAATATCTCTACACTACTCGGACTTACCGGGACGGTTACGGGTATGATACAGACATTCATGAAGATCGAAAAGATAGGAGGCGTTGCGGATGTCGCGGTATTAGCAGGGGGCATATGGGAAGCGCTGCTTACAACGGCGGCAGGATTATTCGTGGCGATACCTACCCTGACTTTATATTACTACTTTGAAGGGGTCGTCGATAATCGCGCGATTCAGCTTAAGAATACAGCCTCCGATATATTCAATATACATTAGATGAAAGGGTTTTAATATGGGTTCGTTAGAATTTGAGCGTCGCAAAAGATCGGCAGTAGGTTTAAATATGACGCCTCTTATAGATATGGTATTTTTACTGCTTATATTTTTTGTTTTATCCTCTCATTTTATATCCGAACAAGGGTTTAAGATAAAATTGCCTAAAGCTATTAACGCTCAATCACAAAAGAAGGAGAATGTGGTTATTTTTGTCCGCGCCAACGAGGAGATCGTTATTGATAATGACAAGATCCCGATACAGGATCTTCAGGAGAGGTTAAGCAGATGCCTCGAAAAATCAGACTCGAAAACAGTAATTATTAAAGCTGACGAAAGCGTTAATTTAAAACTGGCGGTGCGTGTTATGGATATTGCCAAACAGGCTAAGGCTGACGGATTAGTGATCTCAACAAAGGCAGAAAAAGAGAATGAACGATAGGGTGCTCAAGACAGCGTTTGTGATCTCTATGGCAGGGCATTGCCTTGTGTTCGGCGTGCCGGGGTTTAATCCACCCTCATTACAGATTGAGAAGCCCGAAGAAATAGCGGTAAGAATAGAAATAGAAAAGCCCATGCTTTTACCCAAGATAGATGTCATTGGGGAGGAAAAGAAGCTTAAGAAAGTCGAAGAAACGAAAAAAGAGCCTGAAACTGAATCCCAGCCAAGAGAGATGGCATCGGAAAAACGCCTCGAAGAGATAGCAAAAGAAAAGATTGAGGTGATCGACCCTGCCCAGGAAGAGATGTTTCGTTACCAGGACGCTGTGAAACAAAGGATACAGGATGCGCGCAGATACCCCGCATGGGCAAAGAGGCAAGGGTTAGAAGGCACGGTTGATATGGGCTTTACTGTTTTATCGGATGGAACGAGCCGAGATATCGCGATAATGGGCCCGTCCAGCTCGGGGGGCCTTGATGAAGAAGCGGTTCAAACCATAAGGCGGGCCGGTCCTTTTCCGCGCATCCCTAAAGAGCTGCGAAGAACATTTCTTCGGATGCGAATAGCTATCGTGTTTTCATTACAGCGCTGACACAAAAAATTATCGCAGCCGTGCCGCTCAAAAAGGGACTCCGGGTTAGTGTATATGTTATTGTTCCTCTCTTCGTGTCACAAGAAAGACGTTGTCTATTTATACACCTTATGGTAAAGTATAGACAGAAGGACGAAAGGAATAGTTATGATTGCAGATGCTGATAAAAAAATAATACAGGACATTTCCAGGCAGTACCACGCGAAAAAGGTGTTGCTTTTCGGATCGAGCACAGATCCTGAAAAAGAAAGTCGTGATATTGATATTGCCGTAGAGGGGGTATCCGCCAAGGATTTCTTTAAATATTATGGAGATCTTATCTTTTCGTTGTCGAAACCTATCGATGTAATCGATATAAAAGGCAAGTCTAAGTTTATTTCGCTTATATTGCGGGAGGGAACGCTTATCTATGGCTGATTATAGAGCATATATTGATGCCGAATATGAAGCTATCGAGAAGGCGCTATCTTCATTACCAACAAAACCTATAAGCGGACTTTCCAAGCTTGAACTGGCCGGTATCGGTGCCCTTCTCCATAATTTTTATAACGGCATTGAAAATGTACTCAAACAGGTGTTTCGCATTAAAAATATCCAAATCCTGCAAGGCGAATCCTGGCATCGCGATTTGTTGCTGAAAGCTACCGAGGAGAATATTCTTTCCGAAGCATTATCGGATGAGCTCAAGCGATATCTCGCTTTTAGGCATTTCTTCAGCCATGGCTATGCCATAGACTTATCCCCCGATAGGATGGAACCGCTTATCTTGGCTGTCCGTGATGTCTTCAAAAACTTTAAGAGAGAAATCGACAAAGTACTCGCTTAAAACATAAGCTGATTAAAACGGTATAACGGCTCGCAGGATGAAAGTTTTCCGCACCAGTGCTTGTTCAGCATGTGCGGGAACTCGCCACGTGTTAGCTACGGTGGGTTTCTGTTCTATCCAGCGTGGGCTACCAAATTTTGCCGAGGACCTTTACCCCGGCAAAATTTCCATAGGGGGAAACGTTGTTTCATATGCCTATATGAAACTATAGCATATGGAACCTCTCTAACTGTAAAGTCGGGTTTATGCGAGGTTTCCCCCTTTTGGCGCTCACTCACCGATATGTAATAGCTAATGAGTTCGTTCGCTGTCACCCCCTTCCTTTAGAACCGCAAGTCTGAACAGCAGGTCTTCTTTATCATAAGAGAAGAAAAAATGTTTTCCTTCTCTTATGTATCTTATCCTTTTAAATATGTGTCGCTTCGCGACCTAAATAGGCTGTAGCATAGCCATAGCGACGTTCAAATCCCCATGGGGCTACCAATCTGTTGCAAAGAGAGAACCTCTTCGGTTGAAGAGGTTCTTTTGCTTGGGATAAACAGGGGTATGGTGTATTCGAGTTCGAGATTGGGGTAGTCGATCCTTATCTCCTTAACAAACGTCCGTATAAAGCTTTTTCTTTCCAAGATCGTGCCTTTCATCAGGGTTTCCTGCAAGTCGAGCACATAAGGCCTTAATTCGGCATCGGTCATAAGAACGGGCTCTTTTTGGGCTTCCCTGCCTTCAAGGCTTTGAATCTTCGCTGTTATGGCATCGAGCTCTTCGTTCAATTCCTTTAGGCGTGGTGCAATATCCGAATAGTCGAGATCCCCGGCCTCAATAGTATTATAAAGCTTACGACGCCGTTCTCGCTTATCTTCAAGGGTGCTTTTCAGGACAGCGATCTCATCAGCGGAGTTTTTATCGAATAGTTGCATCTCTTCATTAACCATTATGAAGAGGCTTTTGATGTTTTCTTCCGTTAAAACCCGCTCTTTGAGCGTCTTTATGATGAACGGTTCCATTTTGTCGGCGTTGAGGAGTTTCTGATTGCAGTAACTCGGGCCCATCTTGACGTATTTTTGGCAGGTGTAATAGTGGTACTTGCCGGCTTTGGCACCACAGGCAGCCATCGAATGACCGCATTTTTTGCATTTAAGCAGACTGCTTAATAGGTGATCGGATGCGAGGGCCCGCGGAGGGACTACAAACCTCGTTCTTTTTTGTAGTAACTTCTGGGCCCGGACGTAATCATCCTTTGAGATAACGGCTTCATGAGCATTAGGGGTTTTGATGATCTGATTTTTGTTCTTGCGGTCCCGCCATACCATAGTTCCGGTGTAAGTCTCGTTTTTCAGGATGTAGGCGATAGTTGAAGTGCTCCATGGCAGGCCGGTGCGGCGCCGCAGGCCGTCTCTGTTAAGGATCTTACTGATATCTTTTAGACCGTGGTTATTAAAACATAGAGAATAGATGCGTTTTATGACTTCGGCTTCATCTGGGACTATTTTGAGTTTATGTTTTGTATTCTTACCGGTGGCAACCTTTTCGATCTGATAGCCGTAGGGTATCTTCCCGCCGTTCCAGAAGCCCCGGCTTGCGTTTTCTCTCATGCCTCTTACAGTATCTTGGGCCAAGTTGGCTGAATAGAATTCATCCATCGCTTCTATAATGGCCTCCATAAGCTTACCGGTGGCGTTATCCTCGAACTTTTCGTTGATAGAGATGACTTGGATGCCTCTTTTACGCAGGAGCGACTTAAAGACTATGGAGTCTTCCCGGTTTCTGGCGAAGCGGTTTAATTTCCATACAAGGATGGTCTGGAAGGGAGGAGTCTTTTGTTTTGCGAGCGCGATCATCTCTTGAAATTGAGGCCGGTCTGCTGTCCTTGCGCTTTCAGCAGCGTCTACATATTCGTGAACAATATTCCATTCTCTTGAAAGCGCGTATTCCCGCAGGGATTTCAGCTGAGCAGGGAGGGACAGGTCCTTCTCGGCCTGTTTTTCGGAAGATACTCTGGCGTATAGGACGACATTCATTTTAATCAAACCATGGCGCTAAGATACTAGCTGACCAAATTGAATTATTCTTAAGTTTCAAAAGCGTATTTTTTAAAGCATTCCGGGTAGCTTTCATCAATATCGATGCTTCATATCCTTGTATTGTAGAGGCCTCCTTGGAAAACTCTCCTTCCCCCGATACTTTCTGGACGATCTTTTCGGTTCCTTTGACGATTTCATCGGATCGCGGTACCTTGCGGCCTTCGGTTTCAATGCAGGTAATTTTAACTCGATAGCGTATAAATTTCTTTCCGTCTGAAGAATGTTCTTCTCGAACGACATCGTCCGTCTTCCAATTCACTTTTTTGATTCTGTCATCATAGTGAGCAATTCCTTCAACATAAGGCTTGGCGAGTTGAAACGATTTTTTTAAATGCATATTGTATAATTCCACAACGAACCGCTTAATATCCAACGAAATTTGTTTTGGATCGATGCGCACCCCTGATTTTAAATCTGGATCATTGACTATATGGGCAAATGCCTTCTCCATTTTTTGTTCGTAGGTTTCCTCAATATCTTTTTCCTGCAAGTAGCCAGCCTCTTTTAATAATTCCTGCATACTGACGTTGTAGTAATCGGCGATGAGACGAAGTCTCTCGGGGGAAGGGAGCTTTTTTCTCGTTCCGGTTTCAAGCTGTGATAAATAAGCATTAGGGATCCCCGTTGCTTTTTCCACATCTTTTAAGCTGATACCTCTCTTTTCCCGAAGGTACTTCAAAAATTCGCCGAGCGGAAAACTAATAACTCCTGTAATGGCCATAGATTTTTCTCCTTGTTAAAAACAAGCTTATCATATATTGCAAGAATTTGCAAGTAAAATCTGCTCACAAAGTATTGACAACAAGGGAAAGGGGTGCTAACATATTTGTGAGTGAAATTTGCTCACATTTCAAAGAAGAGGTAGGACATGAAAGTCTATTTGAAAAATAAGTATGTGGAAAAGAGGCTGATCAAGAAAAACATGTCACAAAATTGGCTTGCCTCACGAGCCGGTGTAAGTAGTGGCTACATGTCGCAGCTGATGGATGGATCGCGCCACCCGTCTCCAAAGCTTAGGCAGCGATTAATGGACATTTTTCCTGAATGCGAATTTGACGACCTCTTCCTTATTAAAGAGAACGAATGACAGCAAGCGACTTATTGTATGGATGCAATGCCAATCGAAGCACAAGAGGTCCTTAATGATGGGCTTCGCATATTAGCGCGGATAATCGCCCGGGATATTATGATCAAGCGGTCTACCGCAAGAGCTACAGAAACCTCAAAAGGCGATGCAAGTGGCGAACGAGCACAGAACAAGTAATCTGCATTAAACGAATTGTAAGGGGTATATTGATATGGAAACGGAGGCGAGAAAAAGTGTTATTCCCCGCCAACTACAAAAAGACGACTTCGGTTTTGTCAGGTTAAAACCAAGATCAAAGATTCCATTCGAACAGGACTGGCAGAATAATCCATATTCTGCCGTTGATATTCAAAAATGGATCGACAAAGGCGGTAACTACGGCGTTCAAGGAGGTTATGGCAGGCTTATCATAATTGACGCCGATACTCCGGAAATAGCCGATATTCTATCAAATAAATTCCCGCAAACCTTCACCGTAAAAACGCCCCGCCAAGGATACCATTATTATTTCTTCTGTGATGATATAGACAAGAAGATCGTATTAAAGAAAGACGCGGCCGACAAAAAAGACACCCATTTCGGAGAGATTATTGCCAAAGGATCGCAAGTCGTGGGCCCGGGATCAATCCACCCCGATACCGGCACAGAATATGTGGTGGCCAAGGACCTCGATATTGCGGAAATCACCCCAGAGTTAATCTTTTCCGAGTTCGTCGAATATATTCAGCTCGATCTTACCCAAGAAGCCGTAGAGACTGATTTTGAAAATATCAGTATTACCGATGTTCTTAATAAGAAGGGTATTCAGCTTCATAAAGTTGGTAGCCAGCTTGTTTGCGGTCATCCGGTTCATGGCTCAACGAATAACAATAACTTCGTAGCAAACCCCCAGAAGAACGTCTGGCATTGTTTTAGATGCGGTACCGGCGGCGGAGCCTTGTCATTGATTGCAGTGTTGGAAGGTGTGATCCAATGCCATGAAGCCGTGTCTGGCGGGCTTCGGGGCGATAAGTTTACTGAAACGTTACGGCTCGCAAAAAACATTTACGGTTTTGATATAAAGGTAAAGCCGTTAGAACAGTCCGAGACGATACTTTCCGAAGATAAGATTGCAGCCCTTGAGGCAAGAATAAAGGCGATACCGCAGAATACAGCGCCAGTTAAGATTCCCGCCCTGCTCGATCCTGTCTTAAAAGAGATCGCCGGTTTTAACATAGCTCAAGGCGACGCCCTCTTAAAGCATACGATCAAGGAACATTTTGGTTTTACCACTGATGACCTTAAAAGCTACGAGAAGGTTTTGAAAGGTTATCGTAAGGAGCCTAAGGACGACGAAGGTCGGAAATCTTTAAGCAGGGCCGAGATCGTGGAGATATTGCATGATGAGCAGAACGACGTAACGATTCACCCTGCGCAGGATTATACGGACGGTATTATGGTCTTTACGGTTAAGGTTAAGGATATGCTCTGCCTTGTTACTTCGGATAAGCGCATATTTCCCCTTGCGAACGCTTCGCAGGAAGGGTTTGTCATTAAGCATGATACAGTGGACACGGCCCGTTTTTCGGCCAAAGGCATTATGGCGTTTCTGGACGGTAAATATGACATCCATATCCCTGCCCTCTACGAGAAGATTTACGACTATGTAAAGCGGTTCATTCATTTCCCGGATGAGGCATATCTGCATTACCTCGCGTTGTGGGTAATAGGGACATATGTCTTTATGATCTTTCGTTATTACCCGTATGTCTGGCTGAATGCCGAGAAAGGATCGGGCAAGACGCTTCTTATGGAGATTCTCTCGGCCGTTGCTTTCAATGGGGACCTCATCACGAGCCCCACGGAGTCGGTCATCTTCCGGGATATTTCCAACAACTTGATTACCATGTTTATTGATGAGGTTGAACAACTGAGAAAGCGCGATAAAGATGTATATGGTTCAGTGATTAGCGTGCTTAATGCCGGATTTAATAAGTCAGGCGTGGTCAAGCGTTCGGAGTCGACCGGTCAGGGCGGATTTGTAGTCAAGGCATATAGTGCCTATTCTCCCAAGATGTTTGCAGGGATTAGCGAAATTGATGACGTTTTGCAGGATCGCACTGTCCGTATCCCGCTTTTACGTAAAAAGGATGACGAAATTGTCCGGCGATATAAAGGCACGGCGGAGACCCTGGAGCTTCAAAGGACTATTAGAGACGATCTTTACGTCTTTGCCTTTACCTACAGCAAGTATTTAGCGGACTACTACCACAAAGAGGGCCCGGACAGCATAGAAGGTCTCGGCCACCTTAATAATCGCGAGCTCGATATTTGGGAACCAATACTTCTATTGGCCAATGTGGTTGACTCTCTGGCCAATGGTATGGATTTGACCGGCAAAATGGAAGCTTTGAGCAAGAAATCCCTTGAGGAGAAGCAATCGGACAGCGTTTCACAGAATGAGACTTATAAAATCCTAACCGTGCTTAAAGTTATGCTCGAAGAAATTGCGCCTTTCAGCGTAGATGGAGATATTCAGGTGTTCGAGGCTCAACCGGTGCTTGAATATTTTAAGAAGACCGAGGATTTCGATTGGATCGAAAAGACGCAGGCTCTTACCCGCAGGCTCAAGAAGGTTAAGGTGTCTTCAGAGCAGAGACGTATCGAAGGCGACAAGAAACGGGTTTATATCGTGAACATCAAAGAGATCGCCGACCTATGTGAAAGGTTTAAGATTTGATAAAGGTATATATAAAATCTTATCCTTGTCAGGGGGGCCGAAATATTTTAAGACTTTAAGACAGATAGCGCTATTTAGCTTTGTTTTAATCGTGTTAGGTCGCCTTAAATTGATAAGTTGTCTCAAATTCAATTCAAGGCATATTTTAAGACAACGTAACTTATTATTTCATAAAGGGTTAAGTGAAATTGGCTCAATGTCTTAAAAAAATCGCTGGGGTAGGTAGGAATGAATAATTTGATGGATAGCATACGGGTATTCAAGGCCAAGAGGCGGATAATGACACATACGTCGCTAGAGCCGGATGAGCTTAGCGACATGGCCTATATGTATCGGACAATCCGGCCTGGACAGGATGCTATCCGGGAAGAATTCTCAAGGAGGTGGGAAAGATTATCCGAAAATAAACGTGCCGAGCTGGTAAATAGGCTCCTTAAGGCAGGGCTATTATCTAGCATAGTCGGCCATGCCTTGGAGATATTCGATGGCAAGGTTATAAGTCTTATCTGAGCTTATGGCGCCTTGTTACTTTCACCTACGGGTTGGGCGAGGCGCGCCATGTGGGTGACTATGACCGCAAAAAACGTGTCAGTGATGTCAGTATGTCAGTGGTTAAGGCCGCTACTTATGAGAGATAGGTTAGGAGATTATGAGCCTATATATGGTCACGGGTCCTTGGAAGGGGGGTCGGAGTGCGGGTCGGGCGAGGTGCGGGGAGTCAGTGATTGTAGGTTCAAAAAAGCGTGTCCATGTCAATTTCTTTGAGTAGCACATGCCGGCATAGGTGTTTAAGGGCTTATTCTCCGTCGGAAAATGGCAATATTTCATGCTGAAAAATACCCTCGCCGGGAGGGCCAAAACAGCCGTTTTTAGGGACATTTCAGCGATTTTTTAAAAATTTTCTAATTTGACTTTGGAATAATTCGTTATAAAAAGCAACAAAACATACAGGGTAATTGCCTATGAGCAGGTTTCCTGAGATATTGAGTGCGGAAGAGGTAGCAAAGCAATTCAAGCTTCATCCTCATACGGTTCGTAGGCTGGCGAGACAGAAGAAAATACCTGCTTTTAAATTCGGCGGCCAATGGAGAATCCGTGAGGAAGACCTAAACGAGTTGTCAAGATCCTACCTGCATCGCAGAACAGAA
>Ga0315280_10006572_pt1 | contig 16002 bp, 12 predicted proteins | sample YL17G06_40_MG_FD_203697 | JGI IMG/M metagenome (GOLD analysis project Ga0315280, IMG submission 203697) | Sediment microbial communities from Yellowstone Lake, YNP, Wyoming, USA - YL17G06_40 | ecosystem: Environmental > Aquatic > Freshwater > Lake > Sediment | place: USA: Wyoming | collected... | reverse complement strand
CTCTGCCAGTTGAAAAGGATTGACTATCCGGTTGGGATCCTGCGATACATCCTTTAGTATTTGTAAAGTCTGGTCGGCTATCGGCTCGTATGGCAATTTGGGTTCAGCCTCTTTTTTCTGTTCTTTTGAAGTTTTGTTGGGTTCTGCAATTGGCACCGGCTTGACGAAGATAACTGGTTCGGGGCTTTTCTGCGGCTTAAATTCAATAGAACGAATTTGTTCGATTAATCGCTTAAGTTCATTTTTGCTTCTGTTATCCTTTTGGCCTTCGGGCACACCAATTCTGGCCTGCCACAATTGGCCTATGGGATGACCGGTTGTATTTCCCTGCTGCGGTTTTTCACTTGGCTCATTTACCTGGTTCGCATTGTGCGAAGCCTCCGCTAAAGGGTCCGCGGGAGAATTCTCCTGCTCAACACGTTTCGGCAAGGTTTCGGCACCTGCGGAAGATGTTGACAAGCAGAAAAGCAAAAATGAAAAGCAAAGAACGCAAAGTGAAAAGTGCGAAACCATAGCATAAAACCGAAAAGTCTTAGATTCGCAATTACAGTCTCTCATTTCTATCATTACGCCTTTAGTTTTAACTTTCATTGTTTTCCCTCTGGAGTCTCGGTCTCATCCCACCGGCCCAAAAGAGCCAGCGCAGCCTTGTCATAATTTTTCTGCTGCTGATAAGCTGTCGCCAAAATGTTAAGGGCTTTCTGTTTTACCTGTGCTGAGGGTCCCGAATCTAATAATTGCAGGCAGATGGAAATGGTTTGGGCATTTTGGCCAAGTTTCCGACAAACATCCGCCAGTTTGAGCGCGACTTCGTGTGCAAACGGCCCGGGTTCAACAAATGCAAGAATTTCGGTCAACTTACTGCGGGCCAATTCCAAATCCCCTTTAGCAGCCGAGCACATAGCTAATTCGAAGGACACTTTCGCTTTTACCTGTGGGGCAGTTACATATTCCGCTTTGTCACCAAGTGTCGCAATGGCTCTATCGACCAGGCCCATTGAACGAAGGATTTTACTTTTAAGCAGCAGTATCTCGATATACTCTTGTTGTGTGAAGTGCCAGGACCGTAAATTCTCCAGCACCTCAATCGCCTCGACAAGGTACCCCTGTTGTATTTTTGCTTCGACTAAACTCGAGATAGCTTCTATATATTCGCCTCTGGAAAGCTGCCCCGCCAGTGCATGTTGAAAAGCATCGCAGGCTTGCTCGAGCTTTCCCAGAGCCAGATTGGTTTTGCCCAGCAGAAAATACGCCCTCCACAACTCGTTGCTTGTTGCACGGCTTCCAGCCGGCTCGACGTAGCGAGTCAACCACTCAGCCGCACTCGCATAGTCTTCTTTTTCGTAACAGCATACCCCCGCTCCCAGAGCGGAGGCACTCTGTGATTCCGCTGACAGACCAAGATTGTAAACTTTACGATAGAGTCGCACGGCTTCGTCCCAAAGTCCGGCTTTCATTGTGGTATCAGCAAAATGCAGACATGCCTGACCATAAAACTCGTTGTCAGGATATTGCTCGACAAGCTGCTTCAAATCCTCTCTGGCGCCGGAATAGTCACGAAGACCCACCTTCAGTTTGCTGGAGTTTAAGAGCGCAAACGGTGCTAAAGATGTTTGTGAAAAGCGATTGGCCACCAACTTGTATTCTGCAACGGCTTCTGCCACCTGGCCCTTTTCAGCCTGCAAAAGCCCAAGGGCAAAATGAGCATTGGGGATGCATTGGTCGTCATGAAATGTAAGTAAAAATCCTTGCCACAGCGAAATAGCCTCAGAGATAAGCAAAGACAACTGCTCCGATAATGAGGTGTATTCCGCAGGGTCAAAGATATTTAGTACCCCTTTCTCATCGAGGCGGGCGAGCAAACCCACATGGCCTGCTGTCACCGTGACAAATTCCTGTGTCGTTACCGCCGGCAAGCATAAGCTCACCGGCCTTTTGCGAATAGACTCTCTCGTTACTTCCACAGTTGTCGGTATGTATAGCGCCCATGAAATATCAATGCCGGCACTGGAAGCAAACCTCGCAAGCAGCTCATCAATTGAAGCTCCCTGGGAGGTAACCGACCAATAAGTGCCGCCCTGTCGCTCGAGCTTCTGAATTTGCGGACTAAGTAGCCCTTTACTTAATTGTTCTAAACCGCGGCTTAAAAGTGAACGCAATTTTGACTCGTCTAAATTTGTGAAAGGGTCAAGTTCCGCAGGATGACTCCACAAATCTCGCGGAGCGTCCTTATCGGCATGGCGGAGCGAAAGGACATTTCTGGTCAGAGCTTCGGCAACAATGAGGTAACAATTGCGCTGGACCGTTAAAGTCCAATCCTTGTCAAGCTCCACCGCCCCGGTTAAGGCAACGGTCTGATACGCTCTGGTCCGTGCTTTCAGGTATTGCCCGTTCTCCACTTCAAGCAACGCCAGATAGTAATCGGCAAACAACCTTACAACAGGTGAGCGACTTTGTAGGAGCGTTTTGAATAAACGGTCAGCCTGGTCGGAGTCGGCTGTTTTCCTGGTGCACAAAGCCATTCTCAATTGAAGGAAATCTCCCAGTAGCTCGTCCTCGCTGCTTGTTAGAAGACTTTGGTGAAGTTGCTTATAAACGGTGTAAGCCTTGTCGTAATCCTTTTGCAGATAGAATGTGTCCGCAACTTTCAATGACAGCGGTTGTGTCGATTGAGCTGCAGACTCTATTTCTTCTATTGCCTGGGGTGTTACCTGCGCAGAATCATCCGCTGCCGTTTCGGGAAGAGGTGCTTGTTGCCTGCCAGGTGACACCGCAGTGTCAGCAACACGCTTTGACGGAGCTTTTAACAAGGCGTATGCCAGTATTGCCGCAATCACAAAGATGCTGGTGACGATGGCTTTCTGGGTCGTTGAGAAATGCTTACCTCGGATTAACGCAGACCAGCCTTGGTGAGTCGGAGTATCTTGAGCCGAATCTATAAGAAGCTTGTAGAAATCCTGGTCTCCAGCGAATACTTCTCGCTCAGACGGTTCCTCGTGAACCTGGTTTGCAAATAGTTCACTATTCGATAACGTCCCGGAAACGTTTTCTTCGGAGATAGCCTGTTTATTTTTTGTTGCTGCCATAGCTTGCAATTTTGCCCTTAGGAAAGGCCCGATAAATCACAGCCAATTTGAATATGAGAGCGTCTTAAAAACGAGCAATAATCGTGCCAGACCTTAATTGCTGTGCCGTTTCAAGTGGGTTTAGGGGCTTTTGGTCGAAAAATCGGACTCTCGTGTTGCATTATGCCGTCGGGGTTATAAAAAAACGTCAGGATTCTATACGAGCCGATAGATTTTCTGACAGGAATTGGCCTTTTTCCTTTAGAGTGTGGACGCTATGGGCAGGACCAAGGTTGGGGCGGGAAGTTCCTTTTGCGCCTCTCTCGCAATATACGAACCCTTCTCAATATTGTACTGTTTGACCTTGGCGTACAGGGTGGCCCTGGTTATGCCCAGAAGAGCAGCAGCGCGTGTTTTTTGCCATCCCGTTTCCTCCAACGCCCGGGAAATTAACTCTCGTTCGGCTTTAGCCAGCGAAAAATTATATAAGCGATTGGCTGTTGAGCTATCCGATAGCCTCCCGCATTCCGATGGGTCAAGTATTATGCTGCTTAGCCCTATTTTGTCTGTGGTTTCCAGCAGTATCGCCCTTTCAATGACATTACGCAGTTCACGTACATTGCCGGGCCAATCGTGTTTCTGTAAAGCCTCAATTGTAAATTTGGTCAGAGAGGTTATCTTATTACGTTTTTCCGGAAAGATGGTCGATGTTTTCAGGAAATATTCAGCCAGCAGCTCAATGTCTTCTTTCCGCTCATCTGACTTCAGAGGAGCGATGGTAATAGGACTGATATTGAGGCGGTAGTAAAGGTCACGCCGAAAACGATTGGCTTGGGTCTCCTGTTGTAGGTTGCGATTGCTCGATATCATTATTGTGGCGTTGCAAATAATGTCTTTGATGCCTCCGACCTTTCGGAAGGTTTTTTCCTGAAGGACACGCAGCAGCTTGGCCTGCAGGTCCAGCGGCATTTCACTTATTTCGTCTAAGAAAAGTGTGCCCGAGCCAGCCAGCTCAAGCAGTCCGGTCTTTTCGTGGTCGGCTCCTGTGAAAGCCCCCTTCATGTGTCCGAAAAGTTCGCTTTCCAGCAGACTTGCCGTCAGAGCTGCACAATTTATAGCTACGAACGGCCCGTCCGGGTGTCTGATAATATGTACTGCCTTGGCTGCCAGTTCTTTGCCGGTGCCTGTTTCTCCAACGATTAAAACCGGATTACACCGGCTGGTGGCAACAAGTTTAATCATTTTAAGAGTATAGACGATTGCCTTACTGCGGCCGACCATACAGACAGAAGCGGCATAGTCTTCAGCAAAGAACCGGCTCATGTCCACAAGGTCAACGGTGCCGGATTTATTTTTTATCCGGCTTACGATTTGTTCCAGTCGGCTGTAATCTCCCCTTCCACGCAGGTACTCGCAGGCCCCCATCCGAATAAATTCTGCAGAGTTGTCACTGCCATTAGCATCATCACCAACCACTACAGCAGGAATATTATTTAAGTTTTTATCGGCCGCATCGAGGAGCTCACGAATATGATTTGGTCCAAACCGATGGTCAAAAAGAATTAAGTCTGGCTTGATTGTTTCAACTAACTCGATGGCCTCGACTAAGCTGTCAGCAGCAAATACTTCTTGGCCAACCTGCCGGGCCAACTGTTGAACAGCGGGTTCCTTGCCTACCACAAGAATTCTGAGTAAACTCATCTTGCTCTAAAACTAACCATAAGCGTTGTCCCCCACTGTGCTGCTTTATTCTCTACAGGCATTTCCGCTTCGCAAAATAATAGTGGATAAGCCATACCCGTAAATCGGCAGAGAACTGAAAACGACTTTAATCCTTTTATGGGACGGGCCAATAATGTCACTAAAAAAGTATGGATATTACCTGAGAGCATTATAGGACATTTTGGCACCACTAAAAGTAGAATTAAGAAGCCAAAAACTTGTAGCAAGGCAGTGTCACTTCTTATGGGACGTCTTAGTATCACCTGCCCGAACAGAAGGAAACCGGCAGAATCTTCTTGGGTTTAGGAAAATTTATCCTCTATGAGTATCTTTTGATAAATCTCATTTCAGGTTTATTCAATTTTTCAAGTTTGCTAATGTTTGTTGTAACAAGAAGTTATCTGTGAGCAGACCGGCAGCCGGTTCACTGTGGCACAGCAGTTGCTTTCTCGGTGCTCAAAGAGAAATCCGGTACAGTTTTTTGTCTCGAAGGAAGTGGAAAAGTTATGGATTCGGTGTCACCAGCATACACAGCAAGTAAAATCCAGATGGATTATATGAAACTTCTGGTAACCCAGTTGCGAAACCAGGACCCGCTGGAACCATTGGACAATAATGAGATGGCTATGCAGCTTGCACAATTCTCACAGTTGTCGCAGCTCGAGTCAATGAACTCAAACTTTGCAAAGGTTCTTGCCACTACCGAACGTGCTTATGCCAGCTCACTGATAGGCAAGAATATCGAGTTCCTCGCAGAGACCCAGACGGGTACTGTGGAGACTATGAGCGGCATAGTTGAGCGAATTTACAATAACGTCGATGGGGAAATCTTCTTAGCAGTAGGCAACTATGCGGTTAGTTTAGAAGACGTGATATCAGTTAAAAACTAAAGATTAAGGAGAAACAAAGATGACTTTTGCATTGTCATCCGGAGTTACCGGCCTGCAGGCACATCAGAAAATGCTGGATGTAGCCGGTAATAACCTGGCAAATGTCAATACAACCGCCTTTAAGGCCAGTAGAATAACCTTCTCAGAATTGCTCAGTGAGACGATAAAAAAGGCCTCGCAGCCTACTTCCAGCGTCGGCGGTACTAACCCTCAACAAATGGGTAGCGGCGTTAGCATAAGTGGTATAGGCCCTAATATGGCGCAGGGCAACATCGTAAACACCGGTAATCCTTTGGACCTGGCCATAGAAGGGGAAGGCTATTTTGTATTGAGCGACAGTCAGCAAAATATCTACACACGTGCGGGCGCTTTCGGGGTCGATGCTGACTCAAATTTGGTTGACCCCAGCACGGGCTACCGCATCCAGCGTATTGGCTCAGAGGGCGAAACGGAAGGTTTCCAGGTTGCCGGCAATAGCGACCTTCATGTCCCTTACGATGTTGCTATCCCGGCAAAAGCTACATCACAGATAGTGGTCTCCGGTAACCTAAGTGCTGATACGGCCCTTCCCACGCCCCAAACCCAGGTGATTACATCGAATATAGCTTACACCTATGATAACGGCACTGCGGTTGCACTAACCACACAAATTGACCAGCTTGACCAGTTCAGCGGAGGTGGGGAAAGCGACGGACAGTTAAGTGTCGGCCAGTCGGGAACAATTACAATTTCCGGCTATCACCCGGATGGCACAGCATTCAGTAGCGGCCTGACATTCACCGTTAATCCCGACACTACGCTCGGAGACCTTATCGACCATCTAAACAACAATGTCCTTACCGATGCTACGGCATCTTTGGTCAACGGGCGAATCCGAATAACCGACAATAACAGTGGCTACAGCAGGTCAGACACCACCCTGTCATACTCTGGCGATGGTTTATTGACGGTACCTGGGTATTTTGAGATATCAGCCATCGGCGGTGAGGAAGTCAAGAACATCAACATCGCAGCATACGACTCTCAAGGCGGCAAGCACGTTTTGTCAGGAGCCTTTGTCCGCACCGATACTCCTAATGTCTGGGATATGGTGCTAACCACTATCACCGGTGACATCCATCAGATAACTATGGATAGTCGGCGCATCGAAGGCGTAACATTTGATGCAGGTGACGGCTCGTATGCCGGTTTGAGTGGTTCTGATTTGGCCCAATTTGTAGTAACCTTTGCGCACGATACCTCAAGTCCGCAAACCATCGAGTTAAATCTTGGTACGCCGGGCAAACTGGACGGTTTGACGCAATTCGCCGGAAACTCTACCGCTGTAGCGAGGGAGCAGGATGGTTATGGAGCAGGCAGGCTTGCCACTGTCTCTGTCAACAATGAAGGTTTAGTCATCGGTGCGTTCTCCAACGGTATTAAGAAGAATATTGCATCCATACAGATAGCGCTGTTCCAGAACACAGCCGGCCTGGAAAGTATCGGCGGCGGGTATTTAATCCCTTCAGCCAACTCAGGCGAGGCGGTTGCTACGCAGGCACGGACCGGTGGTGCCGGTGCGGTTCATGGTGGCGCGCTGGAAAAGTCCAACGCCGATGTGGCAACCGAGTTTGTTAATATGATTCAGGCTCAAAATGGCTTTCAGGCAAACGCCAGAACCATCAGAGTAGCCAATGAAATACTACGAGAACTGAGCAATCTCATTAGTTAGGTGATTTGAGAGCTTAGAATGATAGCATCACCTCTAATCACAACAGTGTTAAATGCCGTTGTTTTGTCAATCACACCGCTGGAGCGGTTAAAGGCTACAGGCAGCCGGCTGGGTACGAACTTTATGACCGACTATTGGTTTATTCTAACTGCGGTGGTTGCCATAATCATACTAACGGTGATGCTTTTGATGGTCAGCTACAATCGAGTAATCCGCCAACGCAAGACCGGCAATCATTTGTTTGCTGAGTATGCCCAGAAAAGTGGTCTAAGCCGGTACGAGTCTGAGATTTTGCTTGAGATAGCACGCAAAGCAGGGCTTAAGCGAAGCGAAGCAATTTTCACTATGGCCGATGCCTTTGACCGCAGCGCTGCCGCAATGATAGAAAAAAGTCTTTCGCAGCAGGGAGCCGAACAGAGCGAACGGTTAAGAACCGAGTTGTCTTTCCTGCGTGAAAAGCTCGGCTTCCAGAAGACTTCTCCTGCCGCAGCAGGTTCGCCGACGAAAGCAAGAAGGCTCAGCAGCAGCCAGATCCCAGTAGGTAAAAAGCTCCATATAACACGCCGTAAGACTCGCAACCTGGCCGATATCGAATCTACGGTAATAAAGAACAACGATGTCGAACTTACTGTTAAGCTGGCAATGCAGGTGGAAACTGCGCCGGGCGAGTTCTGGCGTGCGCGTTATTATTTTGGTGCCTCGGTTTGGGAATTTGACACTTCTGTAATTAGCTGTAGCGGAGACATTCTGGTTTTGAATCACAGTGATGATGTCCGGTTCGTCAATCGTCGCCGTTTCCTGCGCGTTCCGGTCAACAAGCCCGCCTTCATCGCACGATTTCCATTCGCAAGGATGCTGCCGCGAAATGGCGATAGGATAAAGGCACATTTGGGGGTACATCCAGCTCCGCCGAATGCCGCCGGTAGCTCTTGGGGACCACCGGAGTTTGTGCCTGCCGTTGTCACTGAGCTGGCCGGTCCCGGCTTACGTATGCAGGTTCCACTGGACATAAGAATAGGCGAGAGAGTACTGGTGGTTTTTAAGCTAAATGGAGAGGGCGGTCAGGGTTCAGGTCCGCAAGAAACCGACAAAATCACAACAATAAAAATAGTGGAGGATATCGGTGAGGTCAGGCACACCAAAGCTATAGAGAAGGGTTTCTCGATAGCAGTTGAATTGACCGGACTCAGTGACTCAGACGTCAACGAGCTAATTCGCGCTACCAATGCGGCTTCCCTGATGACCAGAACCGAAAGTCAAGATGTTCCAGACCCCTCCGGTGGGTATAAGGCCAAAGAAAGTGTTCCGGAGTTTGCCGCTGTTCAGAGAGTCTAAAAATGGCAGACACCATTACCCAAATCAGTTCGAGTGTTAATGCGTTAATGCAGGAATTTGACCTGATTGCCCACAATCTGGCCAACGTCAGCACGGTCGGATACAAACGCAGATGTAACGCCTTTACAAATTCCCTTAACACACAGCAAGTGGGCCAGGAAACTGAATTTACCGGCAGCATCACCTTAAATACGGCCTTCGATTTCTCTCAGGGCAGTCTCATCGAGACGGGTCGACCATTGGATTTTGCTTTGTATGGCAAGGGATTTTTTGTGATAGAGACCCCCGAAGGTCCGCTTTATACCCGCAACGGCATCTTCCACACGAACCAGAATGGCCAGGTGGTGGATAGCCAGGGTCGAATTGTGGCAGGTGAAGCCGGTCCAATCACAATACCGGCCAATGTAGGACTCTCACAAGTGACTGTTTCGGCTGACGGAAAGATTAGTGCCGGTAATGTAGATATAGGAAAATTCAGACTGGTTGATTTTAAAGACAATGAAAACAAACTGGTGCCGACTGGCGAAAATTGTTACCGGATGCCAGACGTGGATATAAAGCCGGTTCCAGCCGAGCATATAGTCGTCAAATATGGCTATCAGGAAGCCTCCAACGTCAAACTAATCGATGAATTGGTGGATATGATATTGGTCACAAGACTCTATGAAGCGAATATGAAGCTTGTCACAGCCCAGAAAGAAGCCTCCAGCAGTATGATGAGTGTGGCTATGGCCTAACCGCTATATAACAAGGAGAACAACATTATGTTAAGAGCATTTTCCACTGCCGCGACCGGAATGGCAGCCCAGCAGTTAATGGTGGACATGATTGCCAACAACCTTGCCAACATTAACACAACCGGTTTCAAACGGAGCCAGATCAATTTTCAGGATTTGCTATACGATAAATTAAAAGAGCCCGGCACAGAAATGGCTTCGGGTATAACATCCCCCGGCGGTATGGAGATAGGCGGTGGGGTCCGCGCCGCATCAACAATAAAAGTTTTTACAGCCGGTGAACTTCAGAGCACCAACCGACCTCTTGATATAGCTATTTTAGGCGACGGTTTTCTGCAGGTGACGTTGCCTAATGGCGACAAAAGATATACCCGCGACGGCACGCTGCAGACAAATGCCGACGGCCAGTTGGTTACCACCACCGGATACGCCATCGAGCCAGCCATTACCATTCCTAAGGATGCCGTCGCCGTAAGTATCGAGAAAGATGGTGGTGTTAATGTCACCGACCCCGCCGGCATCCGCTCGGTTGTGGGTACTATTCAATTGGCACGATTTCCTAATTCATCAGGCCTTTCCAGCGAAGGGGATAATCTGTTAGCGGAGACCGAAGCAAGTGGCACCCCTACGACCGGCACAGCGGCAGAAAATGGTTTTGGCACTATCCTGTCGGGATTTCTGGAGAAATCCAATGTCCAGATGGTAACCGAGCTGGTCAGCCTTATAAGTGCCCAGCGAGCATACGAAATAAACTCGCGCGCCATAAAAGCTGGTGACGACATGCTTCGAACAGCAAACGATATTGTTCGCTAAGGATTGGTATGAGTAGTAGAGCAATTAATATTGTTATGGTCGTTTCTCTGGTGACATTCGCCCAGGTTTGCGAGGCCGATCAGACAGCCGACGACTCAAAGAAGGATTGTGCTCTCCAGGTTTACCTGCCCAGAGAGGTTACAATCACAGACAATTGCTTAAGACTCGGCCAGGTCAGCCTAATCCGGGGAAGCGACAATTTAGTAGCCAGAGCAAGCGAGATTCCTCTCGGTCGAATTTCGGTACCTGGCCAGGAAGTTGTCATTGATAGACTAACGGTCCTCAGCAGGTTAGCTTCCAATGGTATCCCGGCATCGAAAGTGACATTCGCTGGCGCAGAAACAGTAAAGGTAAAACAGCAGCAGCAAACTATCAAGGGCACCGAATTCGTGAGGCTGGCAAGTTCGTTCCTGAAAGAGAATCCACTTGCTGCTTCTGTCTGCCAATCCGAACCAATATGGATGCCACAAGATTTTGCCGTACCTGGAGACAGCAATAATCTACAATTATGCCCGCGTTTGGTCAGAACTTACCCGGGTAATCAGGCGAAGGTTCAGATTGTTGTGCTTCAAGGAGGCAAACAGATAGCAGTCCGTGAAGTAGCTTTCCGCTTGAAGTACAATTGTCGCACAGCAGTGGCTCTGGTTGATATTCCCACGGGTGCGGTTATAAATTCCGAGAACGTCAAGATAGAAAACACCGTCTCAAACTATCCGGAACCTGCGGAATGGAAGCCTCCTTATGGTCTCATCGCCAAACGCCATCTGCTGGCTAACACCGTGCTTGCTGCATATATGGTAGGTTCTGCCAGCCAGCCGGTCATCGTTGGGCGCAATCAGAACGTTATCATCCGGATTGAAAGACCGGGTCTCTTGGTTACGGCTATTGGAAAAACTCTGGAGGATGGCCGAACCGGTGAATGTATAAAAGTCCGAAACGCGGACTCACAGAGGATAATCTTAGTCAGGGTAAATGAAGATGGAACCGTGGAACCAGTTCTTTAAGGACTTCATATTCGATGAATCGCAAAGTAATAATCCTGACCGAAGGAGAAACAATGAGCAATAAAGTGGTCTTGGTGTTAGTTCTGATGGGCTTTCTGCTTTGTCTGCCCGCTTGCTCGCAAGCAGGTTCTATCTGGGCCAAAAGGGGCAAGGATGTGAAGGCGTTGTATGCAGACGATGTGGCTCGTCAGATAGGTGATGTTCTGACTATTAAGATTACCGAAGATAGTAAGGTTGATAATAAAGCAAATAGAGACCTGAAGAAAGAGACTAACCGGTCAAACGACTTTAATGGGGAGCTTGGGATTACTACTCCGAACCATAATATTCTGCCTCGTATGCCCGGCTTCACTATGGAAGCTCAATCCAAAAATGAGTTGAAAAGCAAAGCTGATTACAAGGACGAGCGCAAGTTTGTAGATAGGGCTACTGTGGTCGTTATTGATGTCCTGCCGAACCGCAACCTTGTGGTTATGGGGACCTGCAGCCGCAACATTGGTGGTGACATACAAATCGTTGAGATAAGCGGCATAGTCAGGCCCAGCGATATTGCATTTGACAACTCGGTTAAGAGCGAACAGGTCGCGGACTTTCATATTGTGGTCAGGAATGCTGGCGTGGCGGCACCATACACAAGGCCCGGCTGGCTCGGCACTATATTCGATATTATTTGGCCGTTTTAATCGTGTTTTCACATTTATCTTTATGTTTTTAAGAGTAAGTGTCTATGAAATCTCGTCTATTACTTTCATATAGTCCCCAACGCAAATTTTTGTGCTTTGCAGTGCTGCTGGTAATCTTACTAAGTACGACCGAAGTTGGGCAATGTGAGCGAATAAAGGATATCGTTGACATCCAGGGACTTCGCAGCAATCCACTCCAGGGCATCGGGTTGGTTATCGGCCTGGCCAGCACAGGCGATACTACATCTCTGTCGCGGCAAATGCTTACGAACGTGTTAAGGGACTCAGGACTGGTCCTTTCTCCTTCTGAGTTAACAGGCGGCAACATCGCCGTTGTTATGGTTACGGCAGAGCTGGGCCCTTTCGCACGCGAAGGCTCACGCATCGATGTTGATGTCTCTGCCATAGGAGATGCTAAAAGTCTTCAAGGCGGAATGCTTCTGCCCACCCCATTGCAAGGCCTCGATGGGCAGGTTTATGCCGTAGCCCAGGGGGGAATTTCGATAGGAGGCTGGGTAGCGTCGGGTGAGAAGGCTTCAATTACAAAAAACCACCAGACGGTCGGTCGAATCCCCGATGGCGCTATAGTTGAAAAAGAAGAAATAGCTACATTTGTCGAATACATCGCCGGCCATAGACTCATTACGCTTAATCTGAGAAACAGCGATTTTTCAACCGCCCGACAGATTAGCAAAGCCGTTAATCGGGATTATCCTGATAGTGCGGTAGTAGTTGATGCCGGCACTATCAAAATTAAAATCCCCGACCAAATCGGTCAGATAGATATAGCCGGCTTTGTCGATGATATTACAAAGTATCAGGTTAAGGTCGATATTCCTGCAGTAGTAGTGATTAACGAACGGACCGGCACGATTGTGGTTGGGGAGAATGTCGGAATATCCGCAGTAGCCATTTCCCAGGGCAGCCTGGTTGTAAAAATAAAAGAAACCGAGATTGTGTCCCAGCCGATCGCTCCTTTCTCTGATGCCGGGACAACCGAAAGATTTCCGGAAACAATGGTAGGGGTCGAGGAGAAAGAAGGACACCTGATTTCTGTAACAAGAGCGGTTACGGTCTCAGATCTGGCCAAAACTCTCAATGCTATAGGGGCAACACCGAGAGACCTGATAGCGATATTTAATGCCCTTAAAAAGGCCGGTGCCCTTCAGGCCAAGCTGGTGATAATGTAGGAGAATTTCAATGGACGAGGCCAAATTGATATTAACCCAGCCGGTCTTACCGCCCGTTCCCCTCGACTATTTCAGCGGGGCATCATCTTGTAAAGAAGTCGTAAATCGGCATCCAGATAAAATTGATAATGTCTCGGAAGGGAAAAAGAAGCAGGCAGCCAGGGACTTTGAATCGATTTTGCTCAGTCAATTGCTGGACGAGATGAAAAACACTATCGGGCACTTGGGTTTTGACGAAGACGGAGATTCCGAGCAAATTCAAGGAATCTTTTGGCTGTACCTGGCCCGTGATATGGCTAACAACGGCGGCATCGGGCTTTGGAAGGATATATACCGATTTTTAACTAACGCCGACCAGGCGAACACAGCAACAAACTCGGTAGATGGGCAGATATGAAAGCGACAGCAATCGCAATAGAAAATAAAATCGACCAGTTCCTGGCCATTCTGCACAAGGATATCGAGCGCATACAAAAGAGCCTGTCACAGCTAAATGAGCTTCGCAGCCTCGTCATCAAGCGCAACGATGCTGCTCTGGGCAAATTACTTGAAAGCATCCAGGCCGAGTCAGATAGCTACAGAACCCACGAATTGAAACGCCACGAGATTCGAAAAGAACTATCTGATGCTCTTGGCTGCAACCATGAACAGGTGACTCTATCCATGCTCGAAGCTGCTCTGCCGGATGAAAAAAAAGCTCAGATAACCCGGATAAAAGCGAAATTGGGACCACTGGTTAAAGAACTCAAAAGGGAACATTTAAGCACCGTTTTGCTGTTGTCAGAATGTGCCAGATTTAACAATCTGCTTCTAAGAAGCATTCTCGACCTCGGAAAAACAGGGACGCTAACATACAACTCCAGTGGAACAACAAGACAGCAAGCTGACATGGCTTTTCTAAATTTGCAGTTATGAAAAAATTAAAGTCTGCCGGAGCTAAGAAATGCAGGATTACTCTATAGGCATAAGCGGCCTTAGTGCGGCCCAAAAAGCCCTCGACATAATTGGCAATAATATCGCTAACGCTGCCACTGAAGGCTATCACCGCCAGCGAATAGAGTTGACTCCTGCCTATTCGTCACAAATTGGTCAGATTTTTTTGGGAGGAGGCGTCGAAATTGCCGGCATCACCAGAATGATTAATGGCTTTCTGGAGCAGGAGATTTTACGACAGCAATCATCATTAGGACAGGTGTCGCGGGAGTTGACTACACTGCAAACAGTCGAAAACGCATTTGGAGAGCTTTCAACAGCAGGCGGCCTGAGTATGGCTATAGATGAATTCTTCAACGCACTGCAAGACCTTTGTGCCCATCCCGCAGAGATTATATGGCAAAGCCAAACTGTAACCACCGCTGAAACTATGACAGCTCAATTCAGAGCATTAGGAGAATTTCTGGCAACGTTGGATACACAGATTACGTTAGAAGCCGAAAACGTTGTCGGGAACATCAACACACTGATAAATCAGATTGCTGAACTCAATGACAAAATAGAGAAGATGGAAATATCCGGCGGACAGGCTAACAGTTTGCGCGACCAAAGAGACCAGTGCATAACGACACTATCCACGTTAATTGCTGTCGAAACTTACGCACGAGAGTATGGCGTGGTTGATGTCAGCGCAGCCGGAATACCTGTGGTGACAGGCGGCCATTCTATCGAACTGGAGGTGGGGTTAGAAGAAGGCAAATTGGGTATTACCCCTGCTGGCGCGTACACCTACAACACGACCGTGCAGGGCGGAGAGCTTGGTGGATTAGTGTCGTTAAAAAACGATACTTTAGCCGGTATTCATAGCGACCTGGATGACTTGGCAGATGCAATAATACAACAGATAAATCACTACCATGTTCAAGGGGTAGGTTCAGAGGGCTCCTTTACCGAACTAACAGGCTGGCTAATGACCAGCGAAAATCTGTCCGATTTTGTTCCGCCCCTAAGTGACGGCAAAATATACGTAAGAGTTACCAATACGAGCACCGGCGAAATAACACGTCACGAAATTGATGTTAATGTAGCATCTGATTCATTAACCACCATCGCCTCGGATATCTCTGCCATTACCGGCCTGACCGCTTCAGTGGTTTCTTCGAAGCTCCACATACAGGCCGAGACAAATTACAAGTTTGATTTCCTGCCTGCTGTTCTGCCTGAGCCTACCACAACTAACCTTACCGGAGCTTCGCCGCCAGCCATATCCGTATCGGGTATTTACACAGATGCAGAGAATCAAACTTTTCAATTCACCGTGATAGGTACCGGTACGGTAGGTAATGGCTCCTTGCAGCTCAAAGTGAAAGATGGAGAAAATAAGGTAATTGCTACCCTCAATGTCGGTGATGGTTATGCAGCAGGCGATAGACTCGACATAGGCAATGGTATCAAAATATCTCTTAGCCCCGGCGACCTGGTTGCCAGTGACAGCTTTGAAGTCGATGCGTTTGCGGATAGTGATACCTCAGGCCTGCTGGCAGCGGTCGGAATGAACACCTTTTTTTCCGGCCACGATGCGAGAGACATGGCAGTTTGTTCGGATGTAGTCGGTTCACCTACCCATGTAGCAACAGCCCTTGGGACGGATATGACAGACAACACCAACGCCGTGCGAATGGCAGGTTTGAAGGACCGGACCGTAAGCAGTTTGGATACCTTGACGCTCCCGGAGTTTTATCGCCAGCTCGTTACCGACATTGGCCAGCAAGTCTCTGTCAAACAAATCACACAAGATAATATCGAGGCTGTGGTCCAGAACCTTGCCAATCAGCAAAGCGAAATAAGCGGTGTTGACATCAATGAGGAAGCTGCACAAATGCTGGTATTCGAGCAAATGTTTCAGGCATTGGCCAAAT
>Ga0315280_10006571_pt1 | contig 16002 bp, 18 predicted proteins | sample YL17G06_40_MG_FD_203697 | JGI IMG/M metagenome (GOLD analysis project Ga0315280, IMG submission 203697) | Sediment microbial communities from Yellowstone Lake, YNP, Wyoming, USA - YL17G06_40 | ecosystem: Environmental > Aquatic > Freshwater > Lake > Sediment | place: USA: Wyoming | collected... | reverse complement strand
ATGCTTGGCAGCTTTGTGTAAAAGCGAATGACGTTTTGAACATTTGATATTCGAATTTTGAATTTGTTTCGGATTTCGATATTCGGATTTCGGATTTAAGAGAAGTATGATATAGAGCTTATGCTTGGCAGCTTTGTGTAAAAGCGAATGACGTTTTGAACATTTGATATTCGAATTTTGAATTTGTTTCGGATTTCGATATTCGGATTTCGGATTTAAGAGAAGTATGATATAGAGCTTATGCTTGCGACTGTTAATGCTACTCGAATGGAGCTGTTGCGATTGCGCAAGCGCGTCGCGCTTGCCGTGCGGGGTCACCGTCTGCTCAGCGAAAAACGAGATGAAATCTCCCGCCAGTTGATTAAAATCGCCCGTGAAATCCAGCCCCTCCGCAGAAAAGTCGAGATTGAATTGCTCGAAACATCCAGGCGTTTTATGCTCGCCCGTGCGACAATGGAGCCGGAAGATACCAAAGCTGCTCTCGAAGTCCCTACCAAAAAATTTACTCTGGCCGTTAAGTTCGCCAGAGTAATGAACGTAAAGGTTCCGCATTTACTTAAGGAAATATCCGGCGACATTATTTGCTATGGCTTTGCAACGACATCCGGCGAAATGGACATCGCGCTACTCGCCCTCGAACGGGCCTTCGACGGTTTAATTGAACTGGCTGAGAAGGAAAAGCAGGCCCGGCTGCTCGCTACCGAGCTTCAGATGACTCGCAGAAGGGTTAATGTATTAGAGCACGTTCTTATTCCTGAATTGCACGAAACTATCAGGTTTATTTACGATAAACTCTCCGAAGCCGAGCGTGACAACACCACTCGCCTTATGAAAATCGCGGATATCATTAGGGCGTGATTTGTGGTTCGTGACTGGTGTCTCGTATTTTCACTTCGACATTCGGCGTTCCTTGTTCGATATTCTTTAAGGTCATTCCCGCGCAGGCGGGAATCCACAATTTTAGGTCATTGCGAGCCCCCATTTGTCGGGGCGTGGCAATCTCAATCCCAAAGAGTAAAGTTTGGCGAAAAAGCCGCCTACTATCACGTATTCAACCTTGTGTTCGTTGAATAACGCGAATAGTTCTTTGAAGTCTTTTTGAACTTCCATCTTCTTGCCTTCGCAGGTATTCTACCGCCGCGACTCGCTCCTCGGGGGTTTTACTGAGCCAGTAGGCCAGTTCCCCCTTCACAGAGGACGAATCTTTCAAGTTAAGTTTGTTGACTACCTTGCGTATCATACTCTTATTATACCCCGCCTGGCAGCAGAACACAACTATCGCCGTTTCCAAAAAGTGAGTATCACTTTTTGTCATTCCCGCGCAGGCGGGAATCCAGACTTGTAAGGATCAGTTAGATTGAGTTGATAAGTCGAAATTTTTTACCTCGCCGAAGCACGCCTTCTTTTGCGAAGGCGGATGAAAATCGAAGACATAATCAGAGCATAAGCGAACAGATCTCAAAAATCCTTTTGCGGCTTTAGTGTTTTTTCTAACTTTATATCATCATTATAGATAAATGCTCCCAAAGTCTATTCCTGAATCGTACAAATAATATGCATCATCTTTAGCACATTTGCTGCAAGCAGGATGGCGTGATTCAACCTAAGCGATTTCACAACAAACTCCAAATAGGGGATCGCTCTACCATCCTTAAGCACCAACATGCCGGTTGCCAAGTCGTGGCGTACTGAGTGATGTGATATTGCGTTGCGAAGATTCTTGTCTAATACTAACGGCCAATTTTTTTGCCATTGTGGTAAATCTGTAAGAAAGTCTATCTTTTTTGCATTTGGTAATTTCTCAAAAGCCCGGATGTTACTTGGTTCTGAATGGCCAAAGTCATCAGCATGTCCACGCTTTGCAATGTTGTTTAAACCAACGACATACTTAAGGACCTGATGGCAGGCCTCAAAAGTCACTACGTAAAAATCGCGCAACTGCGGAAATTCGTCACGGAACAACCTTAATTCTTGAATAGATTTTCCCTTGTCCTTAATATACATCTCCGCCGCAAGGCCAGGGAGTAATCCACTACGATTGTTCATGAAAAGTTCCATGCAATGAAATATTCTCTTCTGACTTTCTCGAATTTCACCAGTACGTATGTAATTCAATGCAAATTCTTTGACCGCTTCTGTATTCCCTTTTGAAAATCCTGACAATAACCACTCCGCTTTCATGTCGGGGTAGTATGGATTTACCCATAATGGAGCGAAGAGACTGTCGAGTATCTTATGTACAAAGTCATGACGTTGCCAATCTTCGTTAGGCGAAGGCCATATTTCCTCAAATATTCGTCTTCCTTCCTTGTCAAAATCTTCCCACTGAGAGTTGACGTAATACCCAAGCCATCTTCGGACCTTCAACCAATCTTTACTACTTACTTCGCGGAAAATTTTGTGCCGGCGATTGAATTCTAGGAAATGTTCACCTAGTAGTTGATGATGCATGATGAAAGGAGACCCGCCTTCATCCCACATTTCCGCCGCTTCTGCTCTCGAGGGAAGATCTGGATGTATGGTCAGGACTTGATCCGGTTTATCGTCTTTATCAATCTGCTCCCCATCCTCAAGTTCGAGTCGAGCGCCTGGTTGTGGTTCATACCAGATAACCTGCTTGCCTCTGGTGGCTGCTTTGCATCGATTACAAACAAAATAAAAAGGTTGCTCATTATCTAGTCCGACGCTTAACCTAAGCCTTATCTTCGCATTACAACCAGGGCACAGCACAGTATATCTGAAAATCATAATCCGCTCTATATGCCAACATTCAATAAACTATCTCACCGTTCTATTTTTCGACTTTTTCAAGTTTTGTGTCTCGTCTCTCGCATCTTTTCCCGTACGTCCTCCGGCTTTACTCTCAGATTTGTAAGAACCTTGGCTGCATTGCCTTTTGTTTCTCGCAAAAGACCCAGCAGAATATGTTCCGAACCGATGTAATTATGTTCAAGCGCTCTGGCCTCTTCGATGGCATACTTAATAACATTAATGGACCCTTCGCTTCGTGGCGGCTTTTCCACCTTCGTCTTATCGGCTCCACTTTTGGTAAGTTGCTCCACCTCGGCCAGCAGCTTCTCAATATTAACGCCGAGGTCTTTCAGGATAGTTGCACCGGTACTGCTGCTTTCTTTAATCAGACCTAACAAAATGTGCTCTGTCTCTATATATCCATGGCCGAATTGCTGCGCCTGTTCGTTAGCCAGTGCCATAACCTTACGTGCTTCATCTGTAAATCTCTCGAACATACCAAACTCCCCTTAAAGAAACGAAAAACAACACCCACTCCACTATTTTTGCAGACCTAATCGCCTTTTTCAACAGACCGCAATTTCTTTCAACTAAAAACTATTTTCTCTTTGTGTTCTCCTTCGGCTACGCTCAGGACAGGTCGGTGACCTCTGTGGCCAAACAAAATACCGTGTTAATCGGTGTTAATCCGCGTCTAATATAGAAATTTCACTTGACATACAACATATTGTCCTGTATAATATATATCTAACATATAGTCTAAAATAGTCAATATTCAATAGTAAATAGTAAATCTGGAGGTTTTACTAAATGGCTACCAAATCCCAAATCCTCGCCAACCGTCGTAACGCCCAAAAATCGACCGGCCCGCACATGCAAAAGGTTCTTGAGATTCGCTCTATCGCTATGTTCCTTTGTGCCGGAGCTTATCCGCCGTCCTGTCCGGTGTAGCGCACCTGTCCGTCGTAGCGAAAGCGAAGATGGAAGCGAAGGAGGAAGCTTTTGTGAAGGCGGATGCCTTTGTGGCTATGAGTCAATTATGCAAAACAAAGCCAATTTGCTGGATATTCAAATGAACGTAAGCTACTGTTTTAACAAAGGATTATGAAAATAAACGACTTTGCAGGCGCGGTGAAAATAAACCCAAACAAAGCCAAACAAACTCGAAGCGAAGCGGAGATCCCCTACGGGTGAGCTTCTCGGAATCCTCAAACCGGGGGGACCAAACAAAGCCAATTTCAAACGTAACCTTGCAAAAGTGGGTCATCACGATGATTATTTATCTGGATTAACCCGCCGATAAATGGTAAAAGGAAAGGCATTGTGAAGTCAAAAAGGCAAAAGATGGCAACTAAAAGGTTAAATATCTTTGAGAATCCCAATCTCAAAGAGCCGCGCCTCTTGCTTGGCTTTTCCGGCTGGATGGACGGCGGCGATGTCTCCACAGGCGCCGTCAAATGCTTCATCGACAAGCTCGGCGCGCAGAAAATCGCCACCATTAACCCCGAGGGTTTCTATATCTACAATTTTCCGGGAATGATGGAAGTAACCGCTCTTTTTCGGCCACATACCAAAGTAGAGGAGGGTCTGATTACCTCTTTCGAGGTTCCCGCCGATGCCTTTTTCGCCAGCCCGGAAAACGACCTTATACTCTTTCTGGGAAAAGAGCCCAACCTTCTCTGGGAAGAATTTGCCGACTGCATCTTGTCGCTGTGCTCGCAGTTCAGCGTTAAAATGCTCTATTTCATAGGCAGCATTGCCGGCCTGGTCCCTCACACACGCGAGCCGCGCCTGTTCTGCTCCGTTTCCAATGCAAAGCTCAAGGAGGATTTCCAGCATTACGGCGTAAAATTCACCACCTACGAAGGTCCCGCCAGCTTCATTACTTATCTGACGACCCGGTGCAACGAACAGAATTTGGCCCTGGTAAGTCTGGTGGCTACGATTCCTGCTTATGTGCAGGGCAGCAACCCCAAGTGTATAGAAACGGTAACCAGACGCCTGGCGGGAATGCTGGATGTGCAGATGGACCTTGACGATATGGAGACCGTCAGCGATGAGTTCGAGAAGAAGTTAAACGATGTTGTGCAGCAGCAGCCGGAATTAGCCGGCAGTATCCGCAAGCTGGAAGAAGATTACGACAATGAGATTTTTGATAGCGAGATGGGTGAATTAAAGAACTGGCTCGAGCAGCAGGGCATCCGGGTGGATTGAAGCCGGCAGTGGGCCAGCATCGTAGGGGATAGGTTGTGTCCGGGCAATCTTAACTGTCACTTCCTTCGTTCCGTTTCACGTGAGGGGTTTCTCAAATAACCCACGACGGAATACCCACAGGACAAAGCAAACACCTGCAATAAACAGCAATTCTGTGCTTTCTTCCCAGAAGTTAAACCACACCAGATTTTGTCTGTAGATGTCCACAAGTATACTTCGAAACAGCCCGAATCCCAATGGCCCTGCTCCGGCGGCAAAGAAGATTTTGGCCGGAGGCAGCGGATTGTTTTTCTTAAACATCAGGATTAGCAGCGATATCGCCAACAAAACTACTGCTGCGATTGAACAGTACACTTTCTCATACATCTGATAGACTATGCGATGTGAAAAGTTGAAGAATGTGCCGAATATCATCGTGTTGTATGAGGTATTATCCCAATCCGCACAGAGCGGCATAAATGCAATGATTATAAGCGCCGGAATTATCACAAAGAACGTTCGTCTTAAATTGCACGGCACATTCTCATATTTGATACATCTTTTGCAAAGTCCAAGTACGGCGCACCGGTGTTCCGGTTCGGACAGCATCAGGATTCTGCGGTCCATCCCTTCAAGAAGAGCATAGGTGACGAAGCCAAATGATAACAGCATGCCGAAGCCGTGAAGATATTCAGATAAGTAAGATGTGTTGTTGAAGATGTAATAGTTGATGGCACAGCAGTTTTCCCCCACAAAGAAAAATATCATCGCCCATCGTAGTGCCGCCAGTTCAGGGGACTTACTTCGCCACAATATGATTGCAAGTACGAGCGAAAGGACTGTATAGCTTATCTTTATCGGGAATGCGCCTATGACAATCAACAACTGTTCGTGCCACGGCGATTGACGGAAAGGAAATTCGACAATCTCGCCGGATACTTTTATCCATCTGTCGAATACATCGCCCTTCGGTCCGGCAACACTGGCAATCCACTCCTGTGTGCCGCCGCGGACATTCATGACCTTTTCCAGTCCCATACCGATAAGATGCTTGGCCGCAGATGTACTGGCTATGCCGACATTGCACATCAATAATAGAGTTTTATCTCTGAATTGCTGCGGGAATTCGTCTCTGGAATCAACTGCAAGAATCTCCGCCAGAGGCCGGTTCTGTGCTCCATCAATATGAATCGAATTAAACTCATCTGAAGGGCTGGTATCGACAAGGATAGCCGGGCTGTTGGGCATCCGGAGTAGTTTTTTGGCCTCAATCGGTGTAACCATAGTTACCTGGCCGTAGAAGAGCCGGTAAAATAATAATGGAGCCAGGCCCACAGCGAGTATAATACCCAGGACCACCAGATGCGTTCGATACTTATATGTTTCAATCTGTTCTGTTTGTGTCATCTTTAACTCCGTCTCCTTTTTCTGCCCAGGACGTTGCGTACGCATACTGGAATGAGTTTGCCGTCCGGCTGGGGGTATGCCTGGCAACATCGCCTCACGCTGGATAAATCAAAGGTTTCCACATCCTGGAACGCATGGATAAATATCGATTTGATGTGCCGTTCAGCTACTGTGAATGCTTTGCGAGGCCAGCCGATTCAGTGAAACAGTCTCGCCGCCGTCAAGCACCAGATAGTAGGCCAGGCAGAAACAAAGTGGGTGACTGCATGGCAGGGGCACGAAGTCCGAGGCCCTTACTCACAAGTCACCAGCCCCATCGAGCAGCTTTATAACATCCGGAATAGTTAATCGGCCCACTTGACCGACAAGGTTTGCACCCCGCCCCGCAAAACAAATCGGCTGAATCATTATACTGACCACGTGAGGCTGCGAAAAGAAGTACTCAAGGATGCGTGGGAACTGACCATCATTAACGCCGCCTGCGGCTGTAACCGTTAGCGATGTGGAGATACCCGTATCCGCCAGCAGGTCAAGAATTTCCAGTTTTTCTTTTAGCAGCTTCCGGCCCCGGAGGACTTCGTATGTCCTGTCGTCGAATCCGTCAAACTGCAACGAAATGACGACATTTCGTTCATATAGCTTACGAAGAAGGTCTGGTTGGCGAAGTAATTCTAATCCATTCGTTGAAATGCTCACTCGCACAATTTCCTGGCGTGACAGAGCCTCGTCCACGATTTCAAGCAGGTTCGGATGGATTAATGGCTCACCGCCGGAAAGGTTCAGAACATCAATTTGACCCTCAGCGAGAATCAGGTTGTCTATCAAACTCTTGAATTCCTCAACGGTCATATCCCATAGTTGGCCGGCATCAACAATGCACGCTGGGCAAACCAGGTCACATCGAGAAGTAATCTCAACTATCGGCATGCACAGGTGCTGTTCATGCCTATCACAAAAGCCGCAGCCCTGTGGACAAGAAATGTCGGATTCTCCGGCAAACTCCTTCGGCACCCAGGCCGGTTTTACGTATCGCTGAGCTTTAAGATAGTTTTCTAAGTCCCTTTGCGCTAAATTACGGCTCTGCCCATGTTCAGGGCAGAACTTCTGGAAGTATATATCCAGACCATTTGTTATCACTTTAGTCGGAACAATTCGGCAACAAGTGTTGCAGGCGGATTGTGTGATACCCAGCGTTTTCATTTTTCCAATCTGATAGAGATGTTAAACCCCTTCAGCAACGTATGATTGTTCTGGTTTAACATAGAATCGCTCATCCTGCATTCGATAAAAGAGATTGTAAGTGCACGCGCTAACGAGTCGACCGGGTTCTGTTGGCACCTGGTCCGGACAGAACATAGCCCGCGAGCAGTCAAAGGTATCCTCATCCATGTGGGCATGGATATACACCGTCCGCACAAATGATTCGCCAAGGCGGTGACGTTCAAACTCGCTCAAGGTTTTTCCCGTTGGGTACAATTTATCTATAATTTCCCTGAACAATCCCAGGTGCTTCGTCTCGCCACGGGCGTAAAGTTCATTGATAGCGTCTGTGAAGAACTCCCTCTGACCGGGACGGATGAGGTACGAGTCCTGGAGGAGTTGTTGAATCTTCTCTCGCGGCGCAAACCTTGTCAGCGGAAGAAACTCATCGCCGTTCTTAAGCATATAGCAGATTAGATAACACAGTGGATGGGCCGAAGGTTTGGTGACAAAATCATCCAGTTTAAGTATCCCGCCGGACTGCTCACTAACCACCGCAGCGGCCTTATCAACGGGCACATGTCTGGTCCGGGCAAATGTGCTTCCTCCCTGTCCGGAGTAGGTCATCGTTTGTATTGTCAAGCTCAGGATGTTGTTATTTTGGCGCATCAAGTCAAGGATACCGGCGATCGCATTCTCGTTGACGTCGTGGACCATCACGTTCAGCAGTGTTATTCTAACGCCGGCACGGGTGAGATTTTCAATCGCCTTGAGCTTCACTTCTACCAAATCAATTCCGTTTAAGAGCTGACTGACTCGACTGTCAAACGTGTTGAAAGAAAGAATCACCTGGTGCAAACAAGTTAGCGAACGGCCTGGATTCTACTTTGAGACCTTAATAAAACCGGATGTGATGTGGATGTTCGGATGTCAAACGTCGTTGAAAGAAAGAATCACGCATAAGAAATGTCCTTGAGTGTTTGAGTCATAGTTTATTTTTTTCGGATGTCAGATTAAGATGTCTTCTTTCGTTAAAGGACAATTCTTAAAAATTTCTATTAGTTTTACCTCACGAGACAATTTTTCTTTATAGACCTTTTTACAATCCGGACATTTTTGGAATGCGCCGTCTATTGGGATGCACCATCCAAGTTTGTCTGCATCTCTATAGTTTTCAAGCATTATAATTTTTCCACAATCATCGCGAACGGCATAACATGTGTTGTGCCCGCGCTATTTACCAGGATATCAACCGTACCTAACTGTTTTTCGATTGTCTCGGCAAGTTCCACAACCGCCTTGCCGTCCAGCACATCCAGAGGATACGACTGCACAACAGAACCTGTTGCGGTAAGCGATTCGTCAAGTTGCCGGGCCTTTTCAAAGCCGGTTTTGTATGAGTAAGCTACACGAGCGCCTTCCCGAGCCAGAGTTCTGACGATTGCCCGGCCGAGGGCGCCACTGCCTCCGGCTACGAACGCTACCTTGCCATTAAGCATTTTTTGTCTCCTCGTCAGTTTCAGCAAGCCTACGTTGTATAAGATGTACGAACACCGCAACATTCAATACGCTGGGTAGTTCAATCTTCTTTAATCCTGGCTTGAGATATTCAGCCGGCACTTCCGGCAGTGCTTTTTTTAGTTCTTCCAGTGCTTCATCGGTTAGATAGCCATCCTTTTCGTAAACGCCGCTCGGAATTCGCTTGCTGGCTTGCCGCTCGAATTCATCTGCTTCAAGGGTTACGCCGAAAGTTTCTTCGATAAGAAAACTCAGGTCGAGCAGGTCGATGGACTCAGCCCCCAGGTCCTGCATCAGGCCCGTGTCCATCTTAATCTGGTTTTCTCGCACGCCGGTAACCTCCTGTATCAACGGCCTGAGTTTTTGGAATACCTCCTGTTCTGTCATGCTTAATTACCTGTATTCGAGAATATGTTCAAGTTTTTTTCTTCTGGGTGCCTCAGGCACACTCGCTGGATATCCTACGGTTATTAAGCACGTGGGTTCGAAGCCGGCAGGAAGGTCTTGCAGCGATTTCCAGACTTCGCCGGCCAGTAACGGAGCGGTCATCACGCATGTCCCCCAGCCCTATCGCGTGAGCAGCTAATAGCAGGTTCTGAACGGCCATCGCCGTACTTAGTGCCTCGCCGGAAGCAAGTTCACTGGTAGCACAGGCCAGCAGTGACCTGCCCACCGCAGGACTCTTTTTATGCATCGCAAGGATTACAATGGGAGATTGGTCGAATGCCCCTGCAAGGTGGACCAGTTCATCGGCTTGGTCAGCGGTGAGTCTGCAATCTTCCTTCATGGTCTTCCGGAGGGATTTACGTGTCTGTTCAGCCAGTATGCGTATCTGCTGCCTATCTTCGAAAACTATGAATTTCCATCCCTGACGGTTATGGTTGGAGGGTGCCCAGGACGCCGCCTCAATCAAACACTCAATCTGGGTTCGACTGGGTTTACGCTCCGTGAACTGGCGAATCGACCGCCGTGATTTAAGCAGCTCAAAAAAACTCTCGCAGTCCATCAGGCATATCTCCTGAATATCAATGTGGCGTTTTGTCCACCAAACCCAAAAGAGTTGGACAAAATAGTGTCCCCGTCAAACCTTCTGGCGCCATCGGCCACATAGTCCAGGTCGCATTCTTCGTCGGCCTTCTCAAGGTTGATCGTTGGCGGTACCACATTGTACCGAATCGTCAATGCTGCAACAACCGCTTCCACCGCACCACTGGCTGCAATCATATGACCGGACATTGATTTGACGGCATGGACGGGAATATCGTATGCACGCGCGCCAAGTGACTCCTTTATAGCCGCGGTTTCTACTATATCGTTTTTGACAGTGCCCGTTCTGTGAGCGTTCACGCAGTCGATGTCATTTCCATTCAGCCCCGCAACTTCCAGTGCCCTTCTTTTCGTATTGCGTATTGCGTCGCACGACGCACGACAAATTTCGACTGCCGTATCCAATCAGCTCGGCGTAGATGTTCGCCTTACGAGCTAACGCATTATCCAGTGTTTCCAGGACAACAAAAGCCGCTCCTTCGCCCAGAACCGTACCCTTGCGTGATGCATCAAAAGGCCGGCATGTTACAAACAGGATACAGGAGACAGAAGACAGGAAACAGTAGATAATACGAGAAGCGGACTAAAACCACCGAGTCCAAGAGGGTTAAGCAAGCTGTCTGTTGCGCCGGCCAATGCCACCTCTGCCAAGTCTTCACTTAGCATTTGCCATGCTTCGCCGATTGCCTGTGCCCCGGCGGCGCACGCCGAGCAGTTTGTGTACCTGCCCTTCTCAACAGCGTGACGAAGGGCCTGCCCGCCAGAAATCCATACCGCTCACCAAGTATTCTGCTTGTGTAGTCAAGAGGAGTTTGTAACAATTGGTTCCCCTGAGCGTTAATTCAGGAGCTTGTCAATTACGAACAGGATACAGGAGACAGAATACAGAATACAGAATACAGAATACTGTCTCCTGACTCCTGTCTCCTTCCAGAGGGTGTATAAACGGCATTTTGTCCGCGAATATTTTCAAAGATTGAGACAAAGCATATCGGCATATTGGCAAGTATCCGAAATGACAGAACCGGGCGGACCCGTCTCAAAGCGATTTGGCCAAAACGTTTCAGGTCCAGCGAGCCGTCATTTCCTGCCGCGTATTCAATTATTCTAGTTATTTCCTCGACCGACATGCTCGAAACCCAGGTCGAACCATAAAGAGCGATTTTCTCCGCCGGATAGGTCTCATCGGTCTTTACACCAGCATCCTCCATAGCAAGATGGGCCGCAACAACCGCCATCTGCGCGTCCCGATTCATAAGACGCAGGGTCTTATTTTCAGGAAAATACTGCTCGGCGTCAAAGTCAGGAATGGGGGCACAAAATGGGCAGGATAGCGCCCCAACGTCAAAGGGAGGTTTCGAAGCTGCGACTTCACCGCGGCGGATTCGCTCCAGGATTGCGCGTGGACTTCGGCCCAGAGGCGTCACCAGTCCGATACCCGTAATGACCACGCTTCTTGCCATGCCCACTTTCTCCTCTCACGCTGATGGCATCCACACTTTCATCAGAGCCTCTCGCCTGGCCTCAAGCAGCGGGTCATCAGTATACTTAAAAGCAAAGACCATTCCGCTTGTTACGACAACCCGCCCGTTACACAAAGCCTGGGCAGACACCTTGCCGCCGTTTGTATTGACAGAAATTACTTCCGTTCGATAGATTAGCGTGTCGCCGGGGCGAATTAGCTCACGAAACTTTGTTCGCTCCAGAACGGTCAATACCGCCTTGGCATCTTTGCCATATTTGTTCTTGAGGCTTGCTTCCAGCAACAGTCCCGAAAGCTGGGCCATTCCTTCGATTATAAGCACACCCGGCATGACCGGTCTGCGTGGAAAGTGATCGTCAAAGAAATCTTCGCTGAGGGCAACGTTCTTGGTCGCCTCGGCAGCAGTCCCGACTTGCCACTTATTAATTCTGTCAATTAAAAAGAATCGCATTGTTTTTTCGGCCTTGCGAAGTATACCGGCATTTATTAACCTGGCATAGTAAATTTAACCCACGAAGGCCACTTTGTCTAAAAGTTTCCTTGTCCTCTCCTTGAGCTGCTCGGGGTCAGTCGTGACCGGATAACCTTTGGTTCAGGAAGACCGGCTGGGAAATTCCCTCAGCGTGAGAACGTTGGATGACACTGCTGGCTTGACGAATCTCTAAGACAACTCACCCGGTGAGTGGTTGGGCTACATGTGGGCAACCTTGTGCAGCAACTCACAACTCATTCTTTCGCCGCCTCCGCTTTGGCCTTACCCTTCATTCTGTGTTCCAGCGAGAATTGGCTCTTTACCGTCGTGTTGTATTTCTTCAGAACCGGTGAATACGTCTGTATCTTGATTGTGTCTTCCTCCGGAGTGAAAGTTATGACGCGAAGATACCCCTCGCCGCCATCGTTTGTGTACTGGTAGTTGGCCAGAATCTGGTGTACCTTATTTCCTTTCCGGCCAATGCTCGTCAACTGGCCTTCGCCTCCCATGTGACCGCACAGCACCAGGAAGATATTTTCATGACGACTGACGAATTTCTCCCACACCGCTTCACCTGCGTTCCCTTCTATTCTGCAATAAGGGTCCTTGATAAGGCGCTCGTTTTTAGAATTCAGATAAGAATGGGTTAGGACGATACAGTGGTGGTCTGGATGTTGGCCCACAACCTCATTGGCCCAGGTGAGTACCTCGTCTCGTGGGTTGAACTCCAGTGAAATGATAAGGAACTTTGCGCCTCCGGCCTCAAACAGACAGTAATAGTTCTCGTTACCTTCGCCGAAGTGGCCGCCATACCAGCTCTTTCCTTCAAATCGTGATGAACCGAAGTACTTATTGTAGGTGGCAGCACCGCGGTGTGCGGCAAACCTGAATCTCGGGGACTTTTCCGGGTCCTCTTCGTACCCAAAGTCGTGATTACCAAGGCACAGGATGTACGGCACTGCACCATCGATTGTATTGAACGCCTTGTCGGCGATCTTCCATTCCTCTTCATCATCTGCCTGGACAATATCTCCCACGTGAGCAACCATAACGATGTTCAGCTTATTCTTGTTTTCTTTGATCCACTGCATCTGACCATGCAGATACTTCCGCAGGTCACCGTTTCCCCAATGCCGGGCGGAAAATCCTATACGCGTATCGGCATAACATTGTGAGTCAGGTAGGACAACCAGGGTAAACTGTTCTTCTGGCTTGACTTCCTGTGCCCGGCCCCTTCCTGTGAGCAGAACGCCAAAACCAAGAAGCAACAACAGGATAAGCTTATTCCAGAAATTCGGATTTCGGATTTCGGATTTCGGATTTTCTGACATTCTCCAGGTCCTTTCTATTTCGTTAAGGCATTTATACCCTCAAATTGTCTTTACGTTGATTAGGCCCTCATCTGCCGATGCTTTTCATTCACATCGTCCAAGCCAAGCTCCAACCAGAGCAGGAAGACAGGAGACAGGATACAGGAGACAGGATACAGGAGACAGGAAACAGGATGCTGTATTCTAACTCCTGACTTCTGTCTCCTTTAATGATTCATCCTGCAGCCAATATTGAGCAAAGTGGGCAAAATCTTTATAGTTCACAAACCCATCGTTATTGAAATCAGCGATGATTATAAGGGGGTCACAGTCGCGCACGACGCCTATATGAAACAATTCCGGCCACGCCATACGACCGTACACAACACCACTGCGCCCCTCAGTTAATTCAATTAATTTGACCAGGTCGTAAGCGGCCGCACCTACAGCAATCTGCATCATCTTTTTGCCGTTGGAGTTATAGATTTGCTCCAGCACGGGCGACGATCCTGAAACTTCCGTAATTTCAAGGTCGGCAAAGAAACCCCCTGTGTTCCCATTTAGCACAGGATTGCGGAGAAAACCAGTCAGGATGTCGATATAATTATAATCATAAACAGGTTCTTCATATTCGTTGTAATAAGCGATAAAAGCTTTTTTTTCGGCGATACGAATGGCCGTATCGGCAAAGTTGAAGACTCCCGCCGGCGACTCACTGGTAAACAAAAGCGGCTCAACTACTACGTGCGCCCCGACTGATTCGTCAACCGTCGGATCGATAGTATAGCTGCCATCGCTGTAGCGAACCATCGCAATGTCAGCATCGGGTTGCAGTGTGGTGTTTTCCAGCAGTCTCAGCCTGTTGGTGTCAGCGTCCCGTTCCAGAACATGGGCGCCCATTATTTTTGGCAGGCCCCGTTCCACTCTATCCCCAATCAGTGGAACAAGCATCGGGACGTCTGCTGCGACGAAGGCTCCTCCGTAGCGATACTCGTCGGGGCAGCATCCTCCATCTCCTACTCTGGGGAATCCGCCAAAGATGCTTGCAAAGAAAAGTATCGGCACCGAACTGCTGTACAGGTCGTTGGTGAGCGTGCACTCAAAACGTATCTCGAATAGGCGCGTATCGAAGTTGTACTCGCCGACCGGTGGTGAGCCGACCGGATTCAGGATAGCTCTGTTGATGCCGGTCCAAACGCCTGGAGCTATCTCGAACGAACCCATCTTGTAAGTAAACCCATCCTCACCACTACCGAAATAAAGCGAAACACGCGGGTAATTGCGGTAATAGCTATCTTCATCACCCCAAACCGTCAGTTTGCCTTCCAATGCCGGCACCGAATCTCCCTCACATCCGACGAAGGTTGGCGTAGCGACCGCCGAGATTGGACCGTTTGGGTCATCACCCGGAATATCACCAAACCCGTCGTGCATTAGCCAGGAGTGATAATCACCGTAGTCTTCATGAGGGAAAACGGTGAAATCTCAAAACGTCCGTGAAAAGCAAACGACCGGCCACCCTCTTTAGCTTCTCTGACCTTCTGCGTCCGGGCCGTTCGTCTGTTCTTGATTCTTATCAATTCACTTTTGATTTGGGCACAGGCCTTCTTCTGACGTTCGAGCTGGACCTGCCTGTTTTGGTCCGTCGTTGCTATGTATTCCCCCAGAATCTGCTGCTCCCGTTCCGCCACGGCTATTTCGAGTGCCGCAACCGCGATGGTGTCAGCGTATTCAGCAGCTCTTATCAACGGGCAAATCGCACCGGGCAGGGGCGCTTCAATTGCCTGATTGAGGACCGATTCAAAGATTTCTTCCAGCGTTTGGGCGTGTGCGAATGAGGCAGGGACACACAACACAACGAGAGTAACCGCTACCAGCTCAACCAGTCTTCGAGTTTTCATCGAATTTCTCCTAATATAGGAACGCACTCAGGAGCCAAATCCGTGTAGCGATGAAAACTCTTCTCGGGTGGGCTCTATCCACCACTTTATACATGAAGGTAGTCTAACGTGGGTATTGTCCACCACATGAGCACTTGGACCAAACCGTGGCTCTCAGGTGAACTCCCTATTTCTTAATTTAGTATAATCCTACCAGATTTTTGCCGGATGTCAAGCATTTTCCACTTTTTTGTTCCATAAATCCATAAATGGCCATATATTTCCAGATGCTTAGCGAAATCGGGCAACTTCAGCAAAACAGTGCGTGATTACCCATTTTTAAGCAGTGCTTTCATTAGCATATCCTGATATGGCTAAACCACGCCTAAACGTGAAGCAGGCATTGACTCGGCTATCTTATATGTGTTAAAATAGCATAGCTTGATGTAATCAATAGCGGCGATTTTAAGGCCTGTGAGTTGCAGGGGTCCCATTTTTACCGGGTTTCCACCCTTGTCTTCGTGGGGAACAAGTTTACCCTGCGGGAGTCCGGAGATAGGAGATATTCATATCTATGAAAATCCCGCTGCTATCGCTGGTATTAGTCGCATCTTTGGCCTGTTTAGCTGATGCCCAGCTTCACCCCATAGGCGATTTGAATAGGGACTACACAGTCAATCTGGAAGACCTGCAGATTTTCGCCGACCACTGGCTGGACCCAACCTGCTCGGCCCCCGATTG
>Ga0315280_10006570_pt1 | contig 16002 bp, 16 predicted proteins | sample YL17G06_40_MG_FD_203697 | JGI IMG/M metagenome (GOLD analysis project Ga0315280, IMG submission 203697) | Sediment microbial communities from Yellowstone Lake, YNP, Wyoming, USA - YL17G06_40 | ecosystem: Environmental > Aquatic > Freshwater > Lake > Sediment | place: USA: Wyoming | collected... | reverse complement strand
CTAGGCTGGCGGTTTTCCGCGCTGCAGCTCCTGAGCGGTGGCCTTTAGGATCTCTTCCTCCCGCTCGTAGAAATAGCGAGCCGTCTGTTCTACCAGCTTGTCGAGTGTTTCCGCATCGGGTGACCCGAACATCTGCGGGTACGGGTCGCCTCCGGGACCGAGCGGCTCAGCGGAACAGAAGCATCTGTCGTTGTTGTATCCGGTCACGTAGAGCGCCATCAGGATCAAATCCAGATCCAGGGCACCGTTTCCCAAGGCCCGGCGATTAGAGTCGGCCATATGGAGGTTGGCCATCATGTGCCCGTATTCCAGGATCGTGCCGGATACATGTTCCTCCTCGGTGAGCATGTGGTAAAGGTCGCCCGCGATGTGCCGTACTGCGGGATGGTTCACCAAGTCGATCAGCATCTTCGCTTCCTTGAATGTGTGGCAGAAGCTTACCTCTGCGGCACGAACGGGCTCGATCGCCGCCCGCACACCCGCCTTCTGAAAATCCTCCCCCAGGATTCGGATCGCCTCCGATGCGCGGCGGAACTCGTTATCGTCATAGGGCTTTGGACGGCCTACGGCTCCGGGCGCGAACAGCACATAGCTCCCTCCCAGCTCGGCACACATCTCGATATTTCTGCGGAAATAGTCGATCGAGCGCTGGGTGATGTGGGGTTTGTTGCTGGAAAGCTCGCATTCCGGGCTGACCATGCCGCATACTCCGGAAACCTTAACCCCATAGTCGCCCAGGATCTTCTTTGTTTCCTTAGTTTTATACCCCAAGTCCGGCCCATACCGGTTGCCATGCAACTCGACATAACGAACCTTATACCGTGCCAGGCGGGCAATGGATTTCTCGAACGGTTCGATGCCAAAGCCCCAGTTGCTCCAAGAAAGGTTCAGCTTGGCCTTGATCCTCGGATTCTCTTCCTTGAGACGAAGGAACCGTTCAATGACTTCGTTATCCCGAATCTGGAAGTTCTGTAGCTTCATCCTTCGCTCCTCATTTCATTCTCCGCGATATCTCGAGAATCTCTCCATCGGGTCCTCGAAAAGTGTTGTAGCAGAACTTTCCCTCGAAGGTCCATCGTGGCTGCTCATGGTCGAAGGTGACGCCCTTCCGGCCAAGATCCCGCATGCTGGCCTCCATGTCGTCCACCTCGAAGGCCAGGTGAGGGAAATGGGAGCTGGCGCTGTCGGCGAACCTTCGCCTCTCCCAGCCCTCGTGGCAGATCATCTCGATTTCGCAGCCGGCCAGTTCCAGAAAAGCAACCTTCACTTTTTCTGCCGGCACCTCCTCGTGGGAAATCAATTTCATTCCCAACACTTCCGTATAGAATTTCACCGAACGCTCCAGATTTCGCACCTCGAGCGCGATATGGATATTACCCGATCAAACTGTGAGAGCTGACAAACGAATCAAGATCGGTGTGGGTGTAGCCCAGGGCGGACCAGTCGAGCATCGAGGCCGGCAGAGGCAAAAATCGACAATCTGAATAATTATGAATATCTTGGCCACGAAGGAACCGGCTATGGGAAAAACAATTACCATTCGCATCGATGAGGATGTCTACAGGAAAATCAAGATCGCGGCCGCCGCAGAAAAGAGAACGATATCCAACTTCATGGAGTACGCCACCTTGTCTTTCATCGAGAGGAGCGGCTTTGTTTCCAATGAGGAAATGGAAGCCATTCTGGACGGTAGGGAATTGATGGCCAACCTCAAGAACGCGCTCAAGGACATCGAAAAAGGGAGCTACCGAATCGTTGAGTGATTTTCGAATCGCAGAAACGAGAACATTTCAGAAAAGAATATCTTCTCCCGAATACCGAAAGCGGCTAAAGGGTGAGCTGCAAGGAACATACCGCCTGCTTTCAGCTCTCCGCGACCAGGCGCAGGAACTGGAAGGAGACGCCCGGGAGCGTAGCGCAGCGCAGCCGGCCGCCCTTGCGCTCGATGATCTGCAGCTCCTGCTCCAGCCTGTCTCCGACCGGCACCACCAGCCTGCCCCCCGAGGCCGAAAGCTGTGCGGCTAGGTGCCGGACTTGAGCGAGCTGGGGCACCGAGGCGGCCACGATGATGCCGTCGAAAGGGGCCCGCTCCGCCAGCCCCTGCTGGCCGTTGCCCCAGAACTGCTCGACCGGCTCCCGCTGCGGGAAATGCCGCTTGAGCTCCAGGTAGCGCCTTCGGCCTTCCGGCGAACGCTTGTCGATCTTGTAGCCGAGCCGGGCCAGCAACCGGCTGGCGGTCTCGGCCACCGGCCGGTCGATCTCCACGGTGTACACCTTGATCCCCATCTCGGCCAAAACGGCGGCCTGGTAACCGGTGCCGGTCCCGATCTCCAGCACCCGATCGCCCCTGGCCACCCCGGCCTGGGCGATCATCAGCGCGATGACCGACGGGGCGGAGGTGGTCAGGCCCCCGGAGGTGGGTAGGGCATTGTCGGTGTAGGCCAGAAACTTATAGCCGGCGTTGACGAACAGGTGCCTGGGCACGCTGCGGATGGCCGAGAGGATCGCGGGATCGGAGAAGCATTCGGGGAAGTTCTGGGCCACCCGCTCTTCAAGCAGCGAGATGTTGTTCCTGAAGAGCCTGAAATCGTCTTCCGAAAGAACGGACTCCCAGCCCATCACCGCCGAGCCGGGCGGGATCAGAGGAGTAGAATAGGGGCTGCGGCGCAGCCCCTGATTACTTCGGCGTCAGGGTGATCAGGAAATGGGCCGATCCCTCCCGGTAGCACAACCTGCCTGAGGAATCGACGTAGATCGCCCGCTCCTTGCCGTCGGCCGGGGCCTGGCTGAAGTCGATGCCGGGCCCGGGCGCTCCCCTCATTCCGGCGGCTCCTGGCAGCCCTTCGCGTCCAGGCTCGCCGCGCAGCCCGAGTTCGCCCCTGGGCCCCGGCGGTCCCTGCGGGCCCTGAGGACCCGGAGGTCCCTGGGGACCGCGCTCGCCCTGCGGGCCGCGCTCGCCCTGGGGTCCCCGTGGTCCCTGGGGTCCCGGAGGTCCCTGAGGTCCCGGCAGGCCGCGCTCGCCCTGGGGTCCCCGTGGTCCCTGGGGTCCCGGAGGTCCCTGAGGTCCCGGCAGGCCGCGCTCGCCCTTGGGGCCGGTCTTGCCCGGCGCGCCCGCGGGGCCTGCCTTGAGGTTGGCAGGCTTTGCCGCCGCCTTGGCCGCCGGCGCGGCGGCTTTCTTAGCCGCGGGGCGCGACGGCTTCTTGGCAGGGTCGGGCTTTTTCTTGGCGCCCGGTTTCTTCACGGTCTTCTTCTTGGCTGTAGCCATATTCCGCTACCCTCCTGTGTATCCTCCGCAATCTTTCTCTAATATAATCCCTCCCCTGCCTCGAATGCCAGGGCATCGACCGTTTCTGTACCGCCCGCGCGGCTATTTCAGCTTCGCCACCTCCGCCTTCATCTTGCTCCAGTTGAAGGTCCGCGCTACTTTCAACGCGTCCTCCAGCTTCAGGCCCTCGAACTCCAGAACCAGGACGGCTCCGGAATCGGCTTTTTTCTGGGGGTCCTGGAGCTGGACCATGATCCCCCCCGAGGAGCTTTCCTTCTCGTAGCTGTAGAACACCAGGAAGCCATCGAAGTTTTTCACCTCCATCAAGGCCTCCGAGGTATCCACCTTGAATCCCTCGGTGTACCCGGGAGTCCAGACGGAGCCCACCTGTGTGCCTACCAGGATCGTGGCGCCGATCCGCTGCTCGCCGTTCTCGTAGCTCCTGGCCACGGTGATCGCCCGCATCCCGCCGGAGCTCATATCCATGCCTTCCGCCTTTTCCGCGCTCCAGCCTGGCAGGTCCACCAGCAGGGGCACCAGTGAATCATGCCCGGCGGCGTACAGCCCGAGCGGCGCAATGATGAATGCCAGGATTGCCAGTAGAAGAAAACCTTTATTCATGTTTCACCCTCCTCCATTGTCAATATTTACCCCTACCGGGGGCCTGCCGCAAGGGTGCGTTTTCAGCCCCGGCCCGCGCTCCCGAAAAGCCCCAGCAGCTCCTCTACTATTTTTTGTAGCGCCAGCCTGGCGGCGCTCAGCACGTCCGCGGGCAGCCCGGAGCCAAGCACCTCGTAGGGGTTGTAGCTTTTCCGAACCTGAAGGCAGGCCAGCCGGAGGGTCTCGAAGAAGGCGCGCTTGAGCACGCTGCCCACGTTGATCTTGCGCAGGCCCAGGGCCGCCGCCTGCGCCAGGTCTTCCCGGGCCACGGAGCTGGCCCCGTGCAGCACCAGCGGAACCGGCACGGCCCGGCGCAGCTCGGCCAGCCGCTCCAGGTCGAGGCGCACCCGGCGGCGGCCGTGCAGGTGCGCCTGGCCGATGTTCACGGCCAGCGCGTCCACCCCGGTGCGCTCCACGAACCCGCGGGCCGCCTCAGGGTCGCTCAGTCGCAGGTCCTCCGGCAGCCGGCCGAGCTCTCCGGCCACGCCGGGCAGGGCGGCCATCTCAGCCTCGACCGCGGCCGGAACCCGATGGGCCTGCTCCACGACTCGAGCCACCCGCTCGGCCTGCTGCTCGAAGCCCAGCCGCTCGTCGCTGAACATCACCAGCCCGAAGCCGAGCCTGGCCGCCTCCACGACGCTCTCGAAGTGCGGGGATTCGTTGAACACCAGGCAGGCGGGCACCGCCAGCCTCCGGCAGACCTCCAGGCCGAGGGCCGCGTAGTCCCCCAGGTGCTCCCGGCTTTTCCGTTGGGGGTGCAGCAGGTAGATGCCGCTGAAACCCAGAAGCACCGGCGAGCGCGCCGCCTCGGCCGCGTCGGCCACCGCCTGCAGGGACTCCAGGTTCCAGCTCTCGAAATAGCCCACGGCGTAGCGCCCGCGCTCCGCTTCCGCCATCAGTTCATTGAATGAAACCAGGCTCACCGGCGTACCCCGCTCATAGCGCGGCGCCCTCCTTCAGCCCCAGCTCCCGCAAGGCCTCCGCCGCGCCGCGCTCGCCCCCACGACTCATGCGCACTTTGCCCACGCGCAGCGCGCCCTTGCCGGTTGCGATCGACACGCTTTCCCGGCCCAGCTTCCCCAGCTCCACCAGCGTGCCGGGAGGCGCGGAGCCGGGGCGCCGGTCCACCTCCGCGTCCAGGAAGTAAACCTTCGTCCCAGCAATAGGATGAAAGCATTGCCCGGGCGAAAGCCGGATCCAGCGGCGCAGCTCCCCCGCCGGGCGCGACCAGTCCAGGCGCAGGTCCTCCTCGCGCACCGAGGAATAATGCGAGGCCCCGCGGTCCGGCTGCGGCCTTGGCCGCAAGCTCCCCTGCTCCACGTCGGATATCAGGCGCGACACGAGCGGCAGGCTCCTGGCCATGATCCTATCGTAGAGGCCGGCGACCGTTTCATCCGGGCGAACGCGCACGCTCACCTGGTAGAGGATGTCCCCGGTGTCGAAGCCCGTATCCATCAGGTGCACGGTCAGGCCGGCGCGCCGTTCGCCGTTGCGCAAGGCCCAGAACAGCGGGTGCTTGCCGCGGTAGGCCGGAAGAAGCGAGGCGTGGAAGTTCACCGCCAGGCGCGGCACCGCCAGCAGCTCGGCGCCGAGCAGGCTCAGGTACCCGGCGGCGAGGAACAGGTCGGGGCAGAGCGCGCGGACCGCGTTCACGAACTCCGGGGTGTCCGGCCCGGCCGGCTCGAACACGGGGATGCCCTGCCTGCGGGCTTCCTCGGCGAAGCCTGAACCCCGCACGGGGCTCAGGTTGGTCGAGACGCGCCGGGCCGGGGGCACGTCCACCGCGCCGACAACCCGGCAGGGTGAGGCCAGCAAGGCCTGGAAGTGCCGGTTGCTGAACGCCCCTTCGGAGTTGCCGAAGAACACGACCCGCAGGCTCATCGCTCTGGGAAGTGCACCTTCTTGAACGCCGCGGCGCGCTCCTCCAGCGGAGCCTCCACGGCCATGCGCTCGATGCTGGAGCCGAGCTGCACGCCGTGGCAGCCGGTGTGGTCGAGCATGTACTGCGCGTCCTCGGGGTTCACCAGGGCCGCGCCGTGGGCCAGCAGGATCACGTCCGGCTTCAGCTTCTTGGCCAGCTCGAAGTGCGCCTGGCTGCGCGCCGCCATGTCCTCCACGGAACGGCCGGCCTCGTAGCCCGTGGACCCGCCGCGGGTGATGCCCGCGTGGAAGATGAAGATGTCGGGCGCCGCCCCGCGCATGAGTCGTACGGCGTCCGCCTCATTGAAGGCGTAACCGATGGTGAGCAGGTCCAGCTCGCGGGCGATGTTCAGCATGTCCAGCTCCAGCTGATAGCCCAGGCCCGTGGCCTCCAGAGTTCTACGAAACTCCCCGTCGTACCAGGCAACCGTGGGGAAGTTGTGCACGCCCGAAAAGCCCACCCTCCGGATGTCCTCCAGAAACAGGCGCATGTCGCGCAGCACGTCCACCCCGTTGAGCCCGGCGATGACCGGCACCTCCTTGACCTGGGGCAGCACCTCCCGGCGCCCCATGTTGTACACCATCTCGTTGGCGTCGGCCATCGGCAGCATGCCGGCCAGGGAGCCGTAGCCCTGCATGCGGAAATAGCCGGTGTTGTACACCCCCAGGATGTCCACCCCGCCCCGCTCGATGAACTTGGCCGCGATGCCGTTGCCCGCCCCGGTCATGACCAGGGGCCGGCCGCGCGCGATCTCGGCCCGCAACCGCTCGAGAAACTCCTTCCGCGAGTAGCGCTTAGCCATGTTCGCTCCTCCTGCCCTCGATGAGGGCGATCAGGGTCTGGACCGCCTCGGCCGCGAAGGCGGGGTCTTCGATGTGCGTGTCCCGCTCCACCAGGCGGATGGTCTTGGGCAGCTGCGCCTTGAGCTCGGCCACGAACGCCGCGTCGGCCTCCGGGTCATAGAACCCCTTGCCCTTGACCGCGTAGCTGTCGTAACCGGCCGCGGGGATCATGAACACCGCGGCTCCCGTGGTGGACTGCAGGCGGCGCGCGACCTCTCTTCCGACCTCCGCCATTTCTCCCTTGTTCAGGCGCAGGTCGGTGATCTGCGGGCTGTGCCGGATCAGGGTTCGCCCCGCGTACCTGGCGGGCACCGTTTCCGGCTCGTTGTACACCAGCACCTCGATGGCTCCCGGGCAGATCACCTGGGGCAGGCCGAGCTTTCCGGCCGTGGTCAGCCGCTCCGCGCCGCCGGCCAGCAGGGCGTGGTACATCTCGTTGGACACCTCGATGGTCGAGTAGTCCAGCACGGCGCCGATGAGCCCCTCCTTCATCATCTGCTCCATGGCCCGCCCGCCGGGCCCGATGGCGTGGAACACGATCGTCTCGTAGCCCGCCTGCTCCAGAAGCTCCGCGGCCCTCATCGCCCCCTTGGTCGTGATGCCCACCGTGGTGATGGCCACCAGCGGCTTCTCGCCCCTGGCCACCTTGAGCTCCACGGCGGCCATGCCGCACACCGCCCCGGCCGCATTGGCCAGGATCCGGCGCATCACCGGATTGAGCCCCATGATGTCGGTGACCGAGAACATCATGGTGATGTCCTTGATGTCCACCCAGGGCCCGACGTTGCCGGAGGCCATGGTGGAGACCATGACCTTGGGAAAGCCGTAGGGCAGGGCGCGCATGGCCTTGGTGCTGAGGGTCGTGCCCTGGGTGCCGCCGATGGACAGGATGCCATGGATCCGGCCCTCCGAGGCCAGCCCGGTCACGATGGCGGTGGCGCCGGCGGCCATCACCGGCGCGGCCACCTCGCGGCTGGGCGCCTGCAGGATCTTTTCCAGCGGCATGCCGCCGGCCTCAGCCACCTGCTGGCGGCTGATGTCCGGCCTGGCCGCCGGCTCGCCGGTCACGCCCGTGTCGATCACCAGGGCCTGGTCGCCGAAGCGCGCGATCTGCTCGCGCAGGTACTCGGTCTCCCGCCCCTTGGTGTCCAGGGTGGCCAGCACGGCGATCGTCTTTCCGCTCATGGCCGGGCCTACTTTCCGATCTGCTTCCGCAGCCAGGCCACGGACTGGAGCACGTTATCCTCGCCGTCGCTTTCGATGCTGAACACCCCCTCCCACTTGCGGGCCTGCAGGATCTTGATGCACTTGGCGATGTTATCCGCGTTGACCCCCTTCCCGATGGGCACCACCGAAGCCGAGATGCCGGTGTCCTTGCCGCGCGCGGCGTCGGCCAGGGCCTGGCTCACGTCCTTGCAGTGCACGTGGGTCACGTAGTTGGCCACCTGTTCCAGGAAGCCGGGCGGGTCCCGGCCGGCGATGAAGGAGTTGCCCGTGTCGAAGTTGATGCGCACGAAGGGCGAGCGGAAACGCTCGACGATCTCCAGCAGCGTCTCGGGGTTGGTGGTGAACGGACCGTGCGGCTCCACGTTGATGACGACCTTGTGGTTCTCGGCCACCGGCAGGCACTGGGAAAGGTGGTAGCAGATGCGGTCGATCTGCTCCCGGTCCGACATGCCGGGGATCTTGTACTTGCCGTCGGTGGTGTCCACGCACGGCACCCCCAGCAGGCCGGCGAAGATGATGCCCCTGCGGATGAAGTCGATGCACTCCCAGCGGTTGATCGGGAAGGAGACGTCGAACTGGGACACCTTGAGGCCGTGCTTTTCGACCTTCTTGCGCAGCTCCAGCGGGTCGCTGTTCAGGGGCACGAACGGCGAGAAGCCCAGGCCCTCGAAGAACTCGGTGCCGCCCACCGCCTCCAGCTCGGTGTACTGGATGCCCTGCTTGGCGATGAACTCGAAGCAGTAGTCCAGCGGCTTGTCCGCATGGCGCCAGTTGTCCGAATTGATACCGATGTGGATCATAGCTCACCTCCTTGGCGGATCGCTGCGGACATTCTACTCCTTGCCCGGCGCGCCCGCAATGATTGACAGCCCAAGCCTGCCGGCGGGACGGCGGAGGCGGCTCTCGGCGGCGGGGCGCCGGCTCTGGTATAATAACCATCCGTGAGGATCAGGACCAAGATCTCGCTTCTAGCCAGCTCGGTGTTCCTGAGCGCGATCCTCATCTCCACGCTCTCGATCTGGACCATGAACGAGATCTCCCGGCTCAAGGATACGATCCAGTCCGGGTTCCAGCTCATCAGCGCCGCGCGGCAGCTTCACGGGCTGATGAAGGACCTCATGTTCGACCTTTTCACCCCCCGGACCTATCTTCTATTGAAAGATTTACTGCACACCCCGCGGTTCCAGACCACGCGCCAGGACCTCCGGAACTCGGTCCAGAACTTCGAGAGCTCCTTTTCCGCGTTCATGGACTCACCGCGCGTGAAAGCCCTGCTGCGCGAGGAAGAGCTGCGCGACGCCTACACGGTGGCCAGGACCATGACCGCCAAGGCTTCCGGCAGGATCGAGTCGTTCCAGCGCACGATCGACCGCCTGTTCGCCTCGGGAAGCCTCGAAGGCAGCAACCTCTACATGCAGCTTCAGACCGGCGGGGATACATCGATCCCCCTGTTTTTCGAGGAGCTGCGGGAGACTTCCTACTATCTGACCTACAGCTTCGAAAGCTTCCTATCGCACTTCATCAACTCGCTGCAGCACGAGGCGGCCGTGATCCAGCGCCAGATCCTGATCCTGTTCTGGACTCTCACGGGGGCGATCGGCTCCGTGACCCTCGCTCTGGCGATCCTGTTCTCGCAGCGGATGTCCGGCCAGCTCAAGCGCTTCGAGGAAGGCTTTCGGGCCGTGTCCCACGGGGACTTCAGCCTCCGGCTGGATATCCGCAGCGCGGACGAGTTCGGGGCTCTGGCCGCGAGCTACAACCTCTTCATGACCGACCTCAAGCGCAACGTCGAGTCGATCCAGGGCCTGCTGCGCGACGTGGGGGAGAGCCTCACGACCCACCTCAGCTTCCAGCGGATCCTGGAGCTCATCGTGGAAGCCGCCGTCAAGAACTCCAATGCCGGCGGCGCGGCCGTGGTGCTGCCTTCGCCGGAGGAACGACTCGTAGTCGAATGCTCGGCGGGGGTCTTTCCTCACCCAGCGGGCACGGCCCTGCCCCGTTACGGCGGCGGGTCGGGCGACGGCGCCATAAGCCTGCACGACATCTACGACCGCCGGGCGCCGATCTTCATCCGTCAGCCCAAGAGCCTGGACGGCGGGCCGCAGGTCAGCTCGCTGCAGGCCTTTCCCCTGATCGTCTCGCAGGGCGAGCTCGGATTGCTGTGCGTGATCACGGCGGATTCGGATGCGCCGCTCACCGACCTGGACTTCAACAACTTCCGCACTTTCACGGAGTACGCGGCGCTCATCATCGACAACTTCTTCAAGTACAAGGAGCTGCTGGAGAAGCGCGAGGCGCAGTACCGGGCCTTGCAGTCGCAGATCCAGCCCCACTTCCTGTACAACGTGCTCAACGGCCTGGTCGGCCTCAACCGTATGGGCGATGCCAAGGCGCTGGAGAGCGCGATCTTCTCCCTGAAGGACATGCTGCGCTACATCCTGGACAAGGGGAACTGGACCACCGTGCGCGAGGAGCTCCGTTTCCTGGAGCGCTACTGCGAACTGCAGAGGATGCGCTTTCCGGACCGCCTCAGCGTGAGCATCCGCTGCGCGCAGGAGGTGGAAAGCTTCCGGATTCCGAAGCTGATCCTGCAGCCGGTAGTGGAGAATGCGGTCATCCACGGGATCGAACCGCTCGGCCGCCCGGCCACCTTGTCGATCGAGGCCGGGCTGGGCGGGCGGGAGGACGGGCCGTTCACCTCGATCTGCATCGCGGACGACGGGGCCGGTTTCAACCCCGAAGCCACGGACGTCGAACAGCGGATCGGCCTGTCCAACGTCCGGGAGCGGCTGCTCATGGCCTACCCGAACGCCCGCCTTTCCATCGCCTCCAGCCCTGGCTCGGGCACTCGGATCCGCATCGAGATCCCATCCGGAGACAGCAGGCGTGAAGATCCTGATCGCGGATGACGAGAAGCTCGTCCGCTACAGCATCAAAAGCATGCTGGAGGAGCTCCGCGTCCCCGCCCGTTCGATCTCGGCGGCCTGCGACGGCCTGGAGCTGGTGGAGATGGCCGGCAGGCTGGCGCCGGACATCGCCCTGGTGGACATCCGGATGCCGCGGCTCGACGGCCTGGGTGCGATCGAGCGGGCCCGCGCCCTCTCGCCGCAGACCCGCTGGGTCATCCTCACCAGCCACTCTTCCTTCGAATACGCCAAGAAGGCCATCCAGCTGGGGGTCACCGATTACCTGTTGAAGCCGGTCAGCCCCCGGGATCTCGCCGAGGTGCTCGGCCGGGTCGAGCGGGAGCTGCGCCAGCAGGTGCTTCGACTAAACGAGGAATTCGAAGCCCGCATCAACTCGCTCCTGCACAACACCCTGTCCCTGGAAAGCGAGCCGGACGAGTTCATCTGCGCCGCCCGCTTCACCGCAGCCCTGCTGTTTTTCGACAGCGCCCTGGAGGAGGCGGCCCTCATGGAGCGCCACCTGGCCGCCTGCCGCGAGATCCGCGCTCGGATCGGGGCGGCGGCGGAAAAGCCCATCAGGATCGCCCTCTGCACGCTGCCCGAGGGCGAGCTGGCCTTGATCGGAGGGTGGCGGCCTGAAGGCGACGAGGTCCGGGCGCGCGAGGCGCTCCGCGGTTTCCTGCGGCGCCTGCACACGGTGCTCGACTCCCTGGGAGGCGAGGAGGTGCGGGTGACGCAGCTCGACTGCGAGGAGTGCCCTTCTTTTACCGCCCTGCTCGAGCGCCTTGCGCGCGCCCGGGAGCTGGCCCCTTTACGCGCGGTATTGGGCGTGGGGCAGGAAATATCACTCCAGAAGGCGGAGCAGGAATGGCGGCAGGGACGACGCAACCGGTTATGCGCTGAGCTCCAGGCCCTGTCCGACGCGTTCCGCGACCGGAGCCGGCTCGATTTCCTGGCCTGCCTGGAACGGGTCGAGCGGGGACTGGCGGCCGTCACGGCGGCGGACAAGTCGGACACCGGGCGCTCCGTGGCCCGGTTTCTGCGCTCCGCGCTGGGCCTCCGCACCGAGCATCCCGCCGGGAGCGAAGCCTGGCACGAGCAGCTTTCCCGCCTGGGTGAAGGCCTGCGCGGCGAGCCGCAGGGCCCCGGGGCCGGGCACCTGGCCGCGCAGGTCAGCGCGTTCGTCGACGCCAACTACATGCGGGATATCGGCATCGGCCAGATCGCCGCCAGACTGAGCGTCACTCCGAACTACCTGAGCACCCTGTTTCACCGTGAAAAGGGCGTCACCTTCGTGAAGTATGTGACCCGCTTGCGCATGGAACGAGCCCGGGAGCTGCTGGAGGCGGGCGGGATGCAGGTGCAGGAGGCGGCGCGGGCGGTCGGCTACTCCAGCGTGCGTCACTTCAGCAGGCTCTTTCAGAAGCAGTACGGGTTTTACCCTTCCGAAGTCCAGCGAAAGGAGAAAAAAGCCCCGGAATCGTAGATTTGGGGCATTGGAGAGGCCCTCCTCGGCAAATAGGCTAGGCTCCGAGAACATTCTCGTTAGAGGAGGTAGCAAGATGAAAACGCGCAAAGTCGTGTTTCTTTGCCTGCTCGTGCTGCTGGCAGCAGGCGGGCTGGCGTTCGGCCAAGCAAAGAAACTCAGGGTGGCGATGGTCGTGAAAAACCTCGGCAACTCCTTCTTCGAAGCCTGCCGCGACGGCGGGCTGGAGGCCGCCAAGGAGCTTGGCGGCGTGGAGGTGATCTACCAGGGCCCCCCCACTCCGACGGCGGAGGGGCAGATCGAGATCATCAATTCGCTCATCGCCCAGAAGGTTGACGCCTTCGCCATCTCGGCCAATGACGTCGATGCCCTGGTGCCGATCTGCAAGAAGGCCATGAAGGCGGGGATCAAGGTCATTTCCTTCGATTCGGGGATCGCCCCGGAAGGCCGCATCCTGCACCTGGCGCCTTCGGGGGACGAGTTCATCGGGCGCAGCCAGGTGAAGATGCTCGCGAACCTGATCGGTTTCAAAGGGGAAATCGCGATCCTGAGCGCATCCTCCCAGGCCACCAACCAGAACGCCTGGATCGAGTGGATGAAGAAGGAGCTCACCAAGCCCGACTACAAGAACATGAAGCTGGTCACGACCGTTTACGGCGACGACCTTTCCGACAAGAGCTACCGGGAGGCCATGGGCCTGTTCAAGTCCTATCCCAACCTGAAAGGGATCATTGCGCCCACGACCGTCGGCATTGCCGCCGCGGGCAAGGCCATCGAGGACGCGGGGCTGCAGGGCAAGGTCCAGCTTACCGGTCTGGGCCTGCCTTCCGAGATGAAGCAGTACATCAAGGACGGGACCTGCCTCAAGATGTCCCTGTGGAACCCGATCGATCTGGGCTACTCCGCCACCTACATCGCGGTTCAAATCGTACGGGGCAAGATCCAGGGCAAGAGCGGGGAGGTCATGAAGGTCGGGCGCATGGGCAACATCACCATCGGCGCGGGCAACGTGGCGGTGATGAGCGAGCCTTACGTGTTCGACAAGAACAACATCGACAAATTCGCCGCGATCTACTGACCGTCACGCGGCGCCACTTGGACTAAAGACCCGGAGGGGCGGGGGCTCGCCCCCGCCCCCTCTTTCTTCAAGGGAGAGGCGCGGTGCCGGAGCGAATCCTCGAATGCCGAAAGATCAGCAAATCCTTTCCCGGGATCAAGGCCCTCGACGAAGTGGATTTCACCATCCGAACCGGCGAGGTGCACGCGCTGATAGGCGAAAACGGGGCCGGCAAATCGACCCTGGTGAAGGTCATCACCGGGATCTACCGGCCGGATGCGGGCACCATGGTGTTGGAGGGCCGGCGGGTGGAGTTCGAATCTCCGCTCGCCTCGCAGGCCGCCGGCATCGCGGCGATCCACCAGGAAGCCACCATGTTTCCCGAGCTTTCGGTCATCGAGAACATCTACATGGGCCACCACCTTACCCTGCGCGGCCTGCCCTTGCTGAGCTGGGGAGGGATGAAGCGGCGGACCAAGGCCCTGCTGGAGGAGCTGGAGCTCGATATAGACCCGGACACTCCGGTGAAGAACCTGAGCGTCGCCCAGCGGCACATGGTGGAGATCGTCAAGGCCCTGTCCCTGGATGCCCGGGTGGTCATCATGGACGAGCCGACCTCCGCCCTGTCGCTGCGGGAGGTCGAGGACCTGTACGCCATCATCCGCCGGATGAGGCAGGCGGACCGGGCCGTCGTCTTCATCTCCCATAAGTTCGAGGACATCTACGAGATCGCCGATCGCTTCACGGTGCTGCGCGACGGGAAGCTGGTCGGTGAGGGCCCGGTAGCCGGCACCGAGGTGGACGAGATCATCCGGCTCATGGTCGGACGCAGCCTCACGCAGATGTTCCCCAAGCTCCCCGTGGAGCCGGGGGAGGTGGTCCTCGACGTCGAAGGGCTCTCCCGCACGGGGGTATTCAGGGATGTCTCCTTCCGGCTCCGCCGGGGGGAGATCCTCGGGTTCTTCGGCCTGGTCGGCTCAGGCCGCTCCGAGGTCATGCGGGCGATCTTCGGCATCGAGGCGGCCGACAGGGGGACGATCACGGTCGTAGGCCGCCGGGCGCGGATCGTCGAACCCAGGCAGGCCATGCGCCTGGGGCTGGCCTACCTGCCCGAGGACCGGCAGCTCCAGGGAACGATCCTCGGGATGAACATCCGCGAGAACACCACCCTGCCCATCGTAGATCGCCTGGCTCGCCGCTCGTTCCTGGACATCCCTAAGGAACGGGCGGTCACGGAGGACTACGGGAAGCGCATGGAAATCAAGGCGGCCAGCTGGGAGCAGGCGGTCAACAGTCTTTCCGGCGGCAACCAGCAGAAGGTGGTCCTGGCCAAATGGCTGGCCACCGAGCCTGCGGTCCTCATCCTGGACGAACCCACCAAGGGCATCGATGTGGCCACCAAGGCCCGGGTGCACGAGTTCATCTCCATGCTCGCCCAGCAAGGACTGGGCATCGTGCTGATTTCCTCCGAGCTTCCGGAGATCCTCGGCATGTCGGACAGCATCATCGTGATGCACGAGGGCACGGTCACCGCCCGCCTGGCCAAAAAGGAGGCCAATCCGGAGGTCCTGATCCGAGCGGCGATGGGGAGGCACAACGAATGAGGAGAGCGGCATCATGGTGAAGATCTTCAAGCGCCGGGAGTTCACGCTCCTGCTCATCCTGGTAGTCCTGCTGGCGGTGGTGAGCCTGCGCACCCCCAGCTTCCTCGCGCTGAACAACCTCAACGACATATTGAACGATACCTCGATCCTGATCATCGTGGCGATCGGACAGATGATGGTGATCGTGACCGGCGGCGCGGATCTTTCCGTAGCTTCCGGGATCGCCCTCACGGGCATGAGCGTGGCCATGCTGAATTGGCACTACCCGGCCATCCCGATCCCCGTGATCCTGCTGATCTCCATAGCCCTGGGATTCATACTCGGCTCCTTCAATGGCCTGCTGGTCGCCGTAGCCGACATCCCGCCGATCATCACCACCCTGGGGACCATGGGCATCTACCGGGGGGTGGTCTTCCTGTTGAGCGGCGGCCAATGGGTAAGCGCCCACAAGATGACCGCCTCCTTCCGGGATCTGCCCCACGGAACTCCCCTGGGAATCAGCAACCTGGTCGCCGGCGCCGTGATCGTGGTGATCGTGTTCGCCGTGACCCTGGGGCTGACGCGGACCGGCCGGGAAATCTACGGCGCCGGCGGCAACAGGACCGCCGCCCGCTTCGTGGGCATCAACCTCCGGAAGATCAGCTACCTGGTGTACATGTTCAGCGGGCTCCTGGTGGGCCTGTCCGGGTTGCTCTGGGTGGCGCGGTATGCCTCCGCGCAGAACGAGACGGCCTCCGGCTTCGAGCTGCAGACCATCGCCGCCTGCGTGATCGGCGGGGTGAGCATCATCGGCGGAACGGGGACGATCCTGGGAGTGGTGCTCGGCTCCCTGTTCATGGGCATCGTCAACAACGCCCTCACGGTGGTCAACCTGTCGCCCTTCTACCAGATGGCCATCCAGGGCTTCGTGATCCTGGCGGCGATCATAGCCAACACGCTCGTGGAGCGGCGCAACCAGGCGAACATGCTCCGCACGAGAAACCTGTGAAACGAAACCTGGCGATGCAGAAGGAGCCGGCCCGTCAAACCGGGAC
>Ga0315280_10006569_pt1 | contig 16003 bp, 17 predicted proteins | sample YL17G06_40_MG_FD_203697 | JGI IMG/M metagenome (GOLD analysis project Ga0315280, IMG submission 203697) | Sediment microbial communities from Yellowstone Lake, YNP, Wyoming, USA - YL17G06_40 | ecosystem: Environmental > Aquatic > Freshwater > Lake > Sediment | place: USA: Wyoming | collected... | reverse complement strand
GGACTGAAGTTTTTAACCATTGAGGCAGACCCCGGGGTTATGGGAGGTAAGGTTTCGCATGAGTTCATGGTGCCGGCAAAAAGCGGAGAGGATCTAGAAGTAGGACATATATTTAAATTAGGCACTAAATATACCGAGGCCTTAGGAGCAAGGTTTTTAGACGATAAAGGAAAACTCCAGCCGATTATCATGGGCTGTTACGGTATCGGCGTCTCACGGCTCATTGCGGCGATTATCGAGCAGAATCACGACGAAGAAGGAATAATCTGGCCGTGGGAGGTGGCACCCTTTAAAGTGCTGATAATTCCCGTGGATGTTACCGATAAGAAGATGGCGAATGAGGCGGCAAAAATTTATGCGAGACTGAGCAAAGAAAATATCGAGAGTTTGCTGGATGACCGCGATGAACGCGCAGGTGTCAAATTTAAAGACGCCGAATTAATCGGCATACCTTTAGAAATAATTATTGGTAAAGAGGCGTTTAAAAATGGTAAACTAGAACTTAAGCGCCGAAGAGATAAAAAGGTATTTTTTACCGACAGAAAAAATCTGGTTAAGAAGATAAAACAAGTAATGAAAGAGGAGGCGAAGCCTTAAATGATTGAGGGGGGAACACTGGAAAGATTGAAAGAAATAACCTTATCCTGCCTTAAGGCGCATAATTTGGAATTAATAGAAATAAGTTGCCACGGCGCAAAACGGCCGCTGTTGGCTATCCTTATCGACCGGCCTGAGGGCGGCATTACCATTGATGAGTGCGCCTTGATGAATCGGCTTATTAGCGAGGCATTTGATTCCGCCGATGTTTCAAACAGCGGTTACATGTTAGAGGTTTCCTCTCCCGGCGTAGATAGGCCCCTTAAGTTAAAGAATGATTTTTACCATGTGATCAATAAAAAAGTGAGGTGTTTCCTTGCTGAACCGATAAAGGCAAAGCGGGAGATAGAAGGTTTGGTTAAGGAGGTACGCGAAGAATTGGTAATTTTAGATACCGATGACGGCGAGATGGAGATTGCCTTCAATAACCTCGCCAAGGCAAAGCAAATAGCTGATTAGTCAGGAATCATAATATTAAAGGAGGAGAAGGATGAATCCCGTTAGAAATGCTGATTTCTATAGGGATTCATTTCTAACGGGATGAACGGTGAATTATTAGCGATACTGGATCAAATCGAAAGAGAAAAAGGCATAAATAAAGAAGTGCTTATTCAGGCAGTTGAGGCTGCCCTTTTAAGTGCGGCGCGCAAAGTCATTGATGTAAAGCCGGATGAGGAACTTAAGGTCCAATTGGACAGGAACACCGGCAAGATCAAGGCAATAAAAGGCAGCACTGAGATTACTTCCATAGATTTCGGCCGGATTGCCGCCCAGACCGCAAAACAGGTGATTATCCAGAAGATTAGGGAAGCCGAAAAAGAAGTGGTATTTAATGAGTTCCAGGCCAAGGTCGGAGAAATAGTGAGCGGTACAGTATACCGGTTTGAAAAAGGCAATATCATCGTAGATTTGTTAGGGCGCGCAGAAGGCCTGCTTTTGCATCGGGAACAGTCCAGCGCAGAAGAATTCCGGCAAGGCCAACGTATCCGCGCATATTGCTTAGATGTGAAAAAAGAAGCCAAGGGTTCGCAGATTCTTCTTTCCCGCGCCCATCCTAATTTGGTCAGAAAACTTTTTGAATTAGAGGTACCCGAAATATACGAAGGGATTGTGGAGGTAAAATCAATTTCCCGCGCAGCGGGAGAACGCACCAAGATTGCCGTCTACTCTAAGAATGATAAAGTAGATTCAGTCGGTGCCTGTGTCGGTATGAGAGGCAGCCGCGTCAAAAATATCGTTTCGGAATTACAGGGTGAGAAGATTGATATTGTGCGCTGGAGCGAAGATATCAGGGAATATATTCAGGCAGCACTCGCCCCGGCAAAGATTTCCGAAATCAGGATGGATAAAGAAAACCAGAAAGCCGAAGTCATCGTTGAACAGGACCAGCTTTCTTTGGCTATCGGCAAACACGGCCAGAATGTCCGTTTAGCCAGCCAACTGGTGGATTGGGAACTGGACATCAGGACAAAAGAAACTGCCGTAGAGAAGCCCAAAAAAGAAAAGGTCGAAGAGGTAGTAGCAGAATTTAAGATTGCCGGAGTGGGAGAAAAGACGCAGGACTTATTAAAAGAAGCAGGGTTTACTACGGTTGAGCAAATCGCCAATGCGAGCGTTGAGGATTTGGTTAAAATAAAAGGCGTAGGCGAAAAGAAGGCGCAGAATTTAATCAAGGAAGCCAAAAAAATAGCCAAGAAAACTAAGGAAGCTTAAATATATGGTTAAGAAGTCAACTAAATCTGCGGTTAAGAATAAAAAAACAGCCAAGGCAAAGCCTAAACCTTCCGGGAAACTAATAAAGAAAAAGCCGGTTAAAAAGGCGTCTACCTTGCTTAAGGCAGTTAAGCCAGCGAAGAGGGTGGCTAAAAAAACCGTCATCGCCGAAGAGAAATCCGTAACGATTACCGCACCCAAACCGGTTATCGCCAAACCCGCAGAGCAGATACCGCCGAAGGTAATACTGCCTCCCGCACCTCCCAAGATAGAGAAGCCTCCTAAAGTAGAAAGGCCGCATAGGGTAGAAAGGGCCCCCAAAGAAAAACCTCTGGCGGCTGCCCCTGCCCCCACTGTGGCAGCGCCAGCAAAAGAACTCAAACCCTTAGAATTAAATTTTCCCATCACGGTTAAGGATTTGGCAGTAAAACTTCAGGAGAAGTCGTCTGTCTTAATAAAACACTTAATGAATAAAAAAATCATGGTAGGCATTAATCAGACGTTAGAGGAACAACTGGTGATAGATATATGCGCCAATTACGGTTTTCAGGTTAAGAAGGCGCTGGGTGAAGAAGAACTTGCGCTCGCGGTTCATCTAGAAAAGGATCTGCCGGGATTTCTCAAGCCGAGGGCACCCGTCGTGACACTGATGGGCCATGTTGACCACGGAAAAACATCTTTATTGGATGCGATAAGGAAAAGCAAACTTGCGGAACGGGAATCAGGCGGGATTACTCAACATATCGGCGCCTATAGAGTAGTTCTTCCCAAAGGCAGCGTCACATTTTTGGATACGCCCGGCCATGAGGCATTTACGGCGATGCGTGCCAGAGGGGCGCGCATAACCGATATCGTGGTTTTAGTGGTGGCGGCAGACGACGGCATTATGCCGCAGACAATCGAGGCAGTGGACCATGCGCGGGAGGCAGGGGTTCCGATAATTGTAGCGATAAATAAAATCGACAAACCCCAGGCAAATATCGATAAGGTAAAAAAACAACTTTCGGAAATAAATCTCAAACCCGAGGACTGGCAGGGCTCAACGATTACCGTGCCAGTATCGGCAAAGACTAATCAGGGTATAGATGAGCTTCTAGAGATGATTCTTCTTCAGGCGGAGATAATGGAGTTAAAAGCGAACTACGAAAAATTAGCCAGGGGTGTGGTAATTGAATCAAAATTGACGAAAGGCAAAGGTTATGTTTCCACGTTGCTCGTCCAGAACGGAACCTTGCATCTTAACGAAAATCTTATCATCGGGAAATTTTACGGCAAGGTAAGGGCGATGTTTGACGACTTAGCTAGGGCGATTACTCAGGTCGGGCCGTCAACGCCGGTTGAGGTATTAGGGATTCCGGGTGCGCCTGTGGGCGGTGAACAATTTTTTGTCGTCGAAGACGAGAAGAAAGCAAAGGAGATTGCCGCTAAGCGGCTGGAGAAAGAAAAAGTTAGCCAGGTAAAAACCGTCAAAAGGATAAGCCTTGAGGATTTATATACCGAGATTAAAGAAGGTAAAATCAAAGAGTTAAAAGTAATTTTAAAGGCCGACGTAAACGGCTCGCTGGAAGCAATAAAAGAAGCGGTTAAAAAAATCGAGACAGCAGAGATAAAATTAAGCGTCATCCACGAAGGAACCGGGCCGATAAATATCTCGGACGTTATTTTAGCCAGTGCCTCCAACGCTTTGATATTGGGTTTTCACGTCGAGCCGGATGACAAAGCCAAGGAATTAGCCGAGAAAGAAGGAATAGATATCAGGACTTATAATATTATATATGAACTCAGCAATGACCTGAAGAGTGCTTTGGAAGGGATGCTGGAGCCGGAAATAAAGAAGATATTTTTAGGCCGAGCTGAGGTAAGAAAGGTATTTGAATTATCGCGTTCAGGTACGGTTGCCGGTTGTTTCGTGGTCAAGGGGAAAATTCCCCGCAACGCGGAAGTATCTCTGGTAAGAAACGGAGAGGTTGTCTTCGAAGGCAAGATTTCCTCTGTTAAACGTTTTAAAGACGATGTCAGGGATGTTGCTGAGGGATTTGAGTGCGGTATCTCTATCGCCGGGTTGCAGGATTTAAAAGTAGGTGATATGATAGAGGCATACGAGATTAAGAAGATAGCGAGAAAATTATGAAAAAACGTATATTAAGCGGGATGCGGCCCACAGGCCACCTGCATCTGGGGCATTTGGTCGGCGCATTAAACAATTGGGTCAAGTTGCAGGAAGAATATGATTGTTTGTTTATGGTTGCGGATTGGCATGCCTTGATGAGTGAATACGAGGATGCAACGCGGCTGCCGGAATTTGCGATTGATAATGTCATTGACTGGCTAAGCGCGGGCATTGATCCGGAAAAATCCACATTATTTATTCAATCAGAAGTAAATCAGCATCTGGATTTACAGATGATTTTTTCTTGTTTTACTCCTCTGGGCTGGCTGGAGAGATGCCCTACCTATAAAGAGCAGTTACGGGAGATTAAATCCCGCAATCTTCATACCTATGGTTTCCTGGGATATCCGGTTTTGCAGGCCGCAGACATATTGGTTTATAAGGCAGATAAAGTCCCCGTCGGAGAAGACCAGCTGCCGCATCTGGAATTGACCCGGGAAATCGCCCGCCGGTTTAACAGCCTGTATAAAAAAGAAGTATTCCCTTCTCCGGAGGCGATATTAACCAAGACTCCGCGGCTATTGGGCCTGGACGGAAGAAAGATGAGCAAGGGTTATAATAACACGATTAATCTTTCCGACTCTGAAGAAGCGGTTAAGAAAAAGGTCTCCGGGATGTTTACCGACCCCGAGCGGATTAAATTAGCCGATAAGGGCCATCCGGATATATGCAATGTTTATTCTTATTATTCCACATTTCTGCCACAGGTGAAAAAAGAGGTTTATGACTGGTGCACTAACGCCAAAATCGGCTGCACCGAATGTAAAAAACGGCTGGCGATGGGGCTTATTGAGGTGCTTGCGCCATTACACAAAAAGCGCCAGGAATTAACCAAAGACAAGGCAGGGATTAAAAGAATTCTCGAAAAAGGAAAAGAAAAAGCCGCCTCTTTTGCCGCGAAAACCATCAAAGAGGCAAAAGAGGCGATGAAGATATTATTATGAGTTACAAAATTAAATTGGAAATTTTTGAAGGGCCGCTGGATTTACTGTTATACTTGGTTAAGAAAGACCATCTTAATATCTATGATATCCCGATTGCGCAGGTGGCCGAACAGTATCTTAGTTATCTGGAGCTGATGCGCCTGCTGGATTTAAATATCGCCGGCGAATTTCTGGTGATGGCAGCCACACTGATCCAGATTAAATCCAAGATGCTCCTGCCCCAGCCTTCCGAGGAGCCACAGGAAGAAGGGGAGGATCCCCGCCTGGAATTAGCCCGCCGGCTCGAGGAATATCAGAGATTTAAAGAAATCGCCCAGGAATTGCGCCAGATGGAGGAGGGCCAGCAGCAGGTTTTCAAACGGCCGAAAGTAGAAGCGCAAACTTTTAAAGGGACCGAGGAGAAAGGGGTATATTTTGAGGCGAGCATCTTTGATTTGATTGACGTTTTCTCCAAGGCACTTAAAGAAGCGCCGCGGGAATTATTCTATGAGGTAGTAAAGGATGAGTTTACCATAGAGGAGAAGATTCATCAGATACTACATTTGTTGCTTGATGAACCGATAATCAAACTTTCCGACCTTTTTACTAAGGCAAAAAACAAATTTGAAATAATTGTGACTTTTCTGTCGATTTTGGAATTAATCCGCCTTAAAGAAATCATTGTCCGGCAAAAAAGCCTGTTCGGCGAAATAGAGGTTACCCGGAATAAAGAAAATATTACTCTCCATGCAAAACGAAAGACTTAAATTAGTAACTAATCAGGAGTTAAAGAGGCAGGAAACCGAAGAGGATGTTATTCTTAATCTCTCCTTAAGGCCGGGGAAACTTTCCGAATTTATCGGGCAGAAAGATATCGTCAATAATTTAAAAATTTCCATAACCGCTACCAAGCAGAGAAAGGAACCCCTGGAGCATATCCTGCTTTCCGGCCCACCCGGATTAGGCAAAACCAGCTTAGCCCATATCATTGCCCACGAAATGGAGACAAAGATTACCGCAACAAGCGGTCCGGCCATCGAACGGGCGGGAGATTTAATCGGCATATTAACTAACCTGGAAAAAGGTGACATCTTATTTATCGACGAGATACACCGCCTGCCAAAGGTAGTTGAGGAATTTTTGTATCCGGCAATGGAGAGTTTCCAGATTGATTTTGTCATTGACAAAGGACCGTATGCCAAGACAATAAAATTTAATCTGAAGCCCTTTACTTTGGTGGGCGCAACTACCCGGACAGGATTGTTATCCGCGCCCTTAAGAGGCAGATTCGGCATTTTTCATCATATCGATTTCTATTCAGAAGAGGAACTCGCCAGAATCATCAAGCATTCGGCAAAGATTTTAGGCATGGCCATTGACGACGATGCCCCTCTGGCAATTGCCCGGCGTGCGCGGGGAACTCCCCGTGTTGCCAACCGGTTATTACGCCGTATCCGCGATTATGCACAGGTGGCCAATGTAAAGAAAATAGATACCCCAATAGCCAGTAAATCATTGGATGATTTAGGCATTGATAAGGCCGGGCTGGATGATAGTGACCGCAAATTTTTGAAATTGATGATTGAGTCTTTTGACGGCGGGCCGGCGGGAATTGAATCCCTGGCAGCCAGTTTGAACGAGGAAGTTGACACCATCGCAGATACGATAGAGCCGTATTTGCTTAAGGCAGGGTATTTGAAACGCACATCCCGCGGCAGACTCGCAACCAAATTAGCCTACGAACATTTCGGAATAAAATACAAGAAAGAAGAACAAGAGCGGTTGTTTAAAGAATAACGATTTTAACGGGTCCCTGCCTGCCGGCAGGCAGGCTGTCTTGCCCCTGAGCGTGGTCGACACTTCGACTCCGCTCAGTGTCGATGGTGAGCACGGTCGAACCATCGAAGAGTCAAAGCAAGCCACCCGTTAAAATAGCAATTTGCCAAAAAATTTCTCATGCGCCTTCGAATCGAAACACCAAAATTTGAGGATTGGGTTCGATTTTTGCAGGACCCGCAAAAACGATAAGAAAATTTATGAAATTGTTACTCCATACCTGCTGTGCGCCGTGTTTGATTTATCCCTTGGAACAATTAAGGAATAAAGGGTTTGAAGTAACCGGATTTTTTTATAATCCCAATATTCATCCTTTTGCGGAATATAGGAATCGTCGAGTATCAGTGGAAGATTTAAGCGGTATGGCGCGGATAGAGATGATTTATCCGAAGTATTTACCTTCAGAATTCTTTCGGGCAATAAACGAAAAGGAAGATAATCCGATTAGGTGCCCGATATGCTGGAAGCTACGGCTTAAAAAAACTGCTAAGAGTGCCAAAGAAAAAGGGTTCACACATTTTTCCACGACTCTTTTAGTTAGCCCTTATCAGGATCAGGAAACACTGAAGAAGATAGGCAGTGACATTGCCAAAGAAGAAGGAATAGAATTTTATTACGAGGATTTCCGGCCCGGATTTAGAAAGGCGCATAATCAGGCCAAGGCTTCAGGCATTTACTGCCAGAATTATTGCGGCTGTATTTACTCGGAAATAGAGCGATGCAGGAAATCGGCAAAACATTAATTCTCTTCGGTATCATTTTAATCGGCATTGGCTTGTTGTTAACTTTAGTGCACAAAGTCCCTTTTTTAGGGCGGCTTCCCGGCGATATCTATATTCAGAAGAAGAATTTTAGTTTTTATTTTCCCATAGCTACGTCGGTATTAATCAGTATTATCCTTTCTCTTATTTTCTGGCTATGGCCTCACCGCTAAAGTCACGGATTGGACCCGGAAGGGTCCAATCTGTGACTTAGGAAGGTTAAAATGAAGTTTGCGAGGATAATTTTTTTGGCATTAGGTGTTTCTGTTTTTATTTTTTCCGGATACGCCGACTCTGACCAGTATATCCGTGTAGCAATTATTCAGGATGTTAATTCTCTGCGTCTTAAAATCAGCGGATTTTATGAGATAATTTCTCCCGTATCTCACAAGTTATTATACCGCGGGAAAAATCTCAATACCACGGTAACTGCCTATAAGGAAGGCATATTGATCGGAGAGACGGATGCGAAGACGAATAGTATTCTGATTAAACCTGCCGATACCGACGCAATTATCATCGATGACCGCAAATTCCGCGGCGACATCCAGATTATCAAAAAAGACAATCTTAGCCTTCTGGTTATAAACCATATCGAGTTAGATGATTATATCAAAGGTATTTTATATCATGAAGCCTCGCACTTCTGGCCGATGGAGGCCCTTAAGGCGCAAGCAGTCGTCTGCCGGACCTATGCGGTTTATCAAATGGAGCAGAACCGCCGGAAAGATTTTGATGTAACCAGCGATATTTATTCCCAGGTCTACGGCGGAAAAACCTCGGAGCGTTACCGCACAAATATGGCGGTTGAAGAGACGCGGGAATACTTCCTTACCTATCAGGGAAAGGTTTTTCCCGCATATTTTCATGCCACCTGCGCAGGTCACACTGAAGATGCCTCAATACTTTGGAATATAGATCTTGCCCCCTTAAAAGGAGTTGCCTGTGATTTTTGCCAAGACTCCCCGCATTTTAGATGGCACGTTGTCCTTGCGCAGAGTGAGTTGAGGGATAAATTAAGCACGGCGGGTTATAAGATAAATAATATTAAGGATATCATTATCGCTGGCCGCGATAATTCCGGACGGATTGCCAGCTTAAAAATAGTTACTGCCCAAAAAAATATCAGTATTTCTGCTAAGGATTTCCGGAATATCGTCGGCCCGAATATTATCCGCAGCACTAATTTTCAGGTATCCGTAGTTGCCGATGATGTAGTTTTTGAGGGCCTTGGCTGGGGGCATGGCGTGGGCCTCTGCCAATGGGGTGCTTATTTTATGGCTCAAAAAGGTTATACCTATAAAGATATACTCAAGTATTATTATCCCGGTTCAGATGTGGAAACTCTCAGATTTTGATTATACCTTGCCTCGCGAATTCATTGCCCAGTATCCGTTAGAAAAACGCGATACTTCGCGGCTCCTTGTCTTAGAGAAAAATACCCAAAAAATTTATCACAAAAATTTTAGCGACATTGTTGATTATCTTAAAAAAGGAGATATTTTAGTCCTCAATGACACCGAGGTAATCCCTGCTCGCTTAATCGGCAAGAAAACTACGGGCGGGGAAGTTGACTGTCTTCTTCTGGAGAAAAAATCAGAAAGTGACTTTTCCGCATTATTAAAGCCTTCGGATTTAAAGCCCGGAGCGCAGATTGATTTTGACAGCGGTAGCCTCAAGGCAACTGTCATAGATAAGAAGATTCTGCGGTTTAATACCACAGACGCAGATTTTATTTACAGCAAAGGAGTAATGCCTTTACCACCGTATATCAAGCGCCTGCCGGATAAATCAGATAGCGAGCGCTATCAGACGGTTTTTGCCAGAAGCCCGGGAGCAGTGGCAGCGCCCACCGCAGGATTGCATTTTACGCAAAAACTTTTATCCCGCATAAAGGCCAAAGGTATTAAAATTGCCTTTGTTACTTTACATATTAATTACGCCACGTTTAATCCGGTAAAAGAAAATGACATCTCCAAACACAAGATGTATCAGGAATATTACCGGATTAGCCAGGAAACACTCAAGCAGATAAAAAAAACGAAGGCCTCCACAGGCAGGATTTTTTGCGTGGGTACCACGAGTGTGCGCGTTTTGGAAACATTTGCGAAAACAGCTGATTACGAAGGTTATACGGATTTATTTATTTATCTCGGCTACCAATTTAAGCTGGTAGATTGCCTACTTACTAATTTTCATCTGCCCCGCACCACTTTATTGATGCTGGTTAGTGCCTTTGCCGGCAGAGAAAATATCTTAAGCGCCTATAACGAAGCAATCAAGGAAAGATACCGGTTTTACAGTTACGGCGATGCAATGCTGATTATTTAGATATTATGTTTAACGTTATCCATCAGGACAAAAATAGCAAAGCGCGGTTAGGAAGATTAACGACTGTGCACGGCGTAATCGATACTCCTTGCTTTATGCCGGTGGGAACGCAGGGGACAGTAAAGACTATTTCTCCCGCCGAATTAGAGGAGGCGGGTGCTTCGATTATTTTAGCCAATGCCTATCATCTTTTTCTGCGGCCGGGAATGGAAGTAATCAGAAAGGCAGGAGGACTGCATAAATTTATTTCTTGGGGCGGCTCTATCCTTACTGACAGCGGCGGTTATCAGATATTCAGTTTGGCGAGATTTCGGAAAGTTAGCGATGAGGGGGTGGAATTTCAATCGCCCATCGACGGCCTGAAACATTTTTTAACCCCCGAGAACATAATTGAGATTCAAAGGGATTTAGGCTCGGACATTATAATGCCGCTGGATGAATGTGTCCATTATCCCTGCGCCAAGGATTACGCCGAGATTGCCATGAACCGGACAATTGACTGGGTGAGGCGTTCCAAATCCGTTAAACCCGCGGGACAGCTTCTCTTCGGCATTGTCCAAGGGGCAACTTATGAAGACTTGCGCAAACAGTGCGCGCAAAGGTTAGTGGAGATAGGCTTTGACGGTTATGCCATCGGAGGAATTTCTGTTGGCGAACCCAAAAATTTAAGATATAATATTATGAATTTTACGGTGGCCTATTTACCGCGGGAGAACCCGCGTTATCTGATGGGCCTGGGAATGCCCGCGGATATCCTTGAGGCAGTGAGAGAAGGCATTGACCTGTTTGATTGCGTAATACCCACTCGCTACGGAAGAAACGGCACGGCATTTACCAGCGAAGGAAAATTAACCATCAGGAATGCGCCTTATATCTCTGATTACCGGGCGCTGGATGAAAATTGTTTCTGTTACACCTGCAGGAACTTTAGCCGCGCATACCTGCGTCACCTTTTCAATTGCGATGAAATATTGGGCTTAAGATTAGTGTCGCTGCATAATGTTCATTTCTATTTGGAACTGATGCGCGGAATCAGAGGAGCCATCCGCGAAAACAGATTCTCGGAATTTAAAAAAGAGTTTTTGGCCAAATATGCGCATTGATATCATAACTATATTCCCCAAAATGTTTAATGCGGTCCTGAATGAATCGATAATCAAACGCGCCCAGAAGAAAGGCAAGGTTAAGATTGCCGTCCATAATTTAAGGGACTATACGCTGGATAAACACAGAAAGGTTGACGACCGTCCCTTTGGCGGCGGCTCAGGAATGGTAATGTGCCCAGAGCCAATATTCAGAGCAGTGGAGGCATTGGGGAAGGGTGCCAAAGTTATTTTGCTAAGCCCCAAGGGAGAAAAATTAACTCAAAAAACCGCCAAGAAACTGGTAAAATATAAACACCTGATTTTAATCTGTGGCCATTACGAAGGCATCGATGAGAGAGTAAGAGAATGCCTCGTGGATCAGGAGATTTCTATCGGCGATTATGTGCTAACCGGCGGAGAATTGCCGGCAATGGTTTTAATTGATTGTCTAGTTAGGCTCATCCCGGGAGTTTTGGGAGATAAAGATTCCTTGGTCTTTGAGTCGTTTGAGGATAATCTATTAGAATATCCTCACTACACCCGGCCCACTGATTTTCGCGGTCGGAAAGTCCCGGAAATTCTTTTATCAGGCAATCATAAAAAAATCGCAGCCTGGCGTAAAATTCAGGCGTTGAAAATCACCAGAAAGAAGAGGCCGGATTTATTAAGTGAGGACATAAGTTATGGAGCCATATATTAATAATAATCTAAGCGACATAACTTATATGTCCGAACTTATCCCCCCTGCTTTCTTGCGAAAGCAAGAAGGGGAGATTAATTCGCAGACGACCTTGCGGTCTACGACTTACGTCGTTTACACTCCGTAAGTCGTCTGTTCATTAAGGAGAGACGTTTAAATGGATAAGATAAAAATGATTGAGGCAGAATACGCGAAAAAAGAGTTTCCCGATTTCAAAGTGGGCGACATGGTCAAGGTAATGGTTAAGATACCCGAAGCGGATAAGGTTCGTCTTCATCCTTTCGAAGGCATCGTGATTGTCAAGCAAGGCTCAGGGGTTAAGGCTTCCTTTACGGTTAGGAAGGTATCATACGGCGAGGGTATTGAGCGCGTCTTTCCGGTTTATTCGCCGAGCATCGAGAGGATTGAGGTGATCCGTCAAGGAAAAGCAAAGAGGGCAAAGCTTTATTACCTCAGGGGTAAGATCGGCAAAGAAGCAACCGACATATCTGCAAGCGAGCCCACAGAGAAAAACCAAAAAACAGCAAAACCGGCAGCATAACTTCTTGTCGTTGGGATGCTCTATTACGAAAGAAAATTTAAAAAGAAAGGTTTTGATATAATTATCGGTGTGGATGAGGTCGGCCGCGGCCCTTTGGCCGGGCCGATTGTGGCGGCCGCGGTTTATTTAAAACAAAACAGGTTTAAAAATCGCATCGACGATTCCAAAAAACTGACGTTTAAAAAAAGAGAACAGGCGTTTTTTGAAATAACCGAAAAGGCGGCATTCGGCTTAGGCATAATTAACGAAACCGTGATTGACCGTTTAAATATCCAGGAGGCAAACCGCCTGGTTATGGAGAACGCCGTAAACAACCTGATCGATAAAATTAAACTAAGGCAGAGAAGAAAACAAGGCACTCTTAAAATATATATTTTAATCGACGGCAATATCAAGTTAGATTTAGGCTATCCTTTCCAGAATATTATTAAAGGCGATTCCAAATCGAAGAGCATTGCCTGTGCATCTATCGTCGCCAAGGTCATCCGAGACCGCATTATGTATTTATACGATAAGGTTTATTCGGGATACGGCTTCTCAAGGCACAAGGGTTATCCGACAAGAATGCATAAGGACAGGCTAAAGCAGTTTGGCCCTACACTAATCCACCGTAAGAGTTTTTGTTATGTCTAAGGCGCATTTAGAATTTGCCAAATTCGGGGAAGAAAAAGCGGTTGATTTCCTAAAGGCCAACGGTTATAAAATAATTAAGCAAAATTATAAGACCAAGTTTGGCGAGATAGATATTATCGCCAAGGAAAAAGACACATTAGTATTTCTTGAGGTAAAGACAAGGCGCACCGATACATTCGGAGAGCCCGAAACGGCAGTTGACAGGTTCAAGCAGGGCCAGATTTCTAAAACCGCGCTTTGTTACCTTAAAGAAAATAATCTGTTGGATGAGAAAGCGCGTTTTGATATTGTGGCAATCCGTTATATTGACCAAGCCCCCCAGATAAATTTAATTAAGAATGCCTTTGAGTTAGACAATAAATATATTTATTAGGAGTTCTCCGTGTTATCAGATATACAGATTGCCCAGAAGGCCAAGATAGAGGCGGTTGAAAAGATTGCCCGTAAATTAAAGATAGATAAAAAGTATCTTATTCCTTATGGTAATTTTATTGCCAAGATAGATCTGGAAATACTGAAGAAAATTTCCCACAAGCCCAAAGGAAAATATGTCTTGGTTACCGCAATTACCCCAACACCCTTAGGCGAAGGCAAAACCGTAACCGCTATCGGCCTCTCGATGGCCTTGAATCGATTAGGAAAGCTTACGACTGCCTGTATAAGGCAGCCTTCTTTGGGGCCGGTGTTTGGTATCAAGGGCGGCGCTGCCGGCGGAGGATATTCTCAGGTCTTGCCGATGGAGGATTTTAACCTCCATTTTACCGGCGATGTCCACGCCGTGGGGCTTGCCCATAATCTGGCTGCGGCTTTTTTAGATAACTCACTTTTTAAAGGCAATATCCACAATATCAATCCCGATAAAATTTATTGGCGAAGGGTAGTTGATGTCAATGATAGGTTTTTAAGGAACATAAGAATTGGTTTAGGCAGCAAAGACGACGGCATACCGCGGGATAGCGGTTTTGATATTACCGTTGCTTCGGAACTAATGGCGATATTGGCATTGAGTAACGGCTTAACGGATTTAAGGAAACGCATCGGTAGGATTGTTTTGGCAGAGACAAGCGAAGATAAACCGTTAACCGCAGAAGACCTCAAGGTTGCCGGCAGCATGGCAGTTCTCTTGAAAGATGCGATAAAACCGAATTTGATTCAGACCATTGAAAACACGCCTTGTTTTGTCCATGCCGGGCCGTTTGCCAATATCGCGCACGGAAACAGTTCGATATTGGCCGATAAGATTGCTTTGGCTTTATCCGATTATGTAGTGACGGAAGCGGGATTCGGAGCTGATTGCGGCGCCGAGAAATTTTTTGATATCAAATGCCGCGTAAGTGGGCTCGTGCCTGATCTGACAGTTGTGGTTTGTTCCATCAGGGCGCTTAAAGCCCACAGCGGTCGGTTTAAAATCGTTGCCGGTATGCCGTTAGATACCTGTTTGGAAAAAGAAGATATGAGGGCAATAGAGGAAGGGAGCTGCAACCTGGAAAAACAGATCGAAAATATATTAAAATTCGGAATCCCGGTGGTGGTGGCAATAAACCGTTTCTCTTGTGACACCGATAAGGAAGTAGATTTTGTCAAGCAAAAGGCAAAAGAGTTCGGTGCCTATGATTGTTGCGTAAGCGAAGTCTGGGCAAAAGGCTCAAAGGGGGGCCTTGAATTGGGCAGGAGTGTCATCAGGGCATCCCAAGAAAAAAATAATTTTAAATTTCTCTATTCTCTGGACTTGCCGATAAAAGAAAAAATCAAGACGATTGCCAGGGAAATTTACGGGGCAAAGGATGCGGAATATTCGTCGACCGCAGAAGAGAAGGTTAAACTTTTCGCCCAGCGAGGTTATGATAAACTGCCGATATGTATGGCCAAGACGCATTTATCTTTATCGCATGATCCCCATCTTTTAGGGAGGCCAAGAGATTTTATTCTGCCCATAAGAGATATCCGCGCTTCTATTGGTGCCGGATTTTTGTATCCTTTATGCGGTGAAATGCGCACCATGCCAGGGCTACCCAGCCGGCCTGTCGGGGAAAAAATTGATATTGATGAGAAAGGAAATATAAGAGGGCTGTCATGAAATACAAAAACGAAAGTTTAAAAAAATACTTGGACGATTTGGCAGGGAAACTGCTTGCGCCGGGCGGCGGTTCAGCCGCAGCATTGAGTGCGGCCCTGGGTACCTCATTAATTAGCATGGTAGTGAATTTTACCTTAGGAAAACCAAGGTATGCGCAATACGAAAAAGAATTAAGAGCGAGCTTAATTAAGTCCGAGAGGTTGCGGGAAGAATTTTTAAATCTGGTGGATTTGGATGTGGTGGCCTATAAAAGCAAAAATTTAAAAGATGCATTAGATGTTCCGTTTATGGTTTGCCGGCTGGTGTTTGAGGCAATAAAGTTATGTCCGCCGTTGATAAAAAAAGGCAATATCAACCTGATTAGCGATGTGGCGGTGGTAGCGGTATTATTGGAATCGGCATTCGCTTCGGCATATTTTAATGTGGAGATAAATTTAAAGTTCTTGGGAGATAAAAAATTTTCCAGCGCGGTAAGAAAAGAATTAAACCTGAAAAATAAATTAATCAAACGCATAAGATTAGAAACGGAGGCGAAAGTTGGCAAAATTATTAGAAGGTAAACCCATAGCAGAAAAGATAAAAGAACAGATTAAGCAAGAGATGCAATCCTTAAAGGAAAAACCGGTTTTAGCCGGT
>Ga0315280_10006567_pt1 | contig 16008 bp, 18 predicted proteins | sample YL17G06_40_MG_FD_203697 | JGI IMG/M metagenome (GOLD analysis project Ga0315280, IMG submission 203697) | Sediment microbial communities from Yellowstone Lake, YNP, Wyoming, USA - YL17G06_40 | ecosystem: Environmental > Aquatic > Freshwater > Lake > Sediment | place: USA: Wyoming | collected... | reverse complement strand
AACGCTTGGACGACTTCTATGATCACCTCAAGGATCTAGCCAAGAAGAATCCTGCGATTTCATTCATCAAGCTCACAAGAGGACTTGCGGCCACGGAGATGGTTCGACGCTTCATACTGGTTCTCTTCCTCGCCTGCCAAGGCAAGTTGGTTCTTCTGCAGGAGCAGGAGTTTGGCGATATAGCCATAAGGCTCACAGAGATGGTTCCACGGATTGGCGCAGACTGAGACCGCCGCCGCGACCAAGACAGAAAGCAAGAAGGCGCAACTCATTGAGGGCGCCCTCTACGTGGCCGGGAAGCCTCTTGACCTCCAGGTCCTAGCTTCAGTCGTCAGACTCAGATCAGAGGAAAAAGTCAGAGGTTTGGCTCGGTCTATTGTGGAGCGTTACAAGCAATCCAACACGCCGCTTCAAGTGATCGAGCTTCAGGACGGAAGGTTCGTGATGCAGCTGAAACCGGAATACGTCAGCGCAGTCAAAAAACTGGCAACTCGGAAACTGCTCACACCCGGCCCCCTCAAAACCCTTTCCTTCATCGCCATCAAACAACCTGTGACTCAATCGTACGTGGTGAGGGTCAGAGGAAAGCTCACGTATGGGCACGTGAAACAGCTCAGGGACCTCGACTTGATCATGGAGTCAAAGCTTGGACGAACGAAGATCCTCCGAACAACGCGAAGCTTCGCCGACTACTTCAACCTAAGCCAAGACAATCGGCTGATGAAGCGTCAGCTTGAGCGGCTCTTCATCGAGCTTTCCACGGTAGACGAGAAAGAGAAAGAGGAAGAGGCCTAGCAGACCGGGATCTTTCCTTCTGCTAGGTCCTTGGTGAACTTGCCCAAGTTGGCAAGCTCATCATCCAAGATGTCTCTTGTCTGGGAAGACACGTCTTCTATCCTAGTCGTCTTCGAGAGGACGAGTTGTGCTGAAGCTATGGCCGGCTGATCGATCGGTATCCCGATCTTACTCAGCAGCCAGACATAAGCTTCCTCCACGCCCGGCACGTCCTTGACTATTCTGTCAGCAATCCTGAAACTTAACAGGTTGTAGATCTTGCCGACGTGGCTGACCGGGTTCTTGCCAGCAGCCGCCTCAGAACTCGAAGGCCTATTCAAAGAGATTATTCCATTCACACGATTACCTCTTCCCACTTCTCCGCTATCCGCCTCCTCAGCAGACGTGCCAGTAACAGTTGTGTAAATTCCAGACAATCCTCTTCCATCAACATCGAGCGTATTGAAACTCAGGTCAGCCTTGATGCTCGACTTAGAATCCACAAAAGCCTTCATGGCCTCGAAGACCGACTTCTTCTTGGAAAAGTAGTCTCCTTCGCTCTTCACGAACCGGTCGACGAATGCCATCGCGACCGTTAGCTCAAGGTGATCATTACGTCTGAGGGCCATTACCTTAATGTCTTCCCCGCTCTCAGGGAACTTCCTCTTGAAGTCAGGTGAGTTCAGATACCTCTCAGTCTCGAGCACTAGGCTCTCTGTCAGAGTCAACGGCGCGTATCCCACTGCAGCCGATGTATCGTTTGCGCCCAGAAACTCTCCCTTCCTGCTGAAAATGTCTGTCAGTTCCGCGGAACCAGGCTTGATCTCGACTTGGTACTTCACATGCTCATCTGGATCGACGAACCTGAGCTTCGTTTTGAACCAGTCCTTGGCAGTCTCAATGGCGACCTTATCAACATCAATCCTTTCCTTTTCAACTTCATAGGTCGCCCGGTCACCGAAAATCAAGAGCATCGGCTTCGTGATCTTTCCTCCGCCAAAACGTCCCTGCGTCTCGCCCGCCACAAGAAGCCCCTTGTCAATATTGTGATGAACAATCTGCCCGAACTTCTTCATGTACTCCTTGCTGAGGGCGACTGAGATCTCGTTCATTATCGAGTCACAGATGAAATCAGGGTGACCCAGCCCCTTTCTTTCAACGATCTCGATCCCCTGCTTTGCGAGAGGAACTTGATTCAGCTGGTTGACAACGATCTTGCGCATCATCATCCTCGCCGCCTCACCGAGAACATATCTCACCTATTAATGCCTTCGGGTACGAAATATTCCTAAAGGAATCGAGGCAAGCCTCACGGCTGCAGAGATATGCCCCTCCATAGTGCCACTATCATCAAGCGTAGCTCTTGATCTAATGATCTGCTTTCTTGTTGTTAGGGGTTGGTTCCGCTGCACGTAGCCCATGTGGCAAGGAGTATGCAAGCTGTTTCGCCCATCTCTTCGACGACTCGATAAGCTCCTTGAGACAGCTCAGCAAGAACTCAACCGGATCACCGTTGAGCCACTTCCAGACTGTAGTCACCTAACTCATGCGAATCTGCATGACAAGCGGCTAGTGCTCAATATATCAGCCAATACGCTAACAGTTCTTTGAGACATTTGGCGAATTGGCTGATTGTTTGGGGCTGTAGCTCTCTGTTGATTGGTCAAAGATGCATTTGTGAATCGTGATTGTCAGATGGAATATCATCTGGAAACATGTACAAGCAGATCGTTTTTGATTCATAAATGGGATTGCGCGGGGGTTATGATCTGCCGGGGCCGGTAGATCAGCCTGGTCTAATCCGCCAACTCTGGTAGATCATAACCTGAGGAATGCGTGTTTCTTGCGAGAGCATAATGGTCCAGCCAACAAATCATAATGACTCATAACCATGCCGATTTGCCATTGGGAACCGTTATCTGTCTAGATGATCTTTGATAGCATAGTCGATCGATTTGACGCATAGGTTCCGAATCCTCGACTCGGCTGGACCCATGGAGAAAATCTTCAAGGACCCAGATGGCAATCTTCATTCGCCGCCAGAGATCCTGTACCAATTCTATCCGTCAGATGCACGTAAGTTCATCACTAGTTGTCTCAAAGAGATCTTGGACAAGCCACCGCCAAGGTTCCGAGAGTTACCTATTCCTCTCCAGAGGAAAGCAAAAGGTCTGCTGATTCTCGAACTGGTTGCAAAGTTCTGTGAAACTGCTGAGGATCTGGCAGCATTTGCAGTTGCGTTTGCCACTGAACTGTACATGGAAGCGCTTAGTCCAGAAGATGTTTGGAAAAGACTGGCTGATTACGAACCGGGTGACGTAGTCCACTTCTACAGAGACATCAGGAAGAGACATCCTAAGTATTTTGTTAACTTGCATGGGTTTCCACCATTGGATCTACAGAAGGACGCCAACCGTCTGGAAATGCTTCGTTCAAGCAAACAGCTCGCCGCCTACCTTGGCCAGGTTTCTGACATGTATATGGATCTTCGAGAATTGTACAATTCCTACAAACACGGCATGAGGGTCTTCGTGGTAACAGACACCGATCTCAGGACCGGACGGAAGGTTCCTGCCCTGTCATATGTCGACAGAACTGGTAAGCTAAAGGCCATAGCCTTTCCTTCTGAAGGTGTTGAAGAGCTGTACACATGGTGTATCCGGTTGGGAAATATGCTTGAGACCATTCTGGGATGGCACAAAGTGCGGCTTGACGTCAACGAGAAAAGAATGGTTACTGCTGGATTACATGTCTTCGGTGGATCTGGCGGTTCGAGTAAGGAATTAAGAAACTTGTTCTATCCAGGGCTTTTTGGAGCGAGAGATGCTCAGGTAACCGAAGCTGAGAGAATCGTTAAGAGAAAGACGGCTGAACTATTAGGAATACCACGAGGCCACGTCTTCGCAGTAGACATCGACTCAGAGGAAATCCTTCCGTATCATGGGCCTGAGCTCCGTGATGTGATCTGGCAAGTCCTGAAAGCTAGACTAGGTGCAAGAGTGGTCTTTCGCAGAATGACTCCAGACGGCAAAGTCGGACCATACTAGTCTCGCGACCGCATCTTCTTGTAGTTTGCCAGCGGGCATTTCTCTTCAGCTAGAAGGGCCTCTGGGAATGCCCTGCCGGGCCAGCAGTTCAGCCTGGTCTAAGCGACGAACTCTGGTAGTTCATAACGATGTCGCCTTGGGCCTCACGATTGAAAGGTGATGTATCTGCCGCTCCTGTGATCGGTATGCTTCGAGTTGAGTGTGTGTTGGGCGGGCCGGATTGCTCACAAACCTTATACTCGTATGCCGAACAGAATACTTGAAGCTCATTTGCTAACAGAGATGTCTGTTGTCAACTTCAAAGGCATCAGGAAGGTGCAGCTTGCATTCACTCCGCTGACTGTTTTAGTAGGAGAAAATGCCACGGGAAAGTCAACAGTTTTGCAGGCCCTGAGCATTTTGAAGCGCTCTGTTGGTCAATCAGGCATCAACACAGATTTGACGTATGCCAATCTCGGGCCCTTGAACCAGCTTGTTCCTCCAGCCGCGACCGCCACGATTGCATTTCGAGGCTGGAGCCAAATGCGGGATGAAGCTCGGCCGTTTCAGAAGATCTCCTTCGGGTGCCTGGTCAGCTTTGACGCTCAAGGGCTCTCGGAATACAAAACCACGTTAGATACGAATGGGTTTGTGTGTCACAATGAGTGGACCAGATACGGAGTGAATAGGATCGAGCCGCAGAAATGGACTCTTCCGCTCGCTACCATGAATTTCACGCCTACGAATGTGATCGGCATAGCATTCGGTTTGGGTGGCTACTCGACGCGCGGGCAGCTCAGCGCTGATGACCAGAAGCAAGCTGTAGAACTCTATGGGTATTTTGGGGAGTATTCGAAAACGATCAAACAGGTACTCGACAATTTCTTTGTAGTCGGGCCAATGAGAGGGCTTACTGAACCTCTCTACAGCCTGCAGTCAAACGCGACACAGGAGTATGTACCCAGAGGGGGGGTGGCTCAGCTGGGCGATAGTCTGGCCACGAACTTGGAGTATAATCGTGATAACACCCGCACGATTTCTGATTGGCAAGCTGAGATCGTCGGAGCTCATGTGAAAACGGAGCTCGTTCCAGGTGCTAGAGTGCTTGTCAGGAATCCTGATACAGGTGCAGACTTCGTGAACGAAGGTTTTGGGTCAAATCAATTGCTATTCGTTCTGGAGAGGATAGCGAATTCTCCACCCGACTCTGTCATTGGTGTCGAAGAGCCTGAAATTCACCTACACCCAAAGGCACAATTCAATTTCGGCAAGTGGGTTAGCAGGGCTATGCCAACCCTCCGCAAGCAACTGATCATACTTACGCACAGTCCAGACATAGTTTCTGGGATTCTCTCAGGTGTGAGACACAATCATATCGCACCTCAAGAGGTTTCCGTTTGGTTCTTTGAAAAGAAGAAGCGAGAAATCACCGCCACCAAATCTGAAGTCAATCCAGAAGGTAAGGTCGTCGGGCCAGCCTTGAAATCCTTTCTGGAATCAACAGCAGCACAGCTCTCAGAGCCATAACGGCACCAATACGGACGCACGACCTTGCAGTTTGTAATCGACCGCAACATACTACAGTCTGCTTGGAACGATAGCAGAGAGTGCATGAGATTTCTCGCAGAGATAGATCGTATCTGTCACAGAGTAGTCGTAACCGATGAGATCAATCGACGATATCTGCAGGACTACCATACTCTGAGAAACAAGTTCCCTCAGGGGGCGTCTCTGCTCAATGCAGGCAAACTCTACCTGCTGTGGAAAGAGACCGGCAAAGTAGATGACAAGAGGAAGAGCTCCGAACTACCTCCGGTGAAAGGGGAATCCGCCATTAAGGATGAAGATAGAGAATTCGTGAGGCTTGCCAAGCTGATAGACGCCCCACTCGTGACTAACGATAGTCCACTGATAAGTCAGGGGCGCAAGCTCAGCTTAAGGGTCATGAACATATCTGAAGCGCTGGAGATGGCCCTAAGAACTCAGACCAAACCACAAGCACCTGCCACGGTTAACTGAGCAGTTGCACTGTTTTCTCCGTTCTGTGAGAAGTCCTAGTTGCCTACTGACTCTTCTGACCAGCAGCTTTGGACGGTGGAAGACAGATACTCCTTTCGATCCTTGTTCCCTTCGCGATTGTGATCTCAATAGGTAGGTCGTCTCGAAGAGAGTGACATGGCAAATCATTCGTATAGTCCGGACGTGCGACTCCAACAGGCCAACCATACATCCACACATTGACCTCAGAAGTCCCTCTATGCCTTGTCTGATCGTGAAATAGAACTAATGACAGTGCTCTTCTTTCTCCGTTCCAGAGCCTGAAATCATGTGACAGGCTACCCATACACAGATAGTTTGGTGGCATGTGCAAAGTCCGCCCAGTATTGTCGTATTCCTCTGGAGGAAAGTACTCTGAGGTATGAATCCCTGAGATCTCCTGGCTGTTCTTGGTGCCCGCTATTTCCAGATGATCTTCTACACGTATTTTCCAGAGTCTGGCACCTTGCTTAACTTGCCATGTCAGCTTGTCCATCTCGAATTCTCGATCCATGACTGAACCGTCTTACCTTTTCAGGCCGAACTTTGCATCCTGTTCGGAAGACACTTCATCCTCTGTCGGTTCTCGTTCGATGTTTCTCAGTGCCTTTGTCATTCGAAGAAAAAGGCATTTGTCAGTCATCGTTTTGTAGATGGATTCATTGTCTTTCGCGGCGGCATAGTACTTCGTGGATTGTTCCACAGCTTCCTTGTGAATCCTGAATGCAAGCACGGCTAGCCAGATGAAGACGATCTCGCCGGACATCAAACATAAAACCGCGATACTCCAAGTCTGCAGCGGAGAGAGCCCCAGACTCTGCAGCTCTGGCAGAACGTACTTGTCCATCATTCCGATACCGGATATCTCGAGCACAATTGCAACTCCCAGGGGAATGAAGACCTCTCGCCTATAGTTTTCTCTTCCATCTTCAAGCATCTTTCCCCGAATAATCAACGATACGAAATTAGCAATTCCATTTTTCCTCACCTCATGCATCACTCCATATTCCAGTCGAGTCAGATAGTTAGCGGGCCCCTTCTGTTCTCTTGTTTCGGGAGCAGCTCTCAGGACAGGAGACGACACGAAGCCGTACCAGTAGATGTTGACGGTTGTGTAACAGGCTGCTGTTGCCAGGATTCCACAGGCAATTCTCGCAAGCAAATACGAGCCGAAGAATAGAACTATCCTAGCCCCCGAGACTGAGAAGATCATTAGTACGATTGAGGTAAGAACAATTCCCCAGTGTTGGCGCTGAGACCGATAGTTCTCAAGCAGAATCTTCCGTGCCTCTTGATCCAGTCGTTCGAGATCATCCCACGCTCCCAGCTTACTCTTCTCAGAGAGCACTGTGGCTGACGTCTTGGTACGAGCACTCATGCGATCAAGTCGCCCCAGCAGAATTGTGTTGTGCCGTCCTAATCTCTCTTGCCATCGAGAGGCTGGATACTGTGCTGGACACGTCGTTGCCTGTTCAGCCCGATGTGACAGTGCTCACGCCAGGAGATTTAAGTCCATATAGACATGGTTCTGACGATTCTCTGCCTCTCTATACTCGAAAGATCGCGGTCCACGGGGCAACAGCATATGATTGCATTTCGAGCTCACGAACATCGGGCGGCAAAAGGCCATTATGTTTCTCACCTGAGTAGAAATCAAGGTAGGCTTGATCTACAACTTCCCGCTGAATGAGGCCCATTGCATGGAGAGTCATCTTCATTCTGATGCAGCATCGTGTACTCTGTATTATCGGTTTCAAACCAACCGTGTAGACCTCATCAAGGATTGACGATAGATGATCTCCCTGAACGACCAAATCGTGATCGTCAAGAAAGACATGAACTTCTGCTTCCATAACAGACTTGGACTCAAACCTCGGAAGTGAGAACACGAATCCGCCTTTGAGGCTGAGTGGAAGCTCGGTGACCTGCCCGTTCTCCGACATGCGAGCGGCCGTCTTTGCCTTCATCGAATAGAAAATGAGTCGCTTGATGTCCCAGCAGAATATTCCGCGGGACAGCAGTTGCCTGATCTGATCTAGTGTCTTAGCCGCTCCTGTTACGAGCACACCTCCTTTCACCTGCTGCAGCAGAGGATCGTCAGATTGTGGGCACTGATCTACGTATTCCAGAAGCCTATCAATGTCACTAGAACTGAAGTCGCCGCTCTTCACACTGAATGCAGTTACCCCATCCGGAGAATGAGCCGGACGTAGCAGCTCACAGTTCTCAACGGTTGTGCCACCGAATTTGGCCACAAAATCTATGCCTGGAACAGGGTTACGACAACGAATGATTCCATATCCAATTGCCCTGGCGAGAGCGTAGAAGTCCTCCTCGGCCTTGTCTCCCAGTATCTGGGAGAAATGCCCAGGCATATCAGCCACCTAGGCAGGTATGCGGAAATACGTCCACTTTCCAGCTTTCTTTATGCGACGAAGCTCTCCACGTCTCACAAGTCTAAGCAATGCAACACCGATATTAGCTGCCGTATCGGGAGCTGCATTGATCTCTAGGGCTTTCGCAATCTCGTCGAGAGTCCTCGGAGTCTTACCCCACCGAGTATTGAAGAGCGAAGAAACATTGTCTGAGGTTCCCTTAGTGACTCTTATCACTGGGGCCTCACCATGGGGCTCTTCAAGAACAACCGGCCGTGAATCCCCCTCAGTTGTCTGTCCAATTGGCGCAAGTTTTGAAGCAGCTAGCTCTGCAAAGCTTGAGATTGAGGACATTTCCCTGGAAAGATCCGAAATGCTTCCCTTTGTCCTGATTTCAAGGCCTCCACTCCTAAGAGTGACCTCGACCTGCAAGTCGGATCTGGGTGGTTTGTGACCTGCTGACTTTGACAAAGATGATCCATACTCAATTGTATGTTGACATATTCATGTCTTTCGCATTATTGCGAAAAGGCCTATGAGAATATTCAGGATCTCCTGAAGATCGAAGCAAGAACCAGAGTGATTGCGCAGAAGTTCGGAGTTGATGATGGATACACCAACGAACTGAAGGTAGCCCTAACGGAGTGGCATCCAGAACACCACTGAGATGATGAACTAGTCCAAGTCGAGACAAGTCTGGTGCTTTCACGCGTCCAATCTCTAAGTCTCCTGAGAGTCCTGGCTGACTGTCCATAGGTCTCTTGATACTCTTTTTCCTGTGTGATTTTCCCATCGTTTCACGGCGACATCCACGTATCTGGGGTCCAGTTCCATGCCGTAGCAGACGCGGCCCAAGTTCTGGGACGCGATGAGGGTTGTGCCTGAGCCGAGGAACGGGTCGTACACCGTTCCGCTGACCGGGCTTCCATCCGAGACTAGGTGTTCGATGAGGTTGAGGGGTTTGGCGGTTGGGTGCAGAGCTTGCGGGCCAGGCTGGCCATATTCGAGTATCGTGGACTGGTTGCGTAGGCCGAAGTATCGGTGCTTTCCTTTCCATCCGTAGAAGATCGGCTCATGCCTGTAATGGTAGTCGCCTGGTCCGATCACAAAGTGGTTCTTTACCCAGATCAGGTCCCGATGCCACGTGACGCCGGCTTTCTCTGCTGCGCGTCGGAGTTCGGGGAAGTGGGCTGACGCCATGAAGACGTAGACAGTGTTGTACTCAGCCAGAGGCACTATCGAGAGGAACGAGTGGGAGAACTCTTCGCAGTTTTCGATGTCGTCGTTCGCTATCGCAGGCCTGACGGGGTTCTTCCATGGAGTCTACGTATGCATGTACCGGGTCTTGGCGTTGTAGTCCACATCGTAAGGATGATCAGTGACGGTGCTGTCGGCTTTGGCTCCAGTCGTCAGGCACGTTTCTTCGAGAAAGGCCAGCATTTCCTGGAGTACAAGTAGTAGAGTTCAAGAATGCTGACTAGGTTGATGAAGAAAATCGCTAGGAACCATGTCTTCTCCCCGTTCCTTGCTGAGAACCAAAGGCCGACAGCCTTCCAGAAGCCACTCCACACGACCAACGGTATCAGAACCAAGACAAGAGGAGTCCATTCTGATGTGAACATGGCTCGACGGTCCATCCAATCCTGTCTTGGCTGAGCATGGTTCCTCTAATAAGCCGCTCGAAAAACACGTGATCCTGAGACTTGCCGGAAACGGAGAAGACGAGACAGAAGCCGGCGCGAGAGATGCCTCTTGGTTTGCTTCGCTGATGCAGATCATGTTCACAGATGACCGCGCAAGAACCTTTCTTCAGGCAGCACCGCCGCACACTTGAGCATGATCATAATGGGAAATGCTTGAGTCTTCACAGGATCGCTGCAGTATTCGCTCTCATTGCGATGCATCTAAAGGAATATACCGAGGTGCCTCTGGAATCCTAGCCTATGCTTCCTCGCCTAGAAGAGATACCGAGACGGAGAAAAAGCCTCGACCTCAGCCAGAAGGAACTGGCACTCTTGGCTGGCGTGAGTCAGTCTATGATCGCGAAGCTTGAGGCACTCAAGATCAGTCCCTCCTATGAGCGCACCACGAGGATATTCGATGCGCTTGAGGATCTGGAAAGGGAGGTTGAGCTGAAGGTCAGGGAAATCGCCAGCAAGAAGGTGATCGGAGTTCGCTCTCAGGACACGGTTTCCCGCGCCACTGAACTGATGAGGCAGACGGGATTCTCCCAACTCCCCGTCTTGGACGACCGTGTTGCCGTGGGCAGCATCTCCGAGAAGACTGTCCTTGCACAAATATTGAAAGGGATGAATCTAGCTGAGCTCTCCCGCAAGCGGGTAGAAGAGATCATGGACGAGTCCTTCCCGCAGCTAGATGAGGAGTCTCCATTTTCCGCAGTCTCGCCTCTTCTGCAATACAGCCCAGCAGTAATCGTCACTAAGAAAGGACGTCTCTCAGGAATAGTGACCAAAGCAGATCTCCTGAAAGTCGTGCGCAGCAAGGTCTGAAAAAGAGTGCAGGAAAGCACCTAGGCGAATGGTCTTCAACCGACCCACGAGCCTGAGAATGCTGCAGCGCAATGCGATCAAACTTGGCTCAAATGAGCCTTGAGTACGCCGAATTGGCCTAGCCAGTCATGTTGCGCAAACGTCAAATGCGTTTCCCTCTAGTGAGGTCTGCAGGAGCTGAGTGTTGTGGCGGTCAAAGCAGATTATGTGTGGATGAACGGACGATTCGTCAACTGGTCAGACGCAACGATCCACGTAATGACAAGAGGATTACATTACGGGATAGGAGTGTTCGAGGGAATCCGCGCGTACCCGGTCAACGGGAGCGTAGGCGTCTTTCGACTGAAGGAGCACATGGTAAGGTTTCGGAATTCCGCTCTCGTATATCGACTCAAACTCAACTACACGATCGACGAGCTGTGCAACGCAATCTTGGAACTACTCAGAAAGAACAGGATCCAATCGTCCGCGTACATACGCCCGATCCTGTACTCATCTGACATAGCGGTGAACTTGGATACTTTGAACGGGTCCTCATCCATTGCTATCATCACCTTTCCCATGGAGAGGCTCTTCGAGAAGCCTGGGCTGAACGTATGTGTCTCGTCGTGGAGAAGAATAAGCGATTCATCAACCCCTCCATTGGCTAAGGCGTGTGGGAACTACATCAACTCGATCCTAGCCAAGCTGGACGCAACAGCCAACAGCTTCGACGACGCAATTCTGCTAGACCAGAAGGGGATGGTGAGCGAGGGCACGGGAGAGAATATATTCATTGTCAAAGCTGGCAGGCTGATAACCCCACCTCTAGCGAGTTCAGTCCTACCAGGGATAACGAGAGACACAGTCATGGTCGTAGCCTCAGACCAGGGCATTCCTGTGGAGGAAAGGGAGATCAGCAGAACCGAACTCTACACAAGCGACGAAGTACTCTTCACTGGGTCGGCCGCTGAAATAGAACCAATCCTCACAATAGACAGAAGGCCGATCTCAGAAGGCAAGGCCGGTCCGATAACAGCCAAACTCGTTGAAACGTACCGAAGAATCGTGCGAGGAAAGGAGCCGAAATATCTCCACTGGGTCACCAAAGCCTAGCCGTCGCCCCCATCTGCTCAGTCAATGTGAAATATGTGGAACAGAGAAGTTGATAAGCGCTCCAAGATCGTGAGCACGATAGTCGAGTATTGGTGATGAAATTGACGGTTCAAACAGAAGAGATGAACTGGCCTTCAATCAGGAAAGCAATCGACTCAGGCTTCAAGACAATACTCATCCCTGTAGGCTCAATCGAGCAACACGGCCCCCACCTACCCACCTTCACAGACGCCCTCCTCGCCCACGACCTCTGCGAGAAACTGGCTGTGAAGCTCGGACGAACCCTCGTGGCACCCGTCATCAGGCCCGGCTGCTCCGAACATCACTTGGCCTTCCCCGGAACCGTCTCAGTATCGCCCAGCATGCTTGTGAAACTGGTCGACGCCTACATAGGATCGCTGAAGAAAGCAGGATTCACAAACTTCGTCATCATTCCAACACACGGCGGCAACTTCGAACCTCTGAGAAAAGGATTCACCACGCTCAAGAAGAAACACAGAAAGGTGAACATCTACGGCTATTTCGACCTGCAACGGTTCGTGGGAGCCATGAACGAGGCCGCAGCCCAGTTCGGCATCTCCCCAGAAGCCTCAGGTGCACACTCAGGATTCGCTGAAACCTCATGCGTCTTGGCCGTGAGACCCGATCTCGTCGACATGGCGTCGGCCGCCCCTGGCTACGTAGGCCCCTTTAACAAGAACGTGAGTCGACAGATCCACAAGAAAGGAATGACAGCATTCACGAAGAACGGAGTCCTAGGAGATCCCACGCGGTCATCAGCAGAAGCCGGAGAGAAAATAATCCAGAACACTGTTGACTGCATAGCATCCGTGCTGAGTGAGATTGGACTGAAGACGTAGGCGGCGCAGATCTGGACCCAACCGCATGCCGTTCAGGCTGTCTGTTCCGTTCCCGCAGATCCAGGTCCTTTCGATGAGTGACCCGCGCAAACTGAAATGGAAGTCATGTGCAGGAAGCCAGAAGTAATGGCTCTGCGAGTATTCAACAGCCTGACGCTCAAGAAACAGATCTTCAAACCAGAAGGAAGACCCGTCAAGATCTTCCTCTGTGGCCCGACAACATACGACCACTGTCATCTGGGCCATGCCAGAACCTTCGTGGCCTTCGACACCATCGCCCGGTACCTGAAGTATCGTGGCTACAAGACGAAGGTTGTCATGAATGTGACCGACATCCATCGAGACATATCCAGGAACGCTGAGAAAGCAGGTCAAAGCTCCAAAGACTACGCAGACCGCTACTTTCGCTCTTTCCTTGATGACCTGAGGATGCTGGGAATAGACACCATAAACACGGTCACCCGAGCATCGCACAATCTTCCCGAGATGATGGCGTGGATAGCAAGGCTTCTGGAGAAGAAAGCGGCGTATGTGACTGAAGAAGGCGTCTACCTAGACACGAGGAAAGTCAAAGGATACGGAGCTCTGTCCCATCAATCAAGAAGCCAGTTGGCGCTACGAAAGCTGAACCTGAGTCCCCTGAAGAAGCATCAAGAGGATTTCCCAGTCTGGTGCAACCTCCAAGAAGAGAGAGATGTATGGGACTCTCCCTGGGGAAGAGGCCGGCCAGGAGAACACATCGAAGACGCAGCCGCCTCCACCAAGTATCTGGGCCTTTCCTACGACATCAATGGTGGTGGAGACGAGCTGATCTTTCCTCATCACGAAGCGATCAAGGCCCAGATCGAAGCCGTGACCAAGGCGTCTGCATGCAAATACTGGCTACACACAGGCCTCATGTACGTTAGAGGAAGAAAGATGAGCAAATCCCTACGCAACTTCATAACCATTCGCGAGGTCTTGGGTCGATACGATCCGCGAGTCGTAAGGCTCTACTTCTCGCTAACTCATTACCGGAAGCCTCTACACTTCAAGCGAAGCGATTTGGAAAGGGCCTCTAGAATTTTCAGCCGCCTAAGCAGCAGAATGGATGAGCTGAAGAGCGCGGCGAAGCACTGGAGCGAAGAAGGACACTCCAGTAGTCTCGATGCGGTGACCTCAGTGTTCAAGCGAGGTTTCGTTGAAGCCATGGACAACGACTTCGACACAGAAACCGCTGCAATGCTGATCGTTGACTTCTCAAATAGTCTGATGAAGGCTTCACGCCTAAGGAAGCGATCCAGGAGAAGTTTCTCAGAGGCGACACAGTCTCTGGCAGAAGCATGCAGCATCCTAGGAATCCTATAGACCCAGCCCGAAAAACGAGGTTAGTCAGTAAACCCAGGCTTGAATAGGGACCCTCATCCTCGACCTAATGAACTTCCAAGCTTCATCAAAAGAGCCGAATTCCCGCCATTCTTCCCCTGCACCCGCCGTGTAGTTCCTCTCCTTCCCGTCCCATAGTCTGTCGCAGATGTTGATCCGATACCTACCTTGGTGAATGGCCACGAACATGAATCCTCCGTGAGAGAGGTTCCGCATATTGCCTACAATACGCAATCCTTCGTCTTGCTCCAATTCCCGAAGCCATCTCCGGAGGCTTCGCAGATCACGGATCGGGTCTTCAATGGTTGAGTATATCCTTCTGCCCTCCCTCGTCTCACTCTCTAAGCAGCGGCGCTGTCATGCAATGGGGGCCGCCTCCGCCTCTCAGGAGCTCATTTCCCTCTATCTCCAAGACATCGACACCATGCTCTCTTAGGCTTCTGATGGCCCCATCATTCCATTTGTACACAACGCATTTTCGTGGTGCGAGGCATACGGCGTTGGTTCCTCTCATATATCTCTCAAAAGAATTCACCTCGATCAGTTCGATTCCTCTTTTTCTGAGCCAAGGGAGCAGTCTAAGTCTCTGAGGCCTCTTTCCCTTCTCGAATAAGGTCGCAGGCTTCTTGAGAGACTCAGGGTGAGCCAAGGCTAGATCCTCATCAATGACCATGAAGGCTCCATCCAAGTGAACGTTCCAAGGAAAGAGAGGCACCATCACTATCTGGCTCAGGCATTTGCCCAAAGTCGACTTCGCAAGTTGGATGACTCCCTGCCGATTTGATCTTTTCCCGGCTCCAACTAGAAGAGTTTCTTCGTTCACGTAGACAAGGTCTCCGCCCTCAAGAAGGCCTCCTCCCGCGATTCGAAGCAAGCGAGGGATTCCCAGCTTCTTGGCCACTCGTTCCGACATCTCAGGCTCAGGTCCTCTCACTCGAGAGGCCATTCTCATCCTAACGTATCCGCTATTCGTTATCGTGATCGTGTCTCTGACATATGTGAGATTGGGCTGATCACGAACACGAACTAGCACGTCATGATCATCCTTCAATACTTCCTCAACAAGTAATACCTCCACGCCTTCAGATTTCAACAGATGGACAAGTTGCTCGTGTTCCTCGATGAATCTTCTTCTGAAAACAGGAGTCACGAAGAGGTAGCGCTCATAGTTACTTTCGTCGACAAGTTCAATCGACTCTCTCGGGGTATGCATCATAACTTTTTTGAGTGGCCCGTATTCAGATTGGGCTCCAAACATTCTCACACCTCCACCAACCGTACACGTACAACAATGGTGATTTCCCTATCCAAAGGATTTTGCAGTTGCTGAAGTGTTCATCAGAGATCTCTGCAGCTGGGGATCTGGGCTTTTCCGCCATTGGAGTAGGAGTCGTGGTGATGGAACCCAGTGGCTATGCTGGGAGAAGACAGTGATCCTGTCTGAATCGAACTTCGAAGCACCGCCGAATCGCTCTGGCGCCGGCCCGCTTGCTATGACTGGGCTAAAGCTCGATTATTTCCACATTGGCTCTCGGTACGACCGCCTTTCTTCCGTCTTCCAACTCCACTTCTAAGATTCTAACCGATGACTCGGATTCCACTTCTTGGAGTTCCGCCGGCAGAGAGACGATAGTGCCAATCGCCCCGAAGTAGGGTTCAGCAATGACTCTAACGGTCATGCCTGGCTGCATGCCTTTGCTGACGATTGTCTTCTCTCCCTCAGAATCCCCCTTGGAGACAGCGGCTCTGGGAACAATGATCTCAGGTCTTATTACGCCGGCTCGGATCTGTGTGGCGCCATTCAGAGCGGCCTCCATTCCTTCGCAGGATTTCAGGAGTTCAAACGTCCTGCTTGACATACGCATCTTCCCAAACCCCTCTGTGATGATCAATGCCACAACGGATTCCTCCTGGCCAGTGATCGCGACGCCGATCTCGTATCCCAGTAGATCTCTCAGATCCTTGT
>Ga0315280_10006566_pt1 | contig 16009 bp, 11 predicted proteins | sample YL17G06_40_MG_FD_203697 | JGI IMG/M metagenome (GOLD analysis project Ga0315280, IMG submission 203697) | Sediment microbial communities from Yellowstone Lake, YNP, Wyoming, USA - YL17G06_40 | ecosystem: Environmental > Aquatic > Freshwater > Lake > Sediment | place: USA: Wyoming | collected... | reverse complement strand
TTCTAGCATCAGGAGGCAAGTTTGCAGGCATGGCCTAAACGCGTCCAATCATTAATTCGGAAAGTCAACTTTTATATTTGTTTCCAGTTTTGTAAACACCACGTTTCTCAGCTTCATCATAAACTTAGAAGCTCAAGGTAGTGGAGATGTCTCCCGCACAATACCCTCTTTTTCTGTTTTCAAGCATGCCTACCCGGTTTGGAGGGTTGACCGTTGAAGTTACCTTCTGACTTTGCCAAGAAAATCGCTGAGACGCTGGGCATGACGGATAAGTGGGTTGAAGAATGGTTCGAAATAGATGAGGACAAGCAGGGCTACTTTGTTGCCAGATTGAAGCCGCAGCACTTTCTTGATAAGAAGGAGCAGTTTAGGGCGATGTGCGCCTTAGTCCGCGATTTGGGCGGGGAGGACTATGTGGAGGGCGCCATGCATGCATGCATTGTGGGGAAATATCATAGCAAACAACGGAAAAGCAGGTGTCAAGCTGACGATGGGCAAACGTGTCTCAAACAACATCTTCTATCACAACAACTTCATAAATAACACACCTCAAGTTAAGGTGTATGTGGATGTGAACATCTGGGATGATGGTCATCCTTCTGGCGGAAACTACTGGAGCGACTACACTGGAACCGATGCAAACTATGATGGTATTGGCGACACTCCATACATCATTGATGCAAATAACACAGACCATTACCCACTCATGACTCCATACATCATTCCAGAGTTTCCATCATTCCTCATTCTGCCCTTATTCTTTATGGCGACACTACTGGCAGTCATAGTGCACAGAAGAAAACATCGCCAAACAGACTGAGTAGAATAGAAGAATACTCCATTAATCCTTATCTGGAGGGACATAGAGTATCTAGTTTGGAGAAGGCCGAGAGAACTCGGCAATCCAATTTCGTTGTTCGGAAGATTTGAGACGTTAGAAGTTCGTATTTCTGCTTTGGTTTTGCTTTGGGACTCCACACTCCTTGGGAATAGGTTTACTTGTTACTTTACGAGTAGCTTATACTCGTCCTACTGTTGGTCAACACTGCAGTGTTGGAAATGGAATGTTAAGCAGAGTATCTGTGGGCCTAAATGAAATGCTTACTCAATCGTCATATGATTAAGAAACTGGTTGAACATGCATAGAAGATGCCTCCATAAAACCTAAATTGCCTGAAGAGTATACTCTATGGTTGTGCAGGAGAAGGGAGAACACTGTTTATGAAGAAGATAGCTTCAGCAATAATGCTCACACTACTGTTAACGAGCATGTTAACGTTGGCGTTCAACATTCAACCAGTCAAAGCGGAGCCTAAAACATGGTATGTGGATGACAGTGGAGGAGCAGACTTTACAAGGATACAAGATGCCATTAATGCTGCAAGTGCTGGAGACACGATTTATGTATACAATGGAACATACTACGAACACATTTACATCTCCAAATCCTTGACGCTTATTGGAGAAAACAAATATGCCACCATCATAGACGCTGGATATGGATATGCTGTCACAGTAAGTTACACACAAGGCGTAAAGTTCACAAGACTTACAATACGCAATGCTGAAATTGGTATTGACATTTCCCAAAGCTCTAACAATACAATAGTTGATAACATCATAACAAACTGTACTTGGGGTGGGCCTTATTGGGGTGGAGGTATTTCCCTTGAATATTCCAATGATAACACAGTGGCCGATAACACAATATCAAACACTACTGAATATGGCATTTGGCTCAACTCTTACAACAACATTGTGACTGGTAACATCATATCATATACTGTTCCACCTGAGCCTCGTTGGTTCGGAGGAATTTACCTTGGTGACAATTCCCACGATAATGCCATTCTTGGTAACGTCATATCAAACAGGAGTGTTGGTATTTACCTTGATGGGCCGTCCTACAGCAACAATATTGTCGGTAACATCATATCAAACATGACTGGGGGAGAAGCGCCCTATGGTATTAACGATTGGGGCTACAACAATAGGATCATTGGCAACATTATAGCAAATGCCGGCTATGTGGGCATTCAACTAAATTCTCCTTCAGACTATCCAAATGGATGCAAAGACAATGTTGTTAGTGATAACATCATATCTAAGAGCACTTTCGGCATTAACCTCATTATGGCAGCTTTCTCTAACACCATTGTTAGAAACAACGTATCAAACAACGGCTTGGGCATTCTGCTCGCTGATAGCGACAATAACACTGTCATAGACAACTTTGTCTCGAATAATGATTACGGAATCCTTCTATTCTCATCAAACAACACCAAAGTCTACCATAACAACTTCATTGACAATATACAGCAGGTACTTCTTTCCGAGTCATTCAACACTGCTTGGGATGATGGCTATCCTTCAGGTGGGAACTATTGGAGCGATTATGTGGGCGTGGATGCAAATGGTGATGGTATAGGTGATACTCCTTACATTATTGATGCTGATAATCAGGACCGTTATCCGCTCATGCACCCTTGGAGCCCCCTTCTAGTACACAACATTAACACAGGATTAGGATACGCAGCAATCCAAGAAGCCATAAACGCTCCAGAAACCTTGGATGGACATACAATATTCGTAGAAGAAGGAATATACTATGAACATATTACCATAAGTAAGTCTTTGAAACTTGTTGGGGAAAATTCAAGCAAGACAATAATTGATGGAGACAAAATAGAAGCGTTTCTTGTGGTAATAACGGCAAATGCAGTCACTCTCAGGGGGTTTACTTTGCGAAACAACGGACAAACTGGTATTTGGCTTTACTATTCAAACCGCACTTCCATTCTGGACAATTTTATCATAGGCAACAAGGGACATGGAATATACATAGGGAACTCCGAAAACAATGTCATATTGAATAATAGAATAATCAATAACAGCCACACTGGCATACGCTTTGATTGGTCAAGTCACAGCCTAATTCAAGCAAATGGAATAGAAAATAATGGAGTTGCTGGCATCGTATTTATGGGCTGTATAGAATCATCCATAAACAACACGATTATTGAAAATGAAATAAAAAATAACCCAACAGGTATTGAGTTATCAAAATGTAGTAACAATAGCATTTACCACAATAATTTCTTAAACAACGGTAGGCAAGCATATCTTTACGATTCATTTGACGTTTGGGATTATGGTTATCCTTCTGGCGGAAACTATTGGAGCGACTATGTTGGTGTCGATGTTAAGAATGGAATTGGTCAGGATTTGCCTGGAAGTGATGGGATAGGCGATACACCATACGTTATTGATGCTGACAATGTAGATCGTTATCCTTTGATGAATCCTTATGGTGCTCCTCTACCCCTAACATATGCCTTAACAATAACCGCAACTGTTGGCGGGACGACAGATCCAGCTCCGGGAACGTATAGTTACACAGCCAGCTCAACAGTTCAAGTTACGGCAATTCCAGCAGCAAATTACCTATTTGAGTATTGGGAGCTTGACAGTGTCAACGTAGGCTCAGCCAACCCATACACTGTCTTAATGGATAAGAATCACACGTTAAAGGCTGTTTTCTCGCCCATTCCGCCGCCACTTTCAGCATCTATAAGCCCACTTTCAGCCTCAATACTTGTAGGTCAATCAGTAACCTTCACGTCAACCGTTTCTGGCGGATACACCCTATACAGCTATCAATGGTACCTCAACGGCGCCCCAGTCTCAGGAGCAACATCAAACACATGGGCTTTCACACCAGCGACAAGCGGAACCTATTATGTGTACCTTAAAGTCACAGACGCTAAAGGCAATACAGCACAGTCTGAAACTGCACGGATAGCTGTAGCAGCTGTACCAGTTGGAGGTTACTCCATCCCAATACAAGTTCAAACAAAGACAGAACCGATCATACCCTACATCGCCCTAATGACAATCCTATCAGCCACATTCATAAAAGTAAAACGAAAAACCAAAAGAAAACGCTAAAAGACCATGTAATCCCACCTTTCAGCACAGAATCCAGACACACAAGCAAATGACAAACCATTAGCATTTGTAACCCTGTTCAAGCTCATGTAGTGTTTGGAGAAAACAGACCTTAGAAGTCCCTTATCGGGAGAAGTAGTGGCAGCGCAGAAGAACGACGGCTACCGAAAGAAACGAGTCACCAGCGTAAGATGCGCGTTGATGACTGGCCCTATCACGTTTCTGGAAATCGGCGACGTATCATCTGGCATAACACACGCGCTACGCGATGAACTATGGAAATTTAAAACCGAGTTTCTGGTCGACGAAAACGAGAAGTTTGCCTACGTCTATCCATTGATAGTAGTGAACATCAGAGTCAACGGCATCTACACACACAAGATGCTAAAGTGGAAACTGGTCAACGGAAAACGCGTCGACTTAGGCTTGGCAGACTCAATAACCATGCGGCATCCCACGCTTGAAGCCATACGCGAAGACAAAGAACCAACATTTCGCGATGTCGGATTAAACCAAATTCCAATGATAGTGCCGAGCGGAGCTCACCTGAAAGAGAAGGATGTCGACGTTGACTAACAGAAAACAGAGTACATCCGTGATTTTCATGACGTTACTTGAGTCTTTAGCGCACCAGAAAGTAGTAGTTGTCATCAGCGTTTGAGTCCAGCTGCTTAAACACCATCTGGTAGCCACGTTTAGACTGAAACCGCATAAGGTCGGTATTGCTTCGGGGGAGACAAATAGATAGTTTTCCCACAAATTATAAGTATAGAGTACCCGTATTTTAGATCAAGGGAATGGAAGATGGTAGGTATTATTCCGAAAGAAGTGTTCAGAGACTTGTTAGCACACTATCAGAAAGCTGGTTTGGACGCAGTGCTTCTTGAATCAGACAGTTCGGAAACGATACACGGGGAAAAGGCAATAAAGATAGGCAGCAGAAAATTCGATCTTGTAATTCTCAAATTTGCTAGTGGAAGCATTGGAGCAGGTAGAGGATTTAGTATCGGCCCCTCAATATCCAAGCAGGTAACCAAGATGGGACCTACGAACATCAATTTTCATTACATCGTAAAGGGAATAGGAAAACGAAATGAAAACGATTTAAAGGCTGAAGTAAAAGAGAAAAAAGAAGGTCTCATTTCCAAAAAACTCGTTGACATCAAGTGGGAGGGAGGAAAGCTGGCAGGGCTATTGAATAGCGATAGTGAATTGAAGAGTATGATTATGAGGTCAAGCGTTGTCCCACTAAAGGTTGAGGCCGACAGAAAGAACGATTGCATACGGATAATCAATGAAAAAGGAATTAGAATAATCATAGAGTCAGGTGGGATTTTCCTCAAGAAAACCGAAACCAGAGCTGAAAACTTTCCCCCAATCGAAACCCTGGACGTAATCGACAAGATCGCTGACTATGTGAAGTCTATCTAACCATCGCGCGTGCTAATTGCGAAAATGTGAAACAAGTTTCATTGAAACTATAATGGCGCGTGAGGTATAGAGGAGAAATGAATTGTTGAGGAGAGTATTTTCGGGAGTCATATTGATACTGCTTTTGATGGGCATATTCGCTTTGGCGTTCAACATTCAACCAGCTAAAGCGGAGTCTGGGACAATTTACATTAGGGCTGATGGAAGCATAGACCCGCCTGATGCCCCTATCTCAACCGTTGACAATGTAACCTACACTTTGAGTGGCAACATTACCAGCGATGCTGATGGAATTGTGATAGAGAGAGACAACATTGTGGTTGATGGAGCAGGTTACACAGTTCAAGGAGCTGGAAGTGGCAATGGAACAGACTTGACATCAAGAAGCAACATAACAATCAAAAATACGACAATCAAAACATTCGGGAATGGCATCTGGCTCGACGGATCGAACAACATGATATGTAGAAACAACGTGACAAACAACGAAGAGGGCATTGTGCTCTGGGAGTTTTCAGATCATAATAACATTTCTGGAAATAACGTAACAACAAACAACGGACGCGGCATCTGGCTCGCATTTTCTTCAGATAACAGCATCGTGGAAAACAACATAACAGGCAACGCAAATGGTATCTGGTTCCATTCTTCTTCAAATAACAGCATTTCTGGAAACAGCATAGTAGCAAATAACTATAATGGCATTTTTCTCGATTCTTCTTCAAACAACACCTCATTTCAAAATAGCCTAATAGATAACTTATATGATGTTAAGCTTGAGTATTCTTCAAGCAATAGCATTTCTGGAAACACCATTTCTGGAGAATACGTAGGCATCTCGCTCTGGGAGTCTTCAAACAATCTTATCTATCATAACGACTTTTTAAGCAACACATTTCAAGCCTCTAACTATTACTCAGTGAACGTTTGGGAAAACGGTTATCCCTCTGGCGGAAACTACTGGACCGACTACAAAGGTAAAGACTCATTCAGAGGTCCTTATCAGAATGAAACTGGTGAGGACAGCATAGGCGATACACCATACGTCATTGATACAAATAACAGCGACAGATATCCGCTCATGGTTCCTTGGACTCCAACTCCACCTACTTCACCAGTTGTCTATATTAGGGCTGATGGTAAAGTTGACCCGTCGACAGCTCCAATACAACGAGATGGAGACATTTACATTTTCACTACCAACATTCATAAAGAGATTGTGGTACAGAGGAGCAACGTGATAATTGACGGAAACGGATACACTCTTCAAGGCACAAGAACCTATCAGTCTAAAGGAATATGCTTATCCAGTATCGATAATGTGACAATTAAAGACACAGATATCAAAGACTTTTGGTGGGGCATCACTTTATGGGAGAGCTCATTTAGCAATAACATTTTAGAAAATAACATAACAGCAAACAGCGGGGATGGCATCTGGCTCCAGTACTCTTCAAACAACACTATTGCTAGAAATAGAGTAACAGCAAACAGCGATTTTGGTGTAAGGTTAGATTCTTCTCTCAGCAATATCATTATAGAAAACACTATTGGGGGCAACGATATTGCTGGCGTTTTTATTTCCTATTCTTCAAACAACACATTCACAGGAAACAACATTGTAAACAACCAAGATGGCGTCTGGCTTGAATATCTTTCAAGCAATAAATTCTACCATAACAATTTAATAAACAATACACATCAAGTGTATGACCCGTCACGCGGAAATCCGGGGATTCCTCCTTCGATAAGTGTTTGGGATAGCGGTTATCCTTCCGGCGGCAACTACTGGAGCGACTATGACGGGACCGATTTACTTAATGGACCCTATCGGAATGAGACTGGTAGTGACGGAATCGGAGATGCAGAATACGCAATAGACGGAAACAACACAGACCACTATCCTTTGATGGGCATGTTTTCCGATTTCAACGCTACCTCAGAGTGCCGTGTTCAAACGGTCTGCAATTCGTCAATATCTGGCTTTAAATCTGATGGTACTTCAATAAGCTTCAATGTTACTGGGGAAGATGGCACTGCGGGCTTTTGTCGAATATGTATTCCGACTGCCTTGATGAATGCAACTTATAGGGTATTTGTCAACGGCACAGAGATCCAATGTAATCTGTTACCGTGCTCTAACAGTACTCACAGTTACCTTCACTTTACGTACAGCCATTCAACAGAACAAATAGTCATAGTACCGGAATTCCCATCATTCATGATTCTGCCACTCTTTATGCTTTTCACGATGCTTGCTGTCGTGTTCATGCAGAGAAAAATCCCAAGAAAACAGAAAAATAGCAGGTGATGTGACGTGAGCCGAAAGCTTGTTTTGGCATTGGCCTTGACTCTTCTCGTTGGTATGTTAAGCGTGGCTTTTAACGTTCAGAGGGCAAAAGCAAGCGGAACCATTTACATAAGGGCGGATGGAAGCATTGAAGGAACGGATAAGATTCATCGTGATGGGGATGTGTACACTTTTACCGATAATATCTATGACGAGATTAGGGTGGAGAGAAGCAACATAATAATTGATGGAAATGGGTACACACTACGAGGTAATGGAAGCGGATGCGGTTTTAATTTAACAAGTAACGTTTACTCGATTGATCTCTCGACGAGAATAAGCAACCTGACAATCAAGAACACAAACATCAGAAACTTCAATTATGGCATCCGGCTGTATGCGTCTTCAAACAACAGGATTAGTGGAAACACAATAACAAACAACTCGATTGGCATCGAACTTGGGGAATCTTCGAATTATAACAGCATAAGTGGAAACAACATAACAGACAACGATGACGGTATCGAACTCGGTTCTGTAAACAACAGTGTATCTGGAAACAGCATAACAAACAGCAACTATGAAGGCATGCGGCTCTATGCTTCCTTCAACATAATATCTGGAAACTTGTTCACCAATGATGGTTTAGTTGTAGAGAGTTCTGGAAATGTTGTAGCGGATAACTTTGTAAATGGTAAACCATTGGTGTATCTTGAGGGCATTTCTCATCAGAGCGTGGGTGAAGCGGGGCAAGTAATACTCGTCAACTGCGAAGACGTACAGGTTAAGAACCTAAACCTATCCCACACGACCGTCGGCATAGAACTAAGGAACACAAACAACACGATAATCTCTGGAAACAACATAACAGCAAACAACCAGCATGGTATCGTTCTCTCTGAGTCTTCAAACAACAACTCGATTTCTGAAAACAGAATAGCAAACAACAACGAGTCTGGAATCTGGCTCAATGGTGGTTCCAATAATAGCATAGTTGGAAACAACGTGACAGCAAACAAAAGGACTGGCGTCGAAATCTATTCCTCTAACACTATGATAATTTCTGGAAACAACATAACAAACAATGCGGTTGGCATTCTCGGTATATTCTCCAACAACACAATATCTGGAAACAACATAACAAATAATTCAGACAGAGGCATCTATCTCCAGGACTCTTTGAACAACAGCATAAGTGGAAACAACATAACAGCAAACGACGGGGATGGCATCTACCTCTATGGCTCCAATAACACTGTTTCTGGAAACAACATAACAAACAATGGGGTCGGCGTCCTTGGTGGGTCTGGCATCTACCTCTACGAGTCTTCAAACAACTCCATATCTGAAAACATTATAACAAACAACAGCGATGGCATCTTGCTCAAAGAATCCTCCAACAACAACACAATACTTAGAAACAGCATAACAGCAAACAACTGGTATGGAATCTACTTCGAGGATTCTTCAAACAATTCCGTCTACCATAACAACTTTGTCAACAATGCTCATCAAGCATACGATTTCTGGGCGATATTCGGCGGGCCCTTTTCCATAAATGCCTGGGATGACGGTTATCCTTCTGGTGGTAACTACTGGAGTGATTATGTTGGGACTGATTCGAACCATGATGGCATAGGTGACACTCCATATGTCATTGATGCAAACAACGTAGACCATTACCCGCTCATGATTCCGTATGTAATTCCAGAGTTTCCATCACTCTTCATTCTACCTCTATTCTTCATAGCGACACTATTGGCAGTCATAGCCTATAGAGGGAGACACTCGAATAAATGGGATGGAGCTCGGTCTCCTGTTTTATCGGATTCTTTTCAAGGTTTTATACGTGATGCGAAGCTAATGATTGGTGATTCAGTATGATTAGGAGATTGATGTTTTTATTTGCCATTTTGCTTTGTTCGCTTACTGTGGTTCCAACAAGAGGTTACAATCCTGCATATCAGATCGATGCGGTTGCAGGTTCAACTCCAAACATTGATGGCGTTATGACTTCAGACGAATGGAATGATGCTTCTATAGTAAGCGATTTGGGCGTCTACGCCAAGCAGGACGGAAGAAGCCTCTATGTGGCATTTAACGTTTCAGATAACACTGTTGAGATGCAGGATGCTGTAGCCATTTTCGTTGACCTGGAAAACAATGGAGGCGCTGGCCCACAGCCAGATGACTTTCTATTCGGCATTCTTCGCAGCGGGCAGCTGATTGAAAGACAGGGAAGCAACGATTCTGGTCCCCCAAGCGGAGGCTGGAGTGGTTCAGCTTCTTCCACAGGCAATTTATGGCAAGCCGAGTTTAACATAACGTACGCAAAAATCGGAATAACGCCGGGAGAGGCGAAGACGCTTGGAATGGCGCTTGAGAAGTGGAACTTTGTCGTTGGTTATCCGTTCTTCTGGCCTCCGATGACGCCGGCAGAATCCAACAGTCCCTCAAACTGGGGGAACATGGTTTCTGAACAAACATGGCTACCAGAGTTTCCATCATTCCTTGCTCTGCCACTCTTTATGCTTCTCACGATGGTTGCTATCGTGTTCATGCAGAGAAGAATCCCCAGAAAACAGAAGAATAATAGGTGATGTGACATGAACCGAAAGCTTGTTTTGGCGTTGGCTTTGACGCTTCTCATTGGTTTGTTAAGCGTGGCGTTTAACCTTCAACCGGTTAAGGCAAGTGGAACCATTTACATCAGGGCTGACGGAAGCGTAGACCCATCAGATGCTCCTATATCAACAGTTGACAACGTTACTTACACTTTGACTGGCAACATTACCAGTGATGCTTATGCTCATGGAATTGTGATTGAGAGAAACAACACAATTGTTGATGGAGCAGGTTGTAGGCTTCAAGGGGAGGGGGAAGTGTGGGAGGTGACGGGAATCAGTCTACAGGGGAATAGCAACGTAACAATAAAGAACATGGAAATCACGGGGTTTGGGGACGGCATTAGCCTTGCACAGGCATCAGACAACACTTTCTCAGGAAATAAAATAACAAACAGCATGTTCGGTATTCGACTATCAGGCTGCGAACATAACAACATAACAGGAAACAACATAACCGAAAACAGCTGGCATGGCATTTTCTTAGATGGTTCTTCGCACAACGTCATATCTGAGAACACGTTTGTCAATGATGGCTTGTCTGTTTATGCATCCTATGGGAATCTAGTAGAGGACAACATCGTAAACGGTAAGCCTCTTGTTTTCCTTGAAGGTGAATCAGACCTAAGCGTAATTAATGCGGGACAAGTTCTGCTTGTCAACTGCAGTGGCATACGAGTCGAAAATCTCAACTTATCTAATGCAGACATTGGCGTGGAGCTGTGGGGAACACATAATAGTGCAGTGATTGGAAACAACATAAGCGGGAATGGGGGAATAGACGCCTGGGGTGCCGTTACTCTCTTTGATTCTTCAAACAACAGCATTATTCAGAACAACGTAACGTACAACGAGTGGGGCGTCCACGTTTTCGGTGGGTCTTCAAACAACAACTTATCCGGGAACTGCATCAAAGCGAACAGTGAGAGAGGCATACAATGCGATGCAGGGTCAAACAATACGATTGTTGGAAACAACGTAACGCAAAACCGATATGGCATCTGGATTTCCGACTCCGGAAACAACATCATAGCAGGAAACAACATATCAGACAATGGTTATGCAGGTATTGCTCTTCCTTATTGTTTGAACAATTGGATTTATCATAACAACTTCGTTAATAATGCCAGACAAGTGTATGACGACAATCTTTTGACCAATATCTGGGACGATGGTGTCTCTGGTGGGAACTACTGGAGTGACTACACGGGCGTTGATGAGAAGAGCGGTCCAAATCAAGACCAACCTGGAAGCGACGGTATAGGTGATACGCCGTACATAATTGATTATAACAATCGAGACGATTATCCGCTCATGGAACCTTGGACACCGCCTGAACATGAACTCGTTGTGTCCATAACCCCTCTATACTTCTTGAAGCTTGGCGACTTTACGTCGCTGGATACAAGCGTTGCAAATCAAGGGTCAAATGATGAGATCGACATAGAATTTTCACTTCTCATAAATGACACAATAGTAAACTCTACAACTATCCTTCTCCTGCAACCCGGCAACTCATATACGCTTAAGTACTTATGGGCTCCGACAGTTGAGGGCACGTACAACATAACCGCCTACGCTCATCCAGTGCCCGGCGAAACATACGTAGGAAATAATCGAGTAAGTGAATTTGTGACTGTTTCAGCAACAATTGTAGTTCCAGATAGTTATCCAACAATTCAAGCTGCAATTACTGCAGCGAACTCCGGAGATACAATATTCGTCAAGGAGGGGACCTATTACGAACACATAGTTGTAGACAAGTCTATCACGTTGATTGGAGAGTATAGAGACAGAACTATTATTGATGGGTCCTCCAATGGAACTGTCATAAACATGACAGTTAGCAACGTCAACGTCACAGGCTTCACGATACAAAAAAGCGGGCCTCATCCAGACTGTGGCATCTACGTATCTTCGAGTTTCAACAACATAAGTTACAACATCATAAAAAACTGCCCCGCCTATTATATAGGCTATGCAATAGAGCTTTTCAATTCTTCAAACACCATCGTACACGGAAACTTCATAACGGCAAACAAAATGACCGCTGTACTTCTCTATAACTCTTCTCACAACATTTTATCCGAGAACAACATAACTGACAACGAATATGGTATCGGCTTATCAGGAAGCGACGAATATTCTTCTTCAGACAACACTATTTTCGGAAATAACATAACAAACAATAGTGAAACAGGCATCTCGCTTTACCGTTCTCCCAGTAACATAATCTCTCAAAACAACATAACAAACAACAAAATAGGGATCGGCATCACAGATTATCCTTCCAGCAATACCACAATCTGTGAAAATGACATAGCAAACAACACAAAGGGTGTCTCACTCATCAGTTCTGGAAACAAGATTTACCATAACAACTTCATAGGCAACACCCAACAAGCATGCCTCATGTTAGGTGCAAATTCCCAGGACGTTTGGGATGATGACTATACTTCAGGCGGAAACTATTGGAGCGACTACACAGGAACAGATGCCAACAGTGATGGAATAGGCGACAGCCCATACATCATCAATGATAATAACCGAGACCGTTATCCACTTGTGAACCATTGGACACCCAATTGGACACCATCTAACCATGTGCCTCCTGTTACTCCGAATGTGCAAGTTGGAGTTAAGAGTGGCGACTGGATAAAGATCGATTACACAATTACTGGCTGGCCTGCTGGAACGCCATATCCCCTTTGGTTGAAAGTGGAATTTCTAAGCGTTGAAGGAACAAACGCTAGTGTGCGCGTGACTATGCACATGTCTGATGGGACAGAGCAAAACGCAACAGTGCCTGTGGATGTTGTGGCTGGCGGTCAGGCTCTTGGGCTTTCTGGATTTGTCATTCCGGCTAACTTGACAACTGGAGATATCATTTTCATGAGTGGTTATGGCAATGTAACAATAGAGGGCGAAACCACAAGAACCTATGCTGGAGCAAGCAGAAAAGTGGTTTACGCAAGTTTCTCACAGTATGGAACCCAGCTCACATATTACTGGGATAAACTGACCGGAGTCATGGTGGAAGCATCAACAATCTCAGGAGGCATAACCGGAACTGGCAAGGCAACGGAGACAAACATGTGGCAGGCTGCACCCTCTGGCCTTCCAATAGAACCAATTTATCTCTGCATCCTAGCAGCATTGGCGATAATAATAGTAGTAGGAGCAGCAGCCTTCCTCGTGCGCAGAAAAAAGAAACCTCCAGAAGAAGGCGAGAATCCACAGTATTAGAAGTCACGTAAAACTCTCTCTTTTTCGTGCAATACCGAGCATGCATGCCTTTATTTTATAATCTTCCTGCGAGAAGCATTAAAGGAGATAATATCATAGTGAGTTGTGGTGAATGGCTTGTTTTTTCAAATAGTATGATGTGATTCCTCCTATGAGAAGGAGGCTCCCGGCAGTCGCCAGAGGAATTGCATATTGTCTGTAGGGGTGAAGTGTAACTCCGCCAAGTTTTGGAGGGCCACTGCTAACATAATAGACCCATGCTATTAAACTGCCAAATAAGCATATGGCACCGAACAAGAAACATAACGACGAAATTATGGTTGAATACGTCATTCTAACGCGTTTCTCACGTTGTTTGATTGTTCCAACTAATCCTAAGATTCCCGCTACTAAGGGTACAAGACCATTCAAACAAAAGTTAAGGAAAATTACGGCTGGAGACCAGCCCCCAAGTGGCAGAAAGAATGAAGCAAGTATAGAATTGTTATGTGGAATTAAGCCCATGAAAGCTCCGAAAATTATTGCAATTACAGCGGGGGCAAATGTGCGAGTCGCCCGACGCATCGATAAACCACTTACAATAAATAAGACTCCTACTGCTGAGTCGATTAAACCTAAAAGTCCTGTAAGCCCGATAAATAATAGACCAGGAATTAACAGATAAAGTCCGCAGATCAGAAGCAAATTTCCTCCTGTGGATGCCCTTACTAAGCATGCTTTGTCATTCATAATTTTCTTCCTCAATGTTGTTATGGAAAGATTAATTTAAGAATTTATTCATCTTTTATGATTTAATGGAAAATCTTTAAACACCGACGTTTTCAAGCTTTAGGTGATTTGAAATGGTTTCTTTATGGCGAAATTATGAACTGGCAAAGGCTTCTTTTAGCGTATTGAAAAAGGCTTCAAGTATAGGCGGACAAGTTTTTACCGTCAGATTCGCAAGCCGCTTCTAACATTGGGTGCTAATAACGATTAAGCAAAGGTTTGGCGAGAAGCAAGATTTTGATGTGAAATCGTTCGTTGTCCGAGACAAGTATGTTCCTGTGCAGCAACCTATTCCGAAGCGACCTCCTGACGGTTTAAATCTGCCAAGGCTCATGTGGATAATCTGTAAACGTTGGAACGACGAATTCTTAGAGAAGAAGCATGGTTTAATGTGAGAAATGTTCCATTAAACATTATTAAAAGAAAACATGGAAAAGATTTCGAAAACGAGTCTGAGTAAGTTAAAATTCCGTTTAAAATTCCCATGTTGAGAATGACCAGTTTGCTGTGTCGAGGGACAAAAGGGAGTTCGAATCTCAACAGGGCTACCAACAAAAGAGGCACATTTTGAACCCAATTCAGCCTCAATTTTTGGCAATTAATAGTAAGCAATGAGAGACGTATAATACAAAGGAGAATTATGAGGGTGACTAAACGTACCTTTTGTTTGTGATCTTGTATAGGTATGCTCCTATGGCGAGGAAGGCAAAAGTTGATGCCGCAAGATACGTGATAAGTGGACCTATGTTAATAGAGCCTCCATAAAGGGGATTAACCATAACCCTACGTAGGGCTTCATTTGCCATAGTCCACGGCAGGTATTTGGCTATAGGTTCAAGAGGCCCCAACTGACTGACTGGTATGTAGCTCCCTATAATAAATTGAAGGATTATAGTCAACGTGCTCGACAAGCCGTTTGCCATGGACTGGTTCTTTGAAATGGCTGAGACTATTAATCCAAGAGCGCTTGCGTTAAGAGTTGTAAGAATCAATATTGGTATGGTCAGCTCTGGAGCCCAGTTTAAATCATAAACATTAAAGACCACAACGTTCACGCTGAGTACAACAAGGAAGGCTATTGATACTCTTATCAGGGATGAGAACATTTCGGCAACCAATATCGCCCAGCTGTTTGTAGGAGAAACCATCATTCTTTTAAGATGACCACGCTCACGCTCTTGCGCTATTATCTGCGTCGAAAATGCAAAGCCTCCAAAGATTGCCTCAAGGCCAAGAATTCCAGGTAGCAGCCACTCTACATACCTAAACTTCCTTACAGCTGTATCTTCAATGCATGCATGCATGCGCACTACACCAACGGCAACGTTCTCACCGTCAAGAAACTACTAGGCCATAAGCGAATTGAAAACACCATGAAATATATCAGCATGATTCACTTCAAAAATGACGAGTTCGAGGTTACAACCACAACAACGGTAGAAGAAGCTAAGAAGGTGTTAGAAGCAGGTTTCGACTACGTAGCAGAGAAAAACGGCATCATGTTGTTCAGACGACCAAAGAGGTTTTCTGCATATGTATCTTAAACGCAGGGTTACTATAATAAACTTAAAATAACTGAATGAACAGTTGTGTAAACGAATTCACTAAAATTTAGAGGGAAATCTGAAAAATCGAGGAGGAAAAAGAATGAGCAAATCTGGAAAGCCGCACTTAAACCTAGTGATCATGGGACACGTCGACC